>Ga0182024_10009310_pt1 | contig 20352 bp, 19 predicted proteins | sample P32metaG_FD_120480 | JGI IMG/M metagenome (GOLD analysis project Ga0182024, IMG submission 120480) | Permafrost microbial communities from Stordalen Mire, Sweden - P3-2 metaG (Illumina Assembly) | ecosystem: Environmental > Terrestrial > Soil > Wetlands > Permafrost | place: Sweden: Stordalen... | reverse complement strand
TGACCCGCGACAGCGTCTATTGCCAAACGGCACTGCTGCGGCGCGAACTTGATCGCGGGGCCCTCGCATGAGCCCTGTCGACGAGATACGCGCGCTCTTCCAGAGGCGCGGCGCGGACGGGTATTTTGGAGAGCGCGTCTCGATGACGGAACACGCCTTGCAGGCCGCGTACTTCGCGCAGCAAGAAGCCGCGCCAACCGCGCTGGTCGTCGCGGCGCTCCTGCACGACATTGGGCATCTTCTCGCCAATGTTCCGGATGACATCGCGGACTGGACTATGGATGTCCACCACGAGGAGCTCGGCAGCCGCTGGCTCGCGAAGCGATTTCGCCCCGAAATTTCCGAACCGGTGCGCCTGCACGTTGCAGCGAAGCGCTATCTGTGCGCGACCGATGCGAAGTACTTCGAGAAGCTAAGTACTGCATCGGTCCATACGCTGATACTGCAGGGCGGCCCGATGGCGCCGCATGAGATCGTAATCTTCGAGACAGAGCGCTATTTCCGGCAAGCCGTGCGCGTTCGCCAGTGGGACGATCAAGGAAAGGTCGCCGGGCTGACCACTCCGTCTCTTGAGGACTACAGCGCCCTGATCGAGAGCTTGACGACCCGCCTTAGCTAATGGCCGTCCATATAGCGCAAGACAGATATCTGGCACAGCGGATCGACGGTGCCGCGAGGGCGGCGATGCGCTGCGGTAAACGAATTATTCCGGCGTCTGCGCAAACGCCTCGAGGAGGTTTCGAGTTTCAAGAATGGCGTCCCGAATCTTGGTCGACTCCGCAGCGGCCGCCGGCGTTGCGATTTGCGGCAGATAGCGGTTGATGATTTCGGCATCGGTATCGGCAACGAGCACGGCCTTACTCGCGGAAATGGCCAGAATGGCCCGAGTAAAGCGAATGTCGTCTGGATACTTCATGTGCCTGAGGATGAGGCCCACTGGCGTTGCTTCCCCGACGGCTCCGGTAAATTGCCGTCCGGCGTTCGCGACCTCATCGACGCTGCCGGCATCCGCTCCGTGCAGGCCCTTTTGGATTTGGCCCAGGTTGGTAAGCGCCGTGTCGAGGCGCTTTGTCTGCATCGACACTCCAATCATCACCTGCTCAACGGCAGTAGCACTTTGAGCGCGTGCAGAACCGCTGACGAACAGAGCGGCCGCAACGAGCACCACAGAAGCAAATGACTTCGTGTACATCGTGTTCCTCCGTAGTGAGTTCTTGCTGCCTGCAGGCAGCGCTTCATCGTTTGGCTCCGTCACGTGCCAGCCACCCGGAAGCTTGCGTCCGCGTTGCACGCTGCGGCTCAAGTGCACGCCAAGAATGACTCTGGATTGGATTAACATGGAGACCCGCTAGCAACCATTGGGGAAGCACTGTAGGAACTCGGCCGGTCCACGACAAGCGAGAATTACTGCACCGACACGTGAGAGAAATTCATGACTTCGCTGGCATGATTTTCCATCCTCCTGGCGTTCCAAACGTCGAAGGGTTTTGCGCCGGGGCCTAGTCTGTCATTGAGATCCAAGCGCTTGCAGTCGTCCGCTGACCGAGTCGAGGCGCTACGCGAAAACTGCGCCAGCGGGTGCGCTTATTGTCACGCCGCCGTATAACGCGCGGGTGATGGCGGCAGTGATCGGATCGGTCGCGACGCTGCCATTCACACCTTTCGAGGAGGTCGTCATGAGCACTGAAAGCACAGTTCAAGGACTTCGCATATTACCTTCGCAGCACAGCGTGGCGGACACGTTGTCGCGGCTCGAGTCGCTGGCGCGAGCTCGGGGTCTCACCGTGTTCGCGCGGATCGATTTCAGCGGCGATGCGGCGCTCTCGGGGCTCACACTGCGCCCGACTGGACTCGTGATACTCGGCAGTCCGAAGGCAGGCACGCCGCTGATGGTCGCAAACCCGACCGTGGCGATCGATCTGCCGCTCAAGATGCTCGCCTGGGAGGATGCGGACGGGCGCGCGTGGGTAGCCTATAACGAACCCGGCTACCTGCAGACCCGGCACCACTTCCCGCCGGAGCTTGAGAAGAATATCGCCGCGCTTGGCGCGTTGGCTGCGACGGCGGCGGGCGACGATCCCTAGACCACGCGGGGCACCGAACGCGAACAGCTATTAATAATTGGAAAATGTCGCCGCCTTAAAAAGAACCCTTATTTATTAGTAGGTTGTGGAAACAATGCAGATCGCTCGTGCGCGCATCCTGTGGCGCCCCATCGCCGCAGTCGCTGCGGGCGCGACTCTATTCACGACCGTGCAAGGGCTGAGCTATCCGCTTCTCGCCATAGTCCTCTTTCGCCGCGGAGCAGCCGAGACTTTCATCGGCGTCAATACCGCGATGATGCCGCTGGGTATGATCCTGGCGGCGCCGGTCGCCACCGCGATGATGCGTCGAGTCGGTGGCTTCGCGCTGGCGGTGGGAAGCATCTGTGGCGCCGCGCTCTGTCTGCTCTTGATCGGGGCAATTAAAGACCCGTGGATGTGGATGCCGCTGCGCCTGTTCCAAGGCTTGTCGCTCGCTTGTCTATTCGTTGTTACCGATACATGGGTCAATCAGCTTGCGCCCGCACATGCGCGCGGGCGCGTCCTGGGCTTCTACTCTATGTTGACATCGGTTGGATTTGCCCTTGGACCGGCGCTCCTATTGATAGTCGGTACCCAAGGCTGGATGCCGTTCCTCGCCGGCGCGGCTTGCGGGTTGCTGTCGCTAGTGCCACTTATCGCGAGCCGCGTCGAATTGCCGCTGCGCGACGGCGAGCCCAGCCAATCCATTCTTGCGTTTCTTCCGATTGCGCCAGTTCTATTAGCCGGCGCCGCGGCTACTGCACTGGCAGATCAGGCTGCCATGTCGATGCTGCCGATTTTCACGCTGCGCTATGGAATGGACGTCAGGGGCAGCAATTTGACGCTCATCGTCATGGTGGCCGGGAGCATTGGACTCCAGTATCCCGTGGGGTGGCTGGCGGACCGCGTGCCGCGCCGGGCACTGTACGTCACTTGTGCTCTGACGACGGCAGCGGGCGCAGCGCTGATGCCGATCGCAGTTCGCGCGCCGCTGCTCTTCTGGCTCGTGGTCTTCATCTGGGGCGGCGCCTACTATGCGATCTACACTTTGAGCCTGGTGCGGCTTGGCGAACGCTTTAGAGGCGCCGCTCTAGTCGCCGGCAATGCAGCCTTTGCCGCCATGTGGGGCGCCGGCGGTCTTGTCGGCACACCGATGATCGGCGCGGCCATGCAGGCCTGGGGACCTATCGGCCTTTCAGTAGTGCTTACGAGCCTTTTCATTCTGCTCGCAACGGTCACGCTGGTGGTTTCCGAACCGTAGGAGCAACCCACCATCCGGTCTGGAGCAACTTCTTGGCGCTCGATTGCAGATCCAATATCAGACCTTTTGGACGGCGCGGGATTGGCGTCTGTTGCCCGATGCTGCCAGAGCCGTCCTTTGTGACCGGCGCGCCCTGTGGCAGCAGAAGGTGCGTAAAGGGCGCCCCATGGTGGATACCTTGTTCCGTTGCGCGGCGACGTCAGAGATCCTAGATTCACGGTCGGAAATGGCCGCCGAGTGCTCAAGAATGTCCTTCGATCTCCAGCCCATTCTGAAGGGCGACCTCCTCGAACTTAGGCCCCTTCGACCAGATGATTTTGATGACCTCTACGCTGTAGCCTCGGATCCGCTCATCTGGGAACAGCATCCGATCAAAGACCGTTACAAAGAAAAGGTCTTCAATGGGTTTTTTCGCGAGTCTTTGGAAGCCGGTGGAGCATTGATTGCCATTGACTCCAACGGAGGCAAGGTCATCGGATCGTCGCGGTTCCACGGGTTCGACAAAAATAAAAGCGAGATCGAGATCGGCTGGAGCTTTTTGGCTAGGTCCCACTGGGGAGGTATCTACAACAGGGAAATGAAACAGTTGATGCTACGGCATGCCTTTAGGTTTGTGAACAGCGTTATATTCCTTGTTGGCCCACAGAACCTTCGCTCGCAGAAAGCAATGGAAACAATCGGCGGCGTTCGTGTGGAATCGAGGCTCGACGGGAATGGGCAAATTAGTTTTGCTTACCAAATCACTGCTTCAATCACGTAGCAGCCCGGACCACAGCTCAGCTGCGTACCGAACCGCTAGTTCGCTTTGTCACTCGGGATAGCGACGTCGGAGTTCCAGATGTCGAATAGGGTTTTCCATTTACCATTCAGCTTCTTCGACACGCCCATCCACTTGCCGTGATCAAGTTGCTTGCCGTCGGCACCCGAGACCTCGAAGGTTCCCGTGCCGTAGCTTAAATTGCCGCTGGTTTCGGCTAAGGTAACAGCGATCTTGACCGTGGCGACGCCTTGATCCTTGGCCAAGTGCAGCGACGCTAGGATGTCTTTACTGCCTTGAGCGGTTTTTGCATGAGGTGGCATCCGACAGCCATCGGCGGCATATAGTGCTACGACTCCCTTGAGATTGTCGGTATTGAAGTCCTTCTCTCAGGTTGCTGCACGCGCCACCCAAAACGAGCGCCAAGCCGCGGGCGCCTAAAATCGCAGATCGCGCAGGTAGGCGTAGCTTGCCGTAATACTCGCGAATGGGTCCGACGCCTCGTCCTGTTCCACAAAGAAGTGCTTGACGCCGGCCTGTGTGCCACGCCCAAGAAGGATTCGCCAATCGAGCATCCCCGCGCCGACGTCCGTCATACGGTGCGGCGGCGCTGGAGCGGCATCCTTCACATGCACCATTTGAATGCGGCCCGGCCAGCGCGTGAAATAGGTGAGTGGATTTTGTCCTCCCTTGTTAATCCAATACAAATCCATCTCAAAACAGACGTACTTCGGATCGGTCCCTTCGAGCAGCACGTCGTAGGGGAGTTTTCCTGCCAGCGGTGCGAATTCGAAGTCGTGGTTGTGATAAGCAAATCGAATGCCAGCTTTTCTCGCCACCTCGCCCGCGTGATTGAAGTGCTCGGCAATGCGCCGATAGCCGTCTATATCGGCCACGGCGCCCGCCGAGGCAACCACGAGATAGCGGTGGCCGATCGCGAGCGCGTTCTCGATTACGCCCTCCCAGCCATCGCCGATCGCATCGATTGGAATGTGCGCGGACGGCGCGACGAGCCCCGTGCGTCGCAGACTTGCGCGCACCTGCTGCGCGCTGCGTCCGAAGTAGCCCGCGAACTCCACTTCCCGGTAGCCGATGGCGGCAACGCGCGCAAGTGTGGCATCAAAGTCTGCTTCCAAGGCTGCGCGCACCGTGTAGAGCTGCAGGCCGATGGACTTTATTCTTTGGTGTGGGTCGCTTGCAAAAATCGACCGCGAAAGTGCCAGCGCGCCGAGTAGCCGCAAGGCATCACGGCGATACATCAGCGATTCCTGCAGTAATAGAGCTGCGTCGCGGCCGGAACGCGACGCCGAAGAGGACGAACACGCCGAGCGCCGCAGTCGCCGGCACGATCCACACGCTCTGCCAATCGTGAAGTACTTTGAGGCACTCGTGCGCAGCGGCTGCGCCATCGGTGCATGTGGGATTTGCGATCGCGTAGTGATTCACCACCGCGCCCGAGACAAACGCGCCGACGAAGTAGCCTAAGCCATTAGTCACGAAGTTGATGAAGCCCTGTGCGGCTGCGCGAATTTTCTCTCCGGCGCGTTGGTCGGTGTATACCTGGCCAGCCACGAAGAAGAAGTCGTAGCAAACGCCGTGCAGCAGAATGCCGGCGTAGATCAGCGCCATTCCCGGTCCTGCGTTGCCGCTCGCGAATGCAAAATACCTGAGCGACCAGGCGAGCATGCCCACCAGCATGATGACCTTGATGCCGAACCTGCGCAGCACGAAGGGCAGCAAGAGCATGAAAGCAACTTCAGACATCTGCCCGAAGGTCTGGATGAACGCAGCCTCCGGCACCTTGATCTCATTCAGGAACGGGTTGGCGAAGGTGTAGTAGAACTGCAGCGGAATGCAGAGCAGGAACGAACCGAGCACGAAAACGCTGAAATCACGGCTCTTGAGCAATTGCAGCGCATCGAGGCCAAGCGCGTCGCGCACCCGAAATGGCGCGCCCGCCGCATTCGGCGGGGTATGCGGAAGAGACAGCGAGTACACCGCCATTACGAGCGAAGCGCCCGCCGCAATGCGCATCGGCAGCACGAGGGTGTCGGCATGAAGTTCTTTGCCGACCAGGATCCCTGCGACGATCCAGCCAATTGTGCCGAGCACGCGAATGTACGGAAAGCGGGTCGCGTCAGCCACGTGATGGAAGGAAATGGAGTTCGTGAGCGACAGCGTCGGCATGTAGCACAACGCGTAGAGAATGAGGAGTGGATAGAACAAGGCAAACGTCGTTTGCTTCGCAACGGCCCACATCAGGCCCGCGCCAATCAGATGCAAGAGCGCCAAGAGCTTTTCGCTCGGGAAGAACCGGTCGGCAATAATGCCCATGAAAAAAGGCGACGCGAGCGCCGCGAGCGCCGTTGCGCCATATGCCAGACCGATTTCCCGATCGGTGAAGTGCAGCGTCTGCCCGAGGTAGGTGCCCATCGTCACGAACCACACGCCCCAGATGAAGTACTGCAGGAACATCATCAAGGCGAGACGCGCGCCTGTCATGGCAACTCACGGATGCGAATGTTGCGCACCGCGAGAGCGCCGTCGTGATCGCCTTGAATACCAATATGACCTTGCTTCGCAAGGCCGTAGTGCGGGTACTTCGAGAACTTGCTCGCCGCGACGCGCGCTTTCCAATCAGGGCTCCACAGCTCGTAGTCGACGACTTTCTCACCGTTGAGCCAGTGTTCGACGTGCGCACCGTTCACGACGATGCGCGTCGTATTCCATTGGCCGAATGGTTTGACCACTCCCGCCGGGCTCGCATAGATGCCGTACGCCGCCGCCGCCGCCGTCAGCCGACTGCGACCGTCGCTGGCATAGGCGTCGTCGAGGAGCTGATACTCCGGGCCACTCCAATAGATGTGATCGTATTCGCGTGTGCCGCGGTAGAAGATCCCGCTGTTGCCCCCCTTACCTATCTTCCATTCGAGCTCGAGCTCGAAATTGCTGAACGGCTCACGCGTTACGAGGTCGTCGACCTCTCCCTCCTTCGTAAGCGTCTCCCCGACGATGTGCCATCCTTGTGGAATGCCGCGCGACCCCCAGCCGCGCCACGCGTCCAGGCTTTTGCCGTCGAAAAGCGCCCGCCAACCGCCTGGGGCGGCGCCCGATTGTGGCTGCGCGAAGGCAGGATCGTGCACGCATGTGGCGGCGAGCAGCATCGCGGCCAGGATCAGGTATTTCACGCTCAAATGGCCCATTCGGCGCGATATTCGTGCGTCAAGTACTGATTCGCGTCGGCAACGTTGGTGATCTGTCCCTGCTCCCCGTCATAGAGAAGCGTCTTGCCTTGTCCGGCGCGCAGCGCCACGATGCCGAGGAGCATAGTTTCGGTGAGCTGCGCCGCGTATTCGAATGGAGAGCTCGCCTTGGCCTCGCCGCGAATCGCCTTGGCCCAGTTGAGCTCATGGCTCCACTCGATCCGCGGAATGCTTTTGGGGACTAAGGCAGCTTGATCCATCAGCGACTGCGGATACAGCCGCGGATTGTCGCCGTAGGTGCCGTGCAGGAGGATGCCCTTCTCGCCGATGAAGATCACGCCGCCTTCGCTTGCGAGCTCAACATCACTGGGCAACATATCCGGACGGGGCGGATAAATCCCGCCGTCGCTCCAAAACAGTTTGACGGGCGGCTGAGCGCCGCGCGCGGCGAATTGATAGTGCACGCTGGTTGAGAGTGGAAACGAAACGGGCTTGCGCTGCGGTCGGCCGGCGGGAGTATTGGCGGGTGCAGCGGGGTCCAGGGGCGGAAGAGCCATCGTGCCCCATGGCGTCGAGGTCGCCTCGATGCTCGTCGGATAAGTGAGCCCGAGCGCCCAGAAAGGATGATCGAGCAGATGGGCGCCCATGTCGCCCAGCGCACCGGAGCCAAAATCAAGCCAGCCGCGCCAATTGAAGGGGTGGTACACCGGGTGATACGGAACATTCTCGGCCACTGGCCCGAGATAGAGGTCCCAGTCGAGCCCCGCGGGGGGTGCGCCGCCACCGCCCATCGCGCCTGCGAGCACGTCCTGCACATGACGGAAGGTCCAGGGATTGCCGAAGGGGCTCGAAACGCCGGGTGGCGTCACCCCGGTTGGGCGCGGCAGCCCCTGCGGCCAGAACACGATCGGCCGATTGGTCCAAACGTGCACCTCGTGCACAGGACCGATGAGTCCCGCTTGGATCCACTCGTTGATGAGCCGCGCGCCTTCGCTCGAATGTCCCTGATTTCCCATCTGCGTCACGACCTTTGGGTGGGCGAGCGCGCTTTGGCGCAGGACGCGGGCCTCATGGACGGAGGCCGTCAGCGGCTTTTGCACGTAGACATGCTTGCCGAGATCCATCGCCGCCTTCGCGATGACCGCGTGCAGATGATCAGGTGTTGCGATGACCACTGCGTCAATACTCTTTTCTTTCGTCAGCAACTCGCGAAAATCCGTGTAGCGCTTGGCTTTGCGGAACTGCTCCTGAAGCTTGAGCCCATCGGGCCGCGCCTTGCCGTCCGCACCGGCTAGATTGTCGCTCACCTGATGTTCGCTATAGCCGAAGTCAACGTCGCAGACAGCGCCGATGTGCTCGGTCTGAGCGAGCACGAGCGCATTTTGGCTTCCCATCCCGCCGAAGCCGACGATGGCGACGTTTACGGTGTCGCTCGGGGCGCGCTGGCCGCGCCCGAGCACGCGGCTTGGAACAATGAGCGGCGCGCTGACGGCGACCATCGTGCCGAGCGTGGCTTTGCCGGCATCCGTGACGAATTCACGGCGAGTAACATCCTTCGGATTCGACATGTCAACGCTCCGCTTGAGGTTTCCATTTGCCCTGCGCCACTGCCGGAACGAACTTGTCGAGCCCGCGCGGTGGAAATGCCAGCGTCTTGCCCTGCTCGGCGCTTTGGTAGGCCGCCATTAAGATCTTCACGACTTCGAGGCCGTCATCGAATGTCAGAAGAGGCTCTTCCTTGCCGAGAAACACGCGCACGAAATGGCGATCTTCATTCTCATAACCGTACGCTGCAGCTTCATTCGCCACTACAGGCATTAATCCGATTTCCGCATTCTGTTTCTCGAGGAGGTCTTCGCCTGCTTCCCCGCGCACCGCGCGCGAGAAGAAGACCTTAAGCCCACTGTCGAGCGTGTTCCACGCCATCGAATATTCCGGACCCAAGAGTTCGGCCGACACGCGCAGCCCCGCGCCGACGAAACTCCACGATGTAGAGGCTTCGCCGATCACCGTGTGGCCGTCATCCGTCTCGAATTCGAGCGTCGCGCTGGCGAAGTCCTCAGAAGGAGTCTTGGTGTAATCAACCTCACGACCGAAGGTTCTCGCGAGCTGCTCGCTGTAATGGGGACGTGTCCATTTGAGACTTGCAATGTGCGCGGTGACGCGCACCAGGCGTACCGAAGACAGCGCTGCACCGGGTTGAGTCAGGAGGTGTCGCACGAGCAGGACCGAGTGGCACATCATATCGTTAAGCACGCCCCCGCCCTGCAGCTCGCCGCGCCAGAACCACGGCATGTGCGGACCGCTATGCTCTTCAGCGGCGCGCGCAAGATACGGCCGGCCTGTCGTCGCCGCGCCGCGCGCCCACAGCAGCGTACGGCCAGCCTGTACCTGGGGTGCAAAAACCTGGTTCTCGAGATAGCCGTGTGCGATGCCCGTGCTCTTGATCAATCGAGTGATGTGGGTGGCTTCAGCAACGGTGCGCGCCAGCGGCTTCTCGCACGCGATGCCACGCAGCGTCCCCTTTCCGCGCTCGAGCGCGTGCACGATCTCCTCGAAGTTCTCGACCCGCGTGTGGTTGGGGCCGGTAAGCCAAAGCGCGTCGATCGCCGGATCCGCAACCATATCGCTGATCGATGCATAGGGTTGTGCTGCGCCGATATCGAGACTGCGTGCGAGTGCCGCGGCCGAGGTCGCGTTGTTCGCGTTCGGGCTCCACACGCCGCGCACGTCCGCGTCGCGCACGGCGCGCAATGCCTGCATATGAAAGCGCGCATTGAAGCCGCTGCCGACGAAGCCCACGCCGAGGCGGCGCGGCGCGAGTTTTTCTTGGTTGTGACTCATGTTTCCCTAAGTCTCACCCGCGCTGCATTTGTTCCGGACTGAGTCCGAGCTTCTGCAGCAGCGCGAGCGGAGGCCCCTCGAAGGATTTGAGCGGCACGTTGCCGATGTATTGCAGATCTTTGCGGCCGGCGGCCGTTGAGTAATAGCCGCCGGCAGTCAAGTCGCGGTAGCGCGCGAAGAACTTTGCAGCCTGGGCGAAGGCGGGTGTCGCCTTTTGCTCGGAGCAGATGTCGTCGCAGATCAAGTGCTGCTCGGTTTCCTTGAGAGCGGCGAATTCCTTGCCGAAGCGGCGGACGCCTTCAGCGTCCATCCATGCGAGGCCGTCGAGGATGATCGCGCGGTCCTTCTGCTGATGTGGGTAGGGCGCACTCACCCACTCGGCAAGGAAGTCGACAACGCCTGCTGCGGAGGCGCTGGGAGAGACCGAATCCGCCGGTATGATGACGTCGCACAATGCGCTGGCCGTGTGCCGCTGTGCGCGCGAAAGTATCAGCGGCCACACATCGCCGGGATGATAGGTCTTTGTAAGGTCGGGATCGGTTCCGTATCCCTGAGCCGGTGGCAGCGCAGTCGATGCGTCTACGCCGGCCACACGCTGTTCCAAGAGCGGCATCGACGCGGAAGCGGCGAGCATCCATTTGATCGTCGTGCGCCGATCCATCACAAGTCCTTCCTCCGCATCAAGTCGAGGATATGATCGGCGGCGCGCCAAGCAAGCGCCATGATGGTGAGCGTGGGATTCTTATCCGCATTCGACGGAAATACCGCGCCATCGGTCAGGAAAACGTTCTTAACGTCCCAGGTTTGACCCCAGCGGTTCGTGACCGATGTCTTCGCATTCTTTCCCATGATGGCGCCGCCTACTTCGTGAATGATCGAGCCGCCCGCCTGGATTGCTTTGGCGCCGTCGGTCTGGACTTCGCCGTTCACGCGGCCGCCCATCGCTTCGATGATCTCCTCGAAAGTCTTCTGCATGTGGGCAGCCTGGCGCGTCTCATGCTCCGACCATTTCCAGTGGAACCGCAGCACGGGGATGCCCCACTTGTCTTTCACCTGCGGATCGATTTCGCAGTAGGAGCCCTTGTTCGGGATCATCTCACCGCGGCCGTCGAAACTGACAAAGGAGCCATAATAACGCCTGGCGTCCTGCTTGAACTTCCTGCCGTAGCTGCCCCCGGTCAACCATTCGAGGCCCGCTAAGGTCCCCAAGCCCGGCATGCGCTTGCCCCCGCCGAACTCGATGTGATAGCCGCGCGCGAACCCCAACTTCCCGGCCAACTGCTCCCCGTAGAGCCACCACGGCGTATACACGTGGCTTTCGCTCGCCCCATCCTCGTTGAGTGGAGGAAGACTTTCGAGCAGCGGAATTTGACCTCCGAGACTGCTGCCGACCGTATCCATCAGATAGCGGCCGACTTTGCCACTCGAGTTCGCAAGCCCGCTTGGAAAGCGGGCGGTCTTGGAGTTGAGCAGGATCCGCGCCGTTTCACAGGAACCCGCGGCGAGAATGACTACGCGCGCGAAAGCGCGGCATTCCTTGCCGTTCGTTTTGTCGATGAAGCTCACGCCACTTGCGAGCCCGTGCTTGCCGAGCGTGATCTCGTGGACCATCGCGTCGGTGACTATATCGAGATTGCCGCTGGCGAGCGCGGGCGGCAGATGGACAGTCGTCGATTGGTAGTTCGCGCGGATCGAGCAACCGCGTCCGCATGGCGTCGCCCAGATGCACGCGGCGCGCCGCTGCATGTCTGCCGCGATGATCTTCTGCGCGGTGGGATTACCGGGATGCAAACGGGCGGGCGAAGTATTGAAGTCCAGTTGCCGGGTGAGCACGGCGCGGTGGCCGGCGATGACCGGAATGCCGAGGCGCCGCGCGCGCTGCACGATCAAGAGATCGCTCACGATTGGCTTCGGCGGAGGCAGCAGACACCCCGGCGCAGAATCCGGTGTGTTCTCCAGTCCGTCGTTGCTGCCGTACACACCCACTAACATTTCAACCTTGTCGTAGTACGGAGCGAGGTCTGTGTAAGAGAGCGGCCAGTCAAAACCCAGGCCATCACGAGTGTGGACTTTGAAGTCGTAGGGTCCGTTGCGCAGGGATATGCGGCCCCAATGGTTGGTACGGCCGCCGAGCATGCGCGCACGCCACCAGTCAAAGCGCCCCGCGGGGTCGTGCGTTGTTTGCACGTAGGGCTCACCGGGGACCTCCCAGCCGCCATTGACCGTTGCGTCGTAGAAGCCGAAACGCTTATCCGGCGTGGAGGCGCCGCTTAGCGGCCCCTGGTCCGGTGTCTGATACATGGGCGTTTCGCTCTCAGGAATGTATTTGCGGCCGGCCTCCAGCATAAGGACCTTGGCGCCATCCATGCTGAGGGTGTAAGCGCTCTGCCCGCCTGCGGCCCCCGAACCCACGACGATAACATCGTACGTTTTATTTAGCGTTGCAGAGGTGACGAAGGGCACTGCGGCGGTCTCGGGGGCTCATCGGTGAGGGCGACTCGTGGGCAGTTTAGCGTTCCGCATCCTCCGCTGTCGCCCGCCCCGGCCTGATCCCGAAGAGAGGATGTAAGCGGCGCGCTCGATCCTTAAGCGTCGCCGTCCCGACACGCTTCAGGGTCGCCTCGCGCGGCGCACGCGGTCAGGTCAGTAATCGACTCATCCGACTGATGCCGCCGCGAGCTGTTTGCCGAATAGTTTATAACCCGTGCGCGCGGCGTAGCCCCGGCGGTGATAGAAAGCGTGCGCGGCGCGATTGACCGTGTCAAGTTGCAGCTGGACGCAAGTGCAGCCGGCACCAGCAAGGCTCACTTCGGCGACATCAAGGAGCGCCGTGCCTATCCCGTGACGCCGCGCCTGCGGCAGCACAAATAACTCGTCAATCTCGGCCACGAGTCCTTGAAACTCAAAACTGAAGATAAATACGGCTATGAGATAGCCAACAAGTTCGCTCCCGTCGCGTGCAATCCAGACAGTGCCTAACCGCGGATGCGACAGCACGCGCGCGAGTAACCGAGACATGCGCGCTGCTTCGAATCCTGCAAGACCTTCAAAGCTCCAGTACTCCTCCATCAGGACGACGATCTGGGGCACGTCGGCGAGCGCGCCGCTCTGAATCCTATATCCAGGGTTCATGCAGGCATTAGGCCATAGGGTCAACTAAATCGCCATTGGCCAGCGCCGTACGTTCGAATGCCGGCAACCAGGACTCTCGTCCACCGCATTCTGCCAGTCGGGTGAACTCTTCTATGCCGCAGTTCTAGGCGCGTTGGCGCGAGAGCGGGGCGCTGCGGCTACGTGATGGCCATCTTGGTGAGGACGAAACAGAAGATCGAACCAGGGTTTCCATGTTAAGCCGCCATCGGTCGACCTCGTTGCACTCTCCCGAATGCCTTCACTCACGGGCTTCCAGAGGCCGCGGACGAGTCTCTCCTTTCCATCCGGCGTGCGATCCGCACCGCTCAGAATCATTGCTCCGGCCTGCATACCGCCTTCGATCACGAGTAATTGGCCGTTATTGGTCACCCAACTTTGATGCCAAATCTGCCTCGACGCATCGAAAATGCTGAAACTCTGTCCCTGATGTCCATCTGTGCCTTCGTAAATCTCGCGCAAGACGCACCCATTGAGTATGGGCTCCACGTGGGCGCGCGCTACTTTGATCGCTAACTTGTCAACGTCAAATACGTCCCAGTCGCCGACCCAAAAATCAAACTCCCGGTAATTGGGCGCTGCGCAGGTAGTCGTCTTCGCGGATGCGGCCCGAGGCCCGCCATCAATGGCCGCGCCTTCGTCCGTAGCAAAAACGACAAAGATGAAAACTACACCGAACTTAAAGGTCCGGGCCATCGGCGTATTTGCCTTCTCTATGTTTTTCTCGATCGATCAAGACCGGGAATACTTATACTTCGAGCTTAGCGCCTTAGGCGCGACATGACAAAGCAAATCTCGCCTGGGAGATCGCGCCCACGATCGCTGGCTGAATTTTAGATCAAATGAGAACTGCGCTCGCAACGGCTCGATCCGGCATCCTGCGGAAGATGCTGAGAAAGAGCCGCAGTGCGAGCGCTTATCATGAGAGGCAACGCGCATTCGAAAACCTGCGAGCGTCATTGCGCGCTATCGATTGCCTCCAAAGTGAGAAACGCCGACGCGCTGCAGAACCTGCTTTCGTACGGTGTCCGAAAGAACGACGGTGCGCGAACTGGTGGCGCTCGGCGCGCTAACGGCGTCACCCCCAACTACGACATGTGTTGGGATCAGTAAGATAGCGGGCGTTTCGGCGCCGCAGACTCCGCCCGATGCGACGCAGGCCTGACCTGCGATCTCGCCGCGATCGTTGATGTCATTCGCAAGCGTAAGATACAGAGGCGAATCAGGCGGAATCAGCGCATTGAGGTCTATTGGTTCGCCGTCCTGCCAGATGACCGCTCGGGAGTTCCCGCTGGCGTCGATTGACTGGCCTACAGCCTGGCCACGCTCGTTGATACCCCAAGCCAGGCTATTGGCGTCTCCCGGATAGGGTAGCAGCTTTTGAATTCCATGCTCTTTCGTCCACAGGAATGCAATGGGGTTTAGTCCGCCGTCTTGGTCGCCTGGTAGATCGGCAAACCCTACGATTTGACCTCGATTGTTGATGGCTGTAGGTGTGTTCCAGGCCACACCTCCAAAGTTTCCTAAGTCAATCGGCTTGCCGTTCTCCCACAGGAGAGCGTGCCTGGCACTGAATTCTCCAATAGCATTGTCACAGATGCCCGAAATACCGACCACCTGGCCGCTGTCATTCACCGCCGTGGCGGCTGAATCTGGGTCGCCATGAAACGGCGTCAGCTGTTTCAGTTGGCCCGGCTCAGGACCCCAAATTACCGCTTCAAATTGCAGGACCTGCGGAAGCGCACACGTCGGGTCGTGCGTCGTATTCTCCGCCCATCCCACCACCTGACCCCAATTGTTAATGCCAGCGGCATAGCCGTTATTGCCTCCGAGCGTCGGAAGTGCGGTCATTTCGCCCCACTGCCAAACGAACCCAAGACATATATTGTGCGTAGTGGCAGGAAAGAATCCCGAACAGCTCCAGTTCTCCTTATTCGGATCCTGCTTGGCGGTCTCAGCGATACCCGCAAGTTCACCCCTGTTGTTGGGATTTGGCCAAGCCACGTTGCTATTCGGTCCACCGAGTGTACCGAGATCAAGCGCAGAGCCCAGCCACAGGACCGCGTGCTCGGTCGAGTCGGCCGTCGTTGCCCCGCCAGCCACCCAGCCGCGGTCGTTGACGCTTGAGCCCAGGCTGGCTGTGCCGCCGAGCGGAGTGCCGAGATTAACCAAAAAATAATAGGTGGGCCTTTGCTGCTGTTCTTGAGCGGCAAGAACCGGCACGCTCATAGCGATGGAAAGGCTTAACGCCGTCATGCATGAAAAAATTGCGCGCTTCATGTGTTTCTCCTCCCGCTTCGGAATATGACCCCGCGCGTTCTAGCGACCCGCGTCACATAAGGCTAGGTCAATTGGCTGAATGGAGTTGGACGTTGCCGGACGTCGTTAGCGGGACTCGAGCGTTCACATGCGTGGAACACTGCGCGTGGCAGCTGACGTTCGGCCGCATCTGTTAAATACCCTGGAATGCTGCATGCTTGAAGCGCGGTCCGAAAACGTCCAGTTTGTTTTGTAGGATCGATTATCCTAGGCAGACTGAGTAACTTCCTTATAAGACATGGATCTGGATTGGCAGGTATGTTCACGAGCGAGGCTGTCGCGCGATGCGCGCTTCGACGGCAAGTTTTTCGTGGGCGTGCTGACCACCGGCATCTATTGCCGCCCGATTTGTCGTGCACCCACGGCGAAGGAGAAAAATGTCCGTTACTTTTCGAGCGCCGCCCAGGCAGCAGCAGCCGGGTTGCGCCCATGTTTGCGTTGTCGCCCGGAGTGCGCGCCCGGGACCCCGGCATGGTTAGGAACTCGAACGACAGTTTCGCGTGCCTTGAAGCTAATTAGTGAGAGCGGCCTGGAAGAGGGCGGGGTCGAGACTCTTGCGGGACATCTGGGAGTTGGGTCGCGCCATCTTCGGCGCCTCTTTCTGCGACATTTGGGGGCGACCCCGAGGGCGGTAGCCGAGACCCGACGGCTGCACTTTGCCAAGAAGCTTATCGACGAGACAAATCTGCCGATGAATGAAATTGCGCTCGCTTCCGGTTTCGGCTGCGTTCGAAGATTCAATGCTGGCATCCGAAAGGTCTATAACCGAACGCCCAGTCAAATCCGGCGGCTTGCTCGGCAGACGTCGGCGCAGCCGGAAAACGAGTACTTATTTCGGCTGCGTTTCCGCCCGCCGTATAACTGGAATGGGATGCTCGCGTTTCTGGCGGCGCGGGCCACCCCAGGCGTGGAAGCGGTCGGACAGGGTGCCTATCGTCGTTCCATTTATTTGAACGCTGCAGCTGGCTGCTTTGAAATATCGCCCGACGCAGCAAACGACGCTCTCGTCGTGCATCTTCAGTTTGGGGAGTCCCGCTCCTTGTTCTACATTATCGAGCGGATCCGCGCCATGTTCGATCTGAATGCGGATTGGGCGGCGATCGTCGGAACTCTGAGGGCCGATCCCATGTTGCTCGGGCCAGTCGAGGCGAACCCCGGGCTTCGCGTACCCGGCTGCTGGAATGGCTTTGAGCTTACAGTTCGAGCGATTCTCGGACAACAGATGACTCTCAAGGGAGCAGCCGCCCTTGCGGGCAGTTTGGTGCGGACTTTCGGGCAACGGTTCGCGACTGCTAATGAGCTCACCCATCTTTTTCCGACACCCGACGTTCTCGCCGATGCCACTCTGACCGGCATCGGCCTGTCGCGGACGCGCGCGGACACAATCAGAGCGCTCGCCCGAGCTGTCTGCAACGGGCAACTCCGCTATGAGGGCATCATCGATACCGAGGCCTTCCTCACTCGCTTGCGTGAGATCCCGGGAATCGGGGAATGGACCTCGCAATACGTTGCGATGCGAGCACTCGGAGAGCCCGACGCCATTCCATCTAGTGACGTCGCTCTTCAGCGCGCTCTAGAGCTAGATAACTCGCACGACTTTGCGAGACGCGCCGAGGGATGGCGGCCCTGGCGAGCCTATGCTGCAATGTATCTTTGGGACGTGGGTGTCGGAACGAACCTCGAGGCAATGCGCAGGAAAAAAAGCACAGCAGCGGAAGATACCACGCATCGTCAAAACGCCGTCTCAGGCGCCTGACGGGAATAGACTCCAGGATCTCGCGTGGTGGCGGGCTTGGGTAAGCCGACGACGATGATCGGGTGTCTGCAGCGCCAGAGCCCAATCAAGTTCTAGGCGCGCTGGCTTTTTGCGGCACGCTTGGCGGTCGCCAATTTCGGCTTGGCGTCAGCCGAGATCTGAACCCATGCGGGTGCATGATCGCTCGCCTTTGGTAGGCCTCGCACCCAGGTATGAACGTTTGCGTCAACCAGACGCGCCGCCAGGTCTGCGCTGAGAAGCAGGTGGTCGATGCGCAGGCCCGAATTGCGCTGCCAGTGGTCGCGAAAGTAGTCCCAAAACGTGTAGAGCGGCTCGTCAGGATGCCGTGTCCGTAGCGCATCCGTCCAACCCTGTGCCAGTAGACGCCGGTACGCTTCGCGCGGCTCGGGCTGCAGCAGCGCGTCCTTCCTCCAAGATTTCGGGTTGTAGATATCGAAGTCGGTCGGCACAACATTGAAGTCGCCGGCCAATATGACGGATTGACTGGAGGCTTGCAGAGCTTTCGCGTGCTTGATCAGTCGTTCAAACCAAGCAAGTTTGTAATCGAATTTCGGGCCGGGCTGCGGATTGCCGTTGGGCAGATACAGGCATCCAACAACTACGCCGCTGACGGTCGCTTCGACATAGCGGCTGTGCGCATCGTCCGGATCGCCCGGCAATCCGCGGCGGGTTTCGATCGGATCCGCACCTTTTGCCAGGATCGCGACTCCGTTCCACGAGGATTGGCCATGCCAGATGGCGCCGTAGCCTGCCTCGCGGATAGCCGCGATCGGAAAGCTTGTGTCAGGTGCTTTTAGTTCCTGAAGGCATGCGACATCAGGCGACTCCTTGGCCAACCACTCAAGCAGGTGTGGCAGACGGCTTCTAATGCCGTTGACGTTGAACGTCGCAATCTTCATAGCGAAACGCTATCACCGTAGATGCGTCCATTGATCATGGTTCCCCCCATTCGCGCAATCGCGCCCCGCTGCCATGCAGGCGTTCTACGCGCGTCCTGCAAAAGGATTGCATGGCGAAGCACGCAACGAAGAACGACGGAACGTCGACGGCCGAGATGAAGGGGTGCGGCAATGAATTGAAAATGCAGAAGGGTCACTCAGGCATGACAAGCGCGCCACCCGACAGTCCCACGGGCGACGACAACCAACGAGAGACTCCGGCTTATTCAGTGCGCCGGTGTGGCGGGGCTTACGCGCACGCCATCCTTCTTTGCTTCCGCGAGTAAGGCCGCGCAGTCTGCGTCCTTGGCAAGGCCGGGATCGACGAATGCCAGTACCGCGGCGAGCGGTGTCAGCAAGACGCCGAGGGCAACTGCTTCGCCGGCTTGGGCGAGGGAATTGCGTGCCTCGATTCCAATCGAGGGATGCTTGAGGGTGCCGCGGATCAACACGGGCGAACGTAATCGCACTAGGCGCCAGCTCTTCGGCCGGCCACGGACGGCGAGATCGAGAGTTTCGGAATCGAGATGAATCTCACCGTTGCCGGTAATGAGAACTGGATCGGTATCGACGACCACACTCTCGGAGGTCACGGTGCCGCCGTGAACTTGAAAGCTCGCGATTCCGCAGCGGACGGGTGTTTCTTGCTTATCCTTGCGGAGCACCAGACCGAGTGCTCGTGTGACATCAATTCCTGTGAGTTCCGCAAAGGAAGCGCGAATCGCACCATGGGGCAGTACCGCCGTCACGGTGCCATTCGCGGTCGAAGCAAGCTGATGGATCGAGATACCCCGTCCTTTGAGGATGAGGTGCGCTTGCAGCAGACCATCGAGCGGCGGTTCTACCGTACCCTTGTGACCGAACTCGCCGAGTCGCAGGTTCGCGATCCTGAGGTCGAGATCCGCCGTCGGTATCTCATGCGTCGCGTCGAACCGGGTGCGACCGGTGAGCTTGCCTTGCGCTAGGGCTGCCGACAGCGACGGCACCGCCAGGACGCCGTGATCGATGGTTACCTGGGCCGCGACCGCGTGCAACGCCGCGCGGCCCGCATCGAAAGTTTGAGCATGAAAATTCACCACCGCATCGTCGCGTCGGATGCCGATCAGCCGCAGCGGCGTGTCAGGCAGCAAGAGCGGCTTCGCTGCCTCAGACTCGGCGGCGCGTCCCGCCGCCCGCTCGCCGAGATCCGCCAGACGCAACAGTTGCGAATGCAGATCGGCGTCGATCTTCGGCCGTCCGCTCGAGGTGTCGATCGACAGAGTGCCGTGCATATCGCTCTGACCGGAGGTCGCGAGGAGATCGCTGTACTGGAAGTGCGTCCCCTGGCGCGCGAGTTTGCCGGAGAAGTGATAGGCACCGGTATTCGGTAGCGTTACACCAATAAGAAAGTACAGGTCCTTCAGGTCTTCGCCTTCGGCCTCGAACGTGGCGTCGAGGATGCGAAAGTCTAAAGGCCGCGGCAGCAAACCGTGACCGATGAGCCGCGAGCCGCTCGAACGCTCCGCGAATGCAAAGCGGTAGGGCTCCCCCCGGCTTACAGTGGCGAGCGGGTCACCATTGATCGTGAACGTGACAGCCCTACCGTTCAACTGCCCTGCCCCCTCGATCCGCAAAGGATTTACTCTCCCTGCCCCCTCCACGTCCTGCGCGGAGATCGTACCGTCGAATTGCAGGTGTCTGCGGGCATCGTCGAGTTCGACGTGAGCGTTGGGCATTGACAGGCTATGAATAAGCGGTGGGCCCGTGGCGCCAGCCGTGCCCGGCTCGTGCGCCTGCCAATTCGCGCGGCCTTCGGAATCACGTACCAGATGCAGCGTCGATGTTTCCATTTCAAGGCGACTGATCACGAACGAGCGCGAGAAGAGGGGTAACAGCTCAAACGACAACGAAAGTCTGCCGATTTCCGCCGTGGGACCGGGAGGCATCCACGGCGGGTTACCGATCGCTACGCGTTCGGCAACCAGGCGGGGCGTGAGCGATAAGAGGTGCGCCTTGAGCGAGCCGTCTATGCGGATGTGGCGTCCGGTGCGCGCGGCGATG
>Ga0182024_10009309_pt1 | contig 20354 bp, 18 predicted proteins | sample P32metaG_FD_120480 | JGI IMG/M metagenome (GOLD analysis project Ga0182024, IMG submission 120480) | Permafrost microbial communities from Stordalen Mire, Sweden - P3-2 metaG (Illumina Assembly) | ecosystem: Environmental > Terrestrial > Soil > Wetlands > Permafrost | place: Sweden: Stordalen... | reverse complement strand
GCCGCAGGTGACGCCGGAAGAGCTGGACGAGATGCCGTGGGCGACGGAGATCTACGCGCGCGACCTGGATGTGACCAAGTACAACGTGCCGTTCCTGCTGCATCCGTTTGTGGCGCTTTATTCGACGCGCGGCTGCCCGGCGCAGTGCACCTTCTGCCTGTGGCCGCAGACGCTGAGCGGACATGCATGGCGCAAGCGGTCTACCGACGACGTGGCAGCCGAGATGGCGAATGCGAAGAAGCTCTTCCCGCACGTGAAGGAGTTCTTCTTCGACGACGACACGTTCAACATCCAGAAGGCGCGTACGGTTGAGCTGTGCGAGAAGCTGAAGCCGCTGGGGCTGACGTGGTCGTGCACGTCGCGGGTGACGACGGACTACGAGACGCTGAAGGCGATGAAGGACTCTGGTTGCCGGCTGCTGATTGTGGGCTACGAGTCGGGCGACCCGCAGATCCTGAAGAACATCAAGAAGGGCGCGACGGTGCAGCGGGCACTGGACTTTCAGCGAGACTGCCACAAACTGGGCCTGGTAGTGCACGGCGACTTTATCCTGGGGCTGCCGGGAGAGACGAAGGAGTCGATCCGCAACACGATCGAGTTTGCCAAGCAGCTGGACTGCGAGACGATCCAGGTATCGATGGCGCATGCGTTCCCTGGGACGGAGTTCTTCGATTACGCGAAGGAGCACGGCTTCATCACCAACGACGCGATGATGGACGACGGCGGCCACCAGATGGCGCACATCGAGTATCCGGGACTGCCGGTGGATTACGTGATGGAGATGGTGCACAAGTTTTACGACGAGTACTTCTTCCGGCCCAAGCAGGCGTGGCGCGTGGTGTGGCAGGCGATCAAGAACCGCGACGTGGGGCGGCTGTATGTGGAGTCGAAGTCGTTTATGGCGCTGCGCTCAAAGCGCAACAAGGCGGTCGAGGAGATTCGCACGGCGAACGCGATCAAGGCGCAGGAGTCAGTGAGCCAGAACGCGTAGGGGTTTTTGCTTTCTGCGGATGAGGGTGGCCTTGTGCCGCTCTTTTCCTTTGCGTGCGGTGTTTTCGGGCAGCGGAGGCAGATTAGCATGTGGCTATGACACGCTATCGTATTGCCTCGGCTCTCCTTCTCACTATGCTGATTTGCGTTGCGCCTGCAAACGCGCAGGCCACGGCCACGCTGCGTGGCGATGCCGCTCATCCGGCGCGTGCGGTGCACTGGGTAGACACGCGGCTGTATTTCGGGCTGGGGCCGGTGGACGATCCGACGAAGGGCGTCAGCGAGGCCGCGTGGCGCGACTTCCTGGACAAGGAGGTGACCCCGCGATTTCCCGCCGGGCTGAGCGTGATGGATCTTTATGGCCAATGGCAGAGCAAGGGCGAAGCCAGCCCGGAGCGGATCCGGTCGAAGGTGCTGATCATCGACTATGCGGCGACCAAGGAGAATGCGGCGAAGATCGAGGCGATCCGGATTGCGTGGAAGAAGCTGACGGGCGACCAGTCGGTGATGAAGGTGACCGAGCCGGCGGATGTGTCGTTCTAGGCAATGGCGATGAACAATGAGAGCGCGCTTAAAATGCGTGCGGCTCTTCTAGAATTGAAGAGATGAAGCACAGGCTCACGCTGCTGCAGTACATGATTCTGGTGGCCGTGATGCTGACGGCGTCGGTGGGGGATACGCTGCTCTCGCGCGGGATGGCGCAGGTGGGCGCGGTAGACGTGCATCATCTGGGGCTGCTGTGGCGGGCGCTGTTCAACCCGTTTGTGGACGCTGGGATCGTGCTGCTGATCGGATTTTTCGCGAGCTACATGACGGCGCTGAGCTGGGCGGACCTGACGTTTGTGATGCCGGCGACGGCGTTCGGCTATGTGGTAGTAGCGCTGTTGAGCCGGTTCTGGCTGCATGAGCAATTGAGCGTTTACCGTTGCGCAGGCATCGCGCTGATCGTGTGCGCGGTGGGGTTTGTGGCCAATGGCCCTTCGCGCACGGAACGTCCGCCATCGCATCATGAACTGGACATCATGGACTCGGGTGCGGGGCGGTGATGGCCGTCCATGTGGGATCGCTGCGCGCGTGGAGCTGCATCCTTGTAGTGGCGGGGATGGCGATTGCGGGCGAGTGCCTGGTTGCGGCGGCGATGCGCGGGCTGGGCGATCTGGACGTGATCCGCGCGAAGAGCGGGATGCCGGGAGCGATCAAGGCGGTGCTGTCGAGTCCGCTGTTCCTCGCGGGCGCGGCGTGCATGGCGCTGAATTTCTTTGCCATGCTGTTTACGCTGAGCATCGTTGACCTGTCACTGGCGGCGCCGGCGACCGCCTCGCTGACCTACATCGGCAATGCGATCGCGGCGCAGATTTTTCTGCGCGAGAATGTCGACCAGCGCAGGTGGCTGGCGGCGGCGTTTGTGTGCGCGGGAGTATTTCTGCTGTCGAAATAATTGGCGCAGGGCTGCGTCTTCGACTCAGGGCCGCGGTGCGAAGCCGGACGAGGGTGCGACGGACGGCGCGGCGGAGGCGGTGGAGCTGAGCCAGGAGAGCAACTGGCCGGTCTGGCGCAGGAGCTGGATCTCGGCCTGGCGCAGCTGGAAGCTGGAGTCGAGGACCGCGATGTATTTGTCGCGCTCGGAGATGCGGGCGTTCTGCTCATCCTTGGGGGTCATCTGCGGCCCATTGGGGTTGCCGGTGCCGGACTGCAACTGCTGGCGGACGATATCGAGCTGCTGCTGGGCTAGCTGCTGCTGAAGGGTCGCGACGTCGGCCTGAGCCTGGAGCTCGTCGATCGAGTGACGGGCGCGGGACTGACCATCGAGGGCTTCGAGCTGGTCGTTCTCAGCGTCGTGGCGGGCGTGGGCGGCCTCGGCGGAGGCCTCGCGCGCCTTGTCCGAGCGCGCCTTGTCGAAGAAGGGGAGACTGATCTGGATGCCAACTGCGAACTCATTCGCGGTCAGCAAGGTCTGACCGTTGTTTCCCTTGTAGATGTTCTCCAGGTCCTTGAAGGAGTTGGTGAAGGTGGCGTAGCGGTTGTACTGCGTAAAGAAGTTGATCTGCGGCCAGAAGCGGAAGGTATTGTCGCCCTTCGCCTGCTGTTCTTTGGCGTCGGCATTGGCGAAGGCCGAGGCGACGGCGGAGTTGGCGTAGCCGTGGACATCGGAGGCCGAAGGCGCATCGGCAGGGAGGGGTGCATCGGGGAAGGCGCCGTCGGTGCTCAGCGACTGCGAGGGCAGACCGATGAGGCGGGCGAGGTGGTCGCGGTCGTTGCCGATGTCGTCGTCAGCGTAGAGGACGGCGGAGCGAAGCTTGGCAGCGGTGAGTTTTGCCTGGGTGAGGTCGATCTGAGAGTCCTGGCCGGCGTCGAGGCGCTGCTGGGTGATGGTGACAAGGGTGTTGGCGTAGTCCAACTGCTGGTGGATGGCCTGCGCACGCTGTTGATCGTGGTTCAGAGTGAGGAAGGCGAGGGCGGTGTCCTGCGCCACGGCCTCGCGCACGTCATCGTATGCGTAGCGGGCGGCCTCCAGTCCGGTACGCGCCGAGCGGATGTAGTACCGTTGCGAGGCGCTGAAGGCCAGCGAGCCGGCGGTGACGTCGAAGAGATTGGGCGGGTTCGGCAGATAGCCGTAGGCCTGGCCGATTCCGGCGCCCATGTTGATGGAGGGGATGTAGGCGTCGATGGCCTGGTCGATTTGTGCCATCGCCCTTTTAACGTCATCCTGCGCGCCCAGCACGCGCGGGTTCGAGCGCAGGGCGAGATCGACGGCGCCGGCGAGGGAGAGTTGCGCGCGCGCAGCGGGGGCAGGAGCGAACAGAATGAGTGCGAGTGCAGTCACGAGAGAGCGCGCGGGCATAGTCCTGAGTATGGCTGGCGGCGGAGACGGTCGAGCTGGGCGGAACACGGACATGTGGAGTGGGATGCCTGCGCGTGCTGAATCAGCGTCCATGGTATCGTCTGCGGGCATCAGATTCCCTGCGCTGAACGAGCGTTATGGGCGAAGGCGGGTGCGAGCGCATTGGCGGCGGCGATCTCGCGGTTGGCGTCGAGGGTGTCACCGCGCGCAGCGAGCAGGCGGCTGAGCTGGAGGTGGACCTTGAAGGCCGGCGCGGCGTCGGACTTGGCACGCGAGGCGAGATAGTCGCGCAGGCAGCGCTCGGCGAGGTCGGGAGCGCGGTGGGCCGCGATAAGGATGCTGGCCGCGTCGACCCGGACGGGGCCGTGGGCGCGATCGGCGGCGAGGCCGGACTTGATGGCGGCGAGCGCATCGTCGGGACGGGAGTGGGTCTGATAGAACTGCGCGAGGTCGATCCAGGCCTCAGGCGCGCCCTGCACGGCGACGGCGCGGCGGAACTCGGACTCAGCGGTCGCGAGGTCGTTGTTGGCGTCGGCCATGCGCGCCAGCAGGCGATGCGCGGCGGTGGGGAAGCGCGGCATTATGCGCGCGGCCAGGGCCTGGGCCTTGTCCATGCCGCCGCCGACGATGAAGGGCGCAGCGACATCGTATTCGCCGAGGTCATTGAGCGCGGCGACGTTGTCGGGATTGAGATCGACGGCGCGGGCGAAGCTGGCCTGGACCTTGCGCGCGAGGGTGAATCCGGCGATGGGGCCGGCGTGTCGGGCCTTCATGCCGTAGGCGCGGCCCAGCCAGAGCTGATTGTCGCTGGCCTGAGCTGGGGTGGGCGCGGCTGAGGCGACGGCGAGCTGGCACTGCCGGATGGCCTCGTCTGCCCGATCTTGAGCATAAAAGACGCGACACAGGAGTTGATGGGCAGTGGCGTCGGCGGGATGGCCGGCGAGCGTGGCGCGGAGGAGGGTTGCGGCGTCTTCGACACGGCCTTCCTGGAGGGCGAGGTATGCGGGAAGGTTGGCGCCAAGGGTGCGATCGGCGGATGCAAGATCGGCCAGCAGCGGCTGGGCACAGACTGTGGCGCAGAGCAGACCCATGACGATGAGACAAGGCGCGAGCAGAGAGCGGAGCAAGTTGCGGGGTCGGATGGTGGGGGGGGGCAGCATTCGTAGGAGCGGCATAGGGGAGGGGTTTGCGCTCATTGCGGGCCTAGGGGACTGCGGTGACGGTCATGCCGTCGCTGAGGTCCTGGTTGGTGGTGGCGTTGAGGGCGACGGTGTCGCCCTCGCTAAGGCCTGAGACGATTTCGGCTTCGTCGACGGTAACAAGGCCAAGCCTGACGGTGGTGCGTGCGAGCTTCCTATCCACGATACGGAAGACGTATGACTGCGACCCGTCAGAATGTACCGCCCCATGGGGGACGGTCAGCACATGGGGGTGACGCGCAACGGTGACGGTGACATTGACGTTGGCGTTAGGCTCTAGCAGGCCCTGCGGATCGTCCACATCGATCAGGCACTCTCCGACGAAGCGGGTGAGGTAGCTAACAATAGTGGTGGGAATCTGGGAGACGTGCCCATACCAGACGGTGCCGGACTTGGCCTCCCAAGTGATGGTCGCCGGCTCGCCGTCGGCAAGGGTGCCGATTTCCGGCTCATCGAAGTAGGCTGTGATGCGCTTGTGGGTGAGGTCGGCGACGTCAATGAGCTCCTCGCCGGCTTCCACATAGTCGTACTGGGAGACGGGCAGATAGTAGACAGTTCCGGCGATGGGAGAGCGGATGACGGCACTGTCATAAGCGCTCTGCGCGGCAGTGACGGCGGCCTTTGCGTCGGCGATCTGTGCCTGCGCGCTGGCTTGGTCGGCCTGGCCGAAGCGCCCCGTGGTGCGCATCTGGATGCTCTGGATGTCGGAGTCGTCCGCCTGAACGCGATGCTGAGCGGCAGCAACTTCACCGGCCGAGGCTGCACCGCTCTTCTGAAGCTGCTGCAGGGTGGCGAGCGAGGATTCATCCTGCTGGCGCTGCAGGGTTGCGCGGTTCATATCCGCGGCAAAGGAGGTGCGCTCGTCCTGCGACCCGCCGTGCTCGATATTGCCCGCAGCGAGCTCGGCAGCCTGAAGGCTCGCCCGGGCGTGTGCCAGAGTCGCCAGAGCGGGCGCATCGTCGAGCTTGAGCAGAAGCTGCCCGGCCTTGACCTTCTGCATCGGATCGACATAGATCTCCTGCACCGCGCCGGAGGCCGCGGCGTGAGGCTGGAAGTCGTCGCTCAGCTCAACCTTGCCATTGGTTGGGCGGGTCTTGATGAGGTCCTGATAAGTGACCTGGGCGCTGTGCACGGTAAGGTGCTCGCGGGTGAGGGAGTGGACGGCGTAGACCCCCAGAAGGACGAGGATGAGGGCCGCTCCCCAGATGGCAATCGACGTGGAATGTTGGGATTTGGAGTTCGATGCCATCGGTCAGGTGTCAGTATATAAGACACACCCGGACGCAAAATGACCCAGAATCTTTGTTGAGAGAGGGTTCGCCTAGAGAGTAAATGGGCCGCAAGCGGACATTCTTGCGCGGAGGCATGACTTTAAGCAGGCTGGAGTTGGTCCTGCGCGGCAGCAGGTGGAGACACATCGCGGAGGGCGCAGAGCTCGAGTTCGAGGCCGCCGAGGTGCGTACTGGCGTAGGGACCGGTGTTGCGGCGGATGCGGTAGAGGACGTCGGCGACGGAGCCTTGCTGAAGAGACGCGCAGAGGCTGGGCCAGTGGAGGGAGTTGCGGCTCCAGCCGAGGGCAGGGATAGATCGTGAGCCTGATTGCGCGAGCTGCAGGCCGACGTGCTTGTTCTGGATCAGCCGGATGGGAGCGGCGAGGGTTGCGGCCCGAGTGAGGAAGATGGGTTCAGGGTTGCCGATGCCGAAGGGCGCGAGGCGTTCGATCCAGGCGAAGAGATTGGGAGTCAAGTCTGCGAGGGAAAGTTCGACGTCGTAGTCGAGCCGCGGAGCGAGGAGCTCCGGCGTAAGACGCGTGGCGGCGTGGGCAGCGATGCGGGCCCGAAGCAGCGGGAGGCGGTCGGAAGGAAGGGAGAAGCCGACCGCGTGGGCGTGGCCTCCGAAGCGGTGGAAGAGGGGCGCGGCGGGGTGGGCCGATACCCCTTCGCGCGTCTCAGAATCGAGAGATGGGACATCCGAATTGGCGGCGATGAGGGCATCCAGCAGATGGAAGCCGGGGATGGAGCGGCCAGAGCCGTGGGCGTCGCCATCGGCATGGGTGATGACGAGCGCGGGGCGGCCGGTGCGGTCGACCACGCGCGAGGCGAGGATGCCGAGGACGCCGCGATGCCAGTCGGGGTGGTCGAGGATGAGGCAGCCGGCGGGATAGGAGCCGGCGGAATCGAGGAGGGTGGCGAGTTCGGTGTCGATGGTGTCGAGGGCGCGGGCCTCGGAGTCGCGGCGGTCTTGATTGAGGCCGTCGAGTTTTTCGGCGAGCTCGCGGGCGCGCGCGGGGTCGCGGGTGAGGAAGAGCTCGACCACGTCGGAGGCGACGTCCATACGGCCGGCGGCGTTGATGCGTGGGGCCAATCGAAAGCCCACTTCCGTGGCGGTGGGAGGGCGGTCGAACGGAATTTTGGCGAGCTGCATGAGATGGCGCAGGCCGGGCTGGATGGGATTGGCCAGCGCGGCGAGACCTAGAGACGCGATCGTCCGGTTTTCGCCGGCGAGGGGGACGGAGTCGGCGATGGTGGCGATGGCGACGAGCTTGAGGAACGACGGGATGAGCACGCTGCGGGTGCGGGTGCGGAAGGCATCGGGGTCTGCGGTGAGCGGCGCGGCGGCGGCCAGCAGGGCCTGTGCGAGCTTGAAGACGACGGCCGCACCACAGAGATTCTTGCAGGGATAGGTACAGCCGGGCTGGGTGGGGTTGATGACGGCGAGGCAGTCGGGGAGGGCGACCATGCCGTCGGGGAGGTGATGGTCGGTGACGATGAGGTCAAGTCCCAGGACGCGGGCCTCGGCGGCCTCGGCGACGGCGCGGATGCCGGTATCGACGGAGATGACGAGGCGGATGCCGGCCGCGGCGGCCTCGGCGAGGACGGAGGACTGCATGCCGTAGCCCTCGCGGATGCGGTGAGGGACATGATAGGTCACACGAGCGGTAAGTTGCGGTTCGAGGGCGAGAGCGATGCGTTCGAGGGTGGTCTTGAGCAGGACGGTGGCGGTGGTGCCATCGACGTCGTAGTCGCCGTAGATGAGGATGGGCTCGTTGGCGCGTAGGGCGGTGAAGATGCGGGCCACGGCTTCCTTCATTCCCAGGAGCTGCGCGGGATCAATGGCCGGATCGTCGAGGTACGCGGCGAGGGTGGGGTTGAGGAAGGCTTCGGCCGCCGCGGTTGTATCGATGCCGCGCGCCGTCAGGATGTGTGCGATGGCGGGAGGGCAGTGGAAGGCGGCGGCTAGGGATCGGGCGGAGTCAGGGTTTGCTGCTCGAAGGAGCCACTGCGCGCTGCGATCTACGGGCGGGTGCAAAAGCAGATTCCTCCGCTGCGCTGCGGAATGACAAAGACGATTACAGGGATGACGGCGTTACAAAACTGATGAGACTTCAGTCGTCGTCGTGATCGTCGACGACGATGCCGCCGAGGTCGGTGACGGTCTCGATGAGCTCCTGGAAGCGCTCGTACCACTCGGTGGAGGTCTCAAAGAGGAACATGACGCCCTGATGGGCGAAGCCGAGCTGGAGGTAGCCGAGTTTGCCGACATGGTTGACGAGGTACTCGGCGTCGTCGATCTCGGGCGCGTCGGAGTCGGGGAAGTTCTGCTCGCGCAGCTGTTCGAGCAGGATGGCGACGTCGGATTTTTCGAGCGTCACCTCGCTCATGGTGACGAAGATGGCGCCGGCGGCCTTGGCGTGCTCGACAAAGTCCTTCCAGGCGTCGGGGTCGGTGTCCTCGAAGATGACGGTGGGGACCTCGTCGGCGATGTATCCATTGAAGCGGCGAAGACCATGGCCGGCGATGAAGGCCACCATGTCGTCCTTGAGCGAGATGAGGTTGTCGGGCTGCATTGCAGAAAGTATTGTCGCAGAAAGCGGGGCAGCGTGCATCGGTTTGTCGCGTTAGCATCGAACGATGCGTGAGGAGAAGACCATGCGAGCGATTGTGATGGAGAAGACGGGCGGACCCGAGGTGCTGGAGCTGCGCGAACTGCCCAGGCCGGAGCCGGGGCCGGGACAGGCGCTGATACGCATCGAAGCCAGCGGCGTGAACTTTGTCGATGTCTACCTGCGCGAGGGGCGGTATCCGGTGCAGCTGCCGTCTGTGCCCGGGCAGGAGGCTGCGGGCGTGGTGGAGGCCGTCGCACCGGATGTGAAGACGGTGAAGGTAGGTGACCGGGTCGCGTGGATGCACATCCTCGGCACATATGCGGAGTACGCTGTGGCGCCCGTGTCGCGGCTGATTCTAGTGCCGGAGGGTGTGAGCACACAGCAGGCCGCGGCAGCGATGCTGCAGGGGATGACGGCGCATTATCTGGCGTATGCGTGCTACGTCATCAAACCGAACGATACGGTGCTGGTGCATGCGGGCGCGGGCGGGGTAGGGCTGTTGCTGATCCAGATGGCGAAGCGCGTAGGTGCGCGCGTGCTGACGACTGTCTCCTCCGAGGAGAAGGCAGCGCTGGCGCGCGAGGCGGGTGCGGACGAGGCAATCCTCTATACGAAGGAGGACTTTGCGGAGCGGGTGCGCGCTCTGACGGGTGGCGAGGGCGTGCCGGTGGTGTACGACTCGGTAGGCAAGACGACGTTCGAGGGAAGTTTGAAGTGCCTGCGGCCGAGAGGGATGATGGTGCTGTTCGGCGCGTCGAGCGGAGCGGTGCCGCCGCTGGATCTGATGCGTCTGTCGACGATGGGATCGCTGTACGTGACGCGGCCGACCATGAAGGACTACACGGCGACGCGCGAAGAGTTACAGATGCGCGCGGGTGATGTGCTGGGGTGGGTGCGCGACGGCCGCCTGAAACTGCGCATGGAGCATGACTACAAGCTCGCCGACGCGGCGGAGGCGCATCGCGACCTGGAGGCGCGGAAGACGACAGGCAAGGTGCTGCTAATTCCGTAGCGCTGAAGGCGGACGCATCAAAATTATTTTTGACTTCGAGAAGGGGATGGCTTAGAACTAAATCTTCACCTCTTCTCCTGCGACTTGCCCGGACCCGGCGGTTGCGCAACAGATAACCATGCCCGCAACGGAATGTTCGGGAAGCGCGGTGAGATTCCGCCACTGCCCCGCAACTGTGAACGCGCGCGGTTACTTGAGTGACGCAAAATATTCGTGCTCACTGATAACCGTGAATGCCCGCCAGGATTCTCCCACTGAAGCCGCCAGGCGACGGGAAGGGTGGTCCGAAGAGAAAGGCCGGCATAGAATCGCGTAAGTCAGGAGACCGGTTTCGCCGCGAACACAACCACGTTCCCGAGGGGGGAGCGTAGGAGTTTCCGACATGTTTGCAGTCAACGGCCGCAAGGCCGCCTTCCTTTTGCGCGCGTTCCGCCTGAGAACGCTCGCCGCCTTCCTGATTCTTTCAACCTTTGCATGGTTTGCGCCGGCGCGCGCGCACGCGGTGGCGGTGCACGGCGCGGTGACGGACGCGCTGGGCAAGCCGGTGCCTTTTGCGCGCGTTCAACTGATTCAGGGAAAGAGGTCGGTTGCGATCGGGGTCGCCGACTCGGATGGGTTGTATGAGATTCGCTCGACCGAGTCGGGGCGCTTTGTGCTGCTGACCTCAGCTCCGGCGTTTCTGCCCGGCATCGGGCAGGATTTTTATGGCGGCGCGACCGATGAGATTACGCAGAACGTGGTGCTGGAAACCTTCACGGTACACGAGGAGGTGACGGTGACCGCGACCGGCCTGCCGACGCCAGTCGAGCAGACCAGCTCGGCGGTGACGCTGATTCCGCAGAGCGCCCTGGCGACGACGGTGGACACGACGGATGTGCTGCGGCAGTCGCCCGGAGTGGATGTAGTGCAGACGGGGCAGACGGGCGGCGTGACCTCACTGTTTGTGCGCGGAGGAAACTCGACGGCAAATGAGGTGCTGATCGACGGTATCCCGGCGGTCGATGTGGGTGGAACGTTCGACTTCGGGACGGTCTCCTCGACGGGGCTGGCTGGCCTCGAGGTATATCGTGGGCCGAACTCGGCGCTGTATGGGACGGACGCGGGCGCCTCGGTGGTGAACCTGGAGACGCCGCGCGGGACGGCGACCAAGCCGGTGGTGGAGTACTCGGGCGACGCGGGGAACTTCCACAGCTACCGCAATGAGGTGGCGTTGAGCGGGACGCACCGCAGGTTCGACTACTACACGGCGTACTCGCGCTTTGACACCTCGAATGCGCTGACGCGGGACGAATACCACTCAGGAACGGCGGTGGCGAACCTGGGCGCGAGCCTGACGGCGAACACGCTGTTGCGGTTTACGCTGCGCAATGCGGATTCAGCGACGGGGCTGCCGGGGGCGCACGACTTCTACGGCATCTCGGCGAACGGCAAGCAGAGCGACCAGGATCTCTATTCAGGCGCGACGCTGGAGAACCGCACGGCGGGCGGCTGGCACAACCTGGTGCGCTACGGGATTGCGCGCAAGCGGGAGCAGGAGGTGCAGTTCGGCAATGTGGGCACGCCTGTGACGTACAACTTCGGCACCGGACCGTGCGGCAGCCCGACGTCGGATTGCTTTACCGAATACTTCGGCGATACGGAGACCATTCGCGGGGCGAACGGCTACACAGCAACCGGCCAGGCCTCGTTCTTCTTGCCGACCGACGAGCAGGACTCGAACCGCGACCAGCTGGACTACCAGACCGACTATAGCTTCGCGCACTGGCTGACGGCTCTGTTCGGCTTCCGGTACGAGAACGAGCGCGGCAGCTATGTATCGCCGTTCGAGGACGAAACGCTGCAACGCAGGAACTTCGGTTACACGCTGCAACTGCAGGGCGAGATCAAGGGACGGCTGTTCTACTCGGCCGGCGGTGGCGTAGAGAAGAACCATCTCTACGGGATTACCGGGACGCCGCGCGCAGGCGTGTCCTACGCGCCGGTGCGGCCGAGCGAGGGATGGTTCCGCGGCACGCTGATCCGCTTCAACGCGGCGACCGGCGTACAGGAGCCGACCCTGGGTATTCAGTTTGCCAGCCTCTATACGCAGTTGCTGGAGGCGGGCGACACAGCCGACATCGCCAAGTATCACGTGGAGCCGGCGGGGCCGGAGAAGTCGCGGACCTACGACGGCGGCGTGGAACAGAACATTCGCGGCGAAAAGCTCGTCCTGAAGATCGACTACTTCCACAACACCTTCAACCACCAGTTGGAGGGCGTGGACGCGGGCGCTCTGGAGCAGATATTTCACTATTCGCCGACGTTGGTGAGTGAGGTATTCAGCCCGTATCTGAACTCGCTGGCGTTCCGCGCGCAGGGTGCGGAGACGGAGATCGACTGGCGGCCGTGGCAGAGGTTCGTGGTGCGCGGTGGGTATACGTACCTCGATGCGGTGGTGACGCAGTCGTTCTCGAGCGACGCGTACAGCGCGGGCACGTTCAACAGCAACCCCAATCTGCCGGGGATCGCGATCGGCGCAGAGGGCCCGCTGGTGGGCGCGCGGCCGTTCCGGCGGCCCTCGCACACGGGGTTCTTCGCGGCGCAGTATGCGGGTGGGAAGCTGAGTATGGGGCTGCGCGGCGCACTGGCCAGCCGGTCGGACGATTCGACGTTCCTGGATGGCTTCGATCCGAACTTCGGCAACTCGCTGGTGCTGCCTAACCGCAATCTCGACTTTGGCTACGTGAAGCTGGACGCGAATGCGATGTACGCGATCAAGCGGCGGGTGACGGTGTTTACCGAGCTGGACAACCTGCTCGGCCAGCAGCATATTGGGCCGATCGGCTATCCGGCGCTGCCGTTTACGGTGCGCGCGGGGCTGAAGCTCCGGATTGGCGGGGATTAGAGGCAGGTGGGTGCGCGGCCTGTTTCGCGTGCAACTGACAGGCCGCGTCCGCATCTAAAAGAGTGTGATGAAGAGAGTTTTTGCGATTGCGCTGTTGGTTGGATCGTTGGTTGCGGGACGCTGCGCGGTCGCGCAGATGGAAGGGCCGCTGCCGACGCAGGTGCTGGTAAATGTGGATGAGAAGTCTACGCCGCCGGCGAATGCGAGCGCGCTGACGGTGCAGGTAAACGACCGCAAGGAGCCGCTGACGGCGTGGGAGCAGGTGGCGCCCGGCAATGCTCAGGTGGCGCTGCTGATCGACGATGGGCTGCGCGAGAGCATTGGGTCCCAGCTCGGCGATCTGCGGACGTTTGTGCGCACGCTGGCGCCGGGCGTGGAGGTGATGGTCGGCTTTTTGCAGTACGGCCGCGTGGTGCCGGAGCAGGAGTTCACCACCGACCATGCGCGGGCGGCGGAGACGATCCACTTGCCGGGAGGAGTTCCGGGGATGAGCGCGAGCCCGTACCTGTGCCTGTCGGATTTTGTGAAGCGCTGGCCGCAGGCAGGCGCGTCGTCTTCGTCGGTTGCCGGTATGGACGCTGCGCCCGGGCGAAAGGCACGCTTCATCATGGTGCTGACGGACGGAGTCGATCCATATAACGGAAGCACCAGTGTGATGAACCAGGACAGTCCGTATGTGAATGCGGCGGTGATCGATGCGCAGCGCGCGGGTGTAGCGATTTATTCGATTTATTTTGGGGACGCCGGCATACGCGGAGGCAGAGCGGACAACAGCGGGCAGAGCTACCTGGCGCAACTGACGCAGGCGACAGGCGGGCAGAACTACTGGCAGGGCGTGGGCAATCCGGTTGCGCTGGCGCCGTATCTGACGGAGTTCCAGCACGCGGTGGCCGAGACTTATGTTGCGACGTTCATCGCGCCTGCGGGCAAAGACCCGCAGCGCGATCTGGTACACGTGAAGTTCAGCGCGCCGAAGGTGAAGCTGCATGCACCGGATGACGTGCGGGCGGGAAACAAGGAGTAGCGGTTGCGGATTGCTGGCGCGATGGAAGCGCAGGAAGTAGAATTTCCGGCTATGGTGAATCTTCGGTTGCGCAGAGCGGGCGGGCAGGGACGGCGGGTTGCACTGGCCGTTTTAGGGATTGCAGTTGCGGCGTTGACGACGACGGCGAGCGCGCAGAGCGAAGGCGATCTGGGCGCATGCACGCTGCGGAACCACGTCTACACATGCGATGGCGCGGCGGCGCACAAGGCACTGGACAGCGCAACCACGGTGTCGCTCGAGACGCATAACGCGGATGGGATTGCGCGCGCGACGCTGAAGGACCTGGTGACGAAGAAGCTGGGCAAGACTCTGGTTGCCGACGGCGCTCCCGCGGACCTGGTGTTCTTGCTGGAGCCGATCGACAATAATGCAGGACAGGTGCAAAGCGTCTCCGGCCTGCAGGACCTGGGCACGCTGCGTATCTACTCGACGACACCGGATGGACGGCCCGCCCATCTGCTATGGGCAGAGACATATTCCAGCGACCCCAGCGCTCACGACCTGCCGTGGCCGATGGTAGCGCGCGGCGTGGTTGCGCAGTTTGAGAAGCGGTTCCAGATCAAATAGCGGCGTAGGTGCAGGGTACCCCCTCCCCCATACTTTTCCTAAAGTATCCCTTACAAAGGGGTTGGACCCGAAAAGTCGGAACTGAAATCCCTAAAGTATCCCGAACAAAGGGGTTAGGTTCCAGTCCGCGGACTTAAGGAATTCCTGCGATAAAAAATACGAAGGCCCGGCAACGAGTGCCGGGCCTTCTTTTTGTTCACTGATTCCATTATAGCGGGGTGGGTGGAACTACTCTGCCAACTTTCTCGCGACCGGGACTCATTGAATCCAGGCTGGTTACCGATTTCTTGGCGGCTTTGGGGGCTTGACAGCTTAAGCTGACGGCCCGAAGCAGAGGGAGCGTCAGGCCTCTTTGTAGAGCGCGGCCCCGGCCAGTGCTCCGGCGACGGTCTCGACCAGGTTGCCGATGGTGGTGTAGAGCGTCAGGTGGTGTGGGAAGAGGTAAGGGACCCACATGAAGCCGAGGTTGGGGATGAGCGAGCCGATGATGAAGACCGCGATGCCGGCAAGGACCGCGGTGGCCGGTCCGGCACCGAAGCGCGGGCGAATGGCGGCGTAGATCCAGATGAGCGCGATGCCGGCGACGATGCCGAGCAGGTTGAAGTCCACGATCTGATTGGTGGTGAACTCGGGGCGGCCGAGGGCACCCATGGCGCCGGCCCAGCGCGGCGCGAGCAGCACGCCGTCGACGAGGTAGCCCAGAAGGTCCGAGACGATGCCAGCGACGATGCCGCCAAGAATGACGCGGCCCATATTGATCTTTCCCATACGATCTCCTTGACTATCGATTTGGCGGACGCCAATGAAGGCGGCGGCTTTGTTGGGGAGGTCTGGGGACTGCTCTGCTGGAACCGCGCAAGTATACGCAGGACGGGCAGATTCGGCAAAGCAGACATAAGGGAAAAGTGAGGGCGCAAAAGAGAAAGCCCCGGATTGCTCCGGGGCTTTCTTGATGGTTGAGCGAAGATCGCGATTAACGCGAACGCCGCTGGGGTAACGCGAAGGACCTAGTACATGCCGTCCATGCCGCCGCCGCCGTGGTTGTGGCCGCCGCCCGCTGCTTCCTTCTTCTCCGGGATCTCGGAGATCATGGCCTCGGTGGTGAGCATGAGGCCGGCGATGGAAGCCGCGTTCTGCAGCGCGGTGCGAGTGACCTTGGTGGGGTCGATGACGCCGGCCGCAACGAGGTCCTCGTACTTGTCGGTGCCTGCGTTGTAGCCGTAGTTTGTCTCCTTCGACTCGTGGATCTTGCCGATGACGACGGCTCCTTCCTCGCCCGCGTTGGAGACGATCATGCGCAACGGCTCTTCGAGCGCGCGGCGGATGATGGTGGCGCCGATCTTCTCGTCGCCCTCCAGCTCCTTGATGACCTTGTCGACTGCGGATGCGCAGCGCACCAGCGCGACGCCTCCACCGGGGACGATGCCCTCCTCGACGGCTGCGCGTGTGGCGTGCATCGCATCCTCGACGCGGGCCTTCTTCTCCTTCATCTCGGTCTCGGTGGCTGCGCCGACCTTGATGACGGCGACGCCGCCGACCAGCTTGGCGAGCCGCTCCTGCAGCTTCTCGCGGTCGTAGTCGGAGGTGGTCTTCTCGACCTGGGCGCGAATCTCCTTGACGCGGGCCTCGATCTCCTTGTCCTTGCCGCCGCCATCGATGATGGTGGTGTTGTCCTTGTCGATGGTGACGCGCTTGGCGGTGCCGAGGTCCTCGATCTTGACGCCCTCGAGCTTGATGCCGAGGTCCTCGGTGATCGCCTTGCCGCCGGTGAGGATGGCAATGTCGCCCAGCATGGCCTTGCGACGGTCGCCAAAGCCGGGGGCCTTGACGGCCGCGACGTTGAGCGTGCCGCGCAGCTTGTTGACCACCAGGGTCGCGAGCGCCTCGCCGTCGACGTCCTCGGCGATGATGAGCAGCGGCTTGGCGGTGCGGGCGATGGCCTCAAGCAGGGGCAGCAGGTCCTTCATCGAGGAGATCTTCTTCTCATAGATGAGGATGTAGGGGTTCTCGAGGGCGGCTTCCATGCGCTCCGCGTCGGTGACGAAGTAGGGCGAGAGGTAGCCGCGATCGAACTGCATGCCCTCGACCACATCGAGCTGCGTCTCCATGGTCTTGGACTCTTCGACGGTGATGACGCCGTCCTTGCCCACCTTCTTCATGGCCTCGGCGATGATGGTGCCGATCTGCGAGTCCGAGTTGGCGGAGATGGTGCCGACCTGGGCGATCATGTCGCCGGAGACGGGTTTGGAGAGCTTGTTGAGCGCGCCGCCGATGGAGACGCCGTTCTCATCGCGCTTGCCGACGATGGACTCAACGGCCTTGTCGATGCCACGCTTGAGGGCCATGGGGTTGGCGCCGGCGGCCACGGTCTTGACGCCCTCGCGATAGATGGCCTGCGCCAGTACGGTTGCAGTGGTGGTGCCGTCGCCGGCGACGTCGGAGGTCTTGGATGCGACTTCGCGCACCATCTGCGCGCCCATGTTTTCGAGCGCGTTTGAGAGCTCAATCTCCTTGGCGACGGTGACGCCGTCCTTGGTGATGGTGGGCGAGCCGAATTTCTTCTCGATGACGACGTTGCGTCCCTTGGGGCCGAGGGTGACCTTCACCGCGTCGGCCAGAATGTTGACTCCGCGCAGGATGGCCTGGCGGGAATCTTCTCCATGCAGAATCTGTTTTGCCATTTCATTTCTCCTCGCAGCGATTTGGCTGCGTTCGATACTGCCCTCAGGGGCTAAAGCCCCGGGATTAGGAAATCTGCTGTACGGCACGGCTGAAGCCGTGCCCTTAACAAGACTCCCGCTTCAAAACGATGTGCCGCGACGGGAAATGCGCGAAGCGCGATTCGCCGTGACGCGAAGTCACTTCTTGACGATGCCGAGGACCTCTTCCTCGCGCATGATGAGGAACTCTTCGCCGTCCAGCTTGATCTCGGTGCCGGAGTACTTGCCGAAGAGGATGGTGTCGCCGGCTTTGACGTCGAGCGGGAAGACCTTGCCCTCGTCGTTGGACTTGCCCTTGCCCACGGAGATGACCTCGCCCTCCTGGGGCTTCTCTTTAGCTGAGTCTGGGATGATGATGCCGCCGCGGATGCTCTCGCCCTCTTCCATGCGACGGACCAGGATGCGGTCGTGCAGGGGGGTAAACTTAGTTGCCATTTGCGTATGTCTCCTTATTACGAGAATGATTGGTTGCAAGAATGATTGATTGCCGAGTTGGCCGAAAGTCAGGCCGCAGGCGGAGTGAATATCGTGAATCCGACCGCCTGAAGCGCCTTCTTAGCACTCAAGGCCCACGATTGCTAACGATAGCCGTGTTCAGGCCGGCTGTCAACCTCCGTGCGTGAAATCTGAGTGAAAGTCGCGCAGATTTTCAATGGAGAATAGCCAAGATACTGAATCTAAACGAACGGTCAAGCTCGTTTTTTCCACAACGAAGTGGCTGGATTGTCGTGGATGCTGGAGGGAACCGACTCCTGCAATGCCCCGAGGAGTGGGGGTAAAATGGGCGGATGCTGTCCCGTCAACTACGCCGCCACACCGTTCTTGTTTGCCTTTTTTCGTCCCTGGCACTTCTGGCCTCGATGGCATCGAACCCAGTTCACGCGCAGGATGACAACACGAAGCCGGAGAAGCATGGCCGCAAGTACAAAGCGCCGCCGGAGACCTCGAACATTGAGGTGACGGTGATCAAGGGCTTCAACAAGAAACCGATCATGAACGCCGCTGTGATCTTTCACCCGGTGGACAGCGATGGCAAGGACGAGGGCTTTCTGGAGATGAAGACAGACCCGGACGGCAAGGCGAAGATCGATGTGATTCCGACGGGCAGCCAGGTGCGCATTCAGGTGATCGCGACCGGCTTCTCCACATATGCGGACGACTACAAGATTGAGCAAGCCGACCGGAAGATCACGATTGCCATGATCCGTCCAAGAGCGCAGGTCTCCACCTACCTAGATGAATCGGGCAAGCCATCCCAGAGGCAACCGGGAATCCAGGAGCCGATCCGGCCGAAGCCGGCGAGCGGCTCTTCCTCGGGTGCTGGGTCGTCGGACACCACGAGCACGAGCGGAAGTTCGGCAAGTCCTTCCTCTGACTCCACCGGCAAGCCGCAGTAGCGGACGGACGATGGCGGAGCCTTACGACAGCACACACGAGAATGTGGGGCAATTTGCGCGGCCGCTCGCGGGCAAGACCGCACTGGTGACCGGCGGGGCAAAGCGCATCGGGCGTGCGATCGCGCTGACGCTTGCGGCCAGCGGCGCGGACGTAGCGATTACGTATCGCGACTCGCAGAGCGCGGCGGAGGCGACGGTGCGTGAGCTGGCCGCGCTGGATGTGGATGCGCTAGGCGTGCGCACGGACCTGGGCGATGCGCAGAGCATCCATGAGACGGTGGCTGCAGTGGTCGACGAGTTCGGGCGGCTGGACATTCTGGTGAACAACGCCGGAGTGTTTGAGTCGGCGGCGCTGGAGAGCATCACGGTCGAACAATGGGACCGCATGTTCGCGACCAACACACGCGCGCCGTTTCTGGTGGCGCAGGCTGCGTACGCACATCTGCGCGCGGAGGGCGGGCGGATCGTCAACATCGGCTCGCTGGGCGGGACGCATCCGTGGGCGACGCATGGGCACTACTGCACTTCGAAGGCGGCGCTGCACATGCTCTCGCAGACGATGGCCAAGGCGTGGGCGCCGGAGATCAGCGTGAACTGCGTTGCGCCAGGAATGATCGTGCAGGGCGAAGTGGGCGAGGCGTACGCTGAATTCGCCGAGCGAACGCCGATGCGGCGCAACGGGACTGCGGACGATGTGGCCGCGGCGGTGCTGTTCTTCGCGACGGCGCCGCACTTCATCACCGGGCAACTGATGATGGTGGACGGCGGGCTTGGGCTCTAGCCCGCTGCGGTTCGCCTCTTCCCGAATTGCAGGTCACACCGCTTAGAACTGCCTAATTCTTCTCACCCATCAGACGCTGCCAGAGGCTGGGCGGCTTCGGCTCAACGTAGAGGTCGTGCGGCTCTTCCTCAACCTGGAACTGCTTGCCGAGGAAGACGGCGAGCGGGTTGGTGACGCAGAGGGCGTGGGCGTAACTGGCGCTGTATTTCTCAGCGACCAGGTTGTGGGCGTCCCTCATGCGGGGCGGGCGGGACGTGGTGTTGTGGGCGTCGGTGGCGAGAAAGTGGACCCAGCGCTTTTCCAGCAGATCGTGCGCCATGCGCTGCGACTTGGCGCCTTTGTGGCCGGTGAGCGAGTCGGCGGTGACCTGGATGAGCAGGCCACCGCGCAGCCAGTCGGCCATGCGCTGGGGTTCGTTCTGCAGGGTCGGGTTGCGCTCGGGATGGGTGAGGATGGGCGTAAGGCCGCGGAGATTGAGTTCGTAGAAGGTTTCAGTGAGGCCTGGCGGAAGGCCATAGTCGGGGATCTCGACCAGCAGATAGCCGAGGCCGTTGACGGTGAAGCGCGCGGGGTCCTGCTTCGCGTCGGTCACGTTGTCGCAGGAGAGATGAAAATCGCAGCCGCTGCCGAGGGTGAGCGGGATGTTCTGGTCGGCGAGGCGGGCGCGGAGCTCGGCGGTCTTGGCGGCGTTGACGGCGGGATCGAACGAATAGGCGCTGTTGGCGTGGGGCGTGCAGACGACGTGGGTGATACCGTCGGCGACGGCGAGCTTCGCCATAGCGACCGACGTTTCGAGCGAGTCGGAGCCGTCGTCGAGGCCGGGAAGGAGATGGTGGTGGATATCGACCATTGGTTGATTATGTGGCGGCGAGGGCGCGGGCCATCGACTGGAAGAGCAGAAGGCCGTCGGCGGAGCCGAGGAGAGCTTCGCTGGAGCGGTCGGGATGGGGCATCATGCCCAGGACGTTGCGGCCTTCGCTGAGGATGCCTGCGATGTTGTCCAGCGAGCCGTTGGGGTTGGCGTCGGCGAT
>Ga0182024_10009308_pt1 | contig 20354 bp, 6 predicted proteins | sample P32metaG_FD_120480 | JGI IMG/M metagenome (GOLD analysis project Ga0182024, IMG submission 120480) | Permafrost microbial communities from Stordalen Mire, Sweden - P3-2 metaG (Illumina Assembly) | ecosystem: Environmental > Terrestrial > Soil > Wetlands > Permafrost | place: Sweden: Stordalen... | reverse complement strand
CCTGCCAATACCGTCAGCGAGTGCTGTGAGAACCCGTTTGGTCCAGCCAGCTGCTGCAGCGTCTCCAGCATTCTGGCGCGCACGACCGGGTCGCTGGTGTGCCCGATGCCTGCCACCATCTCCGGTGGCGCCGTGCTCAGAGCCTTCAAGGCATGCTCTCGAGCGGCACCGTTAAGAGCGTGCAGCGTGTCGGACAGAGCGATAGCCGCTTCGGCGTCGTGGCTGCGAGCGAGAACTGTAGCCAGTTCTGTCCCGCTGCCGGCTGATCGGCCTTGTTGCTCGCGAATGCGCTCGATAATCAACGCCTGCTGCGGCGCGGTCATGCCATGGAGATTGGCCAGCAGCCCGGCTGCATCTTGAGAGGGTAAGCGGTCGAGGGTGAGAAGCAGGGTGTCCCGGTGCGCTGCATTGGTGCTGTTCACCAGATCCAGCACTTGCATGCGCATGTCTGCCGGCAAGTGGCTAACGGCGCTGACCAACACGTCTCGTTGCCGGTTGCTCAGATGCAGATCCGCTACGCGGTCCCGGTATCGATTGCGCTCTTCCGTCGTCAACACGTTCTCGTGCAGAGGCACTCGCCTTCCGGCAGCGCCTCTGGCCATCCCGTCTCGGAATCCGTGCACCGCTGCCAGACCATAACCGATCGCCGTGCCCAGCCCTTCCATGCCGAAGAGATCTGGCGCAGCTGTAGCCAGTCCCCAGCCGACCGCCCGCATGTTGAAGTTTTGTCTGAACACACCCCAGAGCGTCGAGGCAGGCGAGTGCAGCGCCGGAGCCAAGCCCGGTGCGAAGCGCCCCGCCAGAGAGCCGGCTCTGCCTGCGACATTACCCACGCCCATGAAGGCCAGATTCATCATGGTCTCGTGCCCAAGCTCTAAGGCCACGCCGTCAAAAGTTTCTTGTTGGCTGCGGGTGCGGAATCTGCCTGCGACTGGATCGTAGACATCGCGACCGTTAATCACATCGAACACTGCTGAACCGGGACCACAGCCCAGTTGGTGTAGCCCTTCCTGGGTGAGATGCCGCCCTGCTACAGTTAAGGTCCCGGCCAGCAAGGCGAAAGCAACCGGACCGCCGGCACCGCCGGTAGCGGCAGTGATCGTGGCAGCCGCTGCAAACGCCGCCGTCGCTACTACGACATGCGCCATGGTACTGCCGGCTTCTCTCCAGAAAGACTCGTTGAGAGAGTTGTTGTTGACTGCTTGAATTACATTGGTGAGCGTACGCTGCAGCTCTCCCTGGGGATTGAGAACGTTGAGGAACCCATTCAGATTGCCGATCAGCTGGTCGATGTTTTGGCGAGCGATCGAGCCCTCGGGCAGCTGGTCGCGCTGATGTGCCATGTCTCTAACCAGAGCAGTGACGTCACGAAAGGCCTGCTGGTTTTCGGGAAGCCTGAGCTGAGTTTGCAACTCCTGACATTGCGTTCTCAACAACGCACCGATTCTCTGGCGCTCCTCGCGACTGGTCGATGCTGCACCGACTCGGAAATATTCCATCATCGCCGGCAGCCGCAGCGCCAGATCGACGCTCAAATTATCCAGCCGTGTAATCGCCGGATTGCTCATCACTTGAGTGCGATAGGCACCAGCAGCGGCATCGACGGCAGCTATGTGCACGGCCCGATCGCCTGGGTTCAAATTCTCTCTCGTGTGGCGCTCGTCCAGATTTCTCAAGGCGTAGAAAGCGGCTTGCATCGAGTTGCCTGAGCCGGCAGCACCCAATGGCGGCTCGTCAGTAGGAGCCAGTCCGCGCTGGCGCAAATCAGTCCAAATTCTCGTCAGCTCCGGCCGCAATGTCTGCGGTACACCATTACCCAGCGACAACAGCTGCATCATCGTCGTGACAGAAGCAGCATTTTGTCCCGAGCCGGCTTGAGAGTAATATTGGCCGAGCAGTTGAGAGGCCTGATTCTGCCGCATCTGCGTCTCGATTGTAGTCAGCTCGGCTCTCAGCTGCTGAATGCGGCTTTGCAGATTGGCGAAGTTGCCGTAGCTGGCATGCTGCGCCCGCTCCAGAGGTGTGGGCCCGTTGCCGTTGGGCGCTTGGCGACCCCGTAATGCTTCGTGCAGTTGTGCCGGACCGCCGGCGATCAGTCCGCCGATGCGCATGATTTCTGCCAGTGTCGCTTCGCGGCGCGCCATCAGCTGTTCACCGCGCTGCTCCAGGCGCGGCAAATAACTGACGAGAAACTCTCGATTAGGCTGCAATCTTCCGTTGGCCAGATCCTCGGCCACCTGGCGCATGAATTGCGGCGCGGTCAGTTGACCCAGGCGCTGCCGCACATCGGGGCTCTGGTCTTGCGCCGCCACTGCAGCCGCCGTCAATGTCGGCAACACCCAGTTCTGCATCGTGTGCATGCCACCGGTGGTGGTGCTGGCACTGATGCGCTCGGCCAGCCGGCATAGCTCCTGATCTGTACCTGCCACGTGGAACATGCGCAGGGTGACAGCCAGAGGATAGCTGGTATTGTTCTGCCCCATTACCCGGTCGCAAGCGTCGCGCAGGAGATTGACATCGCAATGTCCCTGCCTGGCAAAGTCAGTAACTGCATTGCGCATCGGTACGGACAACTCGGACCAGAGATGGCTGCTCTGAAAGATCCTCACGGCGGCCTGGCGCGCTTCGCTGCTCGGCGCATTGACTGCCAGCTGGAACAGGGCTCTGTCAACACTGTCACGTACACTGTCGGTAGTGGCGCGGCCGCGCAGCCGTTCCAGAGCCGTTACATCTTGCCCGTTACCGAATCTCGCCAGAGAGCCGATCGCTTGGGCGACAGCGCCGATATCAGTGCCGGCGGCAGGGGCACCTTGAGCCAGCGCTCTCAGCTCAGTTTGGAACTGCTGCACCGTGGCCGGTGGCAGATGCTCACTGTGTGCCAGTGCCTGAGCCAGCTCCGGTGTCATCTGCCCGGACATCTGCCTGACCACAGCACTGGTGAGCAGGCTGGGGTTGGACAGCATCGCCATGGCGGCGCCCAGTCTGTTGGCATGGAGCTCGTGCGGCGAAACCCCGGCAGCCGCAGTAATCATCCGTTGATAGCCGGCCAGCAGCTCTCGTCGCAGATCGTCGCGCTGTGGGAAGCCTGCGGAAAGCACCGACATGGCCTCAAACGCGGCCGGCGTATGATCGGCCGCCCACTCCCGCATTACGGCGTCCATCACCTTATTGGCCCGTTCGCGCCGCTGTTCTGGCGTGCCGGGACCGTTGGTGGCAGCCTCAATCAAGCCCTGCAATGCGGCGGCCCGCAATGGCGCCGGCACAGCGTTCGAGCAGCCGGTGCGCGCCAGTATATCCATGCAAGCCTGATCCCCGTCACGCCGCGCTCTCAAGGCCGCGGCGTTGAGGAATTGCACGAAATTGCTGGGATTGCCGGGGACGTGAGCCATGGTCGAGAGCTGGCCAACGGCTTCTCTGGCCATCCTCTCGTTGGTGACAGGAGCAGCGGCAGTGAGAACAAGAAACTCCAGCGCCTGGCGATCGCCAGCTTGAGCCAATCGTCCCAGATTTTGTACGGCGGTGCGGTCGCTGCCGGAGCCGCGCTCGACGGAATTGGCGCCGGTGACCAGGGCGTTCACAAACGGCAGTTGATCGGCGGTCGGACGGAAGTGAGCAGCGATCTGACGCAACACACTTTGTCTGAGCTCAGGTGTATTGCGCAATCGCAGCAACTCCTCCTGGGCATATTGCGCCGCTCTGACCGTGCTCGGGCCGGTGCTGTTGGCGAGAATGGCAAGAGCGGTGAGGGCCTGCGGATGCCCGTGCTCGGCCCGGTCTCGGAGAAAGGCAGTGGTGCCTATAGCCCCGAACTGAGACAGGGCAGCGATACCGCGCATGGTGTCAAGATATTGCCCGCCACTGTTGTTGCCGGAACGGTGCTCATACGCATGCAATATTGCCGTCAACGCCTCATCGCGGCGCGCCGGATGAATCTGGGCGAATTGCACCAGCGCAGCCAGACCGGCTGTGGTCACCTGCTCCCGGCTGGCCGCGCTATTGTTATTCAACAGGGCCATAACCTGCTCGGCGCGTTGCGTCACCTGCGCTGCCAGATGGGGATTCCATCTGGTCAGCTCCGGATCGCGGCGAAGGCGATCGGCAGCAGCGGCCTCGGCCAGAGGGCCGAAACTATTGTTGAGAGCTAATCCCATCAAAACAGGCATAAGCGAGCCGTTGACTTCGGCTAAATCCGCAGGATGGCGAAGCTGCTCGACAATGGTGGCGAGCGCAGGTTGCTGATGACGATACCATGCAGAATCCCAGTTTCCGCGCTGATTGCTCTCCCTGTTGCCATGGTTGGCCATGTACATGGTCAAATTGAGGAGATAGCCGCCGTTGTCCGGTAAATTGCCGCGGCTGTGGACATCGAGCATCTGATTAGTGATGTAACGGCTGGCTTCTTGAAAGTCGAACTCAGCAAAGCGTAATCGATGATTATTTTGGCGTTCGATTCCTCTGTACTCGGTAAAGCGAGTCTGCGCAAATCTGGCGATTACATTGGCTGCTGCCTCGCCGGTGGCGTCCGAGGATGAGGCGGCAAAAGCCAGAGCCTGGATGATCGGTCTAGAACTCTCACCTGTGGAAGTCGTCCACTCGTTGCGACCTGCAGGAAAATCCCGGGTCAGCCTTCGCTCCAGCTCTCGGTCTAAAGTTTGCACAGCTTGCTGGCACTGTTGTCTAAACTCCTCAGGCGTGCGGCCTCGCGCCGGAACGTCGCTGGCGCCAGTGGCTACGGCAGCGATCAGCGGCAACAAATGGTGATTTTGTGGATTGTATGATGGCACCAGCCGGTTGAGGACCACTTGGCGCATTGAAGGCGACACGCGCGAAAGCCGCAGCAACGCCAATTGTGCTTCATGCGAGCTGCCGCCTTGTTCGAAAAGGCGCTGGAACGCTGCACCGTCCATAACAAAACGCAGATTGGATTCCGCCGTGCGGCTCGGTAATGTGGTCAGCCCTTCTCGATCACGGAAAGAGGCAACATCGATCAGGGCAAGCAAAGCCAGCTCCGCTTGGGGGCCGTTGCCCTGGACGGTCTCGCGCAATGAAACAAGGGCAGCACGCGCCGGATCATCGAGTTCGCGGGCGTTGATCAATCGATCGCGCAGAACCTTCATTGGATTGGTATCGCTGTTGCGCACTCGTTCCAACCATTGATGCGCATCGACTCCGTTTCGATCGACTTGCCGCAGCTTCGACCATAAGTCGAGGGTGCGCACACTAGAGCCTGCTGCCCGGTCGGCGGCCAGCCCGTCATCGATCAACTGGCGCACTCGGTCGGCGGCCGCTGGGCTGGTGCGAGCGGCGTCGACCAGCGCCGTCAGAGCGAGCTGCGCGCGCGGGCTGTCAGCACGGGCATCACGGACCAAAGATTCGAGATTGTTTGAACCGCCGCTGCGCGCCGTCACGTTGTAATCGTTCATCCAGGAATCGCGCACTTGTTGAAAAAGTTGCGCGCCTGGGGATCCCGCCGGGCGACCGGACAGATAAAGCATAATCGTATCTGCCACCGGCCCGATGGTACTCAACTCGATCACTGTGGTGCGAGCCGCACCGGCACCTGCCCCTTGACCGATCGCCGCATTGATTAGCGCCTCTCTGGCACCAACGGCGGTATTGCTTGTGCCTGCCGCTGCGGTACGCAAGACAGCCAGGGCTCTGTTATTACCGGCCGCCGTAAGCGTGGACAGCGAGCCAATGGCCTCAACTGGAGTGGCAGCGATGGTGGCTGAATCGGCGGCTAAAGCTGACATCAATGGCAGCAGGGAAGGGTTAAAGCGCAAGCTCTCTACCAACCTGTCCCAGGTCTGATTGCCGGATGTCGGATCAGCAACCATGGTGCGCAGAGTGCCATGAGCCAATCGAGCGGCTTGAGGATGCGCTGTGTCGTTCGCCAGAGCGCTAAGTGTTCCCAGAGCATTCTCCGCTGTTTGCGCATTGTCGCTGCGGGCCAGAGTTCTCAGCCCATCAATTATTCGCTGTCCCTGGCTGTTGCCGCCGGTATTAGCAAGAGTGGCCAAGACGTTGTTGATCGATGTGCGCAACGCCTGATCGCTTTGTGTGCGCCCCGCCGGAATCAAATTGACCAGAACACCAATGGCACTCGTGTTGCCGGACGCCGCTTGGTCGCCTAACAAAGTCAACAGCCGCGTTTGCAAACCAGCCCGTTCAGCCGTCGGCGCTTGCGCGATAAATGGGGCGACAAACCTTCGCCATTCCTGCTCAGGGTGCGCAGATGACGGCAGTGTGCGGGCGGTGATGCGGACAAAAAGATCGCGATCGGCGGCCTGACTGGGAGATAGATGAGCGATAGCATCTGTGCCGTAAGAGATCAACTCTAGGCGGGCCCCGCTCTCGCCCTGTCGCGCCCTGTCCAGCAGGCTGGCCGGTGGAACATTCGATCCGCCTCCATATTCGCGCACGAGGCGGATCGATTGCAGGAGGTTGTCTACATGCGCTGTGTCAGTTTCGGCGGTTTGACCCAATTGCTCGCGCAACTGTTGCAGCAAGCGCACTTTCATTGCCGCTGGAATGGTATGGACCACGCGCCCCAGAGCCTCAACCCCTCCGGGATTGCCAAACGCTGCAGCCAGGGTATCAATGACGCGATTTTGGGCGCTGGGAGACTGCCGGCTCAGTTCGAACAACATGGTCAAAAGTGCAGAGGCAGCAGCCGGAGACTCTTCTCGTCGACGGGCAGCCTGCACGAGCAGGTCTGCGGCGTAGCGATCACCATCTCTGGTCCTTTGTATCAATCTTTCTACCGCAGCCTGTGCGGTAGGCTCAATGCTTAAAGAATCGGTAGCAACAGCAGTAGCCACAGGCAAAAGACTGGCGTCAGCTCTGACTGCAGCCAGCAAGTTGCTCCAGACGGCATTGCCGCGTGTGCCACCATCTGCGGGGATACCAGCACTAACCAAAAGGCTGAGCGCTGCCAACGACGAATTGGCCAACTCCCTGGACGCTGGTGAGGTTGCCGCAGATGCCAGTGCCAGCCTGCGTATCAGATCACCGCCGGCGACTTGAGGCAATCTCGGGTAAACGTCTTGAAGAAGAAGATCTATTTGATCTGCAAGTTCTCTTTGTCCCGAAGTCCTTAACGGCTGCAGCAGGGTGGCCCAGGGACGGCTCTGTACAGGCGCTGACACATGAGCGTGGTCTTGATCCAAGACGGCCGAGCCGCTTTCAAACAGGGTCAAATAGGGCAACTGCGGCTGCTGCGAGCCGGCTCTACCGAGGTCATTCAAGACGCGACTCACGACACCGATCGCTGGGTTAAGACCAGTACTATTGGCGGCCGTAATCCCCAACAGACTAAGAAAAGTTAGTCCTGTTTCCCCCTCAGATGATTGATGCGATCCGGGGCCAGAGGGCAGTTCATCAAAGGAGAGAGGATCGTATGGCGCGGGGCGATGCACAGGTCGTGAAACGGCAGGATCGCCGCCATCGAATCGAACATTCATGATATCAACCTCGGCAGAGGTGAGAAACGGGTGCGCTACAGCCAATGCGGTGCGGCATTTGCTGTTGCGTCAATGGATGTTTGGGTAGCAGTGTCATAGTATCGGTCTGATTTGACCAATACTTGACCGGGCCGTTCCCGGCTAGATTAAAGCTGTTCCGGCGGTACTTTTCGGTTGGTGCTAAGTTGCGTTGGTCCTTATGCCACCGTATTCGGTGCTACGGATTACTGCCTGGAGTTGTTGCCGGTGCGTTCGGCATCACGTACATATGTGTATTGACCTGGTAGTCCACACGATGCCGTGCCATCAACAAACGTTCCAGTTCTAATTGGGCTCGATTTGGCACTCCAGTCAGATCATGCACATAGTTTCCATTGTGTAAGTAGTTCAATCCGGAGACCCCCATATAATCAGCGCGCTGAGCAAAGTTCGCGGGCAGGAAACCCCAGCGACTGCCGTCAAAGACATATTCCCTTCCACCCTCAGTAAATCTGTAGAAATCAAACGTGCCTTGAGGAGTCAGGCGCAGGTTGACACGCTGCGTAATCACGTTGCCAGCGTTGACATAAGCGTTGGAGACGCGCATATAGCCGTTCTGATAGTTTGCTCCCAGATTGGTTGGATTGTCCGCGGGCATGATTCTGTATTCGCGGAAGAATCTTCTTCCATCCGGGCCCGTTTGCGGGCGCGGATCGACAAAGACAATGCCAGCGCCGTCCGCATTTACCCGGCCAGTGAAAATATCCGGACCGGAAGCGCGCGCCACACATCCTGCCGGTATGGTGACGGTGGTGCCATTTATATTCAACGAAATCGGTTCGGTCAGAGGCCTGCTGTAATTTGGTGGTCCAAATTGCCCAGGCTGGTAGCGGTTTGCTTCACTGGGCAGAACCAGCGGCGCTTCAATTGCACGCCACTGGCCATTGGGAAGTTGATATTCCCAGACGCGATTATCTCCGACTGTAGAGAACCTCTGATTGGCGCCTGCCGGCATGCGGCGCGCTATGTCCAGTTCTAAGCCGAATCTAGCGTTTAGTTGGTCTCTTGCTCTCTGGACTTCAGCTTCGGTGCGCGGTCTGGCCGCAGCGATATCATTGGTGAGAGTTTCAAAAGTGGTTCTGTTAGTGGTGTGGTTGAGCAGTCGAGTGAGAGCGGATGCTGCGTCGGGCAGACTGCGGACCAGTCCTGGCGGCAAGTTGCCACCACCTTCAAGGGCAGTGATCGCTTGTCCTGTGGGCCGCAACAACACGCCGAGATCGTTGATATAAGCTGTTGTTTGACTGATCGCCGCCCCGACTGCAGGATGAGCTGATGTGCCTTGAGCTCTCAGCGCCGCCAGGTCGAGGCTGTTTTGCTGCAGCGCGGTCAGGTGTTCTTGCAGTACCTGCCGCCTGGTTTGCGCTGGTGTTGTCCCCGGCATTGGCTGATTGAGCCAAGTCTCGATACTCCTCAAATGTTGGGCGACAGCATTGCGATCGGCTTGCGACAACGGTCTGCCGGCATCCAGGGCCTCGCGCAGGGCCCGTCCCTGTGTGAGGAAATCGGCGACAGAACTTGGTAAAGACTCGAGCGCGCCGGCGACGGTTTGCAGATCGCGGACCGGTCGTCCCACCGCCTCAAGCGAGGCTCTCTGCATGGCGCCATTGCGCACAGCTTCGAATTGCGGACGGGCTTCGGCAGCCAGTTGGTGCAGGGCGCGCTGGTTGGCTTCACCTTGCAGGAACTGGTGAACGCGATCTGGGGTGAGATGACCATTTTGGATTGCTTGCGAAATTACTTCAACGTCAGCGGGCGTCAGACGGCCTGAGGTAATGGCGTTCTGAAGGTTGGTGTTCAAGTCGCGGTACCAGGCAGCACTTCTATTGGGTGCCGCCGCTTCGACGCTGTTCAAAAATTCGGTTGTGCGGTTTGGTGTATGAGTGACGGTTGGAGCCGGACTGTCCGGTGCTCCGACGGCATCTCTGAACATTCTCAGTCGCTGCGGCGGGCGATGCTCGGCGTCCAGTCTGGTGAGAAGAGCCTGCCGCGCTGCCGCATCCATGCCGACAAAGCGATCGAGAGCTGCGCCTCTGACGCTCGGGTCGGGCAGACCTGCCAGCATCTCACGCACTGTCACACGCTGGGCTGGAGTCAGCCCGGCAACTGCATCAACAGCGAAGCTTTCCAGGCGCGCACGTAATTGTGACAGGCGAGCCGATTCTGGAACTGCCGCTATGGAATCAGCCAGGGTGCGCTGCTGCGCTTGGCTGAGAGCTTGAATTTTTTCCACTACACGAGCACGTTCGGCGGCATCAGTGATGCCATACAAAACATTTCTCACATCGACGCGCTGGCTGGGAGTGAGGTGGGTGCCGGATAAGACGATGTCTTCAACGATTGCACCACGCCTGGCCTCTGGTGCCTCACCCAGTCTGCGCACGGCGCCAACTCGCTCGGCATCTGTAGTGGCGCGCATCAAATGACTGGCAAGCAAGCGTGATTGTTCAGCCGGCAGGCTGGCAATTGCCTGCAGTGCACCAGGATGCTCGACTGCCGCTAGCGCAGTAAACATCGCTCTTGTGCGATTGGTGTTGGCGCGATCGCCGATGAATTCGAATACGCGCGCGCGTTCGGCGGCGGGCATATTGGCCAGCATGTTCCACACGGGACTGCCGGCGGCAGTGCGGGCGGCTGTCGGATCCGTGTGGCCGCCAATGAAGTCCACGGCCATGGCCCGCTCAACTGGAGCCAGTCCTGCCAGCGATCTCCACACCTCGCCTTGGGCTCTGACATCACCCTGACCGGTTATGGCCGCTACGGCTCTGCGTGCGGTTTCTGGAGAGGCGGTGCCAAGCGTTTCTAGAATCGCTCTGCGGCCGTCAATTTCCGGAATTGAAAGCAGTGCTTGAATCAGTTCTGCGGTTCGGGCCGGGCGCTCGCCGACCGGTAGCGCATCATGAGCGTGGACGAGGCGATCGATGGCATTTCTTGCTGCTTCGGCGCTCGCCCGCGGATTGGCTTGATCGTGCACTTGAATGTCTCCCAGTGCACGCATCAGATCCGCTTGCTGCTGATGCGGCAGGCGAGCTAAAGTTTGAGCGAAAGCCGTCAGCGTAGCGTTGGGGCTGCCGTTGGGCTCGGTCATACCGGTTAGCGTTTCCAGCAATTTCGGCGCTGATTCCTTCGGTACCAGAGCGATGGCATCGAGAACCTGCGGCGGCAAGCGCGATGCTCTGTCCAGCATGCCGGCGCGTTCTGCCTCAGGCAATGTTTGTACTGCTTCGACTATGTTTCTCAATGCATCCATGTTCTCGATGGCGCAGACGCGCTGGGTGGTGGCACGCCTTTGTGCCTCATCGGTAATACCACTGAGCCAACCCAACAAGTTTTGTGCGCGTGGCAGATCCAGACCGGCCAGATGTTGAAGGAATTGAGCCTTCTGTTGTGCCGACAGTCCGGTCATTGCATCGAGGGCCCGTCCGCGTTCTGGCACAGTGAGCTCGAGCAGTCGACCAATTACCCGGCCGTCTTCCGATGGTGGCACTCGGCGCATTGCTTCGACGACTCGACCTTCTTGAGCGCCGAACGCCTCTCTTAGCCTGGTCAGGTGTGCATTGTTTCTGCCGTCGCCACCCAGTGAGGCCTGTAACTCCGGTGGTATGGTCAGGTGCTCGAAGGAGGTGATGCCGCGCTCTCCGATCTCTATTCTGGTGCGTCTGAAGCCTTCCCGGAAGCCAAATGCGCCGCCCAAGAGCATGCCACTGCCGACTTGCCACCAGCGTGTGTGTGCCCACGGTGCGCCGCCCAACTCGAAAGAGGCCATCGACATGCCGATCGCCATGTTTCTCCCGTAGTTCCACGGTGAAAATTCCTGGCGCACACCGGCGCCCAAGCGACCCATGAAAGTGGCTTGTCTTTCGGCAGTCTCCGCGGCCAGATATGCCAGTCGTCCTTCTGAAGCCAGGGTCCTGGCGTATCTTGCCCCTAAGGCTGCGCCGGCATAGTGACCTGCATACGGAACAGCATTCATCAGCAACTCCCATGCCCCTTCCTCGGCAAGATGTCCGGTGAGCTGGCCAGCTGACAGTTGTTCCATGCGGCCGGTTTGAGGGTTGAAACGCGCTCTTCCACCAATGCAATCGAAGATCTCTGATCCGCGGCGATCGACACCCAGCTGGTACATGCTTTCTTGCACACCATGACGCGCCACCATTGTCAGCGCCGAAGTTAAAAGCATGCCGCCGGCAACGGCTCCAACGCCGGTCCACCCAGTGGCTGTAATGATGGCGGCGGAAGCGGCCACTGCTGCCGTGACGATGGCCACATCGACAAGAACGCGACCGGCTTGTCTCCAAAAAGTCCGGGCATCAAGCGCTCCGTCCTGGGCCTGGGTCATCAACGTGCGTAAGCGCGTCATGATTGGTCCGTCGTTTTTGAACAAAGAGACTTGCCCTTCAAGAGCAGTTATAAGTTGATCCAACCGTTCGCGACCGACACTGCCGACGGGGTATTGCCCGTTTTCGCGATCCCGTCGCAGCGTGATCAACCGCTGCTCTGCAGCCTGAACCGTTTGCCTCAAGTCTCCGTCATTACCTAGCCTGGTGAGAAGCTGTTGGGCTTGCGTGACAAAATGCTGTCTGGCGACAGTTGGATCACCGCCGTTTTGCACGCGTTCGGCAGCGACAGAGAAGACCTGCATTAAGGCGTTGACTTCGCCGGCCAGGCGTTCTGTCTGGTTATGGATGTTGACAAAGTCAGGATGATTGGCGATGGCGTGCATGGACGCGTCGGCCGTGGAAGCAACAGCAATGGTGTGCAGGCTGCGCTCCTCCGGAGTCATGCGCATCAGGTCAGGGTTAGTGGACAGGCGACCCAGCGTTGTCAGGGCTAGTGTGAAATTGGCGTTGGCGGTACCGTTTCCGGTGGCAAACACCGGAGGAGAGTCCAGTGGTGTCAGTCCTCTTTCTCTCATGCGTGTCCAGGCTGCTGAAAAATCCTGACTGAGGTTTTCCGGCAGTCTGCCTCGGGACCACATTTGCAGCAGCACTGCGTCCGCCTGTGCGTGTGCACCCCCGGCTCTCAAATTGTGATACGTGGCCTCCGTCTGTCTCTGCTCCATGGTTTGGACTCTGCCGTCTAACTGGCCAAGTCTGCGGCTCAACGTCTCGAGCCTAGTTTGCTGCTCGGCGAAGGTTGCCAGAACGCGCCTGTCGGCGACCTGTACAGGTTCAGGACTGCGCTGGCGCAGTCCGGCATCGTAAGCTTGCTGCGCCCGTTGGAAGGCAGCCTGAGCGGCTTGGAAGTTGGCCGGCAATTGCGCCATCTGCACTCTGAGAGCGTCCATCTCGTCTCTGATCTGGCGTTGTTCTCTCACCAGCGCGCCGGCTGCATCACCCTGGAAAGAGAGTGACTGCAACAAGCGGGGAGCATCGGTGATCGGTCTGCCATCAGCCAGTCTCGAAACCAGATCCATCATGCCGCCCTGGTGCGTCTCGCTGCCGAGGCTGGCGCCAAGCACAAGCGGCATCACCCATCCCTGCACCGTGAAGCTGCCACCATATTCGGTGCGGGCCATGATCCGATCCGCCATTTCGCCAAACCTTTGATTGTCCGCAGCCGCGACGTGAACACGCGGTGCCATGCTCGCTGCCAGCGGTGGTGTGATGCCCAGACGCGCTGATGCCTGGGTCAGGTTGGTCCAATTGATTGAGCCATACTGCCCATTAGCGAAGCTGCTCAGGGCGGTGCGCTGTTCGGCGGACAACGATTGCCTCAGAGGCGAGTTTTCCGGAATGGCATTAAAGGCCGCGAGCCGAGCCGCGCCTGGCTGTGCTTCCGTCACCACTTGATACAATGCGCGGTCGACGGCGGTGAGTTGTGCTGCATTGCCTTGTGAAAGCTGTCTGAGATGGGTCAGCGCCGCTACCTCGTTCGGCCCGGCCAGCCGAGCAAATGCGGCAATGGCAGTGGCAACCGCTGCTCGGTCTGTTCCAGGCGGGGGATTGTTAGCCTGCTCAGTCAGCTCAGTCAAAAGGCGCTGAACTTTGTCTTTCGGTATCAGCTCGGCATGATGTAATGCCGCAGCCAACTGCGGCGTCATGTGAGTGGCAAGCATGGTGATCGTCTCATTCGTCCACGCCCTGGGATTGCCAACGATGCTCCGGGCCGCTGCCTCGCAACGCCGGCCGTATTCAGCATCGGACATGCCGGGAGTTCTTGTAGTCAGACTGAGATAGCCCTCACGCAACTCGCGTTGCACCTGGGTCATCTGCTCGCCAGGCATATGAGATCGGCGAGAGGCCGCCATGGAAAAAAGCTCGAAAGCTTGAGCAGTATGCTCTCGCTGCCAGCTACCCATCAGGCTAGCTACAACCTGATTTCCATGAGCGCCTTCGGCGGCATTTTGCAAATGAATGACGGCTGCTCCCCTGAGTGGCTGAGGCAGCCCCTCATGCATAGCCAAGCAAGCCAGCATTTGGGTCGAGCGGTTGTCGCCGTGGACTCGGTTTTGTTCGGCCAGCCGAGTGATGAATGTCGGGAAGGCGCCCGGCGCGTTGATTTCTTGTGGTGTCAGCCTGATGCCGGCTTGATCCGCCAGAGATCGCAGAGCTGCCTGCGCGTATGGAGGAGGAGGGTTCTCGGGTCGCACACCACGGGTGGTGGCCATCCCCAGTAGAACCTCGGCCGCCCGCCTGCCTTCTGGGGTGTTTTCTCTGGCAAGTTCGCTGATTCGCGCGACCATGGCGGTGGCTCTTGCTTCCTGGACTTCAATTCTTTCTACGCGATAGCCCTCTCGCGAGTTGGTGGTTAGTGCGCCGGCCAACATCACCGTAGCGATGCCGAGCTCAGTGCCGAGATACGGTGCTCTGGCTACCTCGTCGATCATCCTGCGTCTGAAGTTGTTGTCCGTGCCTGCCACCCGCAACAGCTGTTCTTGCGCAGACTGAGTTGCATGTGTAAGAAGCTCGAAGCCTGGCGCCCTTGTAGCCAGACCGAGGACGAAGGTGCGTGCGGCATCGTTGTTTTGCTGCGCGCTTGTGACAAGCGCGCCTGTGACTACACCAATTCGATCGTAGGTAGGTTGTCTCAAGCTTGAGATTAAGGCTTGGTTTATTCGATCTCTTGTTGGCTGGTCAAGTCCGGTCCGATCGTTGAGGGCCGTGGCCAGACCTTGCACTATCCGCGTGACTTCTGCGTTGGGTGTATTTTGATCGGTGGCATAGTTGACCAGCGTCAGCAGATTTCTCGGTGAAAGCGCTCTTTCTCGTTGGCCTCGATCGTTTGACTGCAGCGCTGTCATCAGTCCGTCAACATGGGCTCTTTCGGCAGCTCTCACCTCACCTTCACCGCAGGAAAGCAAGCAATCTCTGGCCGCTTGGCGCGTACCTTCAGGATAACTACCAAAGGTTATGTGGCGCGATAGGTCAACATAGGCTGCTCTGCTGATTGGAAAAGGAAACCGGCGTTGGCGGACTGCGACGCTATCCGGACCGAGGTGTTGCTCCAGTAAAGCGGCCAGGTTGCCGTTACTGATCTCTTGATGCCTGAAGGGCAATTCCGGATAGTTGCCGTTTCTAACGGTGGGATCGACATTAGGCACTCGGCGCGCGAATGTCTCAAAGTGCATTATGTTGAGCAGGTGCCGGTTGCTCTGTTCGGGCAAGTCTCTCTCCGCCATCAGGTGAGAGAGCCTTTCGCAGATAAAGGTATTCTCTCTGACCCGTTGGTTATAGCGGTCTACAGTCGCTGCGCTGTACCTCGAGTTGGCAGGATTCGTCAGTGCCACCAGTCTGTTCGCCGCCTCGGAAGCCATCGTGCCCGGGCCCGCCGCTGTGATCGCAAGAATGTCTAAGATCGGGGCGGCTTGCCTGCTGTCCGTGCGAAATCCCGGAGCATCCATTCGTTGGCGCAGAGTTGTAGTAACGGTGTTGAGCGCTTCGCGCCAACGCGCCAATTCGCCACCGGCTTGCGCCGCCGGTCTGGCTCTGCCGTCGATCAACGTGGCGATGAATGGCAGTGACGCTGCATCTTCGGGACGATAATTGTTGACGACATTGCGCAAAATGGCATCGCGAAAACTGCTGTCAGCGCCAGGAATATTTCGACTGGCCAGATGTTCCAGGGCGCTTTGCGCATCTCTTTGGCGCGTACCGGAACCGTGCAAGGCGTCATCGATCAAACCTTGAAACCATCTGGTCCTGCCTTCAGGTCCGTCCTGAGCTTGCATGCCACCAAGCCGCTCAAACAGTCTTCTCTGGTCGCTGTTAGGACCGCTGGCCGTCGAATCACGCAGCAGTCGTGCGTAGGCAATATCAGCAGCAGCAGCCAGCTGAATCTCGCGCGGCACTGCCACCAATCTTCTGTCGGCAGTGGTGGCATCGGGCGCCCAGCCAGAGGCTAGTTGAGCCAGGGCTCTTCCGGCTGCATCTTGCTGCGACACGATCGGCCCTGGAGTCAGTCTTTGACCAGCGGCCTCCAAAAGCTCTGGCCTTAAAACCATCAAACCCAGCACCTGAGCCGCGCGAGCGTCACCACGCAGAGCCATGGTAGTCAACGCTTGTACAGGGTCTGTTTGCCCCGTTGCCGTCATCTGTGGTCGCAGTATCCGCTGCAGCTCGGAAAGCACTTGCTCCTGGGCTTGAGGTGAGGCAACGCGAAACCTTTCCGTCAGTGCGCGCCAGACGTCGGCGCTTGCGGCCGGATCGGCGGCCAAAGTTCTCAAAGCATCGCGAGCCCTGACTGCCACGTTATCGGCTGGCGCTGCGCCACCATTGCCCCCTTCCGGCGGCACGGTCCGGCTGGCAAAGACTTCGGCCAGTCCGGCGATGGCACTGTATCTGGTGGCGCCACCGGCTCTTCCGGTTTGCAGAAGTTGATCGACAGCATCTGCACCTCCGGTGCCCAGAGCGCCTCTGACCACTTCACCTATGGGCAGACTGACGAACTGATTTTCTGGTCCTTTTTCTCTGGACTTTCTCACCGCCTCAAGGATTCTTGTTTGCTCCTCGGGGGTGGTGCGGCTTTCAGGTCTGCGGCTGTGATCGACCGTCTCGCCGGTGGCGAGATTGCTGACGAACCGCCTGCCATTCGGGCCTTCCACGGCCATCAACTGTCCGATGCGGTACGAAACATTACCGTCGACGACGCAGACATCGTGCACAATGACTGGGCGGAGCCCAGGACCTTTGACGATGAAGCTGCCATCTTCCTGTCTGTCGAAGGAGCGGCCGTCCTTCATCACCAGAGACTGGATGCCGCCATCGCGAGCGGGAGTGATTTGCGCCACGATGGCGTCTGCTCTTTCAGTTGGTGCAGATGAGGCAGGTGGTCGCTCGAGGTTTGTCGAGCCCATTACTTCGTGGATAGTAATGGCGTCGTTCCGGACCGGAACTAAATCTTTCGGTTTAGGAACTTCTTGAGTATCAGGCATCGCCTTCAATGACCGCGTTCGATTAACGCTGTTTTGTGGTGTGAAGTAGAGGGATGTAGAGATATCAGGTCAGTCTGATAGCTCTTCCATGCCCGGAAGCGTGCTGGTTTACTCGGCGGCTGCTAGAGCAACACGCCGGCACCGGACTTCAACGAGTTGGACTGGTACAAATCGGCCTTTGCGGCGATCAGCAACTAACGGCAGTTCCGTCATGGATGATGCCAATGTAAGGGTGTCGAATGGGGTGATCGACAGCGTTCGTTTGGGGCGGCGGCCAACTAGATTCCAACTCCACCATAGAAGGCGAGTGTGGGAAATCCGTGATTTTTGGCATCCAGATATTCCGGCGGTCCATCGATGATCAATATGCCGGCCGGGCGTTCTGGCGGTCTTTCGCTCGACTTTCGCTGTGTGCATACGACCTGTCGTGTAAGTTCTGCCCGCCTTGTCAATGAGCCATTCTACGATCAGTCGCCGGCAAATGTGGTGGGAACGATGTTCATTGTCCTGCACCATTGGCGGTATCAGCAATAAAGGCCGTGCAGCGCCAGAAAAGGTGTTTTGAGCGCAGAGCTTGCCCCCGTCCTTTGATTACTGTCTGTGATAGTAAAGATGGTTTTTAAAATCGACGTGAGGTCCCTGGCGGTTGGTTTGCACCAGGGCCAGGGACCCACGACGATTACTTACTGACGTTGAGTCCTTCGTTCTTTCTTCGGTAGCGATCACGCGTTAGGACTTTTTGCCGAGCTTCAGTACGTAGCCCTGCACTTCGTCGGCGCCGTCGACCGCCTCGATTCTGACCTGCTTGCCGCAGACGCAGAGCTGGTCGACCCCGATCTGGAACACGCGCTCGTCTTTCACCAACTCGTCGTTGACGAACGTGCCGTTTCTCGAATCGAGGTCGCCGACGAGCAGGTCGCCCTCATCGTTGACGCGCAGGCAGAAATGCCGGCGGGAGACGGCTGCATCGCCCAGCACGAAGTTGCAGTCCAGGCTCCGGCCGACCACGCAGGTGCGGGTATAGCCGTCGACGTTGCCGAACAGGTAGCCGGACGGGGTGGCGAACACAACTTTCTTCATCATCAGATTCTCCAGTCGTTGTTGGGCCATGTGACCGGGCCGATTCATGGAGCGGGTAGCCCCTACGATGAATCGCCGTTGCAGTCGAAAACATGGCTGTTCTGTCGGTCGATTCGAAAACACCCAGGCATCGTCCACAGACGATGCCTGGGATAAGACATTGACGGCGCGCGATTAGTCGATGTCGCGGTCGTTTTCCACGGGAGCCAGAGCCACCTGCAGCTTGGCCATCAGCACCGGCTGGTGCATGACGTAGGCGCACAGAGCGACGAAGCTGAGGGTGAAGGTGACGCACGCGTCGCCCAGCAGGTTCTGGTGTCCGGGCAGCGTGGCGGCCAGGCAGATCAGAGCGAGCGTGATGACGAAACCGGCGGCGATACCGAGGCGGGCGAGCAAGTTCTTGTCCATGATTCGATCTCCAGAAAGGTTGAACTGAGAAACGTCAGGCGCGCTGTGGCACGCCTCGAAAGAAACACTGCAGGCGCCACTGCATCGTTGCAGTCGGTCCGAGGTCGATGGCTTAGCCGGCGGTGATCCGAGCGCGACAGCCGAGGAACGCCTCCGCGATGCCGCACAGCACCAGAAGCAGAGCGCCGAAGGCGAACAGACCGAGGAAGCAGTCGAAGGCCTTGTCGGCTACGGTCTGGGGCACGTGAGCGCCGGCGACCAGGAACAGGCAGAGCAACACGATGTTCAGAGCGAAATTGCGCATGGGAAGTCTCCGTAAGAATCAGTCGAAAGGGAATGTTGAACATTGTCCACACTAGACATTGTTCTGCTACTGCTAAAAGCTTTCGGCTAGGTGGTTGCGGGGTCTCCGGGGTGTGTGGAATGGGTGAAAAAACAATGGACTTACAGTGCTCCTTATTCAGGATCAATATCAATCTCGTTTGAATTCAGTTGAAAATTGTTAAAAAAACTTCTGGCGGCGCCGCCTCGTACGTTTGCCAGGCTCCGCGTAAAAACCGCATCAGCAGCCTTCATACGCGTTTCCCGCAACTCGATTTAGTGCTTCATAACTGACCGTGTGTAGCGCAGGTGTGCACCGAATACAGTATCACCATCAACTGTCCATCGTCTCACGCAAATCTCACGAATTCGCCGCGAAATCCCCGGTTCCATAGATTACGTTGATGGTGCTGCACAATCACCCATCCGTTTCTAATTACCCGAGGCTTTTGCCATGACGCAAACCCTTGCGGCCGTGCCGTATGCGCACAATGCCGGCCATAGCTTGCTGCCGCTTTTTGAATTAGTCGAACCTACTTACTCAGACAAGATCGATTTTACTCCTCCGGGAAAAGGCACAGAAGCTGCCGTTCCCGACTTCAGCCTGACCGATGTCGAAGGCCACAAAGAAACCATCGATTGGTTTCGCAACCTGGTGGCGATGGCAGAGGGCTCACTCAAAGGCACAGGCAGAAGCATCTTCGTCGCTGCCGAATAGTGTGACACCAGAAAGGCACCACATCAGTTTGGCCAAATCTGATCGAACGCAATCCTAATTTATAGGCGTTGATTTCGACGTTGACTCGACTGGCGAGAACGGCTGTAGCACAGAATTGCGTCTCACGAAAATCTCACAACCGTGCCACGAATATCTTCTGAAACCTAGCATGCATGCGCGATTCGAACAGTTAGCTTGTTCTTGGCCCTGCGGCGCTAAAGATTATGCGCAACTAAGCCACGCGCTGGGGATTTGAGGGATCCGGCATGCCCCGACTGCTGCGGGCGCTTCGCTTGACTACCCCCGCAAATTAGTGCGATGTTATTGGAACTTCATCTATTCCTCTCACACATCAGAGCTTCGCGTCCCAACTCCTCATCCACTGCCCCATTCGCGTTTTATCCATCAGCTGCCTAAGCAGCTAACGTTCACTGGCATTCTCCCTCCGCACCAAACCTCACGTTTTCGCCGTCGAAGTTCCAATCTTTGATTCGAAAACGTGAGTAAGCAATCAATCGTCGCGCATCATTGGCGGCGTTCATTATAGAAGTCGCGTTGACTTCACCAAGCTCGCGCTGCCACTGAAGCCATCTGGTTTCATGAACACAATGTCTGCAAGACCTCGCCAACACAACGACTGCTATTTGCAATCAAGTTGGAATAACGAGTGCTTGCGATTGTGTTCAGCAGCGCAGCTAGCGTCGTAAACCTGTTTCGTTTCACTTTTGGAGGAGATGGTATGAATTGTGAGCTTTGCGGCAAGGTCGTCCCCGAAGAGCGCCTCGAGGCGATCCCGGAGACGAAGATTTGCGTCGGCTGCAGCCAACGGGTTGGCGGCGAGTTCGTCCTGGAGATCGAGCAGGTGAAGACCTCCAAGGAAGGCAGCATGAAGCTGAACTACGGCGGCGGCGTCAACGTTCGGTTGGTTCGCCGCACGCTGCCCCGCCGATAAGGT
>Ga0182024_10009307_pt1 | contig 20356 bp, 23 predicted proteins | sample P32metaG_FD_120480 | JGI IMG/M metagenome (GOLD analysis project Ga0182024, IMG submission 120480) | Permafrost microbial communities from Stordalen Mire, Sweden - P3-2 metaG (Illumina Assembly) | ecosystem: Environmental > Terrestrial > Soil > Wetlands > Permafrost | place: Sweden: Stordalen... | reverse complement strand
TGTCGACCCATCATGGCAAACCTCCGCAGCCGAATCCCTCCAGCATACGGAATCACTGTTCGCCGAAAATCACGAGACCTTTTTCAACAGCATCGGCCAATCGCGACATTTCGCTGGACTGCAAAATGGGGTCGCTATCGGGGGCACAGCGGACATGGCCGAACTTGCTCCTGGCTCGACCCCGTTCGCGAATGACCCAGAGCTGACTCTCCCCGCCGTCAATTGCCGCATTGCGAAAGGTTCCAGCGCCTCGGTCTCGTCAGGCGACATCTCCCTTGAAGGCGGTATTGTGCTTTGGAAACCACACGTGTCCCTTGAGCATGTAGTTCCAGTACATCAGTGGCAGGCCGGTCACCTTGATCCACCAGCCGACCCAATGCTCCTTCGCGGGATTGAGCGGCAGCGTCGGCGTCACCTTCCCGCCGTAGATGAACTCAGCGAGAATCGTCTTTCCCATGGCCGTCGTCAGCGGACAGGACGCATATCCGTCATAGCCGCCCACAACCGCGGTCTTTCCCATCATATGCAGAATGTTGCCGACCACGACCGGCGCCTGTTTGCGTACTGCCGCGGCGGTCTTCGAGTTCGGCGTCGATGCGACGTCGCCGAGCGAAAACACATTGGGATAGCGCACGTGCTGCATAGTGTTCTGGTTCACCTCTACCCAACCCGCCGCATTCGCGAGTGGGCTCGACTTGATCTCCTCGGCCGGGCTTTGCGGCGGCGAAACGTGTAGCATGTCGAACGGCACGGTTACGCGCTCGCCCTTGTTCTGGTCGCCTACTTTCTCGAATGTTGCCGTTTTCGCTGCGCCATCCACCGCCACCAAGTTGTGCTGGTAATGGACGTTGACGCCGTAACGTGCCGCGATCTTGACGAGTTCGCGGGCAAAGAATGGGACGCCGAAAATGACCGGCGCGTGGACGTAGTAATCTAGGCTGCAATCTTTCAGAATGCCTTGACGCTGTAGATGGTCGGCGGTGAGATAGACGATCTTCTGCGGCGCGCCCGGGCACTTGAACGGTAGCGGAGGCTGGGTGAAAACCGCGCGGCTGCCAGCCTTGAGCTTTTGCAGGCAGTCCCAGGTGTAGGTGACGTGCAACGGGGAATAGTTGCTGCAGACGCCATTCTTGCCGAGCGTCTCCGCCAAGCCCGCGATCTTGCCCCAGTCGAGCTTCACGCCGGTGCAGACCACGAGATAATCATAGGTAAGGGCATCATCGTCCTTGAGATGAACCGTGTTCTTCTCCGGTTCGAAGGTCCGGGCGGAGTTATGAATCCAACGAACGCCGACGGGGATCAGGCCTTCTTCCGCTCGTCGCGTGCGCGCCAACGGATAGACACCGGCGCCGACTAGCGTGAAGGCCGGCTGATAATAATGGTCCGACGACGGCTCGACGATAGCAATATCGGCACCTGGCGCCCGGCGTTTTAAGATTGCTGCAACGGTGATGCCGGCAGTGCCTCCACCCACAATGAGAACTTGATGGTGTGTTGAGCCTGGCATTTCTCCACCTCAATCTGGTGGGCGTCTGATAATTTTCACAGTATTGAGTGCGCCAAGATAACGCTATCTCAGCAGGCCTGTCGCGTCTAGCTACTTCTGCGATGCAAAATGAAGCGATTGGCCCATCGCGACATTTCGCTGCCCCGCAGCAATTCAGTCGCTTTTGGATCAAAGCGGACATCGGGCAGGTTTATGAGTACACGGCCTATTTCAGGATTTCGAGCACCAGCGGCTTGAGCCGGAAGTTGTTGCACGGGTTGAACAGGATCGGACAATTCGAGATGGCGACGATCTGCGGCATCAGCGCGTGCATGACCATATAGTCGCCGCGCCTGCCCTTGGGGGCTCGTATCTCCCACAAGCCGTTCTGGTCATACGCGACCGTCATGAACACATTGAAGCAGGCATCGATATTGAAGCTCCAGCGGTCCATGCCGTAGCCGCGGACCGCGCCTTCGAGGTTGGACTGGCAGTTCGCTGCGCCCTTGCCGGCCTTGCCGTAGCGCGCCGTGTTGAGATGCTCGCTGCAGTAGCCGCCCCCGCAATAGTTCTCGCCGGTGAGGTCCTCCTCGATCCGCCACATCTCGCGGGTGCGGTTGCTGTAAAGAAGGTGCGGCGCCGTCAGCTTCCAGTTCAGGTTGACGGCGCGGCTTGAATGCATCGACAGCAGCTCGCGCGGGTCGTCTCGGTTGAACGAGATGAGATCGGCGACCTGCTCGCCCTCGGGCTGGGTCAGCTTCAGCTTCTGGCCCGCCTCGATCTCGAAGCTGATGCCAGCGGCGGGAGCGAGGGTGACTGGCGCACCGGGATTGAGAATGGCGGTCGCGCGGCTCATGAAACGGCACCTCCTGGATCGGGAACGGGACGCGCCGCAAGCTTGGCGCAAAGCATCCCGGCAAGTCTACTGTGCCAAGCCTTCTAATGCGCAAAGCCTGCTACTGCGCCGAGCCTCCCTTCTGCGCACTCGCGGTTCGGGGTACAATCGCGCCGTCGAAGGGGCTTACTCATGTACAATCTGCGTCTGTCCGCCGAACAGCTGGAAATCCGCGACACGGTGCGCGACTTCGTCGCGCGCAAGGTCAAGCCGGTCATGCTCAAGGCCGAGCGGCTCGACGCCTGCGATCGTCGGCTGCCAATGACACTGCTCGAGGAGGCCTCGCGGCTCGGGCTGCGCACGCTCGCGCTGGCCGAGGACGAGGGCGGCGCCGGCGCCGATCAACTGACCTGCGCCATCGTCACCGAGGAACTCGCCGCCGGCGATGCCGACCTCGCCGCGACCTTCGCCGAAACTTCGCGGCTCGGCAAAATCCTGTTCGGACCCGCCATGACCGCCGCGCAGCGACACCGCCTGCTGCCGCGCTTCGCCGACAATGAGCGCTGCCATCTCGCCTTCGCGCAGCACGAGCCGGGTGCCGATGGCGGCCTCGGCGCGAACTATCACCGGCCGGTTGCTGCCGCGAGCGAGGTCAAGACCACGGCCGTGAAGTCGGCCGATGGCGACTGGATCGTCACCGGCGTCAAGGACTGTGTCGGCAACGCGCCGGTCGCCGGGCTGTTCGCGGTTGCCGCCAGGATTGCCGGGCGGCAGAGCACCGGGATTGTCATCGTGCCGGCCGAGGCCCCCGGCCTGACCGTGCGCGCGCACGAGGGTGCGTGGCGTCACGGGCCCTGCGGCGAGGTCGCGTTCGAGGACTGCCGCGTGCCGGCCGGCAATCTTCTGCCGGATGACGCCGCAGAACTGCTCGAGCGCGATGAAGCCTCGGGTCGCGGCAGCGTCCTGATGCAGGCGGTCAATCTCGGTATCGGCCGCGCCGCCTATGAGGCCGCGCTCGACTACGCCAGGCTGCGGGTGCAGGGCGGCCGGCCGATCGTCGAGCACCAGGCAATCGGGACCAAGCTCGCCGAGATCGCCGTCAAGCTCGAAGTGGCGCGCGCCGCGGTGTGGCAGGCGGCCTTTGCCTGCGACCATCCCGAGGCCTATGCCGACCGCAGCCTCGCCGATCTGCCGCTGCAGGTGATCGCGCAGGTGTTCACCGCACAGGCGATGCTCGAAGCCGCCAAGGATGCGGCGGAAGTGTTCGGTGCCATGGGCGTGATGCGCGACATGCCGATGCAGAAATACGTGCAGGACGCGCGCATCTGCCTGCATCGCGGCGAGGGCAGCCGCGACGCCAAGCTGCGCATCGCCGAGGCGCTGGCCGGCTATCGCCGGCCCGCGCTCGCGGTTGCCGCCGAATAGTCCGGTTTTCTCGATCGAGGGTGACGCAATCATGGACTTCGCCTTGAGCAACGAGCAGCGCGACTGGCAGATGACGGCGCGCAAGTTCGCCGACGAGGAGATCCGGCCGATCTCGCTTGCCCGCGACGCCATCGCGACGGCGCACGAGACCTTCGATTGGGAGATCATCCGGAAGGGCTCCAGGCTCGGCTTTCGCACCATGGCGGTGCCGAAGGAATTCGGCGGCCAGGGCACCGATTTCGTCACGCAGGCCCTGGTGATGGCCGAGCTTGCCCGCGCCGACAGCGCCATCTCCAAAACCTTCAGCCAGAACTGGAAATGGAGCCATCTGATTTCCCACGCCTGCACCGAGGAGCAGAAGGCGCGCTTCCTCAAGCCGTTCGTCGCCGACGATACATTTCTCCTCGGCAAGGGCATATCCGAGCCGGGCGCCGGCTCCGACAACCGGCTGCCGCCGGCCGAGGATCCCAAGGCCGGCCTGAAACTGCGCGCCGAGCGCAGGGGCGATGAATGGATCCTCAACGGCGAGAAATGCTTCATCGCCAATGCGCCGGTCGGCAAGCTGTTCTTCGTCGATGCGCGCACCGATCCGGCGGCGCCGCTGCGGGCGGGCACCACCATGTTCCTGGTGCCGCGCGACACGCCGGGCCTGCGCATCGGCAAGGTGTTCAACAAGAGCGGCTGGCGGTTCTATCAGAACGGCGAAATGATCTTCGAGGACGCGCGCGTGCCGCACGCCAACGTCGTCGGCGAGGTCAACGGCGCCGTGCGCAAAGCGGGCGGCGGCGGCGGCGATACCACCGGCGGCGATATTTTCGGCGACCTCGAGCTCTGCGCCAACGCGCTCGGCATCTGCGACGATGCCTGTGCGAGCGCGCTGCGCCATGCCCGCACCGCCAAGCAGGGCGGCCGCTATCTGTTCGAGCAGCAGATCGTGCAGCTCGAGCTCAACAAGATGCACATGCTGACCGAGGCGTTGCGCTCGTTCGTGCTGCGCGTCGCCTGGGAGCATGACATGAAGGTGCGCTCCTGCAATGCCGGCCTGGCGATGAATTTTTCGACCGACGTGGTGCAGCAGGTGACCGAGCTTTACATGGAGGTGCGCGGCGTCGAGGGCTGCGCCATGGATCACCATGCCGACAAGCTGGTGCGCGACGCCGTGATCTGGAGCCACCTCGCCGGCGATTCGGTGCAGCGCATGAAGGTGGCGCGGCGGCTTGCCGGCTAGAGATCTGCGGCGGCAGGCTTCACCAGCGGCCGCCGCGTCGGAACAGCCGCAGAATGATCAGGAGGATGACGGCGCCGATGGTGGCGCTGATGATGAGGGCGACGATGCCGGCGCCGAGATGGAGGCCCAGTCGCGGCAGCAGCCAATCGCCGATCAGGGCGCCGATGACGCCGATGCACAAATCCGCGATCAGGCCGTAACCGGTGCCGCGCACGAGATGGCCCGCCAGCCATCCGGCAATGACACCAACGACGAGAATGACCAGAAGGCTTTCACCGGACATCGCAGCGTTCTCCCGCTCTGTGGAAATGGAGGGTCTGGCTATCTTGGAGCCAGTCCAATGACGCGGATGTTAGCGATGTTCCGGGCGGCTTGGTAGCCCTCGCCGTCACGGGATGAGCGGAGCGTCGGCCGCGGCCCGATCGCGCTCAAAGATAGCCGCGGCTGCGCCAAAAGCGCTCGGCCGCGGGATGCAGCGGCACGGTCTGCGGCGTGTCGGGCGCCTCGCGCGCCATGCGCTCGACCGGGAGCGCGCCCGGCTCCTCCCACGGGATGCGCGCCTTGCGCGCGTCGAGGGCGGCGCAGATCGCCGTCACCAGCGCGTCGTCGGCTTGCGCATGGACGAACACCGTCCAGCCCGAAAAATCGAGCGACAGCACGTCGCGCGGCAGTTTCGGATAGTCCGATCGCGGCAGCACCGCGCCGCGATAGCCCATCGCTTCAAGCTCGGCCACGGTCGCTGCGGCGAGCGGCAGGATGGTGATGCCGGCGTCGAGCGCCTGTGGCACCCAGGAGCTCGCCGCCTCGTCGAAGATCGCATCGACCTCGCCGCTCACCAGCGCCTTGAAGGTTGCGGTGTGCGGCCACGGCACGCTGCCGGCCTGGCGCACCTCGCCGCCCCAATCGGCGACGTCATGGCGGGAAAAGCCGGCCGCCGCGGCGGCGTCGTCGAACATGTGATGCAGCGCGTGGTCCGGCGCGGCGCGCATCAGGATGCGCAGCTTCGGCTTGCCGGCCGCGATGTCTTCGAAGCGCCTCAGGCCGGTCTCGGGGCGCACCGCGAAGACGAACACGTCCCAGGACGGAATCACCGCGATGGCCCGCACCGGCAGCGGCTGCTTGAACATGCCTTGACCGCGCATCGCCAAGGCCAGCACGGCGGCGGGATTGATCATCGCCAGATCGGCCTCGCCCGCAGCGACCGCGAAAATGCCCGCGGCCGAGCTGGTGCCGTGGAACGTCGCCGGCCTGCCGCCGCGCGAATGCCGCAGCACCACCGTGGGCTGGATGTACTCCGGCACCGCGTCGGCCGCGGCGCCGCCCGCCATCTCCGAGGCGATTTCGAGAACGAGACGCGAGCGCGTCACGTTGGGATTGGTGAGCGGCGTCGTCACGGTGTTCATGATGGTTTTTTCACACGGCTGTGCGCCCTACCGGGCGGGGGAGAGAACGACCGGCACGAAGCGGGTCGTGAACAGCTCGTCGTCGGCCGGCTGGGTTTTGAGCGTGCCCATGTCGACGTAGGACTGCTTGAGCGCGGCGACGGCCTGCGGATCGAAGCGGCCGTCGGCGATGAACATGCCGATCTCAAAATCGTAATCCTGGCGCACCACCGCCGCGCTCTGCTGCAGCACGCGCTCGGCCAGCGCCGAGGTTTCCTCGCGATGCGCTTTCATGAACGCGATCGCGGCAAAAAGCCCCTTGAGGAAGCGCGTCACCAAAGCGGGGTTGTTCGCGACCAGAGCCTTCTGCGCGAACACCACGTGGGTGATGAAATGCGGCGCGTAGCGGTCCATCGATGCGAGCAGGCGGCCTTGCCCGCGCGCTTCGAGCGCAAAGCCCATTTCGGTCGACAGCACGACCGCTTCGACCTGCCGCACCCGCAGCGCGGCGATGCTGGTCTCGATGGCGCCGAGCGGCACGGCGCGGATGCCATCCTGGCCCCAGCCTTCCTGGATGGCCATCTGCTTGGCGAGCCAATCGCTGAGCGAGCCGACCGTCGAGACCGCGATCACCTTGCCCTTGAGGTCGGCGATGGTCTTGATCGGCGAATCCGCGAGCACGATCGCCGAGATGTTGCGCGGCGCCCCGGCGAAGGCGGCGACCCCGATCGCCGGCGAGCCCTTGGCCACGAACGCCATGCCGGGTCCGCTGCCGAGCCCGAAATCGATGCTGCCGGCCGTGAGCGCCTGCTGCACCTTGGCGTCGCCGCCGAGATCGGCGCTGTCGATGTCGAGCCCTTGCCCGGCAAACAAGCCCTGCGCGATGCCGATATCGACCGGCAGGAACGTCCAGGCCGCGCCTTGCGCCTTGCCGACATGGACGCGGTCATTGGCGCTGGCGTCCGTCGCGACCGCGGCGCCGGCGAGCGCCAGCGCGGCGATCAGCAAGGCGGCGCCGCGATGCGATGTCCGTCTGCAGCGGTCCATGACGCCCGCCTGTTTGCCCGGTTGTCTTGCGGCGATGCGTGGAGATGAAAAAAAAGCCCCCTCCAGCGCGGGAGGGGGCCCGATGCGGTACGCCAGGCGCGGCGTCAGTCGAACGTCTCGACCTTCACCAGCGCGTGCGCGTGGTTGCTGCCGACCCAGAACGTCACCGGCGTCGTCGTATCGTCGACGAACACGGTGCGCATGTTGGTGTCGGACGGCATCAGGTACTGCACGGCCTCGCCGCTCTTGGGATCGAACCGCACGACGCGATCGGTGCTCATGGTAGAGGCCCAGATGTCGCCGTTCTTGTCGAAATTGGCCCGGTACGGGAAGGTGTATTCCGGCAGGCTGTACTCGGTGAAGTGCTCCGTCTTGGTGTCGAACAGCGCGACCTTGCTGGTGCGATATTCGGTGACCAGGACGCGGTCCTGGTCGTCGATCTCCATGCGCCGCGCGCGGGCGTGCGCCGACGGCGTGGCGAACCAGGTCACCGCCAGCGTCTTGGCGTCGATCTTGCCGAGATGGCCTTCGGTGAATTCAGCCATCCACAGGTTGTTCTTGGAGTCGGCCATGACCTGATAGATGCCGGCATGCTTGACGTCCGGCAGCTGGTCGGTGGGGTGGAATTTCTCCCAGGTGTTGCTGGCGAGATCGACCCGGAAGATGTCCTGCGTGCCGACGCTCTTGGTCCACACCTTGCCGTCGACCTCGTGGTGCAGGCCGGTGAAGTTGAGCTGCACGCGGTCGTCGTTCCACTTCGCGTCGAGCGGATAGTATGTGATCTCGCCGGTCTTCGGATCGAGGCAGCCGAGCGAGCCCTGGTACATGGTGTCGAACCAGATCTTGCCGGTCTTGTCGAACTCGATGCTGAGAAGTCCGGTCGGCGCGTCGGCCTTGAACTTCTTGATCGGGTATTCGGTGAGCTTGAGCGTCTTCGGATCGAACTTGCCGATGAACATTTCGCCGAAGTCCGAATACCAGACGTTGCCGTCCTTATCGACCAGGATGTCGTGCGGCTCGGTGGTGGCGCGGCCCATGTCGTACTCGGTGACGATGGCGCGGGTGTCGCGGCCCTTCGGGCGCGCCAGCGTCTTGAGCTGGTATGGCCAGTGGTCGGCCGCGCTCAGATTGATGGTGGCGAGGTATTCGGCAATCTTGCGGTATTGCTCCGGCGAGCCGGCGCGCGTGCGATCGAGCATCGGCTGCGGCTTGACCGGCTGGCTGACCGCGCCATAGCCCATCATGCGGCTGATCACCTGCGTCCACTCGTCGGCGTCATGCGTCGAGCGCACGACGCGCTCGAGCGTGTGGCAGCCGACGCAGTTGAGCAGCGCCGCTTTCTGCTCCTCGGTGCCGGGGATGCTCATCATCCATTCGGCGTTGGTGAGCTGGTCGGGGAGATTGTGCGTCTTCTTGAGCTTGATGTCGGTGTTGGTCGTCTTCTCGGCCACCACGTCGGTCTTGGTCGGCGTGTTGATGTCGTAGCCGACCGCGCGGATGGTGAGCTTGTATTGGCCTGGCTCCAGCCGGTCCTCCGGGAAGGCGTAACGGCCCTGCGCGTCGGTCGTCACGCTCACCGAGATGATCGAGCCGTCCTTGTGCGCGGTGACGACGACGCCTTCCATGGCGCCTTCGGCGTCGGAGGAGATAACGCCGGTGATCGCGGCCGGCGGCCGGTTGTCGGCGCGAGCGCTCCCCGGCATGGCCGGCGCGAGCACGATCGCAAGCGCGGTCATGCCCAGCATGTACGGTGATTTCATCGATCACTCCCTTGCGATGAATTTGTTCTGACGAGGCGGCGAACACGGCCGCCCAAAATCGTCCAATCTCGAATACTAGCCGTTATCCTGCGCCCGTTCCCGAGTCCGGGCAAGGGCGATCCGCGCATGCCAGGGCGCAGCCGCCCGATTGGGCGGAGCGAAATCCGGCAGCGCACGATCGGCTTAACCAAGTCCCGGGATTTGGCCGGCGCTCAATCCGGGCGAGGCATGGTTCAATGGAGATGCCGCAGCGCCGCGTCGAGCAGCAGGCCGAGGAACAGGATCAGGCCGGCGTCGCGGTTGGACTTGAACACCGCGAGGCAGTCGTCGGGGTCCGAGATGTCGAGCCGGGCGATCTGCCAGGCGAGGTGCCCGGCAAACACGAAGAGGGCGATGGTGAACGCAATGTGGGCTCCGGCGGCAAAGCCGGCGGCGCCGAGCAGGATGACGGCGAGCGTGTAGCACACGGCCAGCATCGGCTTGGTGCGCGCGCCGAACAGCAGTGCGGTCGACTTGATGCCGATCAGCGCATCGTCCTCGCGGTCCTGATGGGCATAGATCGTGTCATAGCCGATCACCCAGGCGATGGACCCGGCATAGAGCAGCAGCGCCGGAGCGCCGAGCCGGCCGAACGTCGCCGCCCAGCCCATCAGCGCGCCCCACGAAAACGCCAGGCCCAGCCCGATCTGCGGCCAATAGGTCACCCGCTTCATGAACGGATAGAGCGCAACGATCGCCAGCGAAGCGATGCCGAGCACGATCGTGAAGCCGTTGAACGCGATCAGCACCGCGAGGCCGATCAGCAACTGCAAGATGAGGAACAGCGCCGCCTGCGCGACGCTGACCTGCCCGGACGGGATCGGCCGCGAGCGCGTGCGCTCGACGCTGCCGTCGAGGTCGCGGTCGACGATGTCGTTCCAGGTGCAGCCGGCCCCGCGCATGGCGAAGGCGCCGATGAAGAACAACGCGAGATGCGCGAGGCTTGGCGCCCGGGTGTGCGCCGGGATGGCGGCGAGTGCCGACGACCACCAGCACGGCAACAGCAGCAGCCACGAGCCAATCGGCCGGTCGAGCCGCGCCAGCCGCAGGTAGGGACGCAGCCAGTCGGGGGCGAGACTGTCGACCCAGTTTCCGGTCGAGTCGGCGACCGTGCCGGCCATGCCGCTCATTTTGCCAGCGGGTTACCGGTCAGCGTGTCGAAGGTGCCGCGGCCCGTCCTGGTGTTCTTGGCGGAATCGACCGATGGCGTGCCGATCGCTTCGCTCAGCGTCGGCGCTTTGGGTTTGCCTGGCTGCGGAGCCTCGGTGCAGACCATGGTGCGAAACTTCGCCGTCTTTTCGTGGCTGGTCTTGGCCTGGGTGATCACGTTGTCCGGAATGCTGCACCACGACTTGTTGTCGATGAGAAATTTGACCACCTTGGATTCCGCCGCGAAGAACGCCGTCACCAGCCCGCAAACCTGCTTGCGGTCGGCCGTTTTCTGGTTGGCACTCGAGATGGCGAGGGCCTTGGTCTGGGCTTCATCCCTGAGCTTGGTGAAATCCGTGCACTGCGCGGCCACCCCCTGCGCCGATGCGGAGCGCGGTCCCGTGACACCGGCGGCGAGCGCCAACGCCAAGCCGATGGCGAGGCTCCACTTCATGGTGCATCCTTTCCCCACAAGCGTCACTGTGCCTGAGTCTGACGGCCTATTAAAGGCGCGCCGAATTCGGCGACAAGGGGGCGAAACATCGAATATGCGGCAGGGTGCGACGCTGGTGCCCGCCCGGCAAGGGGGGGTAAAGGCTGGCCGAGCGCAAACCCCCCAATAGCCCCGAACCGCCAAGCCCCGAACCGCCCAAGCCCGAACCGCCCAAGCCCCCGATCCGTCCAATGGCCGGCTATGACTTTCGCAGCCCGCGCCTCTACGTCGAGGCGGCGCTCGAGGAGGGCGGGCTCCTCGCCCTCGACCGCGCAGAGGCGCACTACCTCGGCACGGTTTTGCGCCTCAAGCGGGGCGATCGCGTCCTCGTCTTCAATGGCCGCGACGGCGAATGGAGCGCCTCGGTCGACCTTGCGGGGCGCTCGGTCCGGCTCGTCCTCGGCGCCAGGACGCGCGAGCAGACTACGGCCGCGGACCTGCACTACCTGTTCGCGCCGCTCAAGACGGCCCGGCTCGACTACCTGGTGCAGAAGGCGGTCGAGCTCGGGGTGTCCCGGCTGCAGCCGGTGCTGACCCGCCACGTCCAGGTCACGCGTGTCAATCTCGATCGCATGCGGGCAAACGTCATCGAGGCCGCCGAGCAATGCGGCGTGCTGGTGGTGCCTGACGTTGCCCCGCCGATCGCGTTCGAGCGGCTCCTCGCCGAGCGCGACCCGGCGCGCTGCCTCATATTCTGCGACGAGGACGCCGAACTCGCCAATCCGATCGCCGCGCTGCAGGGCGTGCAGCAAAACGCGCCGCTTGCGGTGCTGGTCGGCCCGGAAGGTGGATTTGCCGCGCCCGAGCGCGCGGCGCTGCTGGCGCTGCCGAACGTCATCCGACTCTCGCTTGGCCCGCGCATCCTGCGCGCCGACACCGCCGCGGTCGCGGTGCTGGCGCTGGTCCAGGCCGTTATTGGCGATTGGCGCTGATGGCCGCCCGAGCGATCAGTGGATCATCCACGGCTTATCGATGCAGACGAAGCTGATGTAATCGCCGTAGCGGCGATGCACGCTGGTGACATGAGCGAGGCGAAACCAGTGCGCGCAATAGGCCGCGGCGATGTCGTGATAGATCGGTTCGACGTCGGGCGAATAGGGAATGATGCCGCCGGTATCGTTGCCGGTCACCTCGCCGAGGCGAGGACCGGCAAGCCCGGCCCATGCGATGCCGCTGGCGCCGATAACCAGCGCGGCAGTTAGCGCAACCAGCAAACGCATCGCCACAGCCTCCAGCCCGCACGCGCACAGAAGCCGAAGCTTAGAGACGGGTGCGGCCGATGGAAAGCGGCTACGGCCGCTGCCGTTCCGATAAATCGGGGGTGTGTCCCGCGCGCCGCGGGCGGGACGATGTCACAGCATCGAGTAGGCGCTGGCGACCATGCCGACCGGGCGCTTGTCGGCGGCATGGAGCAGCATGACGCGGCCGAAGCTGGTGTTCTCGCCGATGCGAACGACCCGGGCGTCGGCGACGATGTCGAAGTTCACCGGGCGCAGGAAATGGGTGGTCTGGTCGATCGTGCTCATCGGGCGGTAGCCGCCCAGGCCGCCGAGGTGGCGATGACCATGGCGGTTTCGGCCAGCGCCATCAGCGCTTGGCTGCACACCATCTCGCCGTTGCTGCAGATCTTTTTGGAGAACGGCAGCCGCACCACGGCACCCGGCTGCCAGTCGGGCAGTGCCCCCGGCGGGCGGGCCGGCTCGACGCTCTCGACCAGCATCGCAAGGTCCTGCACCCATGGCGCAAAGACTTGGAGCATGAGGCGCCCTGCCGCCTGCAAGCCGAAGGATTGCTCAGGCGTCAGAAGCCGGTGGACTTCCCCCATATGCAGTCTCCCCTCAGGCCGGATCATCCCAAAAACGTCGGGCGGATGCCGACACGCCCCCTGCCTAAACGCACGCAACCCCGTGGCTGTGCTGATCGTGTGGTGAAGGTTCCCGGAACGCGGAATCCTGTGGACAAGCGAAGATTGTGCTTGATGGGCTGATTCGGTCCGAATTGCCAGCGGTGGCGGGGGCCCGCGCGGCCCGTCCGCCGGCCCGCCGTAAACAAGCGTGGCCGCATTGCAACGTTGCCCAATTAGCTTCATGCCATCGCGGTTTGCGATCTTGACCGGGGGGCGCCGTCGCGGCACGGTTGCGCGCAGTTCTGGTGGAGGGGGCCATGTTTGGCCGCACGGCGTGCGTCGCGCTTGCGTTGATCTTGAGCGCTGTTCCGGGTTCACAACCGCGCGCGGCGAATTGGCTTGAGAAGAATTTCTGGTTGTCGGGCCCGCGCTACGACCGCGACCTGCCGCCCTGCGACTATCCCGGCGTCATCGAGCGCATCGTGGATAATTTCCGCACCAAGGAATTTCGCTTCTGGAATTCCGAGCTGCGCATCGTCGGCTTCGAGGATGTCCACGAGACGGCGATCCTGCCGTGGGCGGCGCAGTCGATCCCGCGCCGCTATTGCAGCGGCACGGCGCTCATCAACGACGGCCTCAAATACGCGATCGACTATTCGATCGGCGAGGACACCGGCATGATCGGCATGGACTGGGGCGTCAACTTCTGCGTCACCGGCCTCGACCGCAACTGGGCCTATAACCCGTCGTGCCGTTCGGCAAAGCCTTGACCGTTTTGTTACGCTATTTCGTCTTGTTGTCGGTCACGCCGCGCCAGGGGTCGTATTCCTTGTTGGGGATGGTTTTGAGCGCGGCCGAGTAGGCCTTGTCGTCGGCCTTGGGCTTTGTCGTGTCGGTCTTGCCCGACTTCTCTTGATGCTTGTGGCCGCCGCCACCACCGCCACCGCCCAGCCCCGCGCCTTGGGCGTGGGCACTCGCGCTCGCCAGCGCGATGGCCAGTGCCGCTGCGGCAATTCCTGCAATCGCAGATCTCATCGGTTTCCCCCCGGTCAACCACTCGGCCCAAACGCGCGCTACGCCCACTGCAGTTGCAAGCGGGTGTCGCCCACCAGCCAATTGAGCCATCGGAATCCGGCAAAGTTGGGCCTCAAGTCCCGCAAAATTGGGCCGCAATGGGACCGACCGGACACAGAGATTGACAGAACGTCAATCCTGCGAGGCCGTGGCATGGCGGTGCCGGTCCGGCCGGTTTTGCAGCGCCTGCAGGACCCAATCGCGTAGCCGCGCCGGGTCGCGCTCGCCGCGCTGCGCGAATTCGAAGACCTTCTTGGCGACCGCGTCCGCTTCCGGACGATCGCGGTCGCTGACGCCGAGCGCCCGGCAGACATCTGCGTAGGCCCTCGTCATCATGCTGATCGCTTCGGGCTCGAATGCTTTGTTCCTGAGCAATCGGTAGACGGCCATACCTAAAGCCCTCCTCACTAGGCAGGATCGGGATGTAAGCATTACTCCGCTTGACGGCGACCACGCTGCAGGCAACGGCAGGCGGCCGATGGCGCTCCTTCTTGTCGCCGCGGATCGGGCCAACGTCCGACCCCACGGCTTAGATAAGCGACAGGATGGACCCTCGCCAGCCGATGGCGCAAACAGGCAAAGAGCTGCCTTTGTTCCATGAATCGAGCGCGCTGCGGCTTTTCCGGTTCATGTTCTTGATTTGTTCTAAGAGTTATGCTAGGCTGTTGGGCGATCGGGTAACGGGGTTTAGCAATGTTCAAGTCCGGTGTCGGCACGGTGGCGGCCGCATGTTTTCTGGTCGCGGCAGTGGCGCCGGCATCGGCGCAGGATTCCCGGCAGAACACGCCCGGACAATTCGACTTCTATGTGCTGTCGTTGTCGTGGTCGCCGTCGTTCTGCGCCGCCGCGCACGAGCGCGGCCGCGACCGCTCGGCGGGAATGCAATGCGGCGCGCGGCCCTATTCGTTCGTGGTGCACGGCCTGTGGCCGCAATACGACAAGGGATTTCCGGAATACTGCCAGGTGCCGTCGCCGCGCATCGGTCGCGGCATGGTGTCGACGATGCTCGACCTGATGCCGGCGCCGCACCTCGTCTTCAACGAGTGGGACAAGCACGGCACCTGCTCGGGATTATCGCCGCACGCTTATTTCGAGACCGTGCGCAAGGCGCGCGCGGCGGTGAAGATCCCGCCCGAATATATCGACCTCAAGGAGCCGCTCAGCGTCACGCCGGCGGCGATCGCGGACGCCTTCGTCAAAGCCAATCCGGGCCTGTCGCAAGACGGCATGGCGGTCGAATGCGATCGCCGGCGCTTGACCGAGATCCGCGTCTGCCTCTCGAAGGATCTGCAGTTTCGCGACTGCGCCGAGCTCGCGCGGCGCAGCTGCCGGCGCGACCAGCTGGTGATGCCGCCGGTGCGCGGCGGCTGAGGCGCGCGGGCCCTCGCGCGCCCCTCATGCGGCTTGTCTTGCGCCGAAGAGTCTTGCGCCGAAGAAACTTGCGCCGAAGAAACTTGCGCCCAAGAACCTTGCGCCAATGAATTATCGCCACGCCTTCCATGCCGGCAATTTCGCCGACGTGCACAAGCACGCCGTGCTGGCGCGCATCCTGGTGCATCTTCGCGCCAAGCCGGCGGCCTTTCGGGTGATCGACAGCCATGCGGGCGCCGGCCGCTACGATCTTGCGGGCGAACAACCAACACGCGGCGGCGAATGGCGCGACGGCATCGGGCGGTTGTTTCAAACGCAGGCGGCGGAGCGCTCGCCAAATCCTCCTGCGCCGCACGCGGAGAGCAGCGAGGCGGCGGCCTTGCTTGCGCCCTACCTCGACGCCGTCGTGGCGCTCAATCCTGGCGGCGCGTTGCGCATCTATCCGGGCTCGCCCCTTATCGTGCAAAGCCTGCTGCGGCGGCAGGACCGCCTGATCGCCTGTGAGATCGAGCCGGGCGCTGCCGCCTCGCTCGAAGCGGCGCTTCGCGGCGACCGTCGCGCCAAGGTGCTCAGGATCGACGGCTGGACGGCGGTCAATGCCTATGTGCCGCCGAGGGAGCGGCGCGGCCTCGTCTTGGTCGACCCGTCGTTCGAGGATGCAGCCGACTTCACGCGGCTCACCGGGGCGCTGGCGGCGGCGCACCGCAAGTGGCCGACCGGCATCTACATGCTGTGGTACCCGATCACGGACCGTAGCGCTCCCGATGCGCTGGCGCGGCGGCTGCAAAGGCTTGGCGTGGCTCGGATATTGCGCTGCGAAATGATGCTCGCGCCGCCGCGCCCGGCGGCCGGTCTGACCGGCTCCGGCCTGATCCTGGTCAATCCGCCGTTCGGGCTCGAAGACGAGCTGAGGATCCTGCTGCCGGCGCTGGGGCGGATGCTGGCGCCGGCGGCTGGCCACCGGCTGGACTGGCTCGCCGGCGAAAGCCCCGGACGGTAACCGCCCACTTTTCCGCACGTTAAAATTGGTCTAATTGTTGTTCCATTGCTGGCTAAGACGTTCCGCCTCCTGTGGGGGGCCGGCGGAGTGACGCGGCCCTAGCGGCTGAAGCTCTTTGCTCGTGTGGATGTCCAGCCTAGCTGCCGTGCCGTGGGGGCCGGCGGCGAAGCAACCACGGGGGAAGGAGTTACCCGATGGCAATGGGTGGAACGGTCAAGTTCTTCAACGGCGAGCGCGGCTACGGCTTCATAAAACCAGACGACGGCGGCCGCGATGTGTTCGTGCACATTACCGCCGTTGAGCGCGCCGGGCTGAAATCGCTGGTCGAGGGGCAACGCATCAACTTCGACGTCGAACCGGACAAGAAGGGCAAAGGCCCCAAAGCCGTCAATCTCGTCGTCACCGGTTAGGACGACACTGCTCTGCCGCTGCATGCCGTCCGGCTCTGCCGGCGGTTGACGTGAACCGTTGTCTCTGTGGCATGGTGGTGGCGCCGACCTCTTCTTTAATCACTCTCCTCATGGTGCTGCGATGATGAAGCTTCGTTCCTCGCCGGCCTCGCCGTTCGGACGCAAGGTCCGGATCGCGATCTCGCTCCTCGGTTTCGACCATGACGTCACGATCGAGGCCGCCGATACCACCGACCCCAACGACAGCGTGCGCAAGCTCAATCCGCTGGGCAAGATTCCGGTGCTGATCGCCGAGGACGGCGTCGCGTACTATGATTCGCGCGTCATTCTCGAATATCTCGATCACCGCGCCGGCGGCGGCAAGATCGTGCCGCGCGATGGCGGCGCGCGCCTCGACGCGCAGCGCCTGCAGGCGCTCGCCGACGGCATTCTCGATGCCTCGATCCTGACCGTCTACGAGACGCGCTGGCGCAAGCAGGAAATCCATGAGCCGAAATGGCTCGAACATCAGGCCGGCAAGGTGTCGCGGGCGCTCGCCGCGCTCGAAGCCGCGCCGCCTGCGCCTGGCGGCATGACCGATGTCGGGCAGATCGCGCTAGCCTGCGCGCTCGGCTATCGCGATTTCCGTTTCGGCGGCAGTTGGCGCGGCGAGCATCCGCGTCTCGTCGCCTGGCTCGACAATTTCGCCGCGCGCGTGCCGGCCTTTGCGGCGACCAAGCCGCCTGCCTGAGCCTCAATGCAGAAGGCCCCGGAGTTTTTTACCCCGGGGCCTTGCTGCCGAACTCGCTAGGCGCGTTCGCCGGATCAGAACCGGAAATTCACGCCGGCCCGCACCAGGTTGGTGTGGAACGACACGTTGTCGAGCGCGGCCGCGCCGCAGCCCAGGCCGCAGTTGAGGCTGCCGAGATCGACATAGAGGTACTCGGCCTTGACCGACCACCGCGGCGCCACGGCGAATTCGAGGCCGGCGCCGACGGTCCAGCCGACATTGGTGGTGCTCGCGCCGGCAAAGCCCGGCGTCGTCGCGCGGATGTCGCCGAACGCGGCGCCGCCGGTGATGTAGGGCATGAAGCGGTCGGCCGCATAGCCGAGCCGGCCGCGTGCGGTGGCGAGCCAGGTGTTGTTGGTGTTGCAGCCGAGTGCGCAGAGGTTGGTGGTCGAGCCGTTGATGTCGCTCCAATCGACGTCGCCTTCGACGCCGAATACCGCCTGGCCGACCTGGTAGTTGTAGCCGACGGTGCCGCCGATGACGCCGCCCGACACGTCAAAGGATCCCGTCGAGTTCCAGGCCGAGCTGCCGAGGCCGCCGCCGCCGTTGAGGCCGACATAGAACCCGGTCCACGAATACGCCGGCACATAGATCGGCGCCTTGACCGGATAGAGCGGGGGCGGAGGCTGCGACATGTCTGCGGCCGTTGCGGCACCCGCGAGCGCCAGCAGGCCGACGCAGCTCAAAAATACACGCTTCATTGTTGGTCTCCAGTAGGATGGGGATGCGCGCATAGTATTCACCAAACATTTCGCGTCTAGTGCTGAACTGCAACACCGATTTCATCTAAAGGGACGATATTATGGTGGAATTAGACTTTGAGCCGTCCAACTTAAAGCTAATGATGTCTTAATATCGTCCGGACGGCAGTAAAGGAACACGGAACCTTCACGCAGTTCCACTTTGCAATTCTTCCCGGCCGCGATGCATCGCAACCAGGCAAATGGCGTGCGGGCGATAAACCGCCCGCGGGGTTAGAACCGATAGTTCACGCCCATGCGCAGCAGGTAGGCGGCGAGGCCGTTTTCGGTTCCGGTCAGTGAGTAGTTGCGGTCGGCAAGGTCGACATAGAGCCACTCGGCCTTGCCGGACCAGTGCGGGGTGAAGCCGACTTCGACGCCGGCGCCGACAGTCCAGCCGACGCTGGTCCGGTCTTCCGACAGCGCCGCCGTCACCGCCCGCAGATCGCCGTAGGCGAGGCCGCCGGTTCCATAGACGAGGACGTTGCCGATGGCGACGCCGGCGCGCCCGCGCAGCGTTCCGTACCATGGGCTGGAGAACTGCCACGGCGCGAACGTACCTTCGGCGCCGGAGAGCTGGATGTCCGTCTCGGCGCCGAACACGAACTGGCCGCGCTGCCAGTTGTAGCCGGCCTCAAGACCGCCGGCGATGCCGGACGGTTTTGTCGGGTTATTGTCCACCGAGCCCCATTGGTAGCCGATAGTGCCGCCCACATAGGGGCCGTACCAGCTAAAGCCGTAGAGCGGCGCCGGCGTCGGGGCCGCGTAATAGCCTCCGGCTGGAAGATCGGCGGCGAGCGCCGCACCCGTTGCCGCCAGCAAGAGAACCGCGCCGAGTATCGACCTCATGTACAAAACTCCCCAATCAGCAGCCCCCGGACCAAGCCACGAGAGAAAGCGCGAGCATGGCCATCAATCGCTGGCAGCACGTGCTTTCGGTCGATAGAATTTATCGCGAGGTTGAAGTTAAGCCTTGCTGAATCAATAAGTATTCCCAAGTTGTTAGCGTTAAGAATGGCTTTACCGGAAGGCGCCGGGACGCCCGCGTTGAATGTCCGCAAGCATGAGTGTGCCGAAGAAAGACATCGAGCCCGAGATCGAGGCCGCCGCGGCCGCCGAGGCCGTCGAAGACGACGACGAGGCATCGCTGCCGGAATCTGAGGAGACCGATCAGGGCGGGCTGGTCGCGGGCGCGGACGACGGCTCGCTCGCCGCCGGGCGCGCCGCCATCATCCATTATGCCAAGCTCGCGCCGTCGCGGCCCGGCGTCTACCGCATGATCGACGGCCGCGGCGACGTGCTCTATGTCGGCAAGGCCAAGAACGTCAAAAAGCGCGTCGCCGCCTATGCGCGTGCGACCGGCCACGATAGCCGCATCGAGCGCATGATCGCGGCGACCCGCACGCTCGAATTCGTCGTCACCCGCACCGAGACTGAGGCGCTGCTGCTCGAGGCGAACCTGATCAAGCGGCTGCGGCCGCGCTTCAACGTGCTGCTGCGCGACGACAAGTCGTTTCCTTACATCCTGATCACCTCCGACCACTGGGCGCCGCAGATTTTCAAGCATCGCGGCGCGCGCACGCGGCCGGGCCAATATTACGGGCCGTTCGCTTCGGTGTGGGCGGTCAACCGCACCATCAACGCGCTGCAGCGCGCGTTCCTGCTGCGCTCGTGCAGCGACCCGTTCTTCGAAAGTCGCACGCGCCCCTGCCTGCTTTACCAGATCAAGCGTTGCTCGGCGCCGTGCACCAAGGAGATCGACTTCCGCGATTATTCGGAGCTGGTCGACGAAGCCAATGCGTTCCTGTCCGGGCGCAGCAAGATCGTCAAAGACGAACTGGCCGAGGCGATGGAGAAGGCCTCCGCGGGGCTCGACTTCGAGCACGCCGCCGTCTACCGCGACCGGCTGGCGGCGCTCTCCGCGATCCAGTCGCACCAGGGCGTCAACCCGCGCGGCGTCGAGGAGGCCGACGTGTTTGCCGCGCACCAGCAGGGCGGCTTCACCTGCGTCGAGGTGTTCTTCTTCCGCACCGGGCAGAACTGGGGCAACCGCGCCTATTTTCCCAAGGCCGACCGCTCGCTGGCGCCGGAAGAGGTGCTGTCCGCCTTCCTCGCGCAATTCTACGACGACAAGCCGCCGCCCAGGCTCATCCTGATCTCCCATGAGATCGAGGACCGTGCGCTGCTGGCCGAGGCGCTGTGCACCAAGAGCGGCCACAAGGTCGAGGTCGCGGTGCCGCTGCGCGGCGAGAAGAAGGACCTGATCGACCACGCGCTCGCCAATGCGCGCGAAGCGCTCGGC
>Ga0182024_10009305_pt1 | contig 20357 bp, 11 predicted proteins | sample P32metaG_FD_120480 | JGI IMG/M metagenome (GOLD analysis project Ga0182024, IMG submission 120480) | Permafrost microbial communities from Stordalen Mire, Sweden - P3-2 metaG (Illumina Assembly) | ecosystem: Environmental > Terrestrial > Soil > Wetlands > Permafrost | place: Sweden: Stordalen... | reverse complement strand
TACATCGCGACCGTGCCGGTGCCGAGGGGGCGCCTAATCGAGAGTTGGACAAAACTGAAGGCGTATCGAGCGACGATTCCAATGGATACAGATCCCATCGCAGCAGAGATTTTTTTCATGAAGATTGACGTTGCTGTTGCGATTTTAGAAGCGAGGCTCCCGGGCAAGATTTGATGATCGGAGCAGATCGTCGTGTCTGTTGCGCACAAGCTGTTTCTCGATTTGCCGGCTCCAAAGAAGCTGGTCGTAATCCTATGGCTGTTTCTTGTGGTCGTCGTCGGCCTGTTGGGCCTGAGCTACATGACAATTGAAAACCTCTCCGCCGCGAGAGCATACGTGGGCGGGGAAGGTCTTTGGTCCAAGGCACAGAAGCAAGCCGTCCACGACCTGCTGCGCTACTCAATCTCGCACTCGGAAAAAGATTTCCAAGCCTATCAAGAGCTGCTTCTGGTGCCCCTCGGAGACAGGCAAGCGCGCCTGGAGTTGGAAAAGCCGGTTCCGGACATGAGCGTTATCCGCAGAGGTCTGATCCAAGGCCGCAATAGTCCGCAGGATGTTAACGGAATGGCGACGATGTTCCGGCACTGCCGGCAATTGAACCATATGTCTGAGGCAATCAGCATTTGGTCTCAGGCTGACGCACTCATCGAACAACTGCAAAGGCTTGGTGGTGACTTGCACCGCGAGATCTCTTCGGAGAGACCCAATGCTCTTAGAATCTCGGAGATGGCTCAGGAGGTGGACGTCATAGGAGATCAGCTTACCCCGCTCGAAGACAGGTTTTCCTATGCACTCGGAGCGGGAGCGCGCCAGGCAAAGAGTTTATTTCTGCTGGTCACGTTCAGCGCGACCGTCACTTCCTTGATTGGAGGGTTACTCTTCACTGCCCTCATGTTGCGACACATGCGCCAGACAGAACAACGATACAAACATCTCATCGATACCGCCAACGATGCGATTCTCGTGATCGACGCGGAGACAGGGATCGTACTGGAGGCCAATGCGAGGAGCAGTGCATTCCTGGGGCGGCCAACACGAGAGATTGTGGGCGCGCGGGCTGAGTCGATTGTTCTGGAGAGCGATCATGAAGCGTACTACGGAATGTTGAAAACGACGCTAGATGGTGCCGCTGTTGCCGGGAAGGAGATGCGCCTGAATCATTCCGATGGGAGCACGCTTGCGGTCGAGGTCAACGCGAGCCTGACGGAGTTTGAAGGAAAAAAGATCGTTCAGGGCATCTTTCGCGATATCCGGGAGCGGAAACGTCTCGAAGAAGAGGTGCGCCAGACCCAGAAAATGGAGGTGGTTGGTCGGTTGGTGGGCGGGATCGCCCACGACTTCAATAATCTGCTGATGGTGATTCTCACGCAGATCGCGAAAGTGCGCAGCCTGTCCAGCCAACCGCAAGTCCTGGAACATGCCGAGACAGTTCGAATCGCCGCCGCAAAAGCTGCCTCGCTTACGAAGCAACTGCTGGCTCTTGGTCACAGGCAAGTGCTGGTGCTTCAGGTGCTAGATTTGAACGAGATTCTTGGAGAACTCAAGGAGATGCTGTCCACTCTTCCCGTAGAACAGATCCAGTTGATGATGATGCCGAGTTCACGGCCACTTCCTGTCAAGGTGGATCCTGGAAAGATCGAGCAGGTGATAATGAATTTGGCTGTGAACGCCTGTGACGCGATGCCCTCAGGAGGAGTACTGAAAATTAAGACGGCGCAAGTATCCAGGCCGCCCTCGGAAGCGTCGGCAACGAGCCATTCAGCCCCGTATGCGATGGTGGAGATGACTGACACCGGTAGTGGCATGGATGTCGACACCAAGGCTCATCTCTTCGAGCCCTTCTTCACCACCAAGCCAATTGGCAAGGGCACAGGCCTCGGGCTGTCTACCGTGTACGGCATTGTAAAACAGAGCGGCGGCACGATCGAAGTAGACAGTGTGCCGGGTGAGGGCACTACTTTCAGAGTTTACCTTCCCATCGTGGAGGAACCGGTAATCCCCCGAAAAGCCCCCAAGGTCACGAGTCCGGTAACGACTGGCTCGGAAACCGTGCTCTTGGCGGAGGATCAGGCTTCAATTAGGACCGTATTGCGCGAATTCCTTGAATCTACGGGCTACCAGGTATTGGAGGCACAGAACGGTGGCGAAGCGATGGAACTTGCCGAGCGCCATATCGGGTCGCTTGACGTTCTGGTCACAGATGTGATCATGCCGCAGATCCGTGGGCTTGAATTGGCGAAACGCGTCACCGAACTTCGTCCTAACATCTGCGTGATCTTCATGTCGGGCTATTCCGAGGATGCGTTAGTGGAAAACCAGTTGTTGTCCCAGAGAAACATGACGTTGATCCAAAAGCCATTTGATCCGGAGGAATTGGCTCAGAAGATCAGGGAGTCACTAAGTCGAAACTCTAGTCCTTCGTAGCCGGCCTGGGAGAATGGTGCTGAGTTTACGGAGCCGGGTGTAGTTCTACTGTTGCGACGCGCGGCGGTGCTGCTCGATCATTGATCGTGAAATGGCACGCAGCGACGAACCGGAGGAGTTCAGAACAATCGGAGGGCAGGGCCCGCGATCGGAATTTCTGTCGCGCACTCTTGATCGTCATTTTCAGGGCGGTTCACGCGAGTGCTTACGGGATATTTCTTCATCAGGGTGGCGTCGAAAGGCTTCAGACAATCCACGACGCGTTTGGCATCTGTAATGCCGGGATCTAGCCAAAGATCGTAGTCTTCTGGTCTCAGCATCACCGGCATCCTATTGTGTACATCGGCGACCAGCGAGTTTGGCGTCGTCGTAAGTATCGTGCACGTTTCAATCACCTCGTCGTGCTGATCTCGCCATCGTTCCCACAGGCCAGCAAAGGCGAACGGCGAATCGTCCGCCATTCCAAAGTTGAACGGTTGTTTCTCTTTGGGGCCAAATCTCTTCCACTCGTAGAAGCCGTCCGCGGGAATCAGGCAGCGGCGGCGCCTCATTGCGTCACGAAAGGCGGGCTTCTCCGTTGCCGTTTCCGACATCGCGTTGATCGTCTTCAGACCGATGGACGGTTCCTTTGCCCAGTAGGGAATGAGGCCCCAGCGCATGAGGCCAAAGATGCGCTTGGGCTCAGATCGATGCTGATGGATGGTCGCAATCTGCTGCGTCGGAGCGATGTTCCAGCGTGGTGTCCAGGGTGGATCGTCATCGAGTCCGAAGTGGTCTCGAATATAGCGCTCCTTCGCAGTAAGGCGGTATCGGCCGCACATGGAGCGTCAGTTTATCAGAGGCGCGAAACCATCGCGTGAGACCCTGGATGATGGAAAAGCGGGTGGACGCCCTGACCTCTCCGGAAAGGATGACTTTCTCCTTTCATTCGCCTATGATTGCGGGGTATGACCGGTCTGAACTTAGGACTGCCCACGGCTTGGGTCGTCAAGTGCAAGAAGTGCGGCTGCACGATCAATTGCCGCGCCATCGACCCTCAGACGGAGCACTCTCAGCCAGACAAAGCCGATCCGCCGCCTCATGACAGCGTCATTGTTACGTGTTCATGCTGTTGGGCGGCGTACCGTTACAGCCCGGCTGAAATATTCAAAGGCGCACCTGGTCCGAGTCGCAATTGTTACGACCGCAAGAAACCCAACAATCAGGAGGAGAGAAAACCGAACGCAGCGCTCCTCATTGCGGCATCGCTGATCGCTGCGGTGCGACTGAACCGGGAAGAGATCAAATCATCGCCAGTCGTCCATTCGAAGATCGCAGACAGCATCCGCCTGGCTGAGATGATCCGGGCAAGGCTGCGAGGATGAGGAAAGACGTGCCCGCCGGCCGCAGTTGCTACGTTTCAGCCCTCCGGCAGGAGCTAATCGCCCGAAACGCCTCGTATGCCTCCCTTACAGCAGATCGAACGGTGTCAAGATACCGAGCAGTTCCTTGTTGTGCGGGGAGAGAACCAATGTCGGCAGTTCATCCGATCTTTGCAGGACTGACTCAATTTTATCTTGTGGGCTGCAAGTTCGTGCTGAGTGTAGTTCGATTTGACCTGATTTTACGGCCTCTCCAAGCCCTTGTATAAGGGCGTCTTTTGTGACTCGACCTTTCTTTCGCAAACAGCGAGACCAACAGGTTCAATCGCCTACGGCGTCTGCAGCCACAATAATCTTATGGCCCTCTATACTGATTCCTTTTTCGGCGAGCGCCGAGAGCCATTCTTGCTTCCGTCCGATGTCAGGGCGTGAAAGCAGCCCCAGACTCTCTTCTTGCGCAGATAGATCGCAAAACACTCGGTAGCTCGCGTGTAACGGGTCGACCAAAGCTTCTTTGCGGTGCAATATCGGCGGATTGGCGGAGGTTGAGTAATCGTGGATGGAGTATTCGGTTCGTGGCAAATAGATGCGGATGCTAGAGCGAAGAGTAGGGTGAGCGTCTTGTTCGAAATCCTCGTATCTCAAGAACGAGAGCCTTCGCCCGTCCACGGCGATCTTGAGGACGTTGTAATCCACTTCGCCAACAACTTGCCGCGCTGCAAAAGTGAGGATGCGAAGCAAAGCACCGAGCTGGTCTTCGCCTGAACGATGCACATAAAGCGAGTCAGGCAGCTTTTTCCCGATCGGGCTCTCGTGACAACATTTACGAACGATTTCGGGCTTTCCAATTTGGAAAAGAAATCCCTCGCCCTCCTTGAGGGCTGCTGCATAGGAAGGCCAGAGCATCTTAATGTCGGCCCGAAGTTCGCTGGGCAGCCGACCGAACGGGATGGGCTTGAGGCCCTGCAACCGCATCATGGCGATATAAGTCAAAATGTCTTCTCGACGTTTGTTTCGCGTCTCTTCTATAGACGACGGAGACAACAATCGTTCTGTTAAACGTTCTATGCGCGCCGGCGAGCCAAACCGCTCGAGCAGTTCGTCATAGGGGGCAAATTCGGTCGCTACGGGGGCGCGACCAAGGCGCGTGGCTAGTTCGACATACTTTCTGGCGAGCGCATCTTTCGAGAACTCTTCAATGGCATAACTACGAGATGCTTCGACCCGGCGGTCGGCGAGCGATACCAAATATGAGGACTCGAGATCATCATCTTTAAAAATGTAAGCGACGCCGAGGGCGACCATGTGGGGGCGCTTACCGAGCGTACGTTCCAGGTACTCCCTGAATTCGCTTTGCTTGTAGAACTTCTGGAAGGATCCCCGGCTGGTTAGCAATCCGTCGGAAAACTCAATTCCATTCTCCAACGCGTTATCGACCCGAACGGAGACGACGAGAGCGCGTCGCGTCAGCTCGAACGCGGAAAGAAGGGTTTTATCTCGCTCCGATGGGTCCTCGATCACGTTGAGGACGTAACCCAGGTTTACGACATCCGCCATTTTGAGTCCCGCGTCGGACCGAAAATGCGGATCCCAACCATCGGCGTCGATGCCAACCGCTTGCAAGTACTTCAGGTCTTCACCGCGTCCGCACCCGTAATCGAATACGGATACTCCCGGAACGATGATCCCGTGTGAAAGCGCTAACGCCACCGGTTTCGAATGGCCGAAGCGAATGATCGCTGTCTTTTCCCGCCTGATATCGGGTTGGAATGCTTCAGCCACAACCCCCATTGTATTTCGCAAACTCCCATAAAGGAGGTCGTCATGCCGCATATGCCAGAGGCACTCACCGAGCAGCTCTCGCTCGCCCTAAAACACTTTCGGCAAGCCTCCCAGAATCTTCAAAATGTGCATCATTGGGCGGTTCAAAATGACAGAGAGCACCTCGAGCAGGGAGCTCTGAATTTGATACACCAGGCCTCCCGCCTGACCGGAGATCTCGCAACCTTGATCACGGTTCTGGAGGCCCGAAGTGCCCTGCTCCCAAATACTGTTTGACAGTGTCAATAACTGTATATACAGTTCTACACCATGAAGCGGACCAAATCCGCGCGACCGAAACGGCACAATTGCCCCATCAATGTGCTGGTGCGTCCGGACCAAAAACAACGTCTCGAATCGGAAGTCAATCGCACAAATGTGAACCAGTCTGCCATGGTACGGAAGGCTCTTGATATTCTCTTCGACCAAATGGACAAGGGGCAGCTTAGACTTGGGTTTTCCGATCTCGAAACCGGAGTGCAGCAATGACCAAGTTGAATTCGAAACCAATACGTGGCTCTAACGTTCCGAAGCTTCCTGCCGCCGAGAGCCCTGATGACAAAGATCAACCCTCGAGGGGTACGGGAACGGTCTCATTTTCAGGACATGAGACGTTCACTCTTCGTCACGGTTGGCTGAAGAAGGCTGTTAATGCCGTTCGTGCGGACCCTAAGGTCTTTGTCAACGAGAATGCAATGGTGGACCTCGGGGTCGGAAAGAACATGGTGCGCTCGATCCGGCATTGGGCCCTCGCTGCCGACATTGTGAGTGAAGCTCCAGGCACGCGCGGAGCCGAGCTGTCCGTGACAACGTTTGGCGAGTTGGTGTTTGGAGAGCTCGGTTACGACCCTTTCTTGGAGGACCTGAATACTCTCTGGTTGATTCACTGGAAACTAGCCACCAATGAGCGCCGCAGCACCGGCTGGTGCTGGATGTTCAATGTCCTTCGTTCAGACGAATTTACTCGTGAGTCATTGTCTGAACTATTTACGTCTGAGCTGAAACGAAGAAATATCTCGGGACCTAGCCTTTCGTCGCTGCGCCGAGATATTGATTGTGTATTGCGAACCTACGCGGGTACGCGTGGAAGCGTAGAGTTGCAGGAGGAGAGTCTCGACTGCCCTCTCGTCGAACTGCAGCTCCTCTCGTCGGAGGATGGCATCTTGTTTCGTTTTGCCCGAGGACCTAAGGCATCTATCAGCGACTACGTGTTTCTGCACTGTCTTTTAGAGTTCTGGCAGGCCCGTGCCGGCCGAGAATCACTTGCTTTTTCTGAGATCGCCTTCGGACATGGAAGTCCCGGAGCGGTGTTCAAACTCGACGAGAATAGTGTCGCTGTTCGGCTGGAACAACTAGAGAAGACAACAAGCGGGGCACTTATCTACGACGAAACTGCCGGACTGAAGCAGGTGTACAGGAGACGGAACGTTGTCGGCGAAGATTGTTTAAATAGGCATTATGGGCAAGCAGCAGCGCTTGTCGGGGAATGATATGAGACTGAGCGAAATGGTGGAGATTGCCCCGCGATACACGCGGTCGGTAAACCTGGAGCGTGACTTTGAGGAAGCCTCAGCCGTCGCAGGTTACATTATTACCGCGAGTGGATCGGATTTTCTCAGGAGGATCCAGCGGGTCCTCACCGGACAGCCGGCGCCTCGGGCGTGGAGCATTACGGGACCGTATGGAACAGGGAAATCAGCATTCGCTCTCTTTCTTGTAAACCTGTTGAGCGGGTTGAGGGCCCCCGGATCTGAGGAAAGCCAGAAGATTCTGAAGGCTAGCTCGCCGGAGCTAGCTTCAGATTTGCTGGATCAAAGAAAGGCGGACTCGATACGCACCGCCGGTTTCGTCCCGATCCTCGTGAGTGGCACTGCGAGCCCGATTACTCCGTGTCTCTTAGAATCTACGCTGCGAGATATCACGAGATTTACGAAGAAACTGAACCGCATCCCAGCCTTGCAAGCAGTACAGCGGCAGCTCAAGGGCATTCGGCGGGGAGAGAGTGTCCATCCTTCCGCGATTGTCACCGTGATGAAGCAGCTGACGGATCAGTTGCGCAAAGCTGAGAACTGCCAAGGAATCGTGATCGTTGCCGACGAACTTGGGAAATTCCTCGAATTTGCCGCGCATCGTCCTGAAGAGAACGACGTCTTCCTTCTGCAAGCTTTGGCTGAGGGCACCGTGTCCAACGGTAAACCCGATTTCCTGTTGGTGACCATATTGCATCAGGCATTTGAGCAGTATGCAGTCGGGCTGAGACCGGCGGCGAGAAATGAATGGGCGAAAGTGCAGGGCCGTTTCGAGGATGTTGTTTTTCAAGATCCTCCCGAAGAAACCCTGAGAGTCCTTTCAAATGCCATCCTACAAGAACCCCACTCACTGACCACTTCTTACAAAAAGCAAGCAACGGCTTTGGCAAACGTCATATTCGATCTGGGGTGTGCTCCGTCCTCGCTGTCGAGAAGCCAATTTTGCGCCCTGATAGGAGGGTGCGCGCCCCTGCACCCAGTTTCAGCATTGGTGCTCGCGCGGCTGTGCAGGAAGTTTGGGCAGCATCAACGTTCTCTGTTTTCTTTCCTCACCTCGCGCAACTCAAATGGTTTCTCGAACTTTATCGAGAGGGAGATCTCAGGCGGAACCCTGCCATTTTTCAGTCTTTCCCGACTGTACGACTACACAGCTGATTCGTTAGGCAGCGGACTAAGTATCGGAGAGGCAGGGACTAGGTGGGCGGAGATTACGGCGGCTCTAGAAACCCATCGAGACCTATCTTCGCAGGAATCAGAGGCTGTGAAGACAATAGGATTGCTATCCGCGATTGGACCATATGGCGAGTTGAAGCCGTCCCTTAAGCTTCTGCAAGTTGTCTTCGGATCGACCGACGCCCGGAAGATATGCGAATCCCTGCAGAAGAGGTCAGTGCTTGTCTACCGTAAGCACAGTTCATCCTTCGCACTATGGCAAGGTAGCGATATTGATATTGATGAGCGGCTAAACGATGCGGCGCGGAGGGTTTCTTCCAGCGGGAGCCTTGCAACGCGAATCAGTTCGATCCATGCCGTCAGGCCCATTGTTGCAAAACGGCATTCGTTTGCAACCGGCACACTCCGCTATTTCAAGATTCGCTTCACCGACGTTTCTTCCTTTACCCGCATGCTAGAGAGGGACAACGAAGCGGACGGTATTGTGCTCTACGCGTTACCCAACACTGCTGAGGAGGCCCAAGAGTTAGCCCGCTTAGCGATGAGGTCGGAGGCTCGGGACCGGGTAGACGTGCTTGTGGCGCTTCCCAAAAGCGTTGATGCACTCGCAGCAAGTTTCAGAGAGCTCGAATTGCTCAGATGGGTCCAGGCCAATACGCCAGGATTAGAGGGGGATCCAGTTGCGCGCAAGGAGCTCCGTGCACGGTTGCACGCTGCCGAGAGAGCTCTCACCTTTGAGCTCGGACAACTTTTCGCCCCGGCCGCTTCGTCATTGACTACGTGGTTTCATCGCGGAATTGAGCAACCAGTGTTGTCATCGCGTGGTCTTTCGCAGTTGATTTCTGACATTTGCGACGATGTCTACTGTAATACCCCGAAGATCAAGAACGAGCTGCTGAATCGGCGTGCCCTTTCTTCAGCAGCCGCCAAGGCACGAAGAAATCTCATCCAAGCGATGATTATGAACGCCGACAAGCCGAATTTGGGCATCTCCGGCTATCCGCCCGAATTGAGCATGTACCGCTCGCTGCTGGAGACCAATGGTCTGCACCGATCCAACGATGGGTATTTTCTTGCCGCGCCCTTCACTAATTCATCTCTCAGTGCCGCCTGGGGCGCTATAGAACAATTTTTCAAAGAGTCAGAATTACAGAAGAGATGTGTCTACGAGCTGTTTACGAATTTGCAGCTGCCGCCTTTCGGAATGAAGCTCGGTGTTGTTCCGGTGCTGTTCTGCGCGGCCGCCATCGTCCATGATACGGAGATCGCTCTATATGAGGCCGGAGCATTTGTTCCCGAGGTCACCGTCGACGTTTTTGAGCGGTTACTGAAGTCTCCAGAAACATTCGAGTTACGATCCTATCGAGTTGAAGGCGTCCGCAAGGAAGTGTTCAGCGAATACGCGAAGTTGCTTGGCGCAGTCTCGACGGACAGTAACAATCTTGTGGCAATTATCAAGCCACTTTATAGATTCTTCAATCGACTTCAGGATTACACGAAGCGAACGGCGAGTCTATCGAATCGGGCCGTTGCAATCCGCGAGGCTCTGTTGGCGGCTCGGGACCCGGACCAGGTTCTCTTCCACGACTTGCCCATCGCTTGCGGGGTCGAACCGTTCGACGTATCGAAAGCGCGCCCTGGCGAAGTTCGGCAGTTCTTCCACGAACTTCAGGCCGGCTTTCTTGAGTTGCAAAAATGCTATGACGACCTGTTGTACCGTCTCCATCAATTACTGTTTCAGGCATTCGATGTCAAAGGATACGACGCGAGAACCAGGTTGCAGGAGCGTGCCGCAGCGGTGACAGATTATGCTATCGAGCCTCGCATGAAAGCTTTTATCATGCATCTCTGCGCAGATGACCTTGAGGACGTACCGTGGATTGAGGCAGTCGGTTCTTTATTGGCTGGAAAACCGCCTAAGCTCTGGAATGATGCCGACCGCGCCCGGTATGAGGTATCTGTCGCAGAGCTATCCCGGAGTCTAAGACATATCGAGGCGCTGGTTTTCGAGATTTCTCGCCCAGATACAAGCAAAGAGCCGGCAGCGGAGGTATTTAGAATCGGAGTCACCGACAGACACTCAAAGGAACTTGAAGCGGTGGTAAAGGTATCCTCAAAAGACCTTGATACAATGACGAACGCGATACACGAGTTAGAGGGGGTGCTCGAACGAAGTGGACTCGCCGAAAACCCCGCCCTCTCGCTTGCCGTTCTTGCCGCGGTATCGAAACAACTCCTGTCGCGACTTGAAGATGTTCCGAATCTAAAACAAGTGGAAGAAGTTAGGCGCTATGACTCCTAAACGACATATCCTGGGTCTTTCGGGCGGCAAAGATAGCACCGCTCTCGCTATTTATATGCGCGATCGGGTTCCCGAGATGGAGTACGTCTTTTGCGACACTCAGAAGGAATTGCCAGAAACCTATGAGTATCTGGATCGCTTGGAGGCGTATTTGGGAAAACCCATCAAGAGGCTTAACGACAAACGAGGGTTCGATCATTGGCTGAAGGTGTATGGGAATTACCTACCCTCCTCTCGGATGCGATGGTGCACGAGGATGCTGAAATTGAAGCCCCTCGAAGAATACATTGGCGAGGACGAGGTCCTCAGCTACGTAGCAATCAGGGCCGACGAGGATCGCGATGGCTATATATCGACCAAGCCGAATATCAAGCCTGTCTATCCGTTCAAGGAGGCTGGTATCACCCTGCCGGACGTCCAACGAATCCTCGACGACACTGGCTTAGGCCTTCCTAAGTATTACGAGTGGAGGACCAGATCAGGCTGCTACTTTTGCTTTTTTCAGCGGAAGGCGGAATGGATAGGCCTGAAGGAGCGGCATCCGGAACTGTTTGAGAAAGCCAAGGAATACGAGAAGATCAATGCAGACACAGGTGAACGTTATACTTGGAGTGAACGAGAAAGTTTGGACGAAATGACCGACCCAAAGCGAATTGCCGAGATCAAGGAGAAGCACGAAAAAGCGATGAAGGCGAACGCAGCCACAATGAAAGGCCAGCGCCTTTATCAAATCCTCGGGGCCACACTAGACGATGAAGACGATACCGAACCGTGCTTGATCTGCCACCTGTAATTTGTCACATGGGACCACGTTGGTGAAAAGGATTTCCCAGGAAAAGTTAGCCCGACGGCCATAGATGCCCCCTGAACAGCTAAAACCGGCTGAAGCGTCCAGCGGACAGCGCTATCTCGTAAATGGGTGGATCTCGTTCTTGCGAGAGTACGGGCCCATTCCCCAAAACAACAACATGTACGACGAGACCATTCAGGGAGCCTTGCGTCGCAGCAAAGTTCAGCCCCTAGAATTTGAGACGGGAGACCTTCTCAAGCGAATCCTCGCGGACCTGAACGCCACGCCGGCCCGGTCCGTGTTGCTGACTGGCACTGCGGGCGACGGAAAGACCTACCTGTGCCGAGAAGCGTGGATTCGTTTGGGCGGGAAGCAGCAGACATGGGAGAAGGAAGGAAAGGTTAAGCGTCTCAAGCTCGACAGCGGGAAGACCCTCTACGTCATTAAAGATCTGAGCGAACTCGGTAGCTCTGACTACAAATACCTGGAGAAGATGGCGCAGTCGGTTCTCGATGTAAATGCTGACGAACTGTTCCTGGTTGCCGCCAATGACGGCCAACTTGTTGAAGCCTGGGGACGCGCCAAGTCATCCGACGCAGTGCTCTCGTTCAGAGCTGCTATCGAAGATCTACTGGTGACTGACGCGAGCGAAAAGGACGGGTTTCAACTACGACTGCATAACCTTAGCCGGACTGATTCCGCGGCGATGATGACGAAGATTCTAGAAAGCGTTCGCAACCATTCAGGCTGGCGGCAATGCGACGGATGTTTGGGGCAGACGACTGACCCGAAATATCGCTGCCCAATCTGGGAGAATCTCCAGCGGCTTGGAGATTCTCTCTTTCGAGAGCGTCTCTTCCACTTGTTAACGCTCTCCGATCAAGACGGTTACCACCTGCCAATTCGACAATTGTTGGTCCTGGCGAGCAATCTTTTACTTGGAGATTCGGACGCGCGGAACGGATTGCTCCAGTGCCGAGATATTCCAGGGATCATCGAGAGAAACGCAGCCAGCCAAGCGAGTATCTACCGGAACGTCTTCGGCGGCAACTTATCGGCGGATCGTCGCGCCAGCACCGAGGTGTTCTCCGTCTTTGGGCGCTTTGGCATCGGAGATGAGACGAGTAATCAGATTGACAATTTGCTCGTATTCGGCGCAGATGACCCAAAATTAACTTCGACTTTTGATCGCATCATTCGACAAGATCCACTCTACGGTGGAAGTCCACGGTTCCTGACTCTGCAGGCCGCCTATCTGGAAGGGGATGACGAAAATGAAATCAAAAACTTTCTGGACGAACTTCCGGGGGCGCGGCAACGATTATTCTTCACAATTCCCGAGGCGGACGCCAAGAAGCTTGCTCTTTGGGAACTGACCGTTTTTCATTTTGCCGGTGAGTATTTGGAGCAGGTACTCATCCCTCTACAGCGCGGCGATTGGCCACCACGGCATTTACTGGATCGCCTGGTGCGCGGCATTAATCGGATATTCACGGGGATTCTGGTTTCCGCGAGCCGCGAACTTGTGTTGACCTCCTCGATCAGTTATTCCCAGGCTCGAATTAGCCCCATCCAGGAGCACGCCATCTCGATCGAGCCAAATCGCGGCGAGAAGGTCACGATCGAGATGTCACAAAAGCGTCCCTGCCTCGCAGTCTATTTGGATCGAGATCATCGCGTGCCCCTGATGCTCAATCTAGTGAAATACGAATTTCTTTCACGAGTGGCGGAGGGTGCTCTTCCGACGAGCTTTTCACGAGAATGTTACGAGGATCTTTTGTCGTTCAAGACAAGACTGCTCCAGCATTGGAGTACATTGCAGCACGAATATGGCGAAGACAGATCAAGGATAAGGGAAGTGACGATTCGCGTGATTGAGCTCGATCCTAGGGGAACTCTAATTCAAAATCCAATCTCCTTGAAAGTGTAGATATGGAAGTAGAAAGGCTGCCGCGACCGCACGAGGACGACATTGATTCCAGCCTCTGGATTGACGAAGCCATCTGGGGACACCGGCTGTACGATGAGCAGGTTCCTTGGCTGACCCTGCTGGAGTTCTTGACAGTATTGCTTAGCGAGGTTAAGCGCGGGAACGCGCTCAAGGAGGTCGAGGGGCCGAACCGTCTCAAGTACTCGACGCAACATTCCTTGTATCTCAGGAATATTCTCTTCAACAACCCCACACTGCTCACAGCCGTTCCCAGCTACCCGGACGATGACTCGCGATGGTCGAGTTGGCTCAAGGACATGAGCAAGAGAGCATCGGGAGTGGATCCCAAAGATTTCTCTTATCTGCGAGAGCGGTTTTCCTCGATGCAAGAATTCGTCGCCCTGGTTGAGTTGCTTAGGGCAACAGCGATAGAAGGCGGAAGCAACAAACGGTGGACTTCCAAGTTTGTTTTCCCGTATGGGCCACATTGCTTTTATGAAGACCTGCGCCTGGAACGAGAAGGGCGGGCCTCCAATGACAGGCGGTTTTTCGCGCGCACCGGCGAGCTTCTCTATCTCATGCTCTGTCGTAGCGGGCATGCAGATGAGTTGCTGATCCTCCTTCGGCCGCTTGTTCTCGATGAGAACGCGACTTGGAATCGACTGGTCAGCCTGCTTGAGAAGGAAGTTTCTGCTCCTCCGCCAACGGGTAGGCAGAAATCGGCCTACCTGCCATATTTAGAGCTTCCTGCGTACGGACGTCTGGCCCAAGACTGGCTCGCTCTTCTTCGATTGAACATGCCGGGATACGATGTGTTGCCACATCTGGTTGACATGGTCGGGATTCACTTAGTGCTGTATTTCCTGCGGCGCGCCTCGGAATGGGTGCACAGAAAACCAAGAACCGCCCTTGTGTTGGAGATGATTGCTCCAAAACGCACGACGGTTCGTGATCTTGCCACAGAGAGTTATTCAGAAAACGGCTTGCTCAGCGGACAAGCCGTGCAGAAGTACATCGATCGCGAGATCACGCAGTCAGAGGAATGGAAGATAGCAAAGGCAAGCACTGATCCCTTCGGTAATTGCGCGGCGGTTGTCCGCGAGAAAGTGCTATGGAATGAAGTGGACGGCGACCTGAATACGTTTCCGGGGAAGCGCACTCCTACCGGATTGATCGAAACTTTGCGGATGGCGGCTGAAAAGAGACACAAACAGCACCTGGCCAACGTTCACTCTCAGTATGCGCGGGCGATAGGCTTGGCCTCAAAGCGCGGCACCCGAAACGTCCGATATGCGCCCACAGATCTACTTTTGAAGACTCTCGTCTTTGCCAACGTGCCGACGCGGATGGAGTTTCAGGCGTTTCTTGAATTGCTGCACGAAAAATACTCATTCGTCATCGGCCACCGCCAGGCGCGTGACTACATTGGATCCGGTTCGAGCGACCAACGCGCTTTTGAGGAAAATGCAAAACGCTTGGAGATGAGATTGTCGAGTCTTGGGATGCTCAAACGGCTTTCCGATGCCTGCGCCTATGTTCAAAATCCTTTAGGGGCTTCTCAGTGACGCCGGACGATCTGATAGGCTCGACAGCCGCTTCGGTCATTGCCGACCTTGCACACGGGGATGAGTCATCTGGCGGTACGGCACGATTTTTGCTTGACCGTCTTACAGAGGCACAGGTTGCAGCCGTTTGCAAGGCTATTTCCAGTAACGCTGTCCTTGCAAGTGAAGTGCAGATGAGAATACCGCGGAGCATCGGCGCTGCGGTCGAGTTACCTCCAGAAATCCTCACCGACGAACGCTCAACCTATTGGCGGAATGCGGAGTGCGACCTCCCCATTCTCGTTTTGGCGAACACTGAAGACGATCAGGGCCAAAGTCTGAAAGATGTCACTGCTGTCGGCAGCAATGAGTTGCTGTCATCCCCTGCACTTTGGGTTGAAGGCGCCGCAGATGGGTCGAGCCTTCCCGAAAGCCAGATCAAGTGGTGGACTCAGGCGCTCAAAGGACTCTTGGAAGCGAAGCCGCTCAGCCTAGACACGTTTGCCAGATATGTTCTGGCAACTCGTGCGGCTGTGGATGAAGGGCTTCCGATCGTTGAAGCTCTGGGCAGGGCTCTTTCAGGGTTGCGGGCGCCGCGCGACTCGGCATACTTCAATGGCATTCCCAAGAATTCTCGCAATCACGCGATCAGATGGCGCAGGCTGTATCAAAAGCTCTTTGCCTCGCGGGCTCCTTACCTGCTCAAGAATGCTCCGAATCAGCAGCCCATTGGAAAAGAAACACTCTTAGACGCATTCAACAAAATTAAGGATGAAATCGATCCAAAGCATCACGCATTGTTTTCGGATTTCATTGAGTCAGAGAGCAACTGGAACGAAGCCTCGCAGCGCCTTGCTGAGCTCGAGTGGGAGCAAGACAAAGTAAAGTCGCTGTTTGACGGTCTTCGGGTCAAACGAGAGCCGCTTGGACGGGCGACCCTAGATTTTTATGAGGACGAGTTGCCAGTGGCCCTCTCCGACGAAGACCGCGACTATCTCGAGAGGCTTGACCAGCGGAATACTCGGGAAGCCAACGAGGAGGATACTTCGTTCTACGAGCAGCACAGAACGGAGGTCGCTCACAGTCGCACGCTCAAGTTGAAGTGGGAGAAGTTTGTCTTTGGACAGCCTCTCGAAGCGGATGACTTTCTCGTGGGTTTCCTTCGCATTCTTGAAAGGCTGTATGAACAGGCAGGAGGAACGGCTGATGCTCGATCGCTAACCATCGAATGCCGCCGGTCGAAACGAGACTGGCTCGAGATGAACTTTGACGCAGTCACCTACTTCGCCCGCCACTACCGGGGTCTCCGGGTTCTCACCAAGGACTGCATTCGATGGGAAGTGCCGTATTTGTTCGATTTTGATCAACTCATTCGCGACGAAGAGAAAAAAGGCAGATATGAACGATCCGATTCAACGAAACGCAGCGCCAATCAAATCAAGTTCATTTTTCATCTTCTGGTAAAGCGCGCTGCGACTGAAACGGAATTCAGCTCTCAGCTGATCTGGAATTTCAATCCTGAATCCGTTCTCGCGCAATTCGACGAAGATTGGAGGCGCCTTCAAACGAATTCTTTTACACAGAGCAGAGTAAATAGGGAGGTCGTCAGTCCAAAGGGGAAGCTACAGTCCCTCGACCTCGAGGATACCTCCACGATGATGCCTGTATTCCGGCAAGATCGTGGCTCGCTGATATCCGCCTACGATCCGGATCAGGATTTGGCTGCTACTTTTCTACGACAGCTGGAACAAGCCTTCCTGCAACGCCGCCTAACAGCTGCTCCCAAGGAGGCGATCGAAAAGGCGTGGCAAGTGTTTTCCGCTGCGTACGTAAAGGCCCTCCAGGACTCCGCAGAGTTGGGTTCCGCGGCCGAGACATGGGTAAGCCTGAGCGACAAGTATCGCGAGTTGCTCGAATGCCTGGCGCTGCACGCTGTGGGAGACAGGAACCACTTGGATCTGTGGCAACCTGTTTTGAGCATCGGGACCACTGTTGTAGACGGTGGGCCTTCGTGTGCCATCGTCACACCCTGGCATCCGATGCGAATGCTGTCGGCCGCCGTCAAAGTGCGGTCTGTTGCCGGGCTCACGCGCTATCTCCTCGGCAGTGAGGCCGTCAATTTTGGTGATGCGCGAATGTTCTTTCGCGATTTGGCTTCTGAACTTGCCCACCCCTACTACCCAGAAGTATGCCTTGGTATATCTGGCAACCAGCCTCTTCTGCTGTCGATTTCACAGATCTGCGGGGACTACTCGATGATGGAGGCCCCCTGCAGACCAGAGGATGCTCAGAGCAGTACCCACGACGATCCTCGTTCCGCCGCTGGCATCATCATTCGGCTTCTTCGCAGGTACCTGGATCTCCAGCCGCACGAGGAAGCGAATCTAACCGCTGTACTTTATAACTGCGACAGCGCACGACTTCCGCAGGCCGTTGTTCAGGAGCTCTCGGGCCTCTACGAGGACGGCAATGATGAAGTTCGTTGTCAGATTGTGCTTCGCCATGGAGATCCCAGAAAACTTAACGAGCTCTATGGAGCCCTTTTGAAGGTTAGCGAGGAGAGTTCCGATCTGTTCGTCGGGAGTGAGGCATCGCGCGACTTCATGTCGCGTCTACGAATCAGCATCATGGCCGATCAGGCCCAAGTGCCCTCAGAATTGTCGGGACCTCCAGCCGACATTGTTTTCTTGCATGACGTCATTGCCCGGGCGGCCGAACTGTGCTGGATCGAAGACACGAAGCAACATTCACCGGTCGAAGTCTTGCCGCATGTACCTCCGCGGTGGTCCAAACGACGACCCGTTGCCAAAGATGATCTCAAAGCGACGTCCTATCTGACATGTCCTCTGCAACCGGCGGTGGGCTGGGCATATTTGCGCATCGTCCATGGAGTTGTGACCGGCAGCGATGGCCCGAGAAATCCCTTGCCAGCGAGGCGAATATCGTTTCAGGACAATAAGGCCAGATCGATTTTTGACGAGGTCCATCGGCTCGGGCAATGGGTGGTGAACTATGACGAGCTGCTGACCAAGCGGCAACTGCGAAGCCTTGGCGTGCAGGTGATTCGCTATCAAAAGCTCCGAGATGAAGAGCGTAATCTGCTGATCTCATCGACAGCTCCCTTAAATCTCCTTAATGTGCTCGTTCAAAAACGCCTCCGAGCCCTGAATCTTGGGTTGGATGCCGAGCAGCTCCATGCGCTTGCGTCGAGGATGCTGGATCTCGCCAATGAAATATCCGGCGACATCGTATTGCGAGCGGCCAAGCACGGATGCTTTGCTAATGAACTCATTGGTCTGGTTCTCAGCAGATTCCTCATCGAAGACGAAATCGGTAGCAGCCACCATATCGGATGGTTTTTTCTCGATGACTACGCCGATTGGCTGGGACAAAAGGAGGAACACATCGCGGACATCCTAGCGCTAAGCCCACAAATGGAGGGAGATCGCCATCGACTAGTAGCGATCGTAGGCGAAGCGAAGCTGGTGACTGCCGATGGAGTGTCCTCGGCTCGCAGAACTTCGGAAGTGCAGCTCAGAGAGACAGTCGCGAGAATTCAGGATGCGCTCTTCGGTGATCCTGGAAGATTGGATCGAGATCTGTGGCTCGGCAGGTTTGCTGACCTGCTCCTTGATGGCGTGGAAATCGCGCCAGGAGAGGCGCTCAGGATAGAGGAGTGGCGAGACGCAATTCGGGAAGGTCGCGTTGATATCGTCCTCCAAGGATATTCTCACGTGTTCGTCCACGAAGAAGGTTCCGAACACCTCCAGTCGAGCCGCACAGAGGTTGCCAAGGTTAGTGAGGCCTGGCAGGAGACATTCAATCGCGAAGCTGTGCGGGAGCTCCTCCTGCGGTTTCATTCCAGGGGTTCGCCAAGAGACGTTCGCAAGGCCATCGGCTGGACGTCCACAAGTCCACAGGCGAAGACTGCTTCGAACCGGGTGATGTGGTCTGTTTCTGCCGGCGGTGACGGCGCATCCGCGCCGACAACTTCACCGGTTGGTCCTGCGCCAGCGGAGGACCGCGCTCCCACTGTTGTGGAGCCGCCAGTGACTCCACTAACGGAAAGCGCGCGGATCGAAACACCCCCACCTACTCTAGTTCAGGCGCACGCCAATAATGCACAGGACGCCGGTTCGTTCGAATGGGCCACACCGCGGCTGAGAGAAACGCTGGCATCACTCGAATCCGGGGCCGTGCACACCGCCGGCGGCGAAGGATGGCTTAACGAAACAACCAAGAAATTACGCAGCGCCCTCCTCAATTATGGATTTCAAGCTAAGCTTCTCGACCAACGACTCACGCCCAATGCCGCCCTTGTTCGATTTCAGGGATCCGATCGGCTCAAGGTCTCCGATGTTGAGGTTCGTCGCTCCCAGTTGCTTACAACCAATGAACTACGAGTGATCAGGGTTGCCGCCGAGCCAGGTGCAGTCGTCATCACCGTGGCGCGACCCGAGCGTGAAATTGTTTCATTGGTCAATGTGTTGCGAAGCAGAGTCGTGGATGACGTTCAACAACGAGCAAATCAATCACTGATCGTTGGCATTCGAGAAGCGACAGGCGGAATTCTTTATCTTTCGCCGGGTCGGAGTCACGCTCCCCACACGTTGATCGCGGGCTCTACCGGCAGCGGGAAATCAGTCCTTTTGCAGAATTTGATTCTCGACATTGCGATGACGAATTCGACTGCGGCTGCCCGAATCACACTCATTGATCCAAAACAAGGGGTTGACTATTTCGCGCTCGAGCCGCTTCCGCACCTTGGCGGCAGGGTGGTTGTAGAGCAACAGGAAGCACAACAGATTCTTGAAATGATCGTCGGCGAGATGGATAACCGGTACAGACTCTTCAGAACTGCACGGGTTGGAAATATCGCAGAGTACAACCGCCAAATAGCGCCAGAGCAGTGTCTGCCAGTGCTCTGGCTCGTCCATGATGAATTCGCTGAATGGATGTTAATCGATACGTACAAGGACTTAGTGAGCGCGACGGTTCAGCGCCTTGGAATCAAGGCGCGAGCAGCCGGAATATTCCTGATTTTTGCGGCTCAGCGTCCGGAAGACAAGGTGATGCCGGTGCAGCTTCGAGACAACTTGGGCAATCGGCTTGTCTTAAGGGTCGAGAGTGAAGGCACATCCCGGATCGCGCTGCTAGAGGAAGGAGCGGAGCGCCTGCTTGGGAAGGGTCATTTAGCAGCAAGATTGCAGGGCGAGGACGATCTCGTCATTGCTCAAGTTCCGATTCTGAAAACTGAAGAGATCGAGCTGATCGTCAAAACAATAGCAGACGAGGCTTAGAACAGCTTTGATTATAAAGAAAAGAGCAGTCGCAGGTGGGCCGTTTGAACGTGCGGCTGGAAGCGTCCCGACCTTGCGCTGACCTTGGAGCGGCACGGTGGTTGGTATCGCGCAGCGACAGTTCTTTACACCGACTGGGCGTATCGCCACGCACGATTGCTGGCGCGGCCCAACAGCGAATGG
>Ga0182024_10009304_pt1 | contig 20357 bp, 21 predicted proteins | sample P32metaG_FD_120480 | JGI IMG/M metagenome (GOLD analysis project Ga0182024, IMG submission 120480) | Permafrost microbial communities from Stordalen Mire, Sweden - P3-2 metaG (Illumina Assembly) | ecosystem: Environmental > Terrestrial > Soil > Wetlands > Permafrost | place: Sweden: Stordalen... | reverse complement strand
GCCGGCGGGCGAGCTGAGCGACAAATTCCGCCGCGCACTCGGGCGTGTGCTGAAAACGGACGATTCGGTTAAATCGGCGGCGGCCGACATCCAGAAGATGATCGAGGATGCGCTCGCCGTCGAATTGGAGGAGACCTACCTGGTCGGCACCGGCTATGGCCGGGTGACGCTGCCGTTCTCCAAGGAGCATATACGCTCGGAGATCCTCTGCCACGGCCTCGGCGCCCACTTGATGTATCCGCAGACCCGCACCGTGCTCGACATCGGCGGTCAGGACACCAAGGGCATCCAGATCGACGAGCACGGGATCGTCGCCAACTTCCAGATGAACGACCGCTGTGCAGCCGGTTGCGGGCGTTATCTCGGTTACATCGCCGACGAAATGAACATGGGCCTGCACGAATTGGGCCCCATGGCCATGAAGTCGGACAAGCCGGCGCGCATCAACTCGACCTGCACCGTGTTCGCCGGCGCCGAATTGCGCGACCGGCTCTCGCTCGGCGAAAAGCGCGAAGACATCCTGGCCGGGCTGCACCGCGCCATCATCTTGCGCGCGATCTCCATCATCTCGCGCTCGGGCGGGGTCACCAATGAATTCACCTTCACCGGCGGCGTTGCCAAGAACGAGGCCGCGGTGCGCGAGCTGAGGAAGGTGATCAAGGAGAATTACGGCGACGTCGTCATCAACATCAACCCGGATTCGATCTACACCGGCGCCCTCGGCGCCGCGGAGTTCGCGCGGCGAGCGCATTCGGGGCAGGCGGACGGGAGCGAAGCATGACCATCGCGGCAGGAATCGACATCGGCACCAGCACCATCAAGGCGGCGCTGTTCAAGGTCGAGAACGGCAAGGAAACCTGGCTGTCGCGCTACGTGATGCGCATCCGGCAACGCGACCCCATGGAGCTGGCGCGCGTCGCCTATGACGCCGTGCTGGAAGACGCGAAACTTAAGCCCGAAGACGTCAATTACGTTGCCACCACGGGCGAAGCCGAGAGCGTGCCGTTCCATACCGGCCATTTCTATTCAATGACGACGCACGCCCGCGGCGCCATCTACCTCGACCCGGAATCGCGGGCGGCGCTCGACATCGGCGCGCTGCACGGCCGTGCCATCCAGATCGATGGGCGCGGCAAGGTGCTCAGCTACAAGATGACCAGCCAGTGCGCATCGGGCTCCGGGCAATTCCTCGAGAACATCGCCCGCTATCTCGGCATCGCGCAGGAAGAGATCGGAACGCTGTCGAGCCAGGGCGATAATCCCGAGGTCGTGAGCAGCATCTGCGCCGTGCTGGCGGAAACCGACGTGATCAACATGGTTTCGCGCGGTATTACGACGCCGAATATCCTGAAGGGCATCCATCTTTCGATGGCGGCCCGGCTCTCCAAGCTGTTGAAATCGATCGGGGTGGTCGATGGCGCGGTCATGGTGACCGGCGGGCTCGCCCTCGACAAAGGTCTGGTCGCCGCGCTCGAAGAGGATATCTCGCACATCAAGGACATGAACGTCGCGGTCCGCAGCCATCCGGATTCGATGTATGCCGGCGCGATCGGCGCTGCCTTGTGGGGCGCGTTCCGTTTCGAAAAACTTGCCACCACCGGCCGCGTGCCGAAGGCGGCATGAGAATATGAGGAGATAACGCTATGGCCCTGTTGATCAACGATGCCTGCACGGCGTGCGATGCTTGCGAGCCGGTGTGCCCGAACAAGGCGATCACCGCCGGCAATCCGATGTACGTCATCGATCCGCTGAAATGCACCGAGTGCGTGGGCGCCGAGGACGAGCCGCAGTGCAAGCTGGTCTGTCCGGCCAATTGCATCGTGCCCAATCCGGACTGGGAAGAATCGAAAGAGGATCTGCTCGCCAAATACGAGCAGCTGCACGGCTAAACCATGAACTTCCAGAATCGCGTCTGCCAGAAGCTGCACGAGGAACACGCCGCCGTCGTCGCCATGTTGGAACGGGTGGCGCAGACCATCGCGCGGCACCGGGATAGCGCTCCCGACGCGAAAGATCCGATGGTGGCGAAACTCTTGAGCGATCTCGCCGCCGAACTGCCGGGCGAGGTCGAGCGTCATTTCGCCTTCGAAGAAACTGAGTTGTTCTCCTACCTCGGCGAAGCGGGCAATCAGGAAATCGGCGCGCATTTGACTCACGAACACGGCATCATCCGCCCGATCGGCGCGGCGCTGGTCAAACTTATCGGCGACGTGCGCGCGCAAGGCTTTGATGCGGCGCGCTGGGCCGAATTCCGCCGGCTCGGACAGGACCTGCACGATTCCCTGGTGCCGCACGCGCGCAAGGAAGACATGGCGCTGCTGCCGATGCTGGATGATTTGATGGATTCCGAAAAGGAAACGCAGCTTTACGAGAAATACGTCGAGCATATGTGAGGCACTTGCATGAATAATGCCGCCGCGACTGCGGACAACACCATCCGCCCGTTACGCTCTGCCGATCTCGAACGCGTCATCGCCATCGATTCGGCGCACGTGGGTGAGCCGCGCCGCCGGTTTTTCGAGAAGCGCGTGGCCCACGCCAAGCAGCACCCGGATGATTTCGTGCATGTCGGCGTCGTGCGCAAAGGCGCGCTGGTCGGCTTTGCCTTCGCGCGTATCCTGCGCGGCGAATTCGGCCGCGAGCAGGCGATTGCCACGCTCGACGCAGTCGGCGTCGAGCACGACAGCCGCGAGCACGGCGTCGGCCGCGCCTTGATGGATGGCCTCACCAAGCTGATGCGTGAGAAGAAGGTGCAATCGCTGCAATCGCAGGCCGATTGGACCAACCACGGTCTGCTGCGATTCTTCGATTCTTCCGGTTTCGGACTGGCGCCGCGCCTGGTGCTTGAGCGTTCCGTTCTCACGCCGCTAGCGGAGGCTTCCGATGACGAGTGACAGCAAGACAAGAAGTGGCGGCATCACCATCCCGCAGCACGTGGGAGAGGCCGCCGAGATCAATTACGGTGGCGAGGCCGCCCCGGATTACGGCCCGCTCGCGCGCGACCGCATCCCGGTGCGTTCGATGGCCGATGGCGACCTGCATGCGCTGGTGGCGATCGATCGCCGGATCACCGGCCGCGACCGCGCCGCGTATTTCGAACGCAAGCTGGCCGACGCGTTGACCGAGTCGGATGTGCGCGTCTCGCTTGTGGCCGAGCTCGATACCGTGCCGGTCGGCTTCATCATGGCCCGTGTCGATCTCGGCGAATTCGGCCGGGTCGAAACCACCGCGGTCATCGACACCATTGGCGTCGATCCGGACTACCAAAACAAAGGTGTCGGCCGCGCTTTGGTGTCGCAATTGCTGGCTAACCTCGGCACGCTGCGCGTCGAGAAGGTGCGCACCGAAGTCGATTGGCAGGACCACGATCTGCTCGCCTATCTCGATCGCAATGGGTTCCGTCCCTCGCAGCAGCTTTGTTTCGACCAGCCGCTCATTTGATGTCCGCGTCGATGCCGGTCAAATCGAAACCTGCCTGTCAGCCGCGCTTCGACTTTCGCGACCAGCGCGCCATCGTCACCGGCGGCAGCCGCGGCATCGGCCGGGCGATCGCCGACGCGCTCGGCGGGGCCGGCGCACAGGTCTATGCCTTCGATGTCGGCGAGCCGGAGCATATCGAAAACTTCCCGCATAAGTTCGTGCGTATCGATATCGTCGACACCAACGCCGTGAAGGCCGCCATCGCGGAGTTTTCGGAAGCACCGACTTTGCTCGTGAATAATGCCGGCATCACGCGCGACCGCTCGATTGCCAAGATGAGCGACGCCGATTGGGCGGCGGTGCTCAATGTCAATCTCACCGGCGCCTTCAACATGATCCGGGCCGTCGCGCCACTGATGGCGGCGCAGGGCTTCGGCCGCATCGTCAACATCACGTCGATCAACGGCCTGCGCGGCAAATTCGGTCAGGCTAATTACGCGGCGGCCAAGGCCGGCCTGATCGGCCTGACCAAGACCGCGGCGCGCGAGTTCGGCAAGAAAGGCGTCACCGTCAATGCGGTCGCGCCCGGCATGGTGATGACCGACATGGCGCGCGCCCTGCCGGAGGAAATTCTCGGCCGGGCGGTCGCCGAAGCGGCGCTGCCCAAGCTTTGCGATGCGCAAGACATCGCCAATGCGGTGCTGTTCCTGCTGTCGGACGCCGGGCGCGCCATCACCGGCGAAGTGCTGCGCGTCGATGCCGGGCAATATATCTGAGTGAACTCAGCCCCGGCGCACCATGAAGCCGCCCTCGCAGTCGCCGCATTGCGCGTCCATGGCCTCGTGCGTCCAGCCGCGCTCTTCGAGCTCCGGATAGAGCATGATAGGCTGGCTGTCGAAGTGTCCGATGATGGCCGAGCTGGCTTCGCCGCTTTCGATCGTGCGCAGAATGGTTGTGAGCGGCTCGTCTAGTCCGCGCACGTCGACGTGCAAGCCGTCTTCGCTGCGCCAAACGCGGGATCCGTCCGCCGGTCGGGTATGATTGTGATGGTCGTGATGCACGGCAAAGCTCCGGTCTTGCGCGCCAGGGCGATAAATCGGTACCAAAATGCCTAATTCTACGCTATGGGGTCTTGATTAGAATCAAAGGTCAGCTGCATTGGCGACAGCGAAAAAAGCGCGCGCAGCGAAAGCCGACACCGCGGTGCGGGTCCGCCGCGTGCGCGCCGCCGATATCCCGCAGGTGATCGGGCTCGATACCCGCGTCACCAAGCTTGCCAAGGCGGAATACTGGAACGATGTTTTCCGCCGTTACGGCAAACAACGCTTGCAAGAGCGGTTCTTCCTGGTTGCCGAGGGCCGCACGGACGGGGCGGATGCGCACGTGCTCGGCTTCATCATTGGCGAAATCCGCGCCTGGGAATTCGGCTCGACGCCCTGCGGCTGGGTCTTTGCGTTGTCGGTCGAACCGGAGATGCGCTTGCAAAGCGTCGCCACCGAGCTGTTCGAAGCGATTTCCAACGAGTTCAAGAAGGCCGGCGTCAGCAAGATGCGCACCATGGTGGCGAGGGATGCCCAGCTGCCCATGCTGTTTTTCCGCAGCGAAGGCATGATGGCCGGGCCCTACATCCAGCTTGAGAAGGACCTCGATTGAGCGGGATAGCGGCCTCATGAGACTGCAGATTTCAACCCGGCTGGCCATCTTCGCGGTGCTTGAACTGACCGCGCGCGAAGGCCGTCAGCTTTCCGTCGCGGAAATCGGCGAGAAGTACGGCGTCTCCAGTCATCACCTGGCCAAGGTCATGCACGTGATGGGCCGTGCCGGCCTGGTCCGCGCGGTTCGCGGCGCGGGCGGCGGGTATCAATTCGCCGGCAATGCACGGCGAACGACGCTGCTGGATGTTGCCCAGCTGTTCGAAGAGTTGAGCTCCGTCGAGCACGACAGCGGGACCGCCGCTGCGACGCCCGAGGACCAGGCCTTGCGCGAAGTTCTCAACGAAATTGACGATATCGCGCGCGCGACCCTCGGCTCGATCACCATTGCGACGATGCGCAAACTGGTGGACCGCCGTGCCGCCGGCGGCGGGCAACGTTCGAAGACCGAGATGCCGGGCCGGCGGATTTAATCGCGTCCTTGATTGACGCAACGACGTCTTATTTCGCCAACCCCAAGGACGATGCGGCGAATGCGTCCGATGCCCTAAATGCCATTGAATCGCGCGCTAATCGTATTTCTATTGTGCGTCGCAACATAATTCAACAAACGAGGCTTGGTAATTCTTGATCGAGATCAAGGCGGCTAGGCCGATCGGCACCTTGAGTGAGGCTGGTCAGCTCCAAGGCTTAGTCCATGGCTTCAAAACTGACGGCCGGCGATCTTCAAATCATCACCCGCATCGCGGTTTTTCGAGGACTCAAAGCGGAGACCGTCGAGCACATTATCGCGCCCGCGACCGCGCTTATGTTGCGCCCGCACGATTGGATCGTTCGTCAAGACGATCCGGCGACGGCATTTTTCATCGTGATCGACGGCTGGGTGAAGCTTTATCGCAGCACGCAGTCCGGCGATGAAACCGTTATCGATATCATGACCAAGGGCCAGAGTTTCGCGGAGTCGGTCGCTTTCACCGGCAACCGCTACATGGCGACCGCCGAAGCGGTAAGCGAAGCGCGCGTCGCGCGCATCCCTGCCGATCATATCGTCCGCTGCATCCGCCAAAGCCCCGACATCGCTTTGGGGATGGTCGCGTCGATCTCCCAGCACATGCATCATCTCATGCAACAGGTCGAGCAGCTCAAGGCGCAAAGCGGCGTACAGCGAGTCGCCGAGTTTCTCGCGTCGCTGTCTTTGACGGAGCAGGGTCATTGCGCGGTCGCGCTGCCCTACGACAAGGTTCTGATCGCCGGCCGCCTTGGCCTGACGCCGGAGTCGTTGTCGCGGGCCTTTGCGCGCCTGCGCAGCATCGGCGTCGTGGTCGACGCTTCGCACGTTGTGGTCAAGGACGTTGCCAAGCTGCGTCAGCTCGCCAACGACGATCGCAGCTCGGTGCGCGGCACATTGCGGGCCGTGCGTTAATGTCGTCGCAGATTTTGCATCCGCCCGGTTGGTTGCCGCCAATCGGCTACGCCAACGGCATCAGCGTGCCGGCCGGCCGCATCGTGTTCGTCGCCGGCACGGTTGGCTGGGATGCCAATCAGAAATTCCAAAGCGAAGAACTCGTTCCGCAATTCGAGCAGGCGCTCAAGAACATCATCGCGATTCTGGCCGAGGCCGGCGCTAAGCCCGCCCACATTTGCCGGCTCACTGCCTTCTGCATCGACAAGCCCGCTTATCTCACGGGCCGGCGCGAACTCGGGCGCATTTGGAAATCGCTGATCGGAAGCCATTTCCCCGCGATGAGCATGATTTTTGTCGCCGATCTGCTCGATGCGCCGGCCAAGATCGAGCTGGAAGCGACCGCCGTTATTCCCGCGCCGTAAGCTTTGAGACGAGGCGCCGCGCCAGCGCGGCGGCCGCGACGCGACGATAATTGGCCGATGCAATCGTGGTCCGCATCGGCTGCACCTGCTTCTGTACCAGCCGGTCGATCTCTTGCAGCAGTTTGTCGTCGACCGGCCGGCCGGCAAAGACTTCCGTGCCGGCGAGCAGGAACGGCCGAGAATTAGTGCCGGTCAGCGCGATCCGGAGCGAACCGACATTTGTCCCAGACAGCGTGAGCGCAGCCGCGACGCCGGCCAAGGGAAAATCGATGGCCCCGCGTACGCGCACTTTTTCATAAGCCGATGGTGGCGGGGCTGCCGGCAAATGCACCGCTACGACGAGCTCGCCGGCGGCGAGAGCGAGATGGGCTTTGCCGTCTTCGACGTAGAGCTCGCTCAGAGGAATCCGGCGCTGGCCTTGTGCGCCGGCAATGTCGACTTCGGCGCCATAAACAAGCAAAGCGGGCGCCAGATCGCCGCTGAAGGCGGCGTGGCAGCGCTGGCCCTGCGGCGCGACGTGGCAGACAGTGCCGCGATTCTTCAGACAATAGGCGTTGGCGCTCCGCCACCATTCGCTTTGATTGTAATAGATGCAGCGGGTATCGAGGCAGAGATTGCCGCCAACCGTCGCCATGACGCGATGACCGGGCCCGGCGATCGCCGCGGCGGCTTGCGCCAGCGCGCGATATCGGCTGGCGATCGCTTTGTCGCGGGCCAGCGCGGCGATGGTCACGCCGGCGCCGATCGTCACGCCGCGGCCGTCGGTTTTGATCTCGCTCAGTTCATCGATGCCGGAAAGATCGACCAGCAGATCCGGGCCGCTGATGCCGCGCCGCATGTTCACGATGAGGTCGGTTCCGCCCGCAACGTATCGGCTGCCCGGATGCTTGAGACAGGCCGCGACCGCTTCCTTGACGGTGTTTGGCTGCGCAATACGGAACTCGGCCAACGATGCGCTCATGATGCAGCCTTCAATGCGTTCCGTTTCGCCTTGCGCCGGCGCTCGATCAGCGCGTCCATGACCCGGTCAGGCGTCACCGGCAATTCATTGAGGTCCATGCCGATCGCATTGGCGATGGCGTTGACCATAGCCGGCGGAAAACCGGCCAAGGCGCCTTCGCTCGCTTCCTTGGCGCCGAACGGCCCGTAGGGATCGTGGCTTTCGACGATCTGCACCTCGATCGGCGGCGATTCCGCGATCGTCGGCATGCGATATTCGAGCAGGCTGGCATGCGCCGGCAGGCCCTCGAGGTAGCGGGTCTCCTCACACAAGGCTTGTCCCATGCCCATCCAGACCGACCCTTCGATCTGTCCTTCGACCGCCAGCGGGTTGATGGCATGGCCGCAGTCGAGCGCCACCCACACTTTGTCGACAGTGACCAGACCGCTCGCATCGTCGATGCTGACTTCGACCACCTGGGCGGCGTAGCTGAATCCCATGGTCGAGCCGACGGCGCCGCCGCGGTGCTTGCCGCCTTGTGCCTCCGGCGGGCAGGTGAATGATCCCTTCACGGTGATCGCGCCCTCGTCGACCAGCGCGGCGGCGACGACGTCGGCGAAGGGCAGGCTTGATTGATCGCCTTTGCCGACGCGGAATACTTCACCGGCGCATTCGATGTCTTCCGGCTTCGCCTCGAGTTTTTTCGCGGCGGCTGCGACGAGGACGGCCTTGAGATTCTTGGCAGCATCAATCGCGGCATTGCCGACCATGAAGGTGATGCGCGACGAATAGGCCCCGTTGTCCTTCGGCGTGATGGCGGTATCGGCGGAGACGACGCGAATTCGGTCGAGCGAAATGTCCAGCGTCTCCGCCACGGCGATCGCCACCATGGTCGATGAGCCTTGACCGATATCGGCGGCGCCGGTGAGCGCCGTCACGCCGCCGTCGAAGTCCAGCTTGAGGTTGACCAGCGCGTGCGGCTCGCCGGTCCGGTGAATAGGCTTGGCGGCCCCGCTGACGTAATGCGAGCAGGCCATGCCGAGGCCCTTGCCCGGCGGCATCCGGCCGATGCGCTCATGCCACCCGCTCGCTCGCTCGACCTTGTCGAGGCATTCGGCGAGGCCGTAACTGTTGACCGTCAAATCGTTCATCGTGCGGGTAGGCGCCTGCAACAAATTGGCGCGGCGCACCGCGAAGGGGTCAAGCCCGAGTTCGCGCGCCATGCGGTCGACCAGACATTCGAACGCGTGACGCATATCGACCGAACCGTGCCCGCGCATGGCGCCGCAGGGCGGCAGATTGGCGTAGACCCGATAGCCGTCGTACTTGACCGCGGGAATATCGTAGATACCCTGCAGCAGCGCGCCGGCATAGAGAATGGTGATGATGCCGTAACCGGCGTAAGCGCCGCCGCGTTGCACCACCTCACATTCACAGGCGTTCATGCGCCCGTCCTTGCGCATGCCGAGCTTCAACTTGATGTCGGTCTGCGGCCGGGCGCGGTGGGTGATGAAAGTTTCCTCGCGGGTGAGCTGCATCAGCACCTTACCGGCGCTGGCGCGCGCGAGCAGCGCGGCGATGATCTCGAAATTCAAGGTTTCGACGCGGGCGCCGAAGCCGCCGCCGATGAACGGCTTGATCACGCGGATGCGCGAGGAATCCATCTCCAGGCATTGTGCGAGCATCAGGTGCAGGTAATAGCCGACCTGCGACACGGTCTGCATCATAAGGCGGCCGGTCGCCGGATCGTATTCGGCAAGGCTGGCGTGCGGCTCGATCTGCGCGTGGTTGATTTCGGCGCAGTTGAATTTCTCCTCGCGCACCAGATCGGCCGCGGCAAAACCTTGGCGGACGTCGCCGAACTCGCTATGAACATCACGTTCGATATTGCCGGGCTTGTTGTCGTGCAGCAGCACGGCACCCGGCACGCGCGCGGTCTCCGACGTATAATAGGCGGGCAGCTCCTTCACTTCGAATTCGATCAGGTTAAGGGCCCGCTCCGCCGTCTCCGCGTCGATCGCGGCCACCGCCGCGACCGGCTCGCCGCGATAGCGCACGCGGCCGCGCGCCAGCGGATATTCGTTCATGGCGATGGGGAGCACGCCGTAGGTATGCGGGCAGTCGTCGCCGGTCACCACCGCGACCACGCCGTCGAGCGCGCGGGCCTTGGATACATCGAGCCGGATAATGTCCGCGTGGCTCACCGGGCTGCGGAAGATGCGTCCGACCAGGGCGTCGGCGTGGTCGAGGTCCGCCGTATAGCGGGCCTTGCCGGTGACCTTGTCGATGCCATCGATGAGCGGAACGCCCGGACGCTTCTTAATGCTCACCTGATCCGGTGCTGCCGTCATGATGCCGATTCCGCCGCCGCATGCACGGATTCGATGATCTTCACGTAGCCGGTACAACGGCAGAGGTTGCCGGATAACGCGGTGCGGATTTCCTGGTCGCTCGGGTTCGGAATGCGGCGAAGGAGTGCCTCCGCCGCCATGATCATTCCGGGCGTGCAGAAGCCGCATTGCGTGCCGAGCTTCTCGTGAAAGGCGCGCTGCAATCGGCTAAGCCGCCCTTGCGCCGCCAGGCCCTCGATCGTTTCGACGTCACGGCCCTCGCAGCGCACAGCGAGCGTAATGCAGGATGGCACGGCTTCGCCGTCGACCAGGACCGTGCAGGCGCCGCACTCGCCGCCATCGCAACCGGTCTTCACGCCGGTGAGATGCGCGACGTCGCGCAGATAGTCGACCAGCAGGTCGCGCTCGGCGACGGCGTCTTCGCGCCAGCGCCCGTTAAGCCTCAATCTCAGCAGCCGCTTTTTCGGCGGCGGGCCCGGTGCATGCATCGGAGCGCTCCTGAGCCAAAAAAATGCGCCGTTTGCCGGCGCGTTTCCATGACAAAAATCAAGACAACCCACTCCGGTTGTTGCGATATCGAGCGATCTACCTAACCGAAGTCAAGGATGGGGCTGCCATTAGCCAGTAGGTTTTTCAAACGTAATTGCACTTGGGCGGGCCTTATGATGGCGCTTCGCGACTATAACGCCGCGGTCGATTTAGCGGCCAAAGAACCCGAACAAACAGCGCAAGACATTTCCGCGTTGAGTGTATTTTTCAATCCGAAGAGCGTCGCCGTGGTGGGCGCTTCGTCCGACCCGAAGAAGCCGGGCAACACCGCGCTCCGCCACATGATCTCCATGGGCTACAAAGGGAAATTGTACCCGGTCAATCCGCGCGAAAAAGGCATCTTGGGGCTGCCTTGCTACAGAAACGTGAGCGACATCCCCGAACCGGTCGAGCTGTGCATTCTGATGGTGGCGGCCGAGCTGACCGTGCCGGTCGCCAAGGAGATGGCGGAGCGAAAAAAGCGCTTCAACGACATCAAGGGCGCGATCTGCATGTCGGCGGGCTTCGGCGAGATCGACTCGCCTGAGGCCAAGCAGCGGCAAAAGGATCTGATCGACATTCTACAGTCCGCGTCGATCCGGCTCATCGGCCCGAACTGCGTCGGCGTCATGGATACGGTGAGCGGCTTCAACACCAACTTCGATATCGGCTCCTATCCGCGCGGCGGCATCAGCGTGCTCACGCAGAGCGGCGCTTTCGGCAATTCATTTCTGTTTGCTTCGGGGACGAGCGGCCGGGTGGGCCTGAACAAATACGTCTCCATGGGCAACATGGCCGACGTTCAGATGGCCGAGCTGCTCGCCTTCTTAAAGGACGACGTAACGACGCGCGTCATCGGCATCTATCTCGAAGGTTTGTCTGAGCCGCGCGGCTTTTTCCAAGCGGCCTGCGAAGCCGCCGCGGTCAAGCCGGTGGTGGTACTCAAAAGTGGCCGCAGCGAACTGGGCTCGACCGCGGCGCTCTCCCACACCGGCGCGATCGCCGGCGCCGAGGCGATCTACGAAGGCGCGTTCCGCCAGTTCGGATTGATGCGCGTGCGCAGCGTCGCAGAGTTCTACGACACGCTGCGCGCGTTCTCGATGCAGCCGGTGCCGAAGGGCAACCGCGTTGCCGTGCTCACGCACATGGGCGGGCCGGGAACGATGTGTATCGACGAGATTTCCGAATCGCCCGGCATCACGATGGCGTCGTTCACCAATGAAACGCACGCGGCGTTGAAGGCGATCCTGTCGCCCGCCGCCAATATCGGCCATCCGCCCGGCTACATCGACCTCACCGCCGCGCATTTCGAGCGCTTGCACCACCAGGTGCTGCAACTCCTGTTCAAGGATCCGAACGTCGACCAGGTGATCCAGATCCTGGCGCCCAGCGCGTTTCTCGATCAGCCGCTGCTCGCCAAGGAGGTCTCGGCTGCGTTCCAGTCGCAAGGCTCGACGCCGAAGCCGCTACTCAATGTCATCACCTTCGGCGACTTTGCCGACGAATTGCGCCGCGGCCTCGAAGGCGCTCACCTGCCGACTTTCGATTACCCGGACACGGTCGTGCGGGTCGCGGCCAATCTGGCGAATTACGGCGCCATTCGCGCGTCGGCCGCGCAAGCCGACGGAAAGATTCACATTGCCGCCGCCAAAGGGCCGGCGGCGCAACTGATCGCCGCCACGGCCAAAGCGGGGCGCGTCAGCCTGCTCGAACCGGAAGCCTATGCGGTGTGCAAGCAGTACGACATTCCGGTGCCGCCATTCAAAATGGTTGACTCGCTGCCGGGCGCTTTGGCGGCCGCCAAAGAGATCGGTTACCCGGTCGTGATCAAAGTGGTGTCGGCGCAGATTCTGCATAAATCCGACATCGGCGGCGTCGTGCTAGGCATCGGGTCCGACGGCGCGCTTGAAAAATCCTACGCGCAGCTCATCGACAACGTCTGCAAGGCGGCGCCTGGAATCGGTACGCCAAGCGTGCTGGTGCAGAAGATGATGCCGGCGGCGACCGAACTGGTGCTGGGCGCGATCCGCGACAGACTGTTCGGCCCGGTGGTGATGTTCGGCCTCGGCGGCATCTATGTCGAAGCGCTCAAGCGGGTCGGGTTCCGCCTGGCGCCGTTCGGCATCGATGAGGCCCGCGCGCTCATCCACGACACGCTGCCGCCGAAAATCGTGGCCGGCGCGCGCGGCCGCCAGAAACTTAATGTCGACGCCATCGCCGCCAAGCTGGTCTCGCTCGGCCGGATGCTGGAGGAGCACCCGCAGATCGAGGCAGTCGACCTCAACCCGTGCCTCGCGCTCGACGACGGCTGCCTGGCGGTCGACGCGCGCATCATTCTCGCCAAGGCCAATTGAGATAGCTCAATGACCACCATACACCGGAAAGATTTACCTGCACTATCAAAGGGTGAGCCGCAGGAATGACCGACGTTCGCGACTATAATGCCGCTGTCGATTTTGTGGACCGCAACGTCGCCGAGGGACGGGGCGAGAAGACCGCGTTCATTGACCCGTCGCGCAACCTGACCTATGGCGAACTGCTCGACACCGTGGCGCGCATCGGCCCGATGCTGGCGCGCATGGGCATTGAACCGGAAAACCGCATCGCCCTCGTTCTGCTCGACACCGTCGATTTCCCCGTTCTGTTCTGGGGCGCCATCCGGGCGGGCATCGTTCCGGTTCTTGTCAACACGCGGCTGACCGTCGATCAGTATCGCTACCTGTTCGAAGATTCCCGCGCCAAGGCGGTTTTTGTTTCGACCGCGCTGCTCCCGATGGTGCAGGAAGCCGCCAAGGATCTGCCCAACGTCAAGGAAGTCGTCGTCGTCGGCGGAGGCCCGGCGTCGGTGCCACGGCTGGACCAGCTCTTGGCGGCCGAGAACGAAGGCGCGGCGCCAGCCAGAACCTGTGCCGATGAAGTCGCGTACTGGCTCTATTCGTCCGGCACGACCGGAAACCCGAAAGGGACTATGCATGTGCATTCGACGCCAATGAACATTGCGCGTACCTCGGGGCAGCGCCGCATCGGCATCCGTGAAGACGATGTGATATTTTCCGCGCCGAAGCTGTTCTTCGCCTATGGCCTCGGCGATGCAATGTTGTGCCCGATGTCGGTCGGCGCGACCACGGTGCTCTATCCGGAGCGGCCGACGCCGCAGACCGTGTTCGAAACGTTGCGCGGATATCAGCCGACGATGTTTTTTGCGGTGCCCACGCTTTATGCGGCCATGCTCGCCGACCCCGAGTGCAAGCCGGACCATATGTCAAGCCGGATTCGACTCTGCTTCTCGGCCGGCGAACCATTGCCGGTCCATGTCGGCCAAGCCTGGAAGCAAAAATTTGGCCTCGACATCGTCAACGGCGTCGGCTCCACCGAGATGGGGCATCTTTATCTGACCAACCTTCCGGATGCCGTCGAATACGGCACTTCCGGCGTGGCGGTCGACGGCTACGACCTCAGACTTGTCGATGAAAACGGTAACGACGTCGCCGACAATGAAATGGGCGAGCTGTTGGTGCGCGGCGAATCGTCCGCGGTCGGCTACTGGAATCAGCGCGAGAAATCTCGCCGTACGTTCGTCGGTGACTGGACCCGCACCGGTGACAAATACGTGCGGCGTCCGGATGGCGTTTACACCTACTGCGGCCGCACCGACGACATGTTCAAGGTCAGCGGCATTTGGGTGTCTCCGTTCGAGGTCGAAGACGCATTGATTGCCCACCCGAAAGTGCTCGAGGCCGCCGTCGTGCCGGTCGAGGACGAACACGGCCTGATCAAACCAAAAGCCTTCGTCGTACTCAAGAATCAGAACGAGGCCGATATCGGACGGGCGCTCTATGAAGAGCTCAAGGTGCATGTGAAACGCGCGATCGGTCCCTGGAAATACCCGCGCTGGATCGAATTCGTCGACAGCCTGCCGAAAACCGCGACCGGAAAAATCCAGCGCTTCATGCTGCGCGACAAGGGAATCAATTTGCATGCGGGGGACCGGTGATGCCGCCGCTCGCACATCTTGCTTGGCCGTTTTTCGGCGAGGAACACCGGCGATTTGGCGCAAGGCTGGCGGATTGGGCTAACAAGGAAGTCGGCCGCCACATCGATCACGCCGACGTGGATCAATCCTGCCGGTCCCTCGTTCGGGCTTTGGGAGACGCAGGCTGGCTCAAGGCCGTGGTTCCGGCAGCCTATGGCGGCCTCTCGGAAAAACTCGACGTGCGCACGATTTGCGCCGCGCGCGAGATTCTTTCCTGGCACGACAGCCTCGCCGATTTTGCCTTCGCCATGCAGGGCCTGGGCACCGCCTCGATATCGCTGTTCGGCAGCGACGAGATAAAGGCCAAATATCTGCCGCCGGTTTGCAGCGGCCGTCATATCGCGGCTTTCGCGCTCTCGGAACCCGAAGCGGGCTCCGACGTCAGCGCGCTGGCCACCGCCGCCGTCAAGGATGGGCCGGCGCATGTCCGCATCGACGGGCTGAAAACCTGGATCTCCAACGGCGGGATCGCGGACCACTACGTCGTGTTCGCGCGCACCGGCGAGGCTCGAGGCGCCAAAGGGCTTTCCTGTTTCATCGTCGACGCCGATATGCCGGGCCTCGAGGTCGCGGGCCGCATCGAGGTCATCGCGCCGCACCCGCTGGCAACGCTTCGCTTCACCGACTGCCGCGTGCCGCTGGCCAATCGTCTTGGCGGCGCGGGCGAAGGTTTCAAAGTAGCGATGGCGACGCTTGATATTTTCCGCTCGACGGTTGCCGCCGCCGCCCTCGGGCTGGCGCGCCGCGCCTTCGACGAGATGATCGAGCGCGCGGCAACCCGCAATTTGTTTGGAGCGCCGCTGGCGGATCTGCAGCTCACGCAGGTGGCCCTTGCCGATAGCGCCATCGACATCGACGCGGCGGCATTGCTGATTTATCGCGGGGCCTGGGAAAAGGACTCCGGTGCAGCGCGCATCACACGCCAGGCCTCGATGTCAAAGGCCTTCGCGCCAGAGATGGCGCAACGCGTCATCGATCGCGCCGTGCAGATCTTCGGCGGCAACGGCGTGCGCGTCGGTGTCAAGGTCGAGGCGCTTTACCGCGAAATTCGCGCGCTCCGCATCTACGAGGGCGCGACCGAAGTACAGAAACTGATCGTGGCGCGGGAATTGCTGAAGGCGCGCGAAGCGGCGCGTCGCCAGGCCGCGGAGTAGGAACGATGCTGCTGACCGAAGAACAGGAGCAGGTTCGGGACACCGCGCGAGAATTCGCGCAATCCCAATTGGCGCCCCATTCGGCCGAATGGGACAGCCAAGCGGTGTTTCCGCGCGCGGCGCTGCGCGAGCTGGGCAATCTCGGCTTCATGGGGATGACGGTCCCGCAGGAGTGGGACGGCGCCGGCACCGATTACATCGCCTATGCGCTGGCGCTCGAGGAAATCGCGGCCGGCGATGGCGCCGTCTCGACGATCATGAGCGGCCATAACTCCGTCGGCTGCATGCCGCTGGTCGAGTACGGGACGCCCGAGCAGAAGGAAAAATATCTGCGGCCGATGGCGCGCGGCGAGATGCTGAGCGCGTTCTGTCTCACGGAGCCGCAAAGCGGCTCGGATGCCGGCGCCATCCGCACCCGGGCCGAGCGCCGCAACGGCGGCTACATCCTCAACGGCACCAAGCAGTTCGTCACTTCGGGCAAGAACGCCGACGTCGCGCTGGTGATTGCCGCCACCGATCTCGGGCTCGGCAAGCAGGGCATCAGCTGTTTCATCGTCGACACCAAGCAATCCGGCTATTGCGTCCGCCGCATCGAGAACAAGATGGGACAGCAGGCGTCGGATACTTGCGAAGTGGAATTCGACGAACTCAACGTGCCGGTGGAAAACCGGCTTGGCGCCGAGGGCCAAGGCTACCGCATCGCGCTGGCCAACCTGGAAGGCGGCCGCATCGGCATCGCCGCGCAAGCCGTGGGCATGGCCCGCGCGGCGCATGAAATCGCCGTCGCTTATGCGCAAGAGCGCCGCAGTTTCGGCAAGACGATCATCGAGCATCAAGCCGTAGCGTTCCGCTTGGCCGACATGGCGACCCAACTCGAAGCCGCGCGCCAGCTCGTGCTGCATGCCGCCGCCTTGCGCAGCCAGGGCTTGCCTTGCCTCAAGGATGCCTCGATGGCGAAATTGTTCGCCACCGAAGCCGCCGAGCGTATCTGTTCCGACGCCATTCAGACGCTGGGCGGTGCCGGCTACATGGCCGAATTCGGGGTCGAACGCATTTATCGCGCCGTGCGCGCCAGCAAAATCTACGAGGGCACCAACGACATCCAGCGGCTGGTCATCAGCCGCGCGCTCATGACCCAGTCGGGACAGGAAAAACGGACCTGACCATGTTCCTGATGAGCACCAACGATGCGGTGACCACCCTGACGCTGAACCATCCTCCGGTGAATGCGATCAGCGAAGAATGGGTGCGCGCGTTCGAAGCCAAGCTTGATAACCTCGCGCGCGGCCCGCGTTTTACCGTCCTGCATATCCGCTCCGAGCAGAAGGTGTTCTGCGCGGGCGCCGATCTTAAGGAAGTGCAAGCCCGCATGGAGGCAGCCGACGGTCCCGAACAAATGTACTCTTATGTGGCGGGCATCCAGCGGCTCTATGCGCGAATCGAGCGATTGCCCCAGGTCACGCTGGCCGAGATCGGCGGCGCGGCGATGGGCGGCGGATTTGAATTGGCGCTGGCCTGCGATCTGCGGATCGCGGCCAATGAAGCCAAAATCGGCTTACCGGAAGTCCGGCTTGGACTGATCCCGGGCGCCGGCGGCACGCAGCGTCTCACCCGTTTATGCGGTCCCGCGCTCGCCAGCCGGCTTATTCTCGGCGCTGAAATTCTCGATGGTACGGCGGCGAGCGAGCTCGGCGTGGTGCATTGGGCGGTGCCGCGCGCGGAGCTCGCGCAGCGCGCCGCCGAGACGGCGCGCCGCATCGCCGGTCTGCCGGCCGCGGCGCTGGCCGCCAGCAAGGCCTGCATCGCGGCGGCCGGCCACAAAGAGCGCGGCGGATACACTGACGAATTGGAATTCACCCGGCTGTTGCTCAGCAATGCCGAGACGCGCCAGCGTGTTACGGCGTTTCTTGCGGGCGCGGCCGAAACTCCAAAACCGATGAAAAAAGGGACGGCATGATGACATTCGATGGCAAAGTAGCTTTGGTCACCGGCGGCGCTTCCGGCATCGGCAAGGCCACCGTGATGGCTTTCGCCCGCCAGGGCGCGACGGTGATCTGCGCCGACGTGAACGCCGCGGCTGGCGAGGCGTTGAAACAGGAAGCCGCCGGCGCCAAGCTGAAGGTCGATTTCGTTGCCATGGACCTCGGCAATTCCGACTCGATCCGTGCCGCCGCCGGCGAGGTGCTCGCGCGCTATCCGCGCGTCGACATCCTGGTGAACGCCGCCGGCTGGGGCGACATCCAGCCCTTCATGCAGAACACGCCGGAGTTCATTAACCGCGCCATTGCCATCAATCTCGCCGGCCCCGCGCATCTGACGCAGGCGTTGCTGCCGCCGATGATCGCCGCCAACGGCGGCAAGGTCGTCAACATCGCCAGCGACGCCGGCCGCGTCGGCAGCGGCGGCGAGACGGTTTACGCCGGGGCCAAAGGCGGGCTGATCGCCTTCACCAAGTCGCTCGCGCGCGAGGTCGCCCGCTATTCGATCAACGTCAATTGCGTGTGCCCGGGCCCGACCGATACGCCGATGCTCGCCACCCGCTCGGAGAAACTGCGCGAGGCCTTCCTCAAGGCGATCCCGTTCCGCCGTTTCGCCAAGCCGGAGGAAATCGCCGACGCCGTCGTGTTCTTCGCCAGCCCGCAAGCCGCTTACGTCACCGGCCAGGTGATGAGCGTGAGCGGCGGGCTCACTTTCGCAGGTTAGCGCTCCCAATTATTCATGGAGGGAATCATGACTGCAGTTGCAATGCCAAAGGCTGCCACCACCGCCGAAACCGCGGCGCGCTTCCGCCCCGCTGGGCTCGACTTTTCCAACTACAAGCCGAAGCACTTCCTCTGGTCCGTGTCAGGCAAGGTGGCTACCATCACCTTGAACCGGCCGGAGCGGAAAAATCCGCTGACGATCGAGTCCTATGGCGAGCTGCGCGACTTGTTCCGCAACCTGCAATACGCCGAGGGCATCGCCAACATCGTGATCACCGGCGCCGGCGGCAATTTCTGCTCCGGCGGCGACGTGCACGAGATTATCGGCCCGCTGGTCGAGATGCAGCGCAAGGACGACATGGCCGGGCTGCTTGCCTTCACGCGCATGACGGGTCAGCTGGTCAAGGAGATGCGCGCCTGTCCGCAGCCGATCGTTTCGGCGATCGACGGCATCTGCGCCGGCGCCGGCTCGATCATCGCGATGGCGTCGGATCTGCGCGTCGGCACGGCGCGCAGCAAGGTCGCCTTCCTGTTCGTGCGCGTCGGGCTTGCCGGCGCCGACATGGGCGCCTGCGCCATCCTGCCGCGCATCATCGGCTACGGCCGGGCGTCGGAGTTGCTCTATACCGGCCGCGCCATGGACGGCATCGAGGCCGAGCGCTGGGGCTTCTACAACAAGCTTTCCGAGCCGGAGACGGTGCTCGCCGACGCGCAGGCTTTGGCCAAGCAGTTGTCGGATGGCCCGACCTTCGCCAACGCGATGACCAAGAAGTGCCTGCATCAGGAATGGAACATGGGCGTCGACGAGGCGATTGAAGCCGAGGCGCAGGCGCAGGCGATCTGCATGCAGACCAAGGACTACGAGCGCGCCTACGAGGCCTTCGTCGCCAAGCAGAAGCCGGTGTTCCAGGGCAATTGATAAGGGCAACTTAGCGCGTGAACGGGCGACCGAAAAACGTATAATCGGAAACTGATGGCTGCCGCGCCCGCCGGTTGGCGGGCGAAAGGCGGTGCACGCGCCTATCGGCCAGGGCAGGGAAACTCAACGATGTTCTCGAGAGCGAAATTCTCGGTCATTCTCTTCGCGGTGAGCGGACTTCTCCGCTACGCGCGCTGGCGGCATCCGCAGTTCGCGGCGCGGCTCAAAGAGCGCAATCTGGTTGCTCAGATCAAGGCGCGCGACGAGGGCACCGGCCGCTGGATCGAGATCCGCGACGGGAAAATCCGCTCGGGCGCCAGGCAGCATGCGACGCCCGATATCACGCTTTCGTTCAAGAATGCCGCGATTGGCGCGTCTTTGCTGACGCCACCGATCAACTGGCTCGCCCAGATCAACGCGCAGAAGGATTTCACCCTCGGCGTCGACGGTCCAGAGGATCTAACCAACTGGTTCGCGCAGACTTTGATGGCGATGCAGACCGCGCACTGGAGCTTCGGTACGCCGATGCCGGACGGTTCGATGCGCTATTGCAACATGACCAATGGCGGGCCGGTTTTCATCACCGTCAAGGACGGCAAGATCGTGCGCATGACGCCGATCGATTTCGACGACAGCGATCCGCAGCCGTGGACGATCAAAGCGCGCGGCATGAATTTCACGCCGCCGCGCAAGACGACGCTGGCGCCGCATGGCCAGAACGCCAAATCGATCGTCTATTCGCCCGACCGTCTGCTCTATCCGATGAAGCGCGTCGACTTCGATCCCAACGGCGCGCGCAATCCGCAGAACCGCGGCAAGTCGGAATACGTG
>Ga0182024_10009303_pt1 | contig 20358 bp, 16 predicted proteins | sample P32metaG_FD_120480 | JGI IMG/M metagenome (GOLD analysis project Ga0182024, IMG submission 120480) | Permafrost microbial communities from Stordalen Mire, Sweden - P3-2 metaG (Illumina Assembly) | ecosystem: Environmental > Terrestrial > Soil > Wetlands > Permafrost | place: Sweden: Stordalen... | reverse complement strand
CGCGTCGCCTTGTGAACCGCAGACTCCTTGGGGATCTGCGCGAGAAACTGGCTCGGCTTGCCGAAGCGCGTCGAGCCGAAAATCTGCCGCGTCGCAGCATGGGTCATGACGAGATGCGAGCGTGCGCGTGTGATGGCCACGTACGCGAGACGGCGCTCCTCCTCGAGGTCACGATCCTCGCGGGAGCTCATGCCGCGGTAGGGAAACATGTCCTCCTCCATCCCCGTGAGGACGACCACTTCGAACTCGAGCCCTTTGGCGCCGTGGACGGTCATCAGCGTCACCCGCGGCGCGTCGCGTAGGCCGTCGACGTCGCTCACGAGGGTGACACGTTCGAGGTAGCCCTCGAGGGTTGCCTCTTCGCCCGCCGACATGGCTTCCACCTCGTAGTCCTGAATCGAAGTCACGAGCTCGCGGAGGTTCTCGACCCGCGCTTCCGACTCGGCCGTATCGTCCGTGTTCAAGGCCGCAAGAAAGCCTGTTGTTTCAAGCACTTCAACGAGCATCTCGGACGGCCTCAAAGAGGCGGCCTTGGCCGCTAGGCCTCTTAGAAGGTCGCGAACCGCCACGAGCCGCTTCTTCGCGGGCCCCAGGCCACCACGCTGGGACGAGGGTCCGTCGCCCTCGAGCTCAGGCTCGTCCAACGCATCGAGCGCTTCGAAGAGCGTCAGCGCACGCGAGGCAGCGATAGCCGAGAGGCGTTCGAGGGTCGTCGTGCCTATCCCACGTGGGGGCGTATTGATGATGCGGAGGAGATCGATGTCGCTTCGAGGGTTGACCAGCACACGCAGGTACGCGAGCGCGATCTTGACCTCTGCCCGCTCGTAGAAGCGCATCCCGCCGATGATCTGGTAGGGGACGTTGACCGCGCGGAGCCCTTCCTCGAGCACGCGTGACTGCGCATGGACGCGATAGAAGACCGCGATTTCCTTGGGATCCACGCCGCGAGCCCGCGCCTCCTGAATCACGCCGACCACGTGCGCCGCCTCGTCCCGCTCGTCGCGAGTCGCAACAATCTCGATAGGGGCGCCGTCGGCGTTCGCAGTCCACAGGTTCTTCGGCTCGCGCTCGCGCGATGTCTCTATTACGCCCAGCGCCGCGCGCACGATGCGCGCCGTGGAGCGGTAGTTCTGCTCTAGTTTCACCACGAAGGCGTCCGGGAAGTCCTTCTGGAAGCCCCGAATATTTCGGACGTCGGCCCCGCGCCAGCGGTAGATCGACTGGTCGTCGTCGCCGACGACGCATAAGTTCCGATGGTCGCGCGTAAGCGCCCGGAGGAAGCGGTATTGTGCTGCGTTCGTATCCTGGAACTCGTCCACGAGCACGTACTCGAAGCGCCGCCGGATCGCGTCGCCCTCGCCGCCTGGGTTCTCTTCGAGCAAACGTACGGCCATACCGATGAGGTCCTCGAAATCGACCGCATTTGCCGCGCGAAGCTGGGCGTCGTAACGGCGAAACAATTTTACGACCGCGTCGTCGACATACGTGCCGGCGAGCATCTCGTCAGGGCCGCGAAGCTCCTGCTTGGCGCCGTGGATCTTGGCGAGGCACGCGCGGGGGGGATAGTGTTTTTCGTCTAGGTCGAGCTCGCGAAGCGCCCGCAGGACCACGGCCTTCTGGTCATCTGTGTCGTAGATGATGAAGTTCTTCGGAAGACCGATGGCCGCCCCATGGCGCCGGAGCAGCTTGGCGCACGTCGCGTGGAAGGTCCCTACCCACAAGTCGCGCGCGATGTCGTCTCCCAGCAGGCGGGCGAGGCGACCCCGCATTTCGCCCGCGGCCTTGTTCGTGAATGTGACGGCGAGAATGCGATAGGGTGGGACGTGGGCGGAAGCGACGAGGTTCGCGATGCGATGCGTGATGACTCGTGTCTTGCCACTTCCCGCGCCGGCAAAAACGAGAAGAGGGCCCCTCGTATGAGCGACGCCGGCGGCTTGAGGCGGGTTCAGCTCTGTCGTAGGAACGGATGTCACGGCGCCACGAACGTGGCATAGGTCTCAGCGAAAACCATCAGGCATTAGCCTGTCGCCTAGAAGCGGGATCGGTATACTTGGACCTGCCGCCACGCTAGAGAGACTGTAACCGTTCAATGACGTCCAGCGATCCGCCTCCCGAAGACAAAGCCAACCCTAACGAAGCGTCGCAGGCCAATGGCCATGCGACCCCCACGAGCGAGGGCGCGTCGATACCCGAAGCCGCGGCCGATCCGCTTCTCGAGGCGCGCGCCGAGGCGGTTCGCCTCAAGGATCAATGGATGCGGGTAGCTGCCGATTTCGACAATTTCCGGAAACGAGCGCGCCGCGACATCGACGATTCCCGAAAGGCAGGTCGAGAAGAGCTGCTCAAAGACCTTCTTCCGGTCTTCGACAATCTCGAGCGTGGCGTTCATAGCGCTCAGACCGCGAAGGACGTCAAAGCCGTGATCGACGGGCTCTCCATGATCCTAAAGCAGTTCACGGAGGTTCTTGGCCGCGTGGGAATTGCAAAAGTGCCGACGACGGGCAAGGCGTTCGACCCGAGCGTGCACGAAGCCATCCAGCAAATCGAGACCGACGATCACCCGGCAGGTACGGTCGTCGCAGAGGTCCAGCCAGGGTACGTCCATGGCGAGCGCCTCGTTCGGGCAGCCATGGTGGTAGTGGCAAAACCCCGGACGAGCACGGCTCCAGAGAATCCAGAGTAAGCCTGAGCAAAAAGGGCGGTACGGTACGACATACGGATTACGCCAGGGTTAGCGCCCAGGGGTTCTGTGCAATGGGCAAGGTCATCGGAATCGATCTCGGCACGACGAATTCGTGCGTGGCTGTCATCGAGACCAATGCGGGCTCGGATAAGATAGAGATCCGGATCATTCCCAACTCGGAAGGGGCACGCACGACCCCGTCGATTGTCGGGTTCCCCGCATCGGGAGAGCGCCTCGTCGGGCAGGCCGCGAAGCGCCAAGCGATCACCAACGCGCAGAACACGGTGTCCGCGGTCAAACGCCTCATGGGCCGCAAAGTGAAATCCCCCGAAGTGATGCGACAGGTTCGGCTGGTGCCGTACCAAATCATCGAAGCGTCGAATGGGGACGCATGGGTCCATGTGGCGGGTCGCGATATGTCGCCTCCTGAGGTCAGTGCGTTCATTCTCGCCAAGATGAAGGAAATCGCCGAAACGTACCTAGGCGAGTCCATTACGGACGCAGTCGTGACGGTGCCTGCCTATTTCGACGACGCCCAGCGGCAGGCGACGAAGGACGCCGGAGCCATCGCGGGACTCGAGGTTAAGCGGATCATCAACGAGCCAACGGCGGCGGCTCTCGCGTACGGTCTGGACAAAAAAAAGCGAGAGCGAATCGCCGTTTACGATCTCGGGGGCGGCACCTTCGACATCTCCATCCTCGAGATCGCCGACGGGGTTTTTAGCGTGAAGTCGACCAACGGCGACACTCACCTCGGCGGCGAGGACTTCGACCAACGCATCGTCGACAGCCTCGCGGAGATGTTCGAAAAGGAGCACGCGGTCGACCTTCGCAAGGATCGAATGGCCCTCCAGCGCCTCAAGGAGGCCGCAGAAAAGGCAAAGCACGAGCTGTCGTCCTCGCTCGAGACGGAAATCAATTTGCCGTTCATCGCCACGAGCGCCAAAGGCGAGCCCTTGCACGTGATCCAGAAGATGACGCGCGTCGAACTCGAGCTCCTGACGGGAGAGCTCGTCGAGCGAACCCTCGAGCCTTGCAAGAAGGCACTCGAGGACGCCAAGCTCACACCAAGCGACATCCATAACGTCGTACTCGTTGGGGGGATGACTCGGATGCCGTCCGTGCAGGCCGCGGTCAAAGGCTTCTTTGGGAAGGATCCTTACAAGGGGGTGAGCCCAGACGAGGTCGTGGCAGCCGGTGCAGCCCTCCAGGGGGCCGCGCTCACCGAGAACAGCCCGGTCGAGGTGCTTCTCCTCGATGTCACGCCTCTTTCACTCGGTGTCGAAACGGGCGGCGGCATCTTCACCCCCCTCATTCCGCGGAATACGACGATCCCCACAGAGAAGAGCGAAATCTTCACGACCAGCGTCGACAATCAGCCCTTCGTGCCGATTCATGTCTTGCAGGGCGAGCGCAAGATGGCCGCCGACAATCGCAGCCTCGCGAACTTCGAACTCACAGGCCTTCCGCCGGCACCCCGCGGGGTGCCTAAAATTCAAGTCTCGTTCCAGCTCGACGCGAACGGCGTCGTGAACATCGAGGCGAAGGATCTCGGAACCGGGCGAGCTCAAGCGATGAAGGCGACCCCCACGAGCGGTCTATCGCAGGAGGAGGTCGAGCGGCTCGTCAGCGAGGGTGAACGCCACAAGCTAACGGACGAAGTGCGACGCGAGCTTGCAGAGCTGCGAAACTCAGCCGAGACGCTCCTTTACACGACCGAGCAAGCGCTGGATGGGTACGTCGATCTCGTCGACGCGCAGACTCTCGATGACGCCCGCACCGTGGCCGCCGAACTCCGCGTACGCCTCACGCAACAAGCGGACACGGCTGCCATTCGCGACTCGTATCAACGACTCGAGGCACTCACCTTCGCGATCGCCGAGAAGCTCTACGGCGAGCCGGCTCAAGAAACGCCCGGACTCGGTCCGGGAGACGTAGACTCGGGCGCAGGTCCCTAGCCCCCTCCGGCAGAAGTTCGGCCGGCGGTTGCCGGCCTCCGTCGCTTCGCGACGGCTTAGTCGAGGGTGTCGTCACCCCCGATCAGTGACGAGTCGGGAGGCACAATCTGCGACGAGGCAGGCCCCGTCGTGACCGTAGGCTCGGGCGCCATGAGTTTGCGAACGAGGTCGGCGCGGTTCGATACCCCGAGCTTTTGGTACAAGCGTCGCACGTAGGTGCGCACGGTATTTTCGCTCAAACCGGCGATGGCCGCGACGTTCACCCCGCTATAGCCCGCGACCAAGAGGCGTGCGATCTCGCGCTCTCGCCGCGACAGCACGTCCATGGCGGCAGCTTTCTCGCCCAACGGCTCGACACGGACGACAGCCACGCGCGCGATGCTGAAGACTGGATCGTCGTCGATTTTGGCGACCGCGGTCACCGTGCCTCGTGGGAGGCGGGGCGGGGTTGGGAGCGCCTCGCCTCGTGCGGTCGATTCGAGGAGTTTCTTCGCCGCGTTGGCTATGGCCTCTTCGATCGGGGTCACGTCCTCATTCCAGTCGATCCCGTGCTCGCGATCTGCGGCCCAGATCACCTTCTTCGCGTCCCTATCCACGACGAAGAGTGACCCCGTGGTCCGGCCCAGTGCACGCAGCGCGGAGGCTTCTCGTGCAAGTTCGTCGTACGCGATCTGGGTACGTGCACCTGCCACGATGAAGGCTGCAAGTGCCTCGACCTTCTTCGTATCCGCGTCCGTGAACGGTCCATCGGCGACTCGGCGCTCGAGGCCGCACATACCGAAAAGGACACCGCCCTCATGCAAGAAGACGAGGAGAGCGTGAGCGAGGCCGTCGGGCTTCGAGTTCGCTTCGAAGTAGGGAAGCGCGGCTCGTTCCTTATCGGGGTAGAGTTCTGTCGCGAGGTAGGCGCGTCGCGCGGTCGTACATACGTCCGCGGTTACGAAGCCAAACGCTCTGGCCAGCGGCATATGGTCGGCATCTTTGATGGATTGAACGACACTGTCGACGGAGCGGCTCGAGTCAACATAGGCGCGCGCGTCATCGGTACCGAGGCAACAAAAGGCAGCCGGGGCCTGCACGATGCTGCGCAGCGCATCGAGGACTCGGCGCCGGAAACTCGCGCGCGAACCGTGTTGAACCACTTGTAGCTCTGCCGCGACTAACAGCGCATCCGGCGTCGTGGTCCCCACATACGAAGGTATACTACCTTCATGGCCGATCTTTCCACCGTCGCGGAGCGCATCGTGCTCGGCGGAACCGGCGGGTCGAACGAGAATCCGCGCGGCGGATCCGATGCCGGCCGCGAGTCCGAACTGATCTTCGATTGGAATGAGGTGAATCGAAAGGGAAGGGTGATTCCCCGAGACGTAACCTTCTTCGACGAAACACTGCGCGACGGCTTGCAGAACCCGTCGGTGACCAATCCGTCGATTGAAGACAAGCTCAAGATCTTGCATCTGATGGACGACCTCGGCATTCACGGGGCAAACATTGGGTTGCCAAGCAGCGGCCAGCGCGCATTCGACGATGTCCTTCGCATGTGCAAAGAGGTCGTCGACTGCAAGATGAGGATCCGGATCGCGTGCGCAGGGCGCACCGTGCTCTCGGACATCGCGCCGATGATCGAGGTCTCACAACGTGCCGGCCTTCCTATCGAGGCCTACATGTTCATCGGGTCGAGCCCGATCCGTCAGTATGTCGAGCAGTGGGATCTCGCACTGATCGCGAAACGGAGCGCCGACGCCATCGACCTTGGCGTGAGATCCGGTCTCGCCGTTACCTATGTGACCGAGGATACGACGCGCTCCCGCCCAGAGGTACTCACGACACTTTTCGAGACGGCCATCGATCACGGGGCCACGCGCCTCTGCCTCTCGGACACGGTCGGCCACGCGACGCCCGACGGCGTACGCAATGTCATCCAGTTCGCGAAGGGTGTCGTCGCGAAGACGGGCACGAAGAACATCGGTCTCGACTGGCACGGTCACAACGACAGGGGGCTAGCGCTCGAAAACGCGCTTTTCGCACTCGAGTTCGGCGCTGACCGCGTGCACGGCACTGCCCTCGGCATTGGCGAGCGCGTGGGTAACGCGCAGATGGACCTGATTCTGCTCAACATGAAGCTTCTAGGGCAGCTCGAGGACCAGGATCTGACGCATCTGCTCCTCTATTGCGAGACGGTCGCAAAGGCCGTGGGCTGGACGATCCCGATCAACTATCCACTCGTTGGGCATGACGCATTTCGTACGGCGACCGGCGTGCACGCCTCAGCCATCCTGAAGGCCAGCAAAGGAGACCAATGGCTCGCGGATCGCATCTACAGCGGCGTGCCTGCAGGCATGTTCGGGCGCAAACAGGAGGTCTGCATCGGTTTCATGAGCGGTGCATCCAACGTCAACTTCTGGCTGAGCGAGCGCGGCATCCCCAGCGACGAGACGCTCGTGAGCGCGATTCTCGCCGCGGCCAAAATCGAGAGCCATATCTTGAGCGACGACGAGGTGATGCGTGTCGTAAAGCGAGTGCGCGGGTAATCGCGGTCGGCTACTAGGGAGTACGCACTTAGGAGGGCGCTTGCCGGCTTCGGCTGGGTGATGATTGGGGAGTACGGAGCCCCACCGTGAGCTGATGGTCGCGGGGTCAACGGGGTCCGGCCAGGACGCTGTCGTGGTGGAAGTGGAGCTGGCCAGCGCCCCGCATCGAGCATCGCCCGAACCCGTCGGGACGGTCGCGTGTGGCATTGCGATCGCGGTCGGTGATGTTCGGGTGCACTGAAGTGGACCCCGAATTTCGGACCAGGGGCTAAGTTTGTCGGCGGAGCCTGCTCCCACGGAGTTAGGAGCAAGACCGATGAAGAACACGCGGACGAAGCACTCGGCAGAGTTCAAGGCAAAGGTGGCGCTCGAAGCTGTGCGCGAGACGACGACGGTACCGGAGCTGGCGAGGCGGTTCCGGGTGCACCCGAACCAGATCTACAAGTGGAAGCGCGAGTTCCTATTGAACGCGTCGCGGGCGTTCGCGACCGGCGAGAGCAGGAGCGAGGGGAACGTGCAACGGGAGGAGCAGTTGCTCCAGAAGATCGGGGAGCTGACCGTGGAGCGCGATTTTTTATCCAAAGGGCTCGGACGTCTGGGCTGAAGGAGCGGCGCGCCATGGTCGCGCCGACGCACCCGAAGCTGTCGGTCCGTCGCCCCGGTTCACAGGACGATCCGCGAGAGGACGCGGCTCCAGTCCCGGAGACCCTCGAGGGTCCGGGCGCGGAACCGGAAGAGATAGCGGCGGATGCTGCGCGCAAATGAGGGATCCATGTCGCCCGCGCTCCCTGGGGTGTCCCCAGATCGTGGCGCGTCCGCCGTTTCGGCTTCCCCAGTCGGTCATCGCGTATGCGCGGTTCCCTCCGTCCGACCTTCGGCCAAAACCGCCCGCCGCGGCGGCGCTTAGGCGCCAATGTGGAGTCGCACTACGTCGATTCGACGACCCTCTGCGGCATCTTGCCCCCCCAAGTCGACGAGTTTTCGGCTCCGAATATACCGGCCATTCCCAGCAGCTTCCTGACAGGAACGTTGGGAGACTTTGCGTGCACCGAGCGCCTCGCAAAGCTCAACTTCTAGCCGCTTTGGCCGCATCGGTGCCCCTCCTCGTCTCCATACCGTTCGTTACGCAGGGGTCCTGACGCCGTGGACGCAACCGACAGTTCCGGGCGCGATGCCGAGCCGGAAAGGGGCGCGGTGCCTTCAGCGGTGTCACGTATGGTCAGTGCACGAGGCGCGCGTCGAACTTCCGAGCTCGGCTTGTCGCAGGTAGCCCTTCGTTTCCGCGGACTTCAAACTGATCGGTGCTCTACGGGATTTGGGTCGTCGACAGGCATCGAGCGATCGTCGTGATACGCTGCTTCGGATGCTGCGTCCTCGCTTGCCCCACGCTGTTCTTTCGTTGGTTTTGGCCGGCGCTCCTGGTTGCTCCCATACACAAGGAACCGGAGCTCCCTCCACCACGACCGCGGTGCCGGCCCCCACGGCGGCGCCTGCTCGAGAAGAGATTGGCGCTGGCGCTGCGCCCAGCGAAGGTGGCACGGAGGTCGTCACTCAGGCAGCAGCGCCTCGAGTCGCGCTCTCTTCGCTGCTCGGACTTGCCATTAACCAGCCGGGGCCGACGCCCCATCCGCCCCCCGCGGTTCACAAGCCGCCTCCCCTCCCAACGCTCCCGAACCTACCCGCACCATCGAAGTACCCGAAGCTAGCGCAAGCGCCGAGGGGGTCCGACATCGAGGAGTGCGGGCAAGTCTGGTCTGGGTCCGAATGGGTCCCCGTGGAGTGCGCCGATCCAAATATCGGAGGCCAACTCGTGCATCCGGCCACGGTCGTCATCCCTTACGAGAGGATGAGACCACCGATCGAGCAGCTCCCAAAAATCGTCGACCATCGCGCCGACGGAACCGAGGGCCCCGTTCGCAAGCAAGGAGGCTCTCAGTGCACGGCCTTTGCTTTCACATCGGCGCTCGATCACGCCTACGCACGCTGGACTGGGGTCCCAGGAGCGTTCTCCGTGATGCAAGTATGGGCGCGTTACCACAAGCACGAAGAGCATCGGGCAGCCAACAGCAACGTCAGCGACTTCATCGCGAACGAATCCGATTGGCCGTACGACTCGAAGCTCGCCCGCTCGTGGGGCACTTGCCACGCGAACGATCCGAAGAAGCCGACGCCCGGCATCGATTGCGGCAAGCCTCCGGACGAAGCGAAGCTCCAAGACCTGGAGTCGAGACCCGTCGCCATGATCACGAAGGTCGAGCTGTTGCCGACGAGCGAGCTGTCCGTACTACGTGAGAAGCTCGCCGCCGGTCAGGACGTGGCCGTCTCCGTGAAGCTCCCGTCGTTCGCCGTCGCGGGAGATCCCGGCTCAAAGTACGTCGTCGGCATCCCTACCAACGATCCGGGCAGACGTGGGCGTGCGACCCATCAGGTCCTCCTCGCCGGTTACGCGATGACTCCGAACGGGACTTACTACCTCGTTCACAATAGCTGGGGCGAGAAGTGGGGCGACAGCGGCTACGCATGGCTCCACGAAGACTTTCTCAAAGCATTCTGGGGCGACAAGATCATGGTCATCCCCTACGTCGAGCCTGTGCAAGTGGCGAATGCTCGCGCGGACGCCAAAGGGGGACTCAGCCGACAATGTGACGGCGATCAGGTGCCGGACAGCATCTCCGGCCTCTGCGCCGGAAAATGTTCCGACGGTAGCCCTCGCCACAATGACGTCTGCGCCAACGGGTCGGATTGCCCAAGAGGGCAAGTGAACCTCACGGGTGAGTGCTTGCTCGCCTCCCCGACAGGATCCGGGCTCGATCCGCAGAGCGGCGTGAAGTGGGCATGCGGCCCTGGAGGATGCGCGTATACCATGCCGAGAGGCACGTTGAACTGTGCTCAGGATCAGTGCGCCGTATCGTGCCCCTCCCCGGATTTTCGCCTCGCTACCACCCCGCACGGGTTCGGCTGTGTCGACTAGCGCCGCGCGGCGCAACGCTTGGTCGTCCCGCGCGCGTATATGGGGCATGGGGCGTTGTTGCGCCGTCCCTTGAACTCTTTCGGCGTTCGGGTCTCTCGCAGGACTCCTGCGTGTCTCTTCATCGCCGCCGTCCTCGTTGCGCTCGGTTGTCATCGCGAGGACGCGACCGCGACCTGCGCGCCGACGGAAGACGCCGGCGCGCAGCCGTGGTGTGGCGAGGCATGCGTTTCGGCCGCAAGGGGAGACCTGGTCATCCCCTATCCAGGGACGTTGGGGGCAAGCGCGAGCAGCACCTTCGAGGTCGAGGTGAACGGTACACGCCTATTCGTGGAATCGTTCGCGGATATCTCTTACGTGCACTTTGCGTTTGCTGGGACCGCGCACGTTCAGATCAGAGTTGCCGGTGTCGGCGTGGCGGTCGCAAGCTATGTACTCAGCCCTCGAAGCTTCAACATCGTGCCGACGATCTGCGGTAGCACGGCAGCCTTCAACCTTACCGTCCCCCGAAAGCTCCTTTTCAGGGACCCCGTGGCACAGAGCTCGTTGATCCTTCTGGCGGACTCGTTGGAAGACGAGCCCTTTGCACCCGGCAGCCCGGGCGTCATCGACATCGCCAGCTACGGCGTCACCCCGAACGGTGCGACCCCGAGCACCGCGCCCATCCAGAAAGCCCTCGACGACCTGGCGTCACGGACGGACGGTGTCCTCTACTTCGGGGCAGGAACGTACCTGACCGGCTCACTTCGCGTCGGAAGCACACAACCGTCTACCTTGCTCCGGGGGCGACCCTGCGTGGGACTGGAGCTAACGCCGACTACCCGAAGGACCCCGAGCTCACCGACGGGGTCGCGGGCAGCCAATCGGCCGTACCCGAAGTGTCTCAGATCGAGTTCGACAATGCCGTCGGCTCGCGCCTCATCGGTCGCGGAATCGTCGACATGAACGGTACCGCGCTCCGCCAGGCGGGTAGCAAGGGCGGCCGCTTGCTCATGGTGAAGAACAGTCAAAACATCGAGGTAAGGGATGTACTTCTGCGCGACCCGCGCATCGTGGAATACACAAATATTGTACTCGACGGATGTGACGTTCTCCAACGTCAAGGTGATCAACCACGCCGGCCCCGCGTGGAACACCGACGGGATCGACCCCGACTCATCGCAACACGTCGTCATCGACGACGCCTTCATCTACAGCGGCGACGACGGCTTCGCCGTAAAGAGCTCCGGCTCCTACAGGGGATGGGTGCGGGAGTCGACCGACATCGTCATTTGCAATAGCACCGTCTCTACACTCACGGCGGGGCTCAAAATTGGGACGGAGTCGCTCGCCAAGTATACGGAGCGCGTCACCTACGAGAACGACAACGTCATCTCGGCGGAATGTGCGATCCGCGCAATAGTGAGAGACGGATCCATATATAGAGACAATGCCTGGCGTGCCGTTCGCGTCGAGGACATCGCCGCCAATCAAGCTCAGTCCCGTTCTGCGCCGATGCAATTTCTAGTCGAGCAACGACACGCCACGAGCGTCATTGGATCGATTGAGAGCGGCTTATTGGAAGGCGTCGAAGTCAGCGATCCCGGAGAGAACCCCTCCGCATTTTCGGGCTTCAACGCCAGCCACGAAGTATCGGGGATCTCGTTCATCGACTTGAGCATCGCCGGCCGTCCCATCGACGACCTCTCGAGTCTAGACTCGTCACTGAACATGTTCACGTCGTCGCCGACGTTCACGTCCAAGAACGACGAACCCACACTCTCGATCCTGGCCGTGCCTCAGTATGCGACTACATCGTCTCCGGGCGGTTTCGAGATCACGAGGTCCTTGGTGGGGACCTCGGATCTCGAGATCGAGTTCAACGTCTACGGCTCAGCGACAAATGGCGTCGACTACAAGCTCATTCCAACCCACACCTCGATCATCGGCGGTGCCCTTTCCGTTGCGATCTCGATCGTGCCCACGGGGGAAGGACCGGCCCAGGTGAAGACGGTCCGCGTTTCACTCGCAACGAGTGAAACGCGGAAGTACGTACTTGGCCCTAACCAGCAAGCCGTCGTCACACTCACGCCCCGGTAATGCCTTTTCGGCCTACGACGTCGGCTGGAGACGATCTACTCTGGTAGGGCGCGCGACTAGTGTTCTGGAGCCGCGAAGATGGCGCGGCGGTAGCGCTCACGCCGCGCGACGTCGCTCAAGATTTCGTAAGCCTCTTCCAGTACGTCTACAATCTGGCGAACCTCCGCAGCGAGATCGGCGATCCGCGGCGTAAGTATTCTCGACGCGTCGAACGCGCGCCGTAGCTCCAAGAACGCACGTTTCACTTCGTACCCGGTTGCATCGTGCGCGACACCGAGCACCGCGAAGTAATCCCCCTCGTCGACGACTTGGAGGCGCGCGCGAATACGTGCGCGAATTGCGTCTTCGTCGAGAGCATCTACTTCGGCTTGATCGGGCGTCTCCACGGCGCTTGCCGATTCGACGCCACGCACGATGTCGACGACTCCCAAGAGGGACAGCGCATACAAAAGTGAAAGAAGATCAGGCCCTGGCGCAGCCTCCGTTACTTCATCGAGCGTGGCACCTCTCATCGAGACGAGTAGATCGCGCTCGGCTCCTTCCAAAGCACACTCCGAAAGAAGCGCCGCGTTGACTCCCTCCCCGATCCGACCGCTTAGCCCACCAAGCCGCACTGCTGCGTCCTCCGGAGCAATGGCGCGCCGGACGACTTCGACCAAAACTTCAGCGCCCGTCGATCCTCCGAAGACGCTCGGCTCATTGCGAAGTCGTCCGGGCGGCTCCGCTTCGAGGTGCGCGGTGCCGCTCCGCAAGAGGATGGATTTGCCGAGAATCCACTCCGCGTGCGCGCGGAGAACGGGCCAGAGCTGGTCTTGACGTAGATGGCCATGGGCTACCAGGGCAGCGCCCGCATGCCTCCCGAACGCGGGTAGCTTGCCGGCCAATTGCTGAATTTGTTCGCGAGGAAGGTCCCCGCGTGCGCCGAGGAACGCGAGCAAGCTCTCCGAATCGACGCCCGAAGCGGCTGTGACCAAGTCCCCCTCACGAAGAACGGCTCGCCTTACCCCTTCGGTCGAGTCGATGCAGAGTGTTCCCGTCGTTCGACTCGCGATGGCCCGCGCGAGTACGAGCGGAGCGTCCCACTCTCCGAGGACCGTCGGCACCATCGCAGGACCCGGGTACGGTGGGGGTACGCTCTGGGCCTTCTGCGAGGTAAGACTGACGTTCCGATGACCCTCCGCCGCACGTCGCGCCGCAACGGCCGCGTGAAGAGCTGCAGCGTCTGCGTGCAAAACACTACCGAGCGTGGACGATGCGCCGCGCACGCCCGCGGAGGAAGCGACGTAGCGTTCGGCTTCGTGACGCGAAGGCGTCGCCGAGCCGTCGCTTGGACTATTGGGCGTCCCGGCATTCGTCGTTGCGTGCTTTTCCGCACGAGGGGGAGTGCCTGTGGCGCTCGAAGTGGCCCGGTTGCCGGTCGTCGTGGCGACTTGCCCGCCGCCGTGCGTCTCCGCCTGGCCTGCCTCGCCCGCATTCGTAGTTGCGCGGGCGCCCAATTCCGCTCTCTCCGGGCCGTCAGATCCGCGTGCCGCGGAATCGTCTTCGACATCCTCAATGGGTTCGTCGAGCGACGAAAGAATCTCGGCCGGTAGGACCGCCTCGATCTCTTCTTCGGGTGTCGGGAGGGCGGTCTCCTCCACGAGCCGAGCGCTCACACGGCGTTCGGCTTCGGCAAGCAACGCCTCGAGCTCCGAACTGAGGGGTGTCTGAATACTGAACGTCCGCCGGCTCACCAGATCCGATCCGGGCATGGCCGTATCCGGAGCCACCGGGGGACGTGGCGTTACGAGCCCCCGAGAAACAATGGACGGCCTGTCTAGTTGACGGCTCGACGGCGGTTCGCCCGGCCGCCGTGAGCTCGGGGGCGGCACTCGGCCCTCGGGAAGAGACGGCAGTGGCGTGCTTGTACGCGCGGGTAGTGCATCGTGAAGCGCTCCACCGGTAAGCGCCTCGACTTTGCGAATGAGCGCCGGAATGTCGATGGGCCGATCGAAGAATCCGCTCGCCTCGCGTGACAAAGCCTCGTCAGCTCCGGCGAGGGCAACGCCAACCTTTCCCAGAAAAACGATGTCAACGCCCTCGGCATCCGGAAGCTCGCGAAGGCGCTCAACAGCCTCTAGCGTACCTTCGGTATCCGCGTCGATCAGGATCACCCGCGGCCTCTGCACCGCGACACGCGCGAACAACATCGACATCGGTACGTCGACGACGACGTATCCGGTCGCTCGGAGCGCTTGCGCGATCCGCTCGGCTTCCGCCGAGGGATCGCTTACAAAAATCGTTGGGGACGGGCTCCGAGCGACTTCGTCTGCCTCGCTAGCGCTACTCGTCACGATCTGCCCTACCCCCGAGTGTCTTCGTGGTCCGACGGGTGAGTGTTCGTTCGCCGGCTCACGAAGAATACTCCGAGCCGCTCTCCGAACCGAGGCAAGAGCGCGGCCGCATAGACGAGCACGAAAACGAAGGCGGTCAGGCCGAGCTCCCCGCGCGTCATTCCGAAGATCACCGCTATTCTTCTACCACGCCAGGTGCGCGGTCGCCGTCCGCGAGCGCCTCGCCCAGAGTGGCTTCAGTACGGATTGTCGTCGTCCGACTTCGGCTTGGTCGCCGGCTTCCCGGTCGGCTTTGGAGTCGCAGTGGGCGGCGTGTTCGGCGTGTCCGCAGGCGGAGCGGTCGCGGCCGGCGTTGGGCTTGCGGAGGAAGTGCCGGCAGCGGTAGCCGCCGGAGCCGGGGCGCTCTCGTCGGGGGAAGCCGGGGCTGCAGTCGGTGCTGCAGCAGGCTTCCGTGGCGACGGACGCGACGGAGCAGCCGGAGCGGCGACCGGTGTCGCCGTAGCGAGTGGCCTCCCGGAGTCAACGATCGACGCGTCGGCGGTCGCGAGGGCTGCGTCCCCGGTGCCGCCCTCAAGCATTACATCCCCGGTGGGCTGGACGCTGGCCGATGCGACGGGTGCTGAGGCCGAAGCCGGTGGCGGTATCGGTTGCGCGGACGCACTGACCGAAGGTACAGATATCGGAGGGATGGCATCGTCCGTTTCCGACGAGTGCATCTGCGTGTAGGCAAAGAACCCCAGCCCTCCCGCTGCACCGAGCAGCAAAATGGATACGAGCCACTTGCTCCGAGGTGGACGGTCTCCAACGGCCGCGACTGCGGACGCGGGGCGCGCGGCTCCGCCGTCCTTCGGCTTCCTCGAAGTTGTCTCAGACTCGGCCTGCGCCAAAGGGGTCCCCCTGGGCGTCGCTGCCGGTGGAAACGAAGACCTCCTCGCTCGCTCGGCTGCTACATTCCTTTCCAACTCGGGAATCGGCCTCATCAGCTCGTCGACGTCGACGGGACCTGGACTTTGGACGATTTCGTGCGGGTTGCCCGCGGCCGGCTCCTTGAGCTTCGCCAGCGTTGCCGCCGATTCGGCGTCCTTCGTCTTCGAAGAGACCTGGTCGAAAAGAGGATTCTGGCCGATCTCGTCCATCGATCCCCCGGCACCTCGGAGTGCCTCCTCGAGGAGTTCGGCGGCTTGCTTCATCACCGTCTGATCGCCCGTGGGCGGCATCTCCCCCAAGCTGTTCGTCTTTGGGAACATCGCAGGGGCGTCGCTGGAAGCGGGCGCTGCAACTGGGGGCGCAGTCGCTCCCGACGGGACCGGCCTCGGTGCACCCATCCCGCCGTACGGGGTATGCCTGCGGGCGTCTTCGCCGGCAGGCCGACCCGCAGCCGGTGTTGGCGCTCCGGCGGCACGCCCGGCCGCGACTCCAGAAACTCCGCCGAGGCCCATCATCGTCGCCTTGCCCGATGACGTCGGGCCCATCGAGGGCGCTCGCGATGCAGCAGGCTGTGGTTTGGTGTGCGCTGCTGGAGGCGGCGGTGCGGAGATCGAAGCCGGCTTTGGCGCAATCTTACGCGTGTCCTTGGCGACGACGGCCGGCGCCGGCGTTGCCGCCTCGGGCGCAGGAGGTAGACCTGCAGACAAATCACCGCCGCCCTCTTCATACGCGCTACCTGCGCCCCCCTTCGAGTCGACCAGCCGATCGATGACGGCACGCGACGGGTCATCAATCTTGATAAACTTGACTCCCATGCCGGCAGGCTGCTCGGAGTTGGACTGTGCAGCCTCACGTTTCCAGACAACGCGTCCGACGCCCGCGATAACCGCCTTGTCGCCGGCGATGCGAATCTCGAACTTGAGGAGTGTGCCGGGCGGGAATGGACTGGGAGTCTTGATGAAGATGCCGCCCTTGCTGACATCGTGCGAGTGGTTGTCGATGAACTCGTCCACAGTCGCGCTCTTGTAGCGGACGTTAAGGCTGACGATCTTGGCGCGGGGATCCTTGCGCGTATCCTGAGTCATCTCTTGCCCTTCTGACGGCGGAAAGCAGCGCTTGGGCCGCGGGCCGACGCCGCCGAAACATCGCCTCCGAGGTCAATGGTACCCGACCCACCGGAGGAAAAGCCAATCGTCGGCTGTAGATCGAAGGCCGGCCGTACTGGACCCAAGACGCGCCGAGGAAGACGCTCGGTTCACTCTGCCCGTCGCGCGCGACGATGGTAGCGTTCCGGGCCATGGGTCCCAAAGCCCGCGCGGGGCATTTCCGCGCGTACCCGCGGCGGACGGTTCGACTGCGCGCTGTCGTCGCGCGCCCCGACACGAAATGGCAAAGGGATGCGCACGTCCACGACCTCAGCCTCGGCGGTGCAAGCCTTACGTTGGGCGATTCGCTCCACGTCGGCGATTGCGTCACGGTCTCTTTCCTCGCGCCTAGTCTTTGGGACCCTCTTGTCCTCCCCGCTCGGATCGCATGGGTACGACCAGCGACCTCGACCGATCCGGTGACGGCAGGTCTCTCCTTCGAACCGGGTGATCCCGCGAGTGTCTTCGCTCTCTTCGAGCTCGTATCAACACTCGCGTTTTCGACGTGAAGGAAGGAGAGCGCTCTTTTCGACCCAACGCCCGCGGAATAGGTCTACGCCTTGCCGCTCTTTCGCCTCTTCGCCGCTGGGAACTCGAACTCCAAGGTGGTGGCCAATTCTTTCCTGCGTTTGCCAACCTCGCGCTGCAGATTCGCGACCGCGTGCTCGCGCGACTCATAGAGGCGGCGCGGCTTTCGGTGGATTTTCGGGTCGGAAAGGAGAGCGTACGTGAGCCACGGGAACACTGCAGTCACGTCTGTGTGGACGTACACGGACCCCGTCTCGACACTCTCGGCAGAGACTTTTCCCCAGGTGTGGCCTTCCCCCGCAGGACACGAGCTCAAAGCGCCGTTGTCGACCGGATCGACGCAGAACTGCACGTCGATATCGAACCCGTGGGTCGGCACTCCCAGAATCTGATCCAGGAGCGGCTCACCTTGGAGCGTGTAGTTTTTCGGCACTCCCCCGCCCAAGATCCAGATAGCCATTGGACGCTTCAGCGTCGCGAAACAGTGGTGCTGCATGGCTCCCATCTCGAAGACGTCGTCATTGATGTCGATCTCGAGTTTGAAGCGCTGCCCAATGAGGCGCTTGAGCTTCACGATATTCAGAAAGATCGAGCCGTCCTGGACCGCGCCCACGAAGATCGGAACCCCAAGACGATACGCGGTCCCGAGGAGAGAAGGACTCTTCACATCCAGCGCGTCTTCGAGCTCCGCGATATGCTTGCCGAGCCGATAGTGAAGCTCGACGGTTGTCATCCGCTTTTGAAACTCGGGCTTGCGGAGGATGGCTGAGAAGAGCTTGTCCGTCTGAAGCAGCGTCTCTTCCCAAAAGCCGAGATCGTAGATGCGAATGATCCGCGCGAGCCGGTACCTGAGATCTCCCGCGTTAGGCTCGATCTCGCGAATGCGGTGACCGATGACCCGGTGGGCGTCATGATAGAGGTTTGCACCGGTCGTCGTGATGCAGTCGATGATCCCTCGTTCGAGGAGCGGGATAATGCTCGACTGGTGAAGACCGGCCGGAGTCATCGCGCCAGAGAAGGTCAGAAAGACGGCGCAATCGTCCTTGACGCTTCTCTTCATGAGCTCGAACGCCGTGCGCTCTTGCCGACCTACATACGCCGGGAACGCTCTAAGAATGATCTGCTCCGGCGACTCGCGGCCCGTAATACCAACGGGGCGCACGTCGCGGGCGCGCTGGAAGTCTTTCCGGATCGACTTACCGGTCGCCTTTCGAGGGACCTTTCCGGCGGGACTGATTCGTGCGTTTTTTGGCATTGGAAGGCCAGGAGTCTTGCCCTCGGCGGGCTCTCTGCGTCAAGGCGCTTGCGCAGCGGAGACGCTCTATGCACCCTTCGATTATGCCGTGCCCCCTGCCATCGGGCGATTTGCTCTTCGGAGGCACCTCGCTTTCGTCGCTGCAGGAACTCGCGACGAGGTCCGACGCCGAGATTGACGTTGCTCTCGGCGCCGCGCTCATTTCTAAGGACGCGTACCCGAGCCTCGACGTTTCTGCTTTGCTCGCCGAACTCGACCAGATGGCCGCTCCGCTGTTTCACCTCGGGCTGGAGGAACAGAGCGCCGACAAACAGTCGAAAGTTCTTGCGGACCACGTCTATGGGGCGCTCGGTTTCAGAGGCAACGAGACAGACTACTACGATCCAAAAAACAGCCTACTCTCCGACGTGATGGCTCGAAGGCTCGGCATTCCCATTACCCTCGCCATCATATACTGCGAGATTGCGCGAAGGGTCGGCGTGCCGGCTCGTGGCGTCGGCTTTCCCGGGCACTTCCTGGTGCGGATCGAAAGCTCGGGCGGTTCGCGCGGTAGCGCGCTTACGGTCGACCCCTTCTTCGGTGGGCGCGTCCTCGAAGAAGAGTCGATCGTCCGTCTCCTCCGACGCGCCCTCGGCCCCGAAGAGACGCTGCGGCCGTCAGAGCACCTGTCTCCCGCAACGCCAAAGGCAATCCTCATCCGCCTCCTGACCAATCTCAAGGCCATCCACATGACTCGAGGGGAGCACGCTCGAGCTCACCTTGCGCTTGACCGGATCCTTCTCTTTACGCCGAATGCACCCGCGATCCTGCGCGAGCGCGGCCTACTCGCTGCACGACTAGGCGCACTCGAGTCCGCGCGCGTCGATCTCACACGCGCCATCGAGCTTGACCCGGATGCCGCCGACGAGTGGTCCCTGAGGGCCCGCCTCGATGAGCTCGAAGGCAAACATCGCGTGCTCAACTAGTCCATGCCACGACGACGCCGGCGCGAGGCGAGGGTGGTCCGCGCATGGATCGTGTGCGGGGTCGTACTAGGTCTCGTCTCGACTTCGCGCACTTCGTCGGCGCAGCTCCACGTGGACGTGGAGCTCGAAGGGGGGGCTGAAAAGCGATTCCTGACGGGGCGTCCACCTCTCGGCGAGGATCCCGGGCTCGGCCCCACGTTTTTGCTCTCGACGCACGTGGCGGTCCTGCCGCTCCTTCGCGCCGGCGCCTATGTATCGCACGATATCTCGCCGATACTCACATCGGATACACGTCAGATCACTGCTGCTGGCCTGTCGTTTCGCCTTTTGTCCCCGTGGCCCCGCGGAGCCTTTCGCGGCTGGCTTTTTGCGAACCTGGGGTACGCAGGCGCGTACGCCCCGAGCTACGTCGAGACACTCCCCGCGCCATCGGACAGCCCGAACGTCATGGTACAAGGTACCGGGGGAAGCTTTGTCGAAACGCCCCTTGGGATCGGGGGGTCGTTTCGGTTTGCGCAACATTGGGAGGTCGTGGTCGAGACAGGAGCCCGAATAGGCTTCGGCTTTGCGGGCAGCATGTACAATCAAGGACCGACGGCGACATCGAACGGGTCTTTGCCCAAGGCCCAACGCCCCGGAGGAGACGATTTGCTCGGCGTCTTCATCGCCCTGGGAATAGCGTTCGAACTGTAAGGCGTGAATGAGGCCATGACGACGGCGGACGACAGCCCGAAATCTCCGCCTCCTTCCGGGGGGGCGAACGCGCGTCCGTCAACGGCACCCCCCCCCCGCAAGAGCGAGCGGCCAAGCGCGCGTCCCGGGGGCGCCGAGTCCATGCTCGGGCGAACGCTTAGCGGGCGGTATCGTATCGATCGGGTCGTCGGCGAGGGCGGCATGGGGACCGTGTACGCGGTCGAGCACATGCACATGCGCAAGCGCCTCGCGGTGAAGATCCTGCATCCCGAGATGAGTCGCCTGCCCGAGGT
>Ga0182024_10009302_pt1 | contig 20359 bp, 17 predicted proteins | sample P32metaG_FD_120480 | JGI IMG/M metagenome (GOLD analysis project Ga0182024, IMG submission 120480) | Permafrost microbial communities from Stordalen Mire, Sweden - P3-2 metaG (Illumina Assembly) | ecosystem: Environmental > Terrestrial > Soil > Wetlands > Permafrost | place: Sweden: Stordalen... | reverse complement strand
GCAGGCGTAGGCCGCGCGCTTCTCCTCGGAGGTCTGCGCGTTCTTGATGACGCCGACGCTCATTCCCAAGAAGCGAAACACGGGCCCCATCCATTCCGAGTCGCGCTGCGCCAAGTACTCGTTCACGGTCACGATATGCACGCCCTCGCCGGGCAGTGCATTCAAGTACGCAGGCAAGGTCGCAACCAGCGTCTTGCCCTCGCCGGTGCGCATCTCCGCAATCTTGCCCTGGTGCAGCGCGATGCCGCCCACGAGCTGCATGTCGAAGTGGCGCATCTTCAAGGTGCGCTGCGAGGCTTCGCGCACGACCGCAAAGGCTTCGGGCAGAAGATCATCGAGGCGCTCGCCCTTCTTCAGGCGCTCGCGGAATTCTTCGGTCTTGGCGGCGAGCTCGCCATCGCTCAGCGCTTGGATTTTCGGCTCGAAGGCATTCGCCTCGCGAACCGGACGGTGATAGGTACGCAACAGTCGCTCGTTGCGGCTACCAAAGAGGCGCGTCAGAAGTTGCGGCACGTAGACAATTCCCGGAAAGACGAAAAAGCGAGCCCCAACAAATGCTTACGTGATTAACGCAGCCGGCAAGGGGCGGCGCATTGTACGCAATAGACGCCCGCGCGCCCAATTGGTTCGCGCGAAGGAGCGGCGGCTCTTAGGAGTCTACGTGGGGGCGCTAATGGCCGATAAAAGTCAGCGGATCGACCTGGCGGCCGTTGCGCAGCACTTCGAAATGTACGTGCGGACCGGTCGAGCGACCCGTCGAACCCATGAGCGCAATCGGCTCCCCGCGGGTGACGGTGTCCCCGACGCTCACGAGCGCGCGCTCGTTGTGCGCGTAGCGCGTGGTGAAACCGTTGCCGTGGCTGATCTCCACGAGCTTCCCGTAACCCGTGCGCACCCCTGCCCAGGTCACAACTCCGGCCGCGACGGCGACGACCTCGTCGCCTAAGTTGCCGGCGAAGTCCACGCCCTTGTGAATCGCCTCTTCGCCCGTGAAAGGATCCTGCCGCTGGCCGAAGTAGGATGAGATGAATCCCTGATGCACTGGACGGCCCTCGGGGTGGATCTCCTCGTTCAGCTTGCGCGCGAGAATGACGTTCTCGAGTGCGTCCAGCTGAGCATCGCGCAGCTCGACGCGCCGCTCCGTGCTGTCGAGCATCGCGGTGAGATCGGGAATCTGCGCGCTCACCCCTTCGCCTTCGCTCTCAGGTCCCCCGGTTGCGGGCTCGGCGTCGAAGTTGAACTCGCGGTTATCGATTTTCGCCATATCGGTCAGGCGCTTGCCGAGCGCATTTAGCCTTAGGATGTGCGCATTGATCGCGCCCAGGCGCAGCGCCATCGCGTCGACTCGGTCTTGCAGCTTGGCGCGCAGCTCATGGATCTCGCGCTTCTCGTCACCGAGCGCACCGTTGAAGGCTGCGGCCGCGTGGGTTTGGTTGATGATCTTGCCCGTGCGCTCGCCGAGCTGCACGCCCAACGCAAAGGCAGTGCCGAGGATGCCGAGCACTAAAACGCCCAGGATTGCGAGTGCGGCGGGATGAGCGAGGTTAAATTGCAGCGCTCGCGCCTCGCGCCCGGAAAACCAGATTAGATTCATTCGCGGCGTTTCCTGCATTGCAACACCTGAGCGCGCATCGCCCCTGCTGCGCCCGGTGAGCAATTAAAGGGCTTGCGCCCTGTCAATAACCCCGCTGTCATAAGATCTTCAACGTCAGACCGCTGGCTTTGTTTCCCTTGTCTTGCGGCAAGGTCGGTTCTCGTTACGGGGCAATATGCCGAATAAGATCAAGCAAAACAAGCGTGGTAAGGGCCGAATGCGACGTCGTGAGCGAAGCGCTGATTCTGTCAAAGATCTTCTGACGGGCAATAGCCCTGCGCTGCAGCGGCTTTCAGCGCAAGCGGCTCGCCAAGAGCTCTGGCGCGCGTGGCTTGATGTGCACCTGCCGCAGGAGGAGCGCGCGCAGGTGTCCGGGATTGTGGAGCGGCACGACACGCTCGTCATTTTCACCCGCTCCGCCACCTGGTCGGCGCGCGTGCGCTTTGCCGTCGCCGAGATCGAAGCGGCGCTGAAGCGCGCGCATCCGGGGATTGCGCGGGTCGAAGTGCGGGTGTTGCCGGGTTAGGGCTTCCGTCAAGCCGGCGGCAGTGCCGGCGTTTCGACGTACGAGATGGGCGCATCCGCGGGGGATTCGAATTCGACTTCTTCCCAGGCGGCGCTGTCGGCGAGCAAGGCGCGCAGGAGCTTATTGTTCAGCGCGTGCCCTGACTTATGACCGCTGAATTCTCCGATGAGGCTATGCCCCAAGAGATACAGATCCCCAATCGCATCCAGGATCTTGTGCTTGACGAACTCGTCCTCGTAGCGCAGGCCGTCCTCATTCAGGACGCGAAAGTCATCGAGCACGATCGAATTATCGAGACTGCCGCCCAACGCCAGGCTCTGCGAGCGCAGGGTCTCAATGTCACGGATGAATCCGAACGTGCGCGCGCGGCTCACCTCTTTGAGAAACGAGGTGGTGGAGAAATCCATCGACGCCTTTTGCGAGCGGCGCTTGAAGATCGGGTGATTGAATTCGATTTCGAAATTCACCTTGAAGCCGTCGAAGGGATCGAACTGCGCCCACTTATCGCCCGCCTCCACCCGGACGCGCTTCCTCACGCGCGTGAACTTCTTCGCCACGCGCTGCTCCTCGATGCCTGCGGACTGCAGCAGGAACACGAACGGACCGGCGCTGCCGTCCATGATCGGCACTTCCGGCGCGCTCACCTCAACCGTCAGGTTATCGATCCCTAAGCCCGCGCAGGCCGACAACAGATGCTCGACGGTGGAAACACGCACATCGCCCTTGACGAGGGTCGTGCCGAGCGTCGTCTCGCCGACGTTCTCGGCGTGCGCGCGAATGTCCACGGGCTGCGCCAAGTCCGTACGCCGAAAGACGATACCGGCATCCGGCGGCGCCGGACGCAGTGTCATCATGACTTTCTTGCCGGTGTGCAGGCCCACACCCGTTGCGCGTATGGAGTTCTTGAGGGTGCGTTGTCCAACCATAAATAGGATTTTGCCGGCATCTCTTAAGTCGTATCCCGGCCCCGGGGTCGCGCTCATCGCGACCCCGTTACGCCCGGGCGCCAGCCGTCGGCAATAGGGCCAGTTAACCTATCATAGGCTAATATCCGGCTCCAATAACCGAACAGTCAATCAGCCTGCCGGCGCAGGAATGCCGGAATATCCAGCAGATCCTCAGGCTCGGACTCGGGACGCAGCCCGTCGCCGACTGCACGTTGCCGCTGAACCGTGGGCTTATCCAGAGCCGCATAGTCGTTATTCGACAAGGGACCGCGACGCACCATCCGCATCGGCGCCTCACGCGCCGCGGCCGCCGAACGTGCGGCGGGCATCTCGCGCGGCATCGGACTACGGATGGCCGCTGCCGGCCGACCCAAGCCCGTCGCCACGACCGTAACGCGCAATTCTGTCGCGAGTTCCGGATCGATCACGGTGCCCACTACGACGGTTGCGTCTTCGGAGGCAAATTGCTTCACGATCTGGCCGACTTCCTGGAACTCGCCGATCGAGAGGTCCATGCCTGCCGTCACGTTCACGAGAATGCCGTGAGCGCCCGCCAGATTGATGTCCTCGAGCAGCGGCGAGGACACGGCGGCCTCGGCCGCAATGCGTGCGCGGCCCTCGCCGCTCGCCGCACCCGAGCCCATCATGGCCATCCCGGTCTCCGCCATCACCGTGCGCACGTCGGCAAAGTCCACGTTGATGAGGCCCGGCCGCGTGATGAGCTCAGCGATGCCCTGCACGGCGCCCTGCAGGACCTGATTCGCCGACTTGAAGGCATTCAAGAGCGTCGTATCCGGTCCCAACACCGTCAGCAGCTTCTGATTGGGAATGGTGATGAGCGAATCGCAGAATTTGCCAAGCTCCGCGATGCCATGGTCGGCAATCAGCGAGCGCTTGCCGCCTTCCATCTCGAAGGGCTTGGTGACGACCGCCACCGTCAAAATCCCGAGCTCTTTGGCGATCTGCGCCACGACGGGCGCAGCTCCCGTGCCGGTGCCCCCGCCCATGCCGGCGGTAATGAAGAGCATGTCGCACCCCTCGACGAGCTCGATGATGCGGTCGCGATCCTCCATCGCCGCCTGCCGGCCGACTTCCGGATCGGCCCCGGCGCCCAGCCCCTTGGTGATATTGCAGCCGATCTGCAGGGCAGTCTTTACCTTCGAGTGTTTGAGCGCCTGCGCATCGGTGTTGATGCACATGAAATCGACTCCGTCGATGCCGCTCGCGACCATATGAGTGACGGCGTTGCCGCCGCCGCCGCCGACGCCAATGACCTTGATCACCGCGCTTTGGCTGTATGCATCCATCAATTCAAACATTGTTGTCGCTCCTATCAGAAGAACAGGTTGGTTGAAGCTTCGTCTATCGCACTACTGGTCTGTCAGCTCAAAAGTTGCCCTGGAACCAGGAGCGCATGCGATCGAGCGCGCCCTTCGCGCTCGAGAGCCCGCGGCCTTTTGCTCCAGGCAATACGTTGTCGCGGGCATAGAGCAAGAGCCCCATGCCCGTGGAATAAATCGGATTGCGCACGACGTCGGAGAGCCCCTGCACCTGCTGCGGCATCCCCAGACGAACCGGCACGTGAAACACTTCCTCGGCAAGCTCGATCGCGCCTTCCATCTTGGCGCTGCCGCCGGTCAGCACGATGCCCGCGGCAATCAGCTCCTCGAAGCCGCTTCTGCGCAGCTCCTCGCGCACGAGGCCAAAGAGCTCCTCATAGCGCGGCTCGACGATCTCGGCGAGCGTCTGGCGCGCCAGGCGCCGTGCGGGCCGCTCGCCGACGCTGGGCACTTCGATGCTCTCGTCGGGATTGGCGAGCTGTGAGAGCGCGCAGGCATAGCGGATCTTGATGTCCTCCGCGTACTGCGTCGGAGTGCGCATCGACACGGCAATGTCGTTGGTGACCTGGTCGCCGGCGATCGGAATCACGGCTGTGTGGCGGATCGCACCGTTTGCGAACACGGCAAGATCGGTCGTGCCACCGCCGATGTCGACGAGACACACCCCGAGCTCCTTCTCATCCTCCGTCAACACGGCGAAACTCGAGGCCAACTGTTCGAGCACCACGTCCTCGACGCTCAGCCCGCAGCGCTGGATGCACTTCTCAATGTTCTGCGCGGCGCTGTCAGCACCCGTGACGATGTGCACCTTCGCCTCCAGGCGCACGCCGGACATGCCGATCGGATCGCGAATGCCCTCCTGGCCGTCGACGATGAACTCCTGCGGCAGCACGTGCAGAATCTTCTGATCGGCAGGGATCGCGACCGCCTTCGCCGCATCGATGACGTGCTCGACGTCGCCTTGGGTAACTTCCTTATCGCGGATCGCGACGACCCCGTGGGAGTTCAAGCTGCGCACGTGGCTGCCCGCGATCCCCGCATAAACCGCGTGAATCTCGCAGCCGGCCATGAGCTCCGCCTCCTCGACCGCGCGCTGGATGGACTGCACGGTCGACTCGATGTTGACGACCACGCCCTTCTTCAAACCGCGCGACGGGTGCGAGCCCAGGCCCAGCACTTCGATCGCGCCGTCCGCGCCGATTTCGCCGACGAGCGCAACCACCTTCGAGGTGCCGATGTCGAGCCCCACGATCAAGCTGCGGTCGGAGCGCTTAGGCATCCTTGCCTCCGTCGTCACCGGCGCGATGCGTGCCGCCGCTCCTCCAGCCGATGGCAAAGCCGTTGCTGTAGCGCATGTCGACGTAGGCGATGTCGTCCGCACGCTGCGCAATGAGCTTGATCGCGGTGATCATGAATCGCTCGAAGCGCTCATCCACCTGGCGGCTGCCGAGGCGCACGGTGATACCGTCTGCAAGATCGAGCTCCCAGGCGCCGCGCTCATCGAGCCTGAGCGCCGTCAGGTGCATGCCGGCTTCCACGAGTCGGCCCTGGGCTGCGAGATAGCGCGCGGCGACGAGCGCCTGCGTTCCGGGCGGGCCGGAGAGGCGCGCAAGCTCGGGCGGAATGTGCGTCGCGGCGCTCGCAAAGAGCTCGCCGCGAGTATTGAGGAGTCCGCTCTCGCCCCAGCGCGCGGCCGCGACCTGCTCGACCACCGTCACCGAGAGCCCGCGCGGCCAGGCGCGCTGCACGCTCGCGGTATCAACCCAGGGCAGCGCGGCGACCGCGCTTCTCACCGCATCCAGATCCACCGACACAAGTCCCGCGGTGCGCACCTTGTCTTTGACCGCGCGCTCGACATCCCCAGGCGAGACGCGCTGGAAGCGGCCGGAGATCAGGATCCGCTGAATCGGCTGGTCGAGGAATACGGCGAGGGTTGCAATGCCGCCGAGCATCGCGGCGAGGGTGAGCGCTGTCAGGCCCCAGCGTCGCCAGTTGACGGCGGGCAGGCGCACGCGGCGCTCGCTTTGCTTGCGTCGGTTCTTGGCTCGCTTCCACATCAGCAAGATCGCCCTAGATCCGCACGCGTGCCGAGCTTGTCTCGAGCACTTGCCAGACGAGCTCATCGAAGTCGATGCCGCGGGCCCGGGCGGCCATCGGCACGAGACTATGATCCGTCATGCCGGGCACCGTATTGACCTCCAACAAGAGCGGCCGGCCGGTTTCATCCATCATGAAATCCGCGCGCCCCCAGCCGCTGGCGCCGATCGCGCTGAAGGCGGCGAGCGCCAGATTCGCCAGATGCTCCTCGGCCATCACCGAGAGCCCCGAAGGACACAGGTAGCGCGTATCGCTGCGGAAATATTTGGCCTCATAGTCGTAGAAGGTGCGCGGCGTCTCGATGCGGATCGACGGCAGCGCGCGCTCCTGCAGAAGCGCCACCGTGTACTCGCCGCCCGTGATCCACGGTTCTGCGAACACGCAGCAGTCGAGCGCCGCTGCCGCCTCGTACGCGGCCGCAAGGTCCGGCGCGCGCTCAACTTTTGCCATGCCGACGCTCGATCCTTGGGACGCCGGCTTCACGATGAGCGGCAGCCCGAGCTGCTCGAGCGCGCCATCGAAGTCCTCTTTTCCGCGCAGCACTACGAAATCGGCGGTCGCGACCCCGATCGCGAGCGCCAGGCGTTTGGTCGCAAGCTTGTCCATCCCGATCGCCGATCCCATGACGCCGCTGCCGGTATAGGGCACGCCGAGAAATTCGAGGGCGCCTTGCAACGTGCCGTCCTCGCCGCCCGGTCCGTGCAGCGCGATCCACACGCGATCGAAGCTCTCCTCGATGAGGCGCGACAGCGGGCGCTCTTTAAGATCAAATGCATACGCGTCGACGCCGCGGCGCACGAGCCCCGCGAGCACCGCACGCCCCGAGAGCAGAGAGATCTCGCGCTCGCTCGAGTCGCCACCTAGGAGCACTGCGACGCGCCCGAAGTCGCGCGCCTCACTCACGCGCTGCATGGCGGCCGGGTCGTAGCGCAGGTGCATCAGGCGCGCTCCCCGAGGATGCGCACTTCGGGCGTGAGCCGCACGCCGTGAACGCGCTCGACCGTGGCGCGCACGTGCTCGATCAGGTGCTCAACGTCCGCCGCCGAGGCCGCGCCATAATTGACGATGAAGTTGGCGTGCTTCTGCGAGACCGCCGCATCGCCGATGCGAAACCCCTTGAGACCTGCGGCCTCGATGAGGCGCGCGGCGTGATCGCCGGGCGGATTGGTGAACACCGAGCCGCAGCTCCAGGCGCCGATCGGCTGCGAGGCCCTGCGCCGTGCGAGCAGTGCACGCACATCTTCATCATTCGCGGCGGGCTTTCTGTCGAAGTGCAGGCGCGCAGCGAGAAAGCCCTCATCCTGCGCGGGCGCGTTCACGCTGCGATAGCCGACCTGAAACTCGCTCGCCGCACGCAGGTGCTCGACCCCGCGCCGATCGATGGTTTGCACCTCGACCACGTGCTGCCAGATCTCCCCGCCGAATGCGCCAGCGTTCATCGCCAAAGCGCCGCCCAAGGTGCCGGGAATGCCGGCCAGGAACTCGGCGGGCCCGAGCCCCCAGCGCACGCACTGTTTGGCGATGCGCGCACAGGCGACCCCGGCCTCGGCAAAGATCGCCGTCTGCGAGACGCGCTCGAGCCGCTCGAGTGCGCCGTAGGTGGCAATCACGACGCCCGGCAAGCCGCCATCGCGCACGAGCACATTGCTGCCGAGTCCGATCCAGTGAACGGGCACCTCGCCGGGCAAGCTGCGCAGGAACGCCGCGAGATCCGTGCGATCGCGCGGATTGAAGAAGATCTCAGCCGGACCGCCGACGTGCCAGGAAGTGTGCCTGCTCATCGATTCCGCGCGGCGAACTCGGGGCATGAATTCAGGAGCGACTGCCATCGTCACGACGACCTCCGGCGCGTGCTCGGAACGGGTGCAAGACGGGTGAGCTGTGCGGGCAGTGCGTGCGACACCGCATTCATGTTGCCGGCGCCCATCGTCACGAGGAGATCGTTTGGCCGCAGCAGGTCGCGCACGGCAGCCGCGAGATCCTCGACCTTTTCGACGAACACGGGCTCCACTTGGCCGCGGCCGCGCACCGCGCGGCATATGGCGCGGCCGTCGGCGCCTGCGATCGGCGCTTCGCCCGCCGCATACACTTCGGTCACGACGAGCGCATCCGCACCCGAGAGCGCGCGTCCGAAATCGTCAATGAGATCGCGCGTGCGGGTATAGCGGTGCGGCTGGAAGGCGAGCACCACGCGGCGATGCGGATAAGCCTGCCGCAGCGCCTCGAGGGTTGCGACGATCTCGGTGGGGTGATGGCCGTAGTCGTCGACGAGCGTGACGGGCCCGGCTTGTGTGTCGATTTCAGCCACGTGCTGCAGGCGCCGTTCGATGCCTTGGAAGAGCGCGAGCGCGCGGCGGATCGCCGCCGTGTCGACTCCGAGTTCGGTTGCGACCGCGATGGCCGCGAGCGAGTTCAGAACGTTATGGGTCCCCGGCAGATTGACGGTGAGCTCAACGGGTGTGCTGCCGGCACGTTCGACCCTGAAATGCGTCACGCCGCCGTCGCGGCGCAGGTTGACCGCACGCACATCCGCGCCTTCCTTGATTCCGTAGGTCACGGTCGGCCGGGCGACGCGGGGCAGAATGCTGCGCACGTGCTCGTCATCGAAGCACAGCACCGCGAGCCCGTAGAAGGGCAGGTTGTGCAGAAAGTCGACGAAGCTCGTCTTCAGCCGCTCGAAATCGCCGTCGTGCGTTGCCAGGTGATCGTTGTCAATATTGGTGATGATCGCGATCAGCGGCTGCAAATGCGTGAACGAGGAGTCGCTCTCGTCCGCCTCGGCGACGAGATAGCGCCCGGCGCCGAGGCGCGCGTTGCTGCCCGCGCTCTTCAAGAGGCCGCCGATGACGAAGGTCGGATCCTCGCCCCCTTCGGCAAGGATGCTCGCGACGAGACTCGTCGTCGTGGTCTTGCCGTGAGTGCCCGCCACCGCGATCGCGTGGCGAAAGCGCATGAGCTCCCCCAGCATCTCCGCGCGCTGGACCACCGGAATGCGCTGCTCGAGCGCCGCGCCGATCTCGCAGTTGTCCGCCGGCACCGCGCCCGATACGACGACCACGTCAGCGCCGGCAATGTTTGAGCTTGCGTGCCCGATGATGACGCGCGCGCCCTGCAGGATGAGCCGCTCGGTCACGGCGCTCGCGCGCAGGTCCGAGCCTTGCACGCTATAACCTAAATTGATGAGCACTTCGGCGATGCCGCCCATGCCGCTGCCGCCGATCCCGACGAAGTGGATGGTGTTGATGCGCCGCATGCGATCGTTGCGCGCGTTCGTCATGCCGCGCACCGCGCGAATCTGAGGCAGGCTTGCGCAAGCTCCTCGGCCGCGCGCGGGCGCGCGAGGAGCCGCGCGCGCTCCGCCATCGCCAAGAGCTTGCCGCGTCCGGCACAGAGCCGGCCAAGCTCCGCCGCCAGTCGCTCAACGCTGAGCTCGCGATCAGCGATCAGCACTGCTGCGCCTTCGCGCACGAGATAGGCCGCGTTCGCGCTCTGGTGATCGTCCACCGCCGCGGGAAACGGCACGAGAATCGCGCCGACGCCGGCCGCTGCGAGCTCCGACACCGTGAGCGCCCCCGCGCGACAGATCACAAGATCCGCCCACGCATAAGCGCCGGCCATGTCGTCGATGAACGGGACTACGGTTGCGCGCACGGCGGCGCCCGCGTAGTTCTGCCGCGCAGGCGCGAGCCAGCGCTCGCCCGCCTGATGGCGTGCCTCGATGGCGACAGTGTCTGCAACGCGAGCGAGCGCGAAGGGCACGACAGCGTTCAGGCGCGTCGCGCCTTGGCTGCCGCCCAGCACCAGCAGGCGGATCGCGCCGCTGCGCGCCGCAAAGCGCGTCGCGGGCGGCGCTACGGCCGAAATGTCGGCGCGCACCGGATTGCCGATCGCATGCGCTGCGATGTCGGCGCCGAAGCTGCCCGGAAAAGCCTCGAGGACTTCGCGCGCCAGGTGTGCAAGACAGCGGTTGGTGAAGCCTGCAATGGCATTCTGCTCATGGATCAGGAGCGGCCGGCGCGTGAGCCACGCGGCGACCCCGCCAGGACCGGTGACGAATCCGCCCAAGCCCACCACCGCGAACGGTCGATGACGCCGCATCACGGCCAATGCCTGCGCGAGGGCGATCGCCAGGCGAAACGGCGCGGCGAGCCAGGTGAGCACGCCCTTGCCGCGCAGACCGCCGATCGACAGCCACTCGATGGCAATGCGTTCCGCAGGAATGACGCGCGCCTCGAGCCCGCGCCGTGTGCCGAGCCAGACGACTTCGCAGGATCTCTCGCGCAGCAGGCGCGCGAGCGCCAGCGCAGGGAAAACATGGCCGCCGGTGCCGCCTGCCATGATGATGACCGGGCGCGCGCTCATGCGCTGCGCTCCGCCGCGCGTACGCGCGCCCCGGCGCCGCTGCGTGCCTCGTGGGATGCTTCGTGATAGACGCGCAGCACGAGACCCACCCAGGCCATCGACACGATGAGACTCGAGCGGCCGTAGCTCATGAGCGGCAGTGTGAGACCCTTGGTCGGCAGCACGCCCATGTTCACGCCGATATTGATGAACGCCTGGATGCCAAGCCACAAGCCAAAGCCCGCCGCGAGGTAAGCACCAAATTTGAGGCCGGCGCCGGCTGCGAGCCGCGCGATGAAGAAGCTCCTCCAGATGAGGCCCACAAAAAGTGCGAGCGTGAGCGCAACGCCCGCAAGCCCCAGCTCCTCCGCAAGCACCGCGAAGAGAAAATCCGTGTGCGCCTCCGGCAGATAGAAGAGCTTCTGCACGCTCGCGCCCAAACCCACGCCGAACCATTCACCGCGGCCGATCGCGATCAGCGACTGCGTCAGCTGAAAGCCGCTGTTGTACGGATCCGCCCACGGATCAAGGAAAGCCGTGAGGCGTCGCAGACGGTAGCTCGAGCTCATCGCCAGCGTTGCGAAGCCGGCCGCCGCGATCAGCATCATCCCGAGCACATAGCGCAGGCGCGCGCCGGCGAGAAAGAGCAGCGCAAAGCCGCTCGCAAAGAGCACGGTTGCGGCGCCGAAATCCGGTTCTGCGAGGAGCAGCGCTCCCATGCACGCGAGCAGCGCGAGCGGGCGCGCGAGGCCTTTGAAGGTCGTGCGCAGCTCCTTCTCGCGGCGCACGGCGTAGCTCGCCATGTAGATGAGCACGATGACCCGCACGAGCTCGGACACCTGGAAATTCGCCCCCGCCACACGCAGCCAACGGCGGCTGCCGTTCACGGCGTGGCCGAGGCCCGGCACGAGCACGAGCACGAGAAGCACGGTCGCCAACACGAGGAGCGGCATCGACGCGCGCTCGAGCTGCTCGGTGCGCACGCAGAAGACCAGCGCTGCGGCGGCGGCGCCCAGAAGCGTCAGAATGAGCTGGCGCTCAAGATAGAGGAAGGGCTCGCCGCTCGCTTGACTTGCAATCGAGATCGACGCGGAGGTCACCATCACGAGGCCGAGCAGAACGATGCCGAGCGCGAGGGCCAACATGACCGAATCAATGCGGATGCTGCCGCCGTGCGCGCTCGAGCGGGCGAAATTCAACTCGCTGGTGGCGGCGGTGACGCTCATGCGGCGAGCTCCCGCACGGCCTGCATGAAGACGGCGCCGCGCTGCGCGTAGTCCGTGAACATGTCCAAACTTGCGCACGCCGGCGACAGCAGCACCGCATCGCCGAGCTGCGCGGCGTGGGAGGCGGCGCGCACGGCTTCCTCGAGCGTCGCGCAGCGCTCGACCGTGCATACCCCCTTCAGGACCTGCGCGATCTCATCGGCGGCGCGGCCGATCAGAACGGCGTGACGCAGCTTGCCGCGCAATGCCGGCCCCAATGGCGCGAAGTCCTGATTCTTGCCCTCCCCGCCCGCAATCAGCACCACCGGAGCGTTCATCCCGCCGACGGCCGCGAGGGTTGCGCCGACATTGGTGCCCTTTGAATCGTTGATGTAGGTGACGCCGCGCACTTGCGCGACCCACTGCGAGCGATGCGGCAGACCGGAAAAGATCCTAAGCTCAGCGGTCATCGCCGCAAGCGGCAGGTCGAGCGCCTCGCCGAGGGCGAGCGCGGCGAGCGCATTCGCCGCGTTGTGTCCGCCGCCGAGTTTCATGTCGGTGAGCCGCAAGAGCGGCGTGCCGCGGCGCATGAGCCACCACTCATTAGCCTCCGCCGCCAGGGTGTAATCGGCACCGATCGTGGCTCTCAGCGAGAAACTCAGCGTGCGCTGCCCGGGCCGCGGCATGCGCACCACCAGCGGATCATCGAGATTGATCACCGCCGTATCGCAGCGCGCAAAGATGCGCGCCTTGGCCGTCGCATACGCCTCGAGCGATGCATAGCGGTCGAGATGATCGGCGCTGACGTTGAGCACGGCCGCCGCCACCAGATCGAGAGAATCCGTGGTCTCGAGCTGAAAGCTCGAGAGCTCCAACACATAAAGCTCCGCGGAACCCGCGCTGATATGGGTATCTGTATCGATGCTGGCATCGCGCACGCTCGGATCATCGGCATCCAGTAGATCGAGCGCGGGCTCGCCGAGGTTGCCCCCGACACGCACGCGCAGCGCCGCGCGTTGCGCCATGCGTCCGAGGAGCGTCGTCACCGTGCTCTTGCCGTTAGTCCCGGTGATGCCCACAACCGGCGCGTCCGCCGCGCGCGCGAAGAGCTCGATGTCGCCCACGATCTCAAGCCCGCGACGGCGCGCCTCGATGAAAAAGGGCTCCGCGAGCGACACGCCGGGGGATACGACCACGCACAGCGCGGTGTCGAGCAGGCGCGGGTCGAGGCCGCCCAAACGCATTTCAATTCCTGCATCGAGCTCGAGCAGGCGCGCGAGCGCCGGCGGCTCGGCGCGTGTGTCGGTCACCGCCACGCGCCAGCCGCGCTTGCGCAGATAGCGTGCGCAGGAGAAGCCGGTGCGGCCCAGTCCCACGATCACCGCGACAGCGGCTTTATTGAGGTTGGCGTTCATCGCAGTTTGAGCGTCGCCAGTCCCGCCAACACCAGGAACAGTGAAATGATCCAGAAGCGCACGATGACCTTCGGCTCCGCCCAGCCCTTCAACTCAAAGTGGTGATGGATCGGCGCCATGCGGAAGATGCGCTTGCCGGTCAGCTTGTAGGACGCCACCTGCAAAATAACGGACGCCGTCTCGAGCACGAAGATGCCGCCCATCACGAGCACCACGAGCTCCTGACGCACGATCACCGCCAGCACCCCGATGGCGGCGCCGATGGCGAGCGCGCCAACATCGCCCATGAAGACCTGTGCGGGATATGAGTTGAACCACAGGAATCCCAACCCCGAGCCCGCAAGCGCAGCGCAGAAGATCAGCAGCTCGCCCGCATGCGGGATCGCCGGAATCGAGAGGTAATTGGCGAACACCGCATTGCCGCTTGCGTAGGCGAATACCCCGAGCGCGGCGATGACGAGCGCCGCCGGCATGATCGCAAGGCCATCGAGCCCATCGGTGAGATTCACCGCATTGCTCATGCCGACGATCATGAGGTAGGCGATTGCGATGAAACTGCCGGCGCCGAGCGGCGCGGCAAATGTCTTGAAAAAGGGCAGAAACAGGGTCGTCTCCGCCGGTGTCGCGGCCGAGTAGTAGAGAGTGCCCGCCGCGGAGAGCCCGCCCACCGACTGCCAGAAGTACTTCCAGCGCGGCGACAAGCCTCGGGAGTTGCCGATGACGAGTTTCAGATAGTCATCGTAGAGACCGATGAGACCGAAGGCGAAGGTCACGGCGAGCACGGTCCAGACGAAGCGGTCCGCAAGGTCAGCCCACAGCAAAGTGCTGACGAGGGTCGCCACCAAAATGAGCGCGCCGCCCATCGTAGGCGTGCCAGCCTTCGGCAGATGCGACTTGGGTCCGTCGTTGCGCACCACCTGACCGATCGAATAGCGCGACAGGCGCGCGATCATGCGCGGACCTAAGAGCAGCGAAAGCGCAAGCGCCGAGCTCATCGCGAGAATGGCGCGCAGCGTGAGGTAGGAGAAGACGTGAAACCCTGACTTCACCAGGGTCAAATGCTGTGTCAACCAGTAGAGCATGCGCCTACTCCGCTCGCGGCCGGGCGGCAGGTGCGGTGAGCGCCTCGACGACGCGCTCAAGGCGGTTCATGCGCGAGCCTTTGACGAGCATGCGCACGCCGGCGTTGGCGCTGGCGATGAGCGCAGCGGAGAGCGCCTGAGCGTCAGGAAACCATTGGCCGCCCGCGCCGAAGCTCTCCACCGTCCCTACGGTGAGCGCCCCGGTGGCGAACAGCCGCTCGACGCCGTGCTCGCGCGCGAAAGCGCCGATCTCGGCGTGACTCTCCTGCGCAAAATCGCCGAGCTCCGCCATGTCACCGAGCACGAGCCATTTGTTGCCGTCGAGTTGCGAGAGCACCTCGATTCCGGCGCGCACCGAGCTCGGATTGGCGTTATAGGAGTCGTCAATGAGCCAGGCGCCGCTCATCGCCCGCTTGAATTGCAGGCGGCCCGGCACCGCGCGCACGGCGGCGAGCCCCGCGACGATGTGCTCGAGACGCGCGCCCGCGGCCGCCGCCGCCGCCGCCGCACCGAGCGCGTTCATGACGTTGTGCCGCCCGGCGAGCTCGAGCATCACAGCGGCGCGGCCGAGCGGGCTTACGAGCGTGAAGCGTGTCTTGAAACCCTGCGCGTCAACCTCGCAGTGCACGCCTTCTGCGCGCCAGGATGCGCTCGCTGTCATGCCGAAGCTTACGACCTCGGCACGCGTCAAGCCGCGCCACAGCGGCGCATAGGGATCGTCCGCGTTGATCACGGCGGTGCCTGCGGCGGGAAGTCCTTCGACCACCTCGCCCTCGGCGCGCGCGGCAGCCTCAACAGTGCCGAAGCCTTCCAGGTGCTCGGCGCCCGCATTGGTGATGAGGCCGATGGTGGGCGCGGCGAGCTCGACCAGCGCTGCGACGTCGCCGCTTTGATTGGCGCCCATTTCAATGACGGCGAAGTGATGCTCGCTGCCGAGGCGCAGCAATGTGAGCGGCACGCCGATGTGATTGTTGAGGTTGCCGCGCGTGGCAAGGCAGGCGCCGGAGCGCGCGAGGATCGCCGCCGTCATCTCCTTCGTGCTGGTCTTGCCGTTGCTGCCGGCGACGCCGATCACCGGGATGTCAAAGCGGCCGCGCCACTGCTGCGCCGCGCGCGCAAGCGCCGCCTGGCTCTCCGCCACGATCACCTGCGCAAGCGGCGTCACCTGGGGTGCATCGACGACGGCGCCCGCGGCGCCGGCGGCGTGGGCTTGCGCCACGAAATCATTGCCGTTGAAGCGCGAGCCGCGCAGCGCCACGAACAGCTCCCCGCGCTCGAGAGTGCGTGTGTCCGTGCACACCTGCGAGTAGCTGCGATCCTCTCCCTGCAGCCGACCGCCGCAGGCCTCGGCGAAGCTTGCGAGGGTGCGCATCATCGCTGCTGGCCGAAGTAGGCGCGCACGATGGACTGGTCGCGGAAGGCGCGCCGCTCGCTGCCGTAGATCTGATAGGCCTCGTGACCCTTGCCTGCGATGAGCACCAGATCCGCAGGCGCCGCACGCGCAAGGGTTGTGCGGATCGCCTGCGCCCGATCGTGCTCGACGACGAGCGGCCGGCCGGAAGCGATGCCACTCCTGATAGCGTTGATGATGGCTTGCGGATTCTCGCGGCGCGGGTTGTCGTCCGTGAGCACCACCTCGTCGGCGAGCCGCGCGGCAATCTCGCCCATGAGGGGACGCTTGCCCGCGTCGCGATCGCCGCCGCAGCCAAATACGACCCACAACCGGCCACGACAATGGGCGCGCGCGGCGTGCAATGCCTGTTCGAGCGCGTCGGGCGTGTGCGCGAAATCCACGAGCGCATGCGGGCCGGATCCGAAGGGCTCCATCCGGCCGGGCGGCGCCGGCGCACGCGCGAGAGCCGCGGCCGCCGCCGCGAGCGGCACCTCCCAGCTCAGAAGGACGGCCAACACCGTCAAGACATTGTCGGCGTTGAAATCCCCGAGGAGCGACACCTCGAGCTCGCACTCCCCCCAGCTCGACTCGATGGCAAGGCCAAGCCCAGAGGGGCGCGCGATGACGCGCGCCGCGCGCACGAAAGAGGCCGCATCGGGGCGGCCTGCCTTGCGCGTCGTGACGATGAGCCGCGCGTTTGAGCTTGCGCGGGCGAGCTCTTGGCCCAAGGCGTCGTCGATATTGATGACGCGCGCGGCAAGGTGCGGCCAGGAGAACAGGCGCGCCTTCGCCGCCGCATACTTAGCCATGGTGCCGTGATAGTCCAAGTGGTCGCGCGTGAGCTGCGTGAACACCGCCGTGTGAAAGCGCACCGCCGTGACCCGTCCCTGCTCGAGGGCATGGGAAGACACTTCCATGGCGACGCATTCGGCGCCGAGAGCGCGCAGGTGCGCGAGCTGCCGCTGCACGTTGACGGCATCCGCGGTCGTCAGATCCGATTCCGTCAACGCACCGGGCAGGCCGTAGCCGAGCGTGCCCATGTAGGCGGCGCGCCGGCCGCACAGAGCAAGCGCCTGGGCGAGAAGATACGCGCAGGTCGTCTTGCCGTTCGTGCCGGTGATACCGGCAATTGTCAGCGTCTGCGAGGGTGCATCAAAGAAACGCTCGGCAATGGTGCTGGCCACACGGCTCAAGTGCGGCACGCCGCGCACGAAGATTTCGGGAGGCAGAGCGGGCGCCCGCGCATCGCTGCCGACGCTTTCATACAGCACGGCGCTTGCGCCGAGCGCGACCGCTTCCTTGGCGAAGCTCACTGCGTGGTGCGCGCCTCCGCGGCATGCCAGGAAGAGGCCGCCTAGGGATGCGGTGCGGCTATCGAGAGTCACATCGCTGACCGTGATCTCGGAGGGCACGTCGACGAGGCCAGCCGTGAGGTCAGCCAAGCGTCGCAAGCGCGCCATCATTGCAGCGCCGCCGTGCGAACGCCCTGGGCGGCGGCGGGTTCAGTGTCGGGGAGCACACGCACGGGCTCATCCGGCGCCACGGCAAGCAAGCGCAGCGCATGGCCCACAACCGCTGAAAATACCGGTGCGGCAACGTCGCCGCCCATATATTTGCCTGCGCTTGGCTCGTCGATGACGACCACCGCCGCCAGGCGCGGGTTGCTCGACGGCGCCATGCCGCCAAACACCGCCATGTAGCGATCCGTGGAGTAGCCTCCCGCGGTCGCCTTCCAGGCTGTGCCTGTTTTGCCGGACACCCGGTAACCCGGAATGGCGGCGCGCTTGCCGGTTCCCTCCGCGGCAACGACCGACTCGAGCATGCTGATGAGCTCGCGGCACAGATGCTGATCGAGCACACGCTCTCCGGTTGGAGCGCTGTCGACGCGCAGGAAGGAAACCGGACGGTTCATGCCGAGCGCACCGAGGGTTGCGTAGGCATGCGCAAGCTGCAGCGGTGTCACCGAGAGCCCGTAGCCGTGCGACATCGTCGCAATCCCGATGGGCCGCCAGTGGGCGTAGTCGCTCAACAGGCCCGCGGACTCGCCCGGATAGCCGCTCGTGGTCACCTGACCAAAGCCCAACGACGTCAACGTCTTCCAGATGAGCTGCGGCTCCAGAGAGAGCGCGAGGCGCGCCATCCCGACGTTGGAGCTCTTCGCGAGAATGGTCGCCAGATTGATGGCTCCCAAACTGCCGTGCTCATCTTCAATCGTCTTCACGCCGACCTTGAAGAATCCCGGGGCAGTATCGATCACACTGCGATCGTCGTACTTTCCGGACACAAGCCCCGCGGCGACGAAGAACGGCTTGATGCTCGAGCCCGGCTCGAAAATGTCGGTCGCAGCGCGATTTCTGTAGGTGCTCGCGACGAATTGCTCGCGATCATTCGGGTTGTAGGCGGGCTGATTGACCATCGCCAGGACTTCGCCGGTGGCGACGTCGAGGACGACGACCGAGCCTGCTCGGGCGCGCTGCTGGAGAATCGCCGCCTTGAGCTCGCGGTAGGCGAGATATTGAATGCGCAGATCGATTGACAGGATGAGATCGCGCCCTGGCCGCGCACTGCGGATGCTATCCACGTCCTGCACGACGCGCCCGTAGCGGTCCTGGATTACGCGCTTGGCGCCGTCTTCACCCGCGAGCCAATGATCAAAGGCGAGCTCGAGACCCTCCTGGCCCGCATCATCGACGTTGGTAAAGCCCAGGATGTGCCCCGCCACTTCGCCCGCAGGAAAATAGCGCCGGTATTCGCGGCTGAGGTACACGCCGGGAATGTCGAGCGCGCGGATCTGCTGCGCCTCGGCGGGCTGCAGGTGGCGCGCGAGATAGAGGAATTCGCGGTCAAGGTTGCTCGTGACTCGCCGCGTGAGCTCCTGGCGGTCGAGTTTCAGCGCCGCCGCAAGCCGCGGGATCTGATCGGTCGCGAGCGCCAGCTCGCGCGGATTAGTCCACACCGAATCCACCGGCGTGCTGACCGCGAGCGGCTCGCCATAGCGGTCGATGATGGTGCCGCGGTGCGCAACAATGGTGGCCACGCGCGAGAACCGTGCGTTGCCTTGGCTGGCGAGAAAGCCGTGATCGCGCAGCGCCAAGTTCGCGGCGCGCCAGCCGAGCGCGAGCGCGCTCGCGCCCAAAATCGCCAAGAGCACATAGGAGCGCCACCGGAAGGACATTGCCGCCTCTTGGCGCGCCTCATACCCGATCATGGCGCGATCACCTCAATCTGCTGCGGCGGCGGCGTCGCCATGCGCAGTTTGGTGCTCGCGACCCGCTCGACGAAGGCATGCGTCGACCAGGCACTCTGCTCGAGCTGCAGCTGCCCCCATTCAACGTCGAGGTTGTCGCGGCGGGCGTTCAGGCGCTCGAGCTCGACGAAGAGCTCGCGCGCGCGATGTTTGCAATAGATGGCGCCCGCGGCGCTGCCGAGTACGCCGAGCCACAGCGCCAGAATGATAATCGCGAGAGAGCGAGCAGACGTGACGCTCATGGGCGGCCGCGCCTCACTCGAGCTTCTCAGCCACGCGCAGCAAGGCGCTGCGCGCGCGCGGATTGCGCGCCACCTCCGCAGCCTGCGGCCGCAGCTTCCTGCCGACGATGCGCAGGCTGGGCTGTGCCGTCGCCGGCACGACCGGCAGGTGGGCGAGCGCCGCATCGACTGTGGATGCGCGCTGCATGAAGCGTTTAACCAAGCGGTCCTCGAGAGAATGAAAGCTGATGACTGCAAGGCGCCCGCCGGGCGCGAGCACTTTCAAGGCGGCGCTTAGAGCGCGCTCGAGCGCGCGCAACTCGTCGTTGATGAAGATGCGCAGCGCCTGGAACGTGCGGGTCGCAGGGTGCTTCCCCGGCTCGCGCGTGCGCACCGCACCGGAAACGAGTGCCGCAAGCTCGCTCGTCCTCAGCACGGGATGCTCGCGGCGCGCCGCGACGATCGCATTCGCGACGCGGCGCGCGAAGCGCTCCTCGCCTAAGTCTGCAATCACCTCGCGAATCTCGTCGACGCGCGCCCGAGCGAGCCAATCAGAGACGGGCTCGCCCCGTGACGTATCCATACGCATGTCGAGCGGGCCGTCCGCGCGGAAGCTGAACCCGCGGGCCGGGTCATCGAGTTGCGGCGAAGACACGCCGAGATCGAGGAGCACACCGCGGCACGCGCGGCCGTCGCTGTGTGCCGGCACGAGCGACCCAAGCTCGGCAAACGACGCGTGGACGAGCGCAAGCCGCATTTCGTCGGCAAACCGAGCGCGCCCGGCCTGAATGGCTTGCGGATCCTGGTCGATCGCGAGCACGCGACCCTCTCGACCCAAGGCCTCGAGTAGGCGTGCCGTGTGGCCCCCGCGCCCGAATGTCGCATCGACATAGTAACCACCCGCCTCAATGGCCAGAGCCGCGAGCGCTTCCTCGACAAGCACCGCCGTGT
>Ga0182024_10009301_pt1 | contig 20362 bp, 18 predicted proteins | sample P32metaG_FD_120480 | JGI IMG/M metagenome (GOLD analysis project Ga0182024, IMG submission 120480) | Permafrost microbial communities from Stordalen Mire, Sweden - P3-2 metaG (Illumina Assembly) | ecosystem: Environmental > Terrestrial > Soil > Wetlands > Permafrost | place: Sweden: Stordalen... | reverse complement strand
GCTGGCGCTGTGTCTGCTGGGGATGCTGCTGACGCATTTTCTGGCGGTTGGGTGCGCGGTGGCGATTTTGGCCTGGTGCGGGATTTATCTGCGCGGGCGGGGGTTGCGGCAGTCGGCGGTTGCGGTGGGCGCGGCGGCGGTGGTTTTGTGTTTGCTGGGGGTTTCGCTGGTTCATCAGGCGATGGCGGCGCCGGGGAATACGGGGTGGATGCGCGAAGATGCCGCGGGGCATGTTGGCATGACGCTGTGGCGGGCGGGGCTAGTGCCGTTTCGATTTTTGGTGGAGCCGAATTCCAAGACGGAGGATTTTGCGGCGATCGCGGCGGTGGTGTATGTGCTGCCGTGGCTGCTGCGCGGGCGGCTGGCGAAATTGTGCGGGCTGCTGCTTGTCGGCGGGGCGGGGTTTGTGACGGGGCTGGACCTTTTCGCGGGGACGCAGGCGCTGACTTACATTCGATTCACACTGGCGTGCGCGCCGGGGTTTTATTTGCTGATCTCGTCGCTGCCGCTGCGGGGGTGGCTACGGCATCTGCTGCCGGCGGCGGCGGTTGTCTGTTGCGTGCTGGCGCTGCCGGATGATTATGAAACGACGTGGAAGGGGCAGTGGCGGAATCTGGGCGGAGACGTGCGGGCGGCGGCGCGTCCGGGGGATGTGATGGTGTTCGCCAGTCCGGTGTCGCTGTTCATGCTGGACCCGCGAAAGATGTATGACGCGGTGGAGTATTATGCGCATCCGATACCGTGCGCGGTGCTGCTGCTGGATCGGCCCGTGGATTCGGTGCTGGCGGATCGGCTGCGGCGGGCGGGGCACGTCTGGCTGGTATTTCCTGATGGGGCCGGAAGGCAGGCGGATTATCTGCCAGGGTGGCAATTCACGGCGGCGGCTCCGCATCGCGCTCTGGCTGGCGGACTGTGGGAGGCGCACAGTAGAGTTGGGCCATGATTCCGCTGGCGTTTTCAACCAACGCATTTAAGAAGAACACGCTCGATGAGGCGGTGAGTGCGATCGCCGCGGCGGGGTATCGCGGCGTGGAACTGATGGCGGATGTGCCGCATTGTCATCCGGGGTCGTTTGGCGCGGATGCGCGGCGAGCGCTGCGCGAACGATTGGATGAACTACGGCTGACGGTCAGCAACGTCAATGCGTTCACGCTGTTTGCGGATGGGGACACGTATCATCCGACGTGGATCGAGGCCGACGCGGCGCGGCGGGCGGCGCGGATTGAGCACACGCTGGCGTGCGTGGAACTGGCGGCGGAGTTCGGAAGCAAGAGCGTCAGCCTGCAGCCGGGCGGGCCGCTGATCGGGACCGGGTTCACACCCCGGCAGGCGGCGGCGCGGTTTGCGGAAGGGTTGCGACAGATTCTTCCGGCGGCGCGGAAGCATGGGATTGTTCTGGCGGTCGAGCCGGAGCCGGGGTTGCTCATTCAGACGTCGGAGGAATATCTGGCGTTCAAGAATGAGTTTTTCGCGAATGAGGAGTTGGTGAAGATGAACTTCGACATCGGGCATCTTTTCTGTGTCGGTGAAGATCCCGCGGCGGTGATTCGGAAAATGCCGGAGCAGATTGCCCATGTGCATCTGGAGGACATCGGACAGAATCGGGTGCATCAGCATCTTGCGCCCGGCAAGGGGATCATTGATTTCGCCTCGATTTTCAAGGCGTTTGCTGATACCGGGTATGGCGGCTGGGTGACGGTGGAACTTTATCCGTACGAGACGACGGCGGCGGCGGTGGCGAAGGCGGCACATTTGTACCTGGCTCATCTGGCGAGTTGATCTTCCAGTTGGTGCAGATGTAAAGAATTCGTCTTTCGGCTCAGAAGCGGCAATAATGTCGTTCACATGGATTTCTTCAATTACAAGAACGGGCAGCTTTATTGCGAAGGCGTGGCGGCCGAGGCGATTGCGGAGAAGTTCGGCACGCCGGCGTATGTGTATTCCAAGGCGACGTTTTTGCATCACTATCGGCAGATCGCCGAGGCGTTTTCGCCGGTGAAGGCGACGATCTGTTACAGCGTGAAAAGCTGCGGGAACATTCATATCTGCAAACTGCTGGCGGAGGCGGGATGCGGGTTTGACGTGACCAGCGGGGGCGAGTTGCACCGGGCGCTGGCGGCGGGCGGGAAGGCGAAAGACATCATCTATGCCGGGGTCGGCAAGACGGATGTGGAAATCCGCGAGGCGATCGAAGCGGGCATCGCAGCGTTTAATGTGGAGTCGGAAGCGGAGATTGAAAACATCGACGCGGTCGCAACGGCGATGGGGCGCACCGTCGTCGCGGCGCTGCGCGTCAATCCGGATGTCGATCCGAAGACGCACCGGCACACGACGACGGGAAAAAAGGAGACGAAGTTCGGCGTGGACATTGAGCGGGCGGAGCAGGTGTTTGAGCGGTATCGCAAGCTCAAGGCGCTGCGGCTGGCGGGGGTGCATATTCACATCGGCTCGCCGGTGTACGAGATTCAGCCGTACGTGGACGCGGTGCGCAAAGCGACGGCGCTGATTGATCGATTGTCAGAGCGCGGGCACAAGATTGAGTGGCTGGACCTTGGCGGCGGTTATGCCGTGAACTATGAGCGGCCGGATCAGGCGCTGCCGGTGACGCAGCACGCCAAGGCGCTGCTGCCGCTGTTGATGGGCAAGCCGTATCGGATTGCGCTGGAGCCGGGGCGATACATCGCGGGCAACGCAGGCGTTTTGTTGACGCGCGTGCTGTATCGAAAGACCGGCGGGACCAAGAAGTTCGTGATCGTCGATGCGGCGATGAATGATCTGATCCGGCCGGTTCTTTACGACAGCTATCACTTCATCTGGCCGGTTCGGCCGGACGCGGCGAATGTGCCGGCGCATCGGGATAAGTCGCTTTCGCCCGCCGGCGGTGAAGTGGTGGATGTGGTCGGGCCGATCTGCGAGAGCGGAGATTTTCTGGCGAAGGATCGGCCGCTGCCGGTGACGCAGCGCGGGGATTTGCTGGCTGTTTTCACGGCCGGGGCGTATGGGTTCGCGATGAGCAGCAATTACAACAACCGGCCGAGGGCGTGCGAGGTGTTGGTGGATGGGAGCGAGTTCCGGTTGATTCGGAGACGCGAGACGTATGATGATCTTGTGGCGGCGGAGCGGGGGTTGTAATCAATGCTTTCCGTTGCCGTTCTTGCGCGAGCGGTGCGAATGATCGACGACAAGTTCGGTTACGAGAAGAAGATCGACGTGGTGGCCATAGTCGCGCGAGTCGAGGATGTAGATGGTTCGACCGTTTTCGCGCCGCGCCATGGCTTCGGGGTGCGTGACGCGGATGCGCCTGCCATCGGCAAGGTGCATGACAAACGGTCTGAAGGGCCGCGTTTCGTGAAGTTCCTTGATGCGTTCCGTGGTCATGGTTTATCAAGTGTACACGCATTCTTGCGCGAGACAAATCTTCGTATAGGTGGGGATGGCCCACAAATTCCGGCTGGTTCGGCGGCGGGAGACGTATGAGGATTTGGTGGAGGCGGAGCGGGGGTTGTAAGCAGCGCGAAGAGAGCGCGTCGCAAGCGACGCCGCTAAACGGGTTCAGAATGGCAGGGTTTGATCCATCCAGTCGTCGGCGCGGAGGACTTGTTTGCGGTTGAAACGGGCCATGCGTTCGGCGCGCCATTGGGCGAGTTGAATCAGGCGGTCGGCACCGATCCGGCGCCAGTGTTTCACAATCTTCTCGGCGTGGCGGGCGAAGAGGTCGTCCTCGACGCAGGCGAACAACTGGGCGCAGCCGGGGTCGCCCTGGCGGGCGGCGCGGCCGAAAAGCTGGCGGTCGACGCGGGCGCTGGTGGCGGGTTCGGTGCTGATGACGTGCAGACCGCCGATGTCGGCGACGCCGCGGGCGAGCTTGATGTCGGTGCCGCGGCCGGCCATGTTGGTGGCGACGGTGATCTGTCCGCGCTTTCCGGCCTCGGCGACGATGGAGGCTTCCTGAGCAGTTTGTGTCGCGTTGAGCACGCGATGGGGTTTGCCTAGAACCGACAACTGGCGGCTGACTTCCTCGCTGGCGAGGACGCTGCGGGTTCCGATGAGGACGGGGACGCCCTTCTCGTGCAGTTCGCAGACGCGCTCGACGACGGCCTGATATTTCTCGATCGTCGTGTCGAACATGCGGACGGGAAGATGGATGCGGATGCAGGGGCGGTTGGTGGGGATGCGTGCGATGGGGCGATGATAAATGGTCCACATTTCGCCGCGGGATTCCCAGGCGGTTCCGGTCATGCCGCTCATGAGGGGATAACTGCGGAAGAATCGCTGGAAGGACTGGCGGGCGAGGTTTTCCTTGTCGGCGGTAATTTTGACGCTTTCCTTCACTTCAATCGCCTGATGCAGGCCGTGTCGCCAGGAGCGGTCCTCCATGACGCGGCCGGTGAACTCGTCGATGATCTGGACTTCGCCATCGCCGTTGACGAGGTACTGCTCGTCGCGGAAGAAGCACCAGCGGCCGTTGAGGGATTGCGTGACCAGCTCCTCGCGGCGGCGCTGACCCTTCCAGAAGCCGGCGGATTCGCTCTCGGCGAGTTCATCGAGGCGCTTCTGTCCGCGCGGAGTGAGGTCGCAGTGTCGGGCGGCCCAGTCGATGACAAAATCGCGGCCCTGCTCAAGGAAGGCGGCGAGCTTGTCGGCTTCGCGGTAGAGGGAGGCGTTGCCGGCCTCCTCCTCGTCGTCGGGGGAACTGCTGATGATGAGAGGCGTGACGCCCTCGTCGATCATGAGACTGTCGGCCTCGTCGACGATGACTTTGTAGAGTCCGGGGATCATGAGCCGGCCGAGATTGACGCCGCCTGCCAACATGCCGACGGCGGTCTGCGTGCCGTTGCGGAGAGCGCCGAGCATGATCTGATCGCGGAGAAAATCGGCGAGCAGCTCCTTGCTGGTGACGTAGACGACGTTGCGGCGGTATTGTTGGGGCCGGTCGGTGGCGGTGGTTTCGTGAATGACGTGCCCGGTGTCGCAGCCCATGAGTTTGTAGATGGGTGACATCTCCTCGGCGTCGCGGGCGACGAGGTAATCGTTGACGGTGATGATGTGGACGGGCTGTCCGCCCCAGGCCCAGATGGAGGCGGCGAGTGCGGCGGTGATGGTCTTGCCTTCGCCGGTGGCCATCTCGGCGATCCAGCCTTTGATCATGGCCAGAGCGCCCATGATCTGGCAGGGAAAGGGGCGGAGTCCCAGGGCGCGGAGGGTGGCTTCGCGGGCGATGGCGAGGGCGCGATCCATGGCGGGGCCGTGGAGGCGACCGAGGCGGGCGAGATCGCGGGTCTCCTCGACCAGTTCGCGGAAAGCGACCGCGCCGAGTTTCTGAATGTCAGGTTCGAGCAGGTCCACGCGATCGGCGGTGGCGCGAAGGTCTTTGAGAATGGGACGATGGTTGGTAAACCAGCCGACGGCGCCGTTGACGAAGAGATCGAGGTTGCGCAACTCCGGGGCCTTGACGCGGCGGGCGTCGAAGACCCGGAAAAGCTCATTGGAGGCGGCGTAGGACATAGCGGTGATATCCTCAAATCCATTTGCCGCTGTCGTGGACCTGGATGATCTGCCAGAAGCGGCGCATCCATTGCCAGATGAGGGGGCGGCGTTCGAGGGTGAAGCGGACGTAGGCGCGCTGGCCGGCGATGTATTTGTTGCCGGGGTTGTCGACGGACATTTCGATGAGGAACTGGGGCACTTTTGGATGGGAGGCTTTGGGATCTTTGGGGTCCATGTCCAGATCGCCGCCGCCGGCGGGACCGAAGGAGGGATTCACTTCGCCGACCGCGCCGGGGAAGGGCTTGACGTTGCGAGCATGGAGAACGGTTCCCAGGTCGCTGACGAAACGGACCTGGTTTTCGACCTTGCTGAGATCCGCGGCCTGGAAGGGCAATTCGGCGTCGTTGGAATCGAGAATCGCCTTGACGCGAAGATCGTTCAAGGTGGCGACCATGCCGATTTCGGTTTTGCCGTTGGCGAGGAAGGAACCCTGAAGCTGTGCGAGGTCGGGGGCGACGAGCTGGCCGTCGATGGGAGCGCGGATGGTGAGGGAATCCTGATACTTAATATCCGAATCCAACTGTTCGCCGAGCGCCTTGGCGTCCTCGACGGCCGTGGTGTACTCGAGCATGTCGTTCTTGGAGTCGGCGAGGCGCTGCTGGGCCTGGGATTCCGCGAGTTCTGCCTGGAACTTGCGGATTTCTGCGTCGAGCCGCATGTTGTCGGCGACGAGAATGACGTCGCCTTTGTGCAGCCACTGGCCATCGTGGGCTACGATCCGGCGCACGAAGCCATCGTAGGGAGCGGTGAGGACGAACCGCTGGTTCGGCTCGAGGAATCCGACGGCCTGAACGTAGACGCGGAAGGGAATGACGCCGATGAGGAGGATGACGGCGGCGGCGGCAGCGGCGCAGAAGATGGAGGCGCGGGTACGCTTGCGGTGCAGTTCGGGGTCGAGGGTGAGATAACGAACGGTCTTGTAAACCGGGACGCCCGCCCAGGTGATGATGCCGCCGATCGCCATGAGGACGCCGAGGATCGGCACGCGGAAGGTGACGAGGACGACGATGGCCAGACCGATGAAGAGGCGATAAATCGCGCTTAAGACGGAATAGAGCGCCAGCCAGACGCGCTGGCCGGGCGGGGGAAGGGGCTGGGTGGGCTTGATCTTGAAGATATGCTGCTTGACGAGGCCGAGCGTGTAGTCGGAGCTTTTTTGCCGCAGGTTGGGAATCTCAAGCAGGTCCGACAGGATGTAGTAACCGTCGTAACGGAGCAGCGGGTTGGCGTTGAACATGACGGTGCTGACGCTGGCGATGAACATGGCGTTATACAGCAGTTGATGCAGCAAGGGATAGGCGGTTTCGTTGATGTTTCGCCAGAGAATGGAGCAGATGGCTGCGACGAAGATTTCCACGATCATGCCGGCGGCGCCGACGAAGATGCGTTTCCAGCGGCTGGGGAAGGCCCAGGCTGATGAAGCATCGACGTAGGGCGTGGGGACGAAGACCAGGAGCATGAGCCCCAGTTCGTGGCATTCGCCGCCGAAGCGACGGCAGGCGAAGGCGTGGCCGAGTTCGTGAATGGCTTTGATGCAGATGAAGACGGCCCAGAGATAGAGCCAGTTGCTGGGATTGATGGCGTCGGAGGCGGAGGCCTTGAGGCTGCCGGGTCCGTCGTTCCAGCGCGGGGCGAGGGTGGCGGCGGCGAAGATGACGACGGCCAGCCAGACGATGACGCCGAGCCAACTGAAGACGAGTTCAGCCAGGGGCATCCAGCGCTTGAGGAAGGTGTCGGGGTCCCAGATGGGAATGCGCGGGAACAGGACGTTCATGAGCCGGCCCTGCATTTTTCGTTTGACCTGATCCTTGTGGCGTCGCAGCAGGGTGAGGGCGTCGGGGGGGACGTTGGTCTCAAGCAGGTTGGCGGCGTAGAGCTGGGAGAGAATCTGGATGACTTCTGGCTGCGTGGGGGCGTCGTCGGCGAGGTGTCCGCCGACAAGATCCCAGGCCTCCTCGATGGTGCGGCGGCCGTCGAGGAGACCGACGAAGCAGTAGGCGGGATCGCTGAGGCGGTGATATTGATTGCCGGCGGGATCGCGGACGACGTACCAGCGTTCGCCACGGTGGAACTGCCGGGAAATCTGGGCGCCGCAGCGCAGGCGCGGACGAAGGGCGGCCACGCGATACCAGGATTCGGAAAATGTTGGGCGGGCTTGGATCATATTGAGCGGAGCGTTTCCGGCGCGCAAAAAAGACCGGGCCGGGACGGCCCGGCTCTGTTGTCTCTATAACCAGGTCCACGCCTTGAGGCGCAGCCAGTCGATGAACTTGTGGGTCCAAATCCAAACGATGCGGCGCGGCTGGATGTTGATGCGGGCCTCGCCCTCCATGCCTGGCCGCCATTCGGGATGGTCGGGCGACTCCGGCAGCGTCGCGTACACCTTGAAAACATTGGCGCCGTCCTTGGGCTGGCCCATCGCATCGACGCGCTCGATGGTGAACGGATATTTCTTGCTCGGCAGCGATGTCGTGGCCAGTTCGCCGCCGTAGATCCGGCCGTATTGGTCAACGTCCTGAATATCGTTTTCGGCGACGGAGAGTTCGGCGCGGAGATTCTCGCCGGCCTGGAAGGTGAAAAGTTCGTCGCCCTGCTTCTTGAAGGCGTTGATCTGGTCTTCGAGGTCTCCTGTGAGCACGATGCCGTCGGCGGGAGCGACGATGGTGGATTGATCGATCTCGTATTGGTACTCGTCGGCCTCGGCGAGGGCGGACTTTTCGCGCTCGGTGTTGACCTTGTAATCTCCCATCTTGGAGGGATCCTCGCGGGCGTCGGAGAGATTGCTTTCGGCTTCGGAGTGATATCCCTGGGCTTCGGCCTGAGCCTGACGGAGTTTCTTTTCCAGTTCGGTGGTTCTCATTTGCAGCAGGCGATCGCCTTTGTGGACGAGGTTCGGCCCAGGGCGGACGTAGACGGCCTCGATGTAACCGTCCACGGGGGAGGAGATCGTCGTCTTGGCCACCGGCGCGAACTGGTACGGCGCGGTGACGTGATATTCGACCTTCACGGTGCAGATGATCAGCAGCAAAGTCAGGACGGACACAGCGATGATCTTGGCCAGCATGAATTGCGGGCCGACGGTTTTCTCGGCGAGGTCTTTGATGGCCAGGCCGGTTTTGGTGATGAGCCAGCGGTCGTTGGCGTAGCGGTCAAAGAGCTGTGGAGCAAGCAGATCGACGGCGACGGTGAGGCCGGCCATGACGTGCGGGGCGAGCTGGGCGTTGGGAGCGAATTCAAGCGTGAGGACGCCGACCACTTCGCTCTCGCGGCGAAGCGGCAGCGAGAGGACGGCGTTGCCGCCCTGGGTGCGCGAAAAATTGGCCGCGGCGCGAGTGACGTTGGCGCTCGCAGAGGCTTTGCCTTCGCCGCCGGCTTCGCCGGGGACGAAATGCACGGGTTCGTCCTGATCGACGCATTCCTCCATCACCTGCTGAATGTCGACGACGAGTTCCTGTTTCTTGTCGAACTGCTCGGTGTGGCTGAAGGCCACGACTTTCACGTCCTGCCCTTTGATCCATCCCATGGTGACGCGGACGGCCTTGGTGCGGGAGGCCAGTTCGTTGCAGAGGCTCATCACAGCCGCTTCGAAACCATGAGCGGTGGCGACGGCGGTGGCCAGTTGCAGGACGTGCTGGTGGCTCTGGGCGATGATCTGCGTCTGCTCGGCGTTGCGTTTGAGGGTGTACAGCTCGAAGTATCCTGCGACGATCTGCATGGCGACCAGCCGCTGGCGGGCGCGTTCGGCGTTGAGACAGCGGGTGATGACGGCGCTGACAGCGACGGGATTGCCGTCCTGACGGAGGATGGTGATGAGGCAGAACTGCGGCTCGGTCTGGGTGGCGACGCCGGCGTCATTGGCGTTAATTTCTATCGCGCCGTCCTTACCCTGGGCGAGACATGCGGAAACGATCTGCTGGAAGGCGTTCGTCACTGCGCCGCGCGTCTGCGGATCGGAGTTCTCCGGCCGGATGAGGGAGACCAGACGCAGGCCCGGCGGATCGCCGGCTTCGATCATGAACGCGGCGGCCTCGGTCGCGGCGACGACCACGGCCTGGGTGGTCAGAAGATCGTGAATGAAAGCCGGCAGGCTGGCCGAGGCGTTGAGCAGGCGCTCGACGAGCTTGCTGTGCTTGGAGACCGCTCCGGGCGATTGCGCTTCGCCGGCGCCTTGCGGCTCTTGTGAACTTGGTTCAACGATTCCTGACGCCACGAACCGATCCTCCACACTCAGGGCGTAACCGACCCGATCGCGCCGGATTCATCGCCCACTTTCGCGGGCAGTTGCACAATCATCGGCAGGCCGGACGGACGCTGGTCGGGATTGGGAATGCTCACGCGCACCGTGCGGGTCTGGCCGACGTAATCCACCATCGGGTCAAGGAAAATGACCTCGCCGGCTATCCATGTGTTGGGCTGGTCGGGAAAGGCAACTTCAACCGGATCGTGCAGGGCCAGGCGGCCGGCTCTGCGCGCGTCCAGATGAAATTCGATCCACAGCGGATTGTTGGCGACGATGAAGCAGGCTCCCTGCTTGTCGCTGCTGGCATCGACGATTTCGCCGGCGAAGAGGTTCACGCTCTCGACCACGCCGTCGATGGGGCTGCGGAGCGTCATGTGCCGCAGCTTGACGAGCTGCTTTTGGTAGGCGAGTTGTCGCTGATTGTGGTCATCCTCGGCCTGGTGGAGCCGGGCCTTGGCCACGTCGCGGTCCATGAGGGCGTTGATGGTCTCCAGGCCCGTTGTGTTGCCGGCGGGGAGGTTTTTGTACATATCGACCAGTTGGCTCTTGGCGTCGATGGTGACCTTGGCCTCCTCAATGGCGCCCGTGGCCTCGGAGGCGGCTTTGAGCAGGGCCATTTCGGCTTCGGCCTGATCGGTGTCCTCGACCATCAGGACGTCGCCCGCTTTGACCAGATCACCCGGCTTGACCATCACCTGTTTCACCACGTCGTTGCCGTCGGGATTGCCTTCGAAGCTGACGCGATGCTGCTCGGAGGGGGTTCCAATGCCATGGACGAGGCGTGGATCGACGAACGACTGGATTTGCGGCGAAGTTTGCGCCCAGAGCACGGCCGTCGCTGCGGCGGCGCAAAAGGCGACCACCGCGGCCATCGCCGCAGTGCGATGATGAATGTTCGTTCTCATGCTTGATTGACCTCGATTGCTGTTGCCGTGGGAAACGAGCATTTTTATTGAATTATCCCCGTTCGGTCAAGTTACCGCGGCAGTCCGCTACCGGCGCGGCACAGCCCCCGCCAGCACAATCATCGGCCGCTCCACAACACTCTCCCAGCCAAGAATGCCGAACCGTCCGGGCAAGCGTGTTATCGGAACCGCGGGGCGTACGGCTTCACCGGTTTCCGAACCGATCTAACCCGCGCCAAGCGCCCCGCGAGCGGGGCCGCTAAACTGACTTAACCATATCCTAGCCTCTGTAAATCCGACTCGCCCAGGCCAAAATGATGGCCGATCTCGTGCAGAACCGTCTTTCGCACCTGGCGGACCAGTTCCTGCTCGTCGCGGCAGACCTGCTGGATCGGCTCCTGGAAGATAAAAATCACGTCGGGCATCGCGCCGGAGTCCTCGACGCCGCGGGCGGTTCGCGGGCGGCCGTGATACAGGCCCAGCAGCAGGCCGCGCGGGCCAATCCGCGCGCTCTCCAACTGCCTCGGCGTCGGGCGATCGCAGACCTCGATCGGCACTTCCTCCAGAAACTGCGAGAACTCATCCGGCACTTCCTCCAGCGCCTGTTCGACGAGTTCGGCGAATTTGGTTTTGCTCACCCGATACGCCACGCATAGAATCGTATACCCATGAAACAACTTTTTCTTTATGCCGCGTTGACCCTTGCCGGAGCGGGCTGTGGAATGCCCAGTTTTCTGGTCACTCCGGTTGAAAACCCTTCGGCCCTGAACCAGGTGCAAGTGAGGCCGGGACAGGGGCTTTTTGCGCCGAAAATCGCCATTGTGGAGGTCGAGGGAACGCTCATCAACGAGCGATCCGTCGGCATGTTCAGTTCGTCGGACAACCCGCTGAGCCTGTTCACGCAGGAACTGGATGCCGCCGCGGCCGATCCGTCGGTGAAGGCCGTCGTGCTGCGCGTCAACTCGCCCGGCGGCTCCGTCGGGACCAGCGACACGATGTATGATGAGGTCATCAAATTCCGCCAGCAGACCGGCAAGCCGGTGATCGCCTCCGCACAGGAGATCGACGCCAGCGGCGCTTATTATGTCTCGTGCGCCGCCGACAAGATCGTGGCCCATCCGGCCGGCATCATGGGGAGCATCGGCGTGATCTTTGAGGACTTCGACGTCGTCGGAACGCTGAACATTCTTGGCATCAAACCCGAAACCATTAAAAGCGCCGAACTGAAGGACATCGGCTCGCCCTTCAAGCACATGACCGACAAGGAGCGCGGCGTGCTGCAAGGGCTGGTGGACAGTTACTTCGAGCGCTTCAAGGGGATTGTCTCGGCCAACCGTCCGATCAAAGATCCGGCGGCGATGGCGCTGGTGAGCGACGGCCGCGTCTTCACGGGTCAGGAAGCCGTGAAACTGCACCTGGCCGATCAGGTCGGCCGGCTCGATGACGCGATCGCGCTGGCCAAGCAGATGGCCAACGCGCCCGGAGCGTCGGTGGTGATGTACGCCCGGCCGTACGGCCCCAGCGGTTCGATCTACGCCGAGCTTTCCCAGCCGCAGCCGCGCGCGGGCGTCACGACCCTGGCCCTGCCCGAAAGCGCCGAGACGCTGCCCGGCGGCTTCTATTATCTTTGGATGCCGTGAGGGACGATCTCTAATAGCACGAGCGACGCAGCGCTTTTATGATCCGCATCACCTGCACCCATTGCCGTCAGGTTTTGACCATCGACGAAGGCTTCGCCGGCGGCGTCTGCCGCTGCCAGCACTGCGGCACGATCCAAACCGTTCCCTCCGCCAAGCCCGCCACGCGCTCCGGCGGCGGCGGAATCGTCGGATCGGCCGCCAAGACGCTCTACCGCTCAGCCGAACGCGGCTCCCGCCCCCCGCGCGACGCCTCGCAGGAACATCCGCTCAGTGATTCAACGTTGGAGGAGCTGGCTCAGATCGTGAGCAGCAGCGGATTGCAGAGCCAGTCGCGCCGCCTGCGCCAGCCGCCGATCCCCGGCGCCGCAAGCCCCGCTTTCACCATGACGCCGCCGCGAAAAAAACTGTCGCTGCCGCTGCTTGTGGCGACGGCGATCATTCTGATTCTGCTGCTGATCATCGTCCTGCTGCTGCTGCGCCATCCGGCAAATCAAGCCGCTCCATCGGCTGCGAGTTCCGCGCCACCGGCCGTTGTCGCGGCGACTCCGAATTTTGCCGCCATGACCCTCGACGCCGAGGACACGGTCGTCTATCTCCTCGACGACGGCGGCTCGGCAAGCGACATCCTGCCGGCGATGGAGGCGATCTGCTTCCAGTCGATCAAATCGCTCGGCCCGCAGCGGCGGTTCAAGGTCATCTTCTGGCGCGACGGCAGTCCGATGTATCCGCTCGACGGAACCACGCGGGCCACCGACGACGAGGAGCGCAACTGCGAAAGCGCCCTGCGCGACAATTACGCCCAGGGGAGCACGACGATCGACTCAGCCTTCAAGCTCGCCGTCGGCTGCCATCCCGACGCCATCGTGGTGGTGACCGCCAAGGCCGAGCAATTGCCGGATGATTTCTCCGAGACGATCCTGACCATGCGCGGCGACTCGAACGCGAAAGTCTACACCGTCGGTGTCAACGGCGACTCGACCACCGACACGACCAAGCTCGGCGAACTGGCCACCATCGCCGCCCACACCGGCGGGCAGTTTCTCAATATCTCTTCCAGCGATTTGAATCGGCTGGCGCACTGAACGAGCCACCTTCGACGGTTTTACCGCTCATGGCTACAGAAAACGGGACAGGTCCAATTATCTAACGGGCAAAAGATAATTGGACCTGTCCCGTTTTCTGAAGCCTGCGTGATGCGCGGATGAATATTTTTATATTACGCGAGCATAAACATCCTCAATTCGTACGACCGCGTCCCTAAGTTCAGAAGCCATCGCCATCCGCGGTTCTTCATCGATTACATATCGTGTGAACATTGCGGATCGCTGCCCCTTTGGTCGATGTTGCTTCCCGTGAAGCTCCGCTTGAATAAGCTCAAGTGCCTGTATTGCCATTCTCAGATCCCGAACAACTGCGGAACTTTCAGATTGTTTACTGGCTCGTTCCAATTCAGACCTGCAGGTCTTCAAGACAGATTCCGCCGACTGTGCGAGGTTGCTACGTGTTATCTTGAGTTGAGCCATAGCATCACGACGCGGAAAACGGGACGGGTCCAATTATGTCCGGCTTACGTTTTTCGGCGGCCTGCCGCGCGGACGCAGCGGTGGCAGGGCCATCTCCCGTTCCATGCGTCCTGTCCACTGCGCCGACCCAAACGGACGACTGTGCTTCAATGACCGCTGGAGCCATTGCTCTTCCAGCGATGTTTGCGGCTGATTCACCCACATCGTCCAGTCCTTGCGCCGTCCCACGGGCCATGAGCAGATCGGAACGCGCGGGGCGTCTGGCGTCAAGCCGGCAAACAGGCTCGACCATTTCCAGTCCTCGGCTTGCTTGACGAGCCCGGCGTTGAGCGGATTGCGATGCACGTAACGCATCAGCGTCGAAAAATGCGCATCGTCCTGGACCGGGAAGGATTTGTACCGGCCTTGATAAACGCTGCCCAAGCCCACCCGATGACGGTGCTCCAGCCAGCGCCGCACGTGCGTGATCGTGAGCCGCTGCATGAAGCGAGATAGTTCACCGTCCTTGGCGGGCCAAAGCACCAGATGCCAGTGCGTCGGCATCAGGCAGTAGCCGCACACGCGGATGGGAATCAACTCCAATGTTTGCACCAGGACGCGTTGAAAGGCCGCGTAGTCCGCGTCGTGCCGGAAGAGTTCCATTTTGCCGGCGGCGCGGTTAAGCACGTGATGGATGACCTCTCCGGGCGCGTGACGAGCTTGTCTGGGCATCGCTTAAATCTAACCAGCCAAAATGTCCGTGTCAATTTAATTGGACCTGTCCCGTTTATTATGCGCGAAAGCTCATCTGCCGGGGATTCCGACGGCCAGCTTTTTCAGCATCTTCTGAATCCGCGACAAGCGCGTCTCTTGCTTCCTGGCTGATTCGATCCACTTCAAGTACTCCCGCTGGTGGCTTGGGGGGAAGTCCATGAAGCGATCGCGGGCCTTTTTGCTGGCGGCCAGCGCGGCTTTCACGTCGGGCGGGATGGGAATGCGGGGAGTCTTGCGGATCATCGGCGGCAGTATAATCACAGCGTCACTCGAAGAAAGATGAACCGCCCGCTTCGCTGGAGCACGCGGAGATCGCCGAGAGAACCAATATCCAAGGACAATTGAATTGATCTCCGCGTGCTCTGCGCTCCAGCGAAGCGGGCGGTTCAAATTTCCTTCGGATTACGCAAAGGCCGCGCATCGCCGCACCGGCCGCCTGCATTTCCGTTGCGGCGCGGTACTCTTGGGCGGTTTGCCGAACGACTCACCCAACCCGCCCGGTTCGCGCGTCAATCGCTGGTGGTATGCCAGTGCGCTGGCGATGGTCTACTGTTTCTATTGGGTGTTTCATCTGCTTTTTACGCAATGGTGGTTCACGCTGCCGCACGATCAGGGGCCGGGACCGATCATCCGGGCGGAACGGCTGACCAATGGCACGATGGCCGCCCTTCTCGGCGTGACGATGCTGGCGATGCGAAGCAGGCGGGTGGATCGGGCCGCGAGTCGGGGGCGGCGGGCGATTCTGCTGGCTGTTCTGGTTGTCTTTCTTGGATTTCATGTCGCAAACTGGACGGAGCATCGCCGGGCGGCGGGGGTTCTCGTCGAGGACGTGGGGAGGACGACCATCGCGGCGGATCATCTGCTGCTGCAAGGTAAGAATCCGTACGCGGCCCCGGTTGATCCGCAGGGTGGTTCGCCGCCGAGCACGCGATTCGATGGGTACAAATACCTGCCGGTGACGATGGGGGTTTATTTTCCGTCGGCGATGCTTTTCAGCAACGGCAGCCAGGCAATCGTGGCGACCAATCTTGTGCTGAGCCTCATGGCGGCGTTGGCGCTTGGGGTCTGTGTGCGGAAGGAAATCTCGCTGGATGCGGCGCTGCTGTGCGCGACGCTGTTCTTTATGTCGGAGGTCGTCTCCTACGAAGAGGTCGTCTTTGGCAGCAATGACGTGGTGCCGATGCTGCTGGCGACCGCGGCGCTGTGCAATCTGGAGCGGCGGTTCGTTTGCGGGGTGCTGGTTGGGCTGGCCATCGCGGCCAAGCCGCTGCCGGGGGTGCTGTGGATTCCCATTCTGCTGACGCCGCGCGGAACCAAGGGGTGTGCCGCGGGAATTGGCGTGGGGTTGCTGCCCTGTCTGCCGTTTTTGCTGTGGAACCCCGTGGCGATGATCGACAATACGCTGCTCTTCGCCTCCAGCCGCGGGTGGGCGCCGGCGGCGGCGCTGTATCATGCGCCGGCCGCTGTTCGCATCGCGGCGCAGCTGGCGGTGATCGGGGTTTATCTGGCCGTCGGCCTTCGCAACTGGAGCGCCCCTGCCTCGCTGATCCGGCGCTGCTGTTACGCGGCGGTCCTTTCGCTGGGTCTGGAGCTGGCGGCGCCGTTTGTGCATCAGAACTACTTTATCTGGTGGTATATGCCGCTTTGCGCGGCGGTCACGGGGATGATTTTCAATCCGGCGACGTACGAATGGATCGGCCGCTCCAGGTCCGAGTTGTAAATCGCCGGAAAATATTTCCACAGGGCCGCGCGTCCTTGCCGATGAAGGGATACGGGCAGGAATCGCAGGATTATCGGACCTTCCCGTTCTGTGCGGCACGGTTTTTTGGAATTTACATGGCAAAAAATCCCCAGCGTAAAGTCATTTTTCTGGCCGGTTTGATGGGAGTTCTGACGCTGACCAGCGCATTGCTGCTGGCGCTGGCTCCGCCGCCGCTGGACGGACAATCGACGATGAACAATTTATGGGCGACCGACGCCGCGCCGGCGAGCGGCAGCGAGTTGGCGAGCGCCGTTTTTCAGACGCGGGTTCCGGCGAAAGAGGGGGCGTGGAAGTACATCTACATTCACGACAGCGGTCCGGCCAAATCCGCGGCCCTGGGAAACAGCGACCATTTCATCATCGCCAACGGCACGACGCGGCCGGACGGCCAGATCATCATGACGCAGCGGTGGAACGCCCAGACCGCCGCCGCCGCGCCGGCGGGAGTGCAGAGCATTGACTCATCGTGCATCAGCATCTGCGTGGCGGGCGACTTCAATGCCTCGCGCCCGACGCCGTCGCAGGTTCGGCGGCTGACGGAATTGGTCAGCACGCTGCAGGGTCAGCTCGGCATCGGCGGCGACAAGGTCTATTGTCTGGCCGACGCGGCGCCCGGCGCGGGGATCGGGCGGCAGTTTCCGCTGGAATCGCTGCGACAGCAGATTCTCCCCTGATCGACAATTCCGCTCCGAGCGCCGTTGAGCATTCCCCCCACCGCCGGTACTCTTGCGGCGGGATGGTTTGGAAACCGCAAACGATTCTCACCGAGCTGCGCCGGCTGCACAAAAGCGGCGCGAATCTTTCCTATAACCATTTGTCGCGGCGCAAGCAGGCGCTGGTGTCGGCGGCGGCGTATCACTTTGGGAGTTATCGCAAAGCGGTTGAAAACGCGGGCATGGATTACGCGCTGGTGCTTCGCCGTCCGCGCTGGACGAAGCAGCGCGTGATCGCGCTGATCAAACAGGCGCGCCGGGGGGGCAGGGAGCTGCACTGGTCGGCGGTGACCAAACATGGCAATGAATTGAGCCGCGCGGCCTTTGCGTCGTTGCAGCCGCGGTTGTTCGGATCGTGGGCGAAGGCGCTGGTCGCCTCGGGTATGGACGCGGATGAGGTGAGCCGCTATCGGAGGTGGGACAAGCATGAGATTGTCTACGAACTGCGAAGCCGCCACCGCGAGGGGCTGGCCATGAACAGCGGGGCGGTGCAGCGCGAGGCGCCGGGGCTGCACGCGGCGGCGGTGCGGTATTTCGGTTCGCACGACGGGGCGCTGAAGGCGGCGAGTTTGAGTCCGAAGGCGGCGCGGCTGCGCAGGCGACGGACCAACGTAAAGAAACCTTGAAGGCAACAACGGAATGTCCATGCCAAACACGAACGGAAAGTTCATCGTTCTCGACGGCGGCGAGGGATGCGGAAAGACGACGCAGACCCGCATGTTGGCCGCGGTGCTGACGGCGCGCGGATTGAATGTGCTGACCGTCCGCGATCCGGGGGCGACGCACATCGGCGAGCAGATCCGCCAGATTCTGTTGAATCCGGAGCAGAGCGAGATGGGCATGCGCTGCGAGATGCTTTTGTACATGGCGGCGCGGGCGCAGCTGATGACGCAGACGATTCTGCCGGCGCTGGCGGGCGGGCAACTGGTGATCTGCGACCGCTTCATCTCCAGCACGCTGTCGTATCAGCTGGGCGGCGAGGGATTGACGGCCCAGGAGATTTACACGGTCGCGGATGTCGCCATTCAGCGCCGGCGGCCGGATCTGACGATCATTCTGGACATTCCCGTGCATGACAGCGACGGGCGGCTCAATCGGCCGAAGGACCGCATCGAGCGGCGGCCGCGCGAATACCATGAGACGGTGCGGCGAAACTTTCTGGAACTGGCGAAGACCGATCCGGCCCGCTATCACGTCGTGGACGCCGGGCGCGACGCGCAGGCGGTTCACGTCGACGTTCTCAATGCGGTGCTGCAATGGGCGAGTTGATCACCTTCGACGACGTGTTCGGGCAGCCGGGGGCGGTGGAGTTTTTGCGCCGATTGTGCCGCGCTGATCGTCTGCCTCATGCCATGCTGTTTGACGGTCCTGTCGGCGTCGGCAAGGCGAGGTGCGCGGCGGCGCTGGCGGCGAGCTTCCTGTGTCTGAAGCCGCGCGGCGATCTTCCGTGCGGCAAGTGCGAAAGCTGCATCGTGCTGCCGAGCGGCAACCATCCTGACTATCACGTAATCATCAAGGAGCTGATTCGCTATTACGACAAGACCGGAAAATCCAAGGCGACGGTGCATTCGATTCACTCGATCCGGGCGGAGCTGATCGAGAAGGCGGCGCACACGTCGGTGATGGGGCGCGGGAAGTTCTTCGTCATCGAACAGGCGGATTTGATGAGCGAGGACGCGCAGAATTCGATGCTCAAGACCCTGGAGGAGCCGGCCGGGCGAGCGGCGATCGTGCTGCTGAGCGACGCACCGTATCTGCTGCTGCCGACGGTGCTGAGCCGGTGTCAGGTGGTGCGGTTTGCGTTGCTCGATGCGGCGCTCGTTGCCAGGGAACTGAAGCAGCGCGGGATAGACGCCGCGACAGCGGCGGAGGCGGCGGAGTTGTCGGAAGGTTCGCTCGGCGGAGCACTGAGCCTGATCTCCGACGGCACATTGGCCACGGCGCGGCAACTGCGGGAGCGGATCGAGGAGTTGTTTGCAGGCCGCGCCGCGGCGGACTTGTCGGGCTTTCTGAGCAAATCCGCCGCCGAGTATGCCCAGAAGCAGCTTGAGCGCGATCCCTTGTCGAGCAAGGAAGCGGCCACGCGGGCGGCGATGTCGCTTTATCTGCACCTGGCGGCCGAGCAATTCCGGCGGCGGCTGCACGAGGATGGCGACAGTGGCGATCTGGAGCGAGCGTGTCGCGCGATTGATGCGACGCGTAGATGCCAGATGTATCTGGACGCTAACGTGAATGCGCCGGTGGCGCTGGGGCAGTTGGCGGCGGCGTGGACGGAGGAGTTTGCGTCAGCCTAGGCAAGAGGTCATTTGCGATACTTGGCCCTGATCTGATCAAGCGCTTCATCGGCCGGAATGCCTTTGGTGCGACCACTTTTGAGATCGTCAAGCCGCCGTTCAACTTCCACGACCCACGCCTTGTCGATCTTCCGCTGCTCCTCCGGGCTGACGCTCGCAAACAACTCGTCGGCGATGTCCATGCGGTCATTGAGGTCCAATGCTTTGGCGGCTTTGAGAATCTGTTGCTTGGTCATGGCCATACGGTTTGGACGCAACCTATACCGAACGCCCCGCAAGCGGGGCCGCTAAACGGGTTATGAAACCACGTCTTGCATAAACCGCGTCTCACGCCAGCGTGCCGAGTTCCATTTCGTGCAGACCCTTGCCGCTGGGGACCATGGGATAGACGTGCTCATTTGGCTCCACGTAGAAATCGACGAGCACGGGGCCGTTGTGGTTGAGCATGGTCTCGACGGTTTTGGCCACTTCCTCCTTGCGGTCGCAGCGGATGCCTTTGATGCCGAAGGATTCAGCCATGGCGGCGAAGTTGGGGTTCTTCATGGCGCTCTGGCTGTAGCGCTTCTCGTAGAACAAATCCTGCCACTGCTTGATCATGCCCTGGAAGTCGTTGTTCAGAATCGCGATCTTCACGGGGATGTTGTATTCGGCAATGGTGGCCAGTTCGTACATGGTCATGAGGAAACTGGCGTCGCCGTCGATGTCGATGACGGTCTTGCCGGGATTGCCGAGCTGAGCGCCCATGGCGGAGGGAAGGCCGTAACCCATCGTGCCGAGGCCGCCGCTGGTGATCATCTGGCGCGGGCGGCTCCAGCGATAAAATTGGGCGGCCCACATCTGATGCTGGCCGACGCCGGTGGTGATGATGGCGTCGCCGTTGGTCTGGCGGTTGATCTCTTCCAAGACATATTGGGGCTTGGCGTTCTTACTGTCGTCGAGATAGTGGAATGGGAATTTCGCCTTCCATGCCTGGATGGTTGCATGC
>Ga0182024_10009300_pt1 | contig 20362 bp, 11 predicted proteins | sample P32metaG_FD_120480 | JGI IMG/M metagenome (GOLD analysis project Ga0182024, IMG submission 120480) | Permafrost microbial communities from Stordalen Mire, Sweden - P3-2 metaG (Illumina Assembly) | ecosystem: Environmental > Terrestrial > Soil > Wetlands > Permafrost | place: Sweden: Stordalen... | reverse complement strand
GGCGGCGGCATTCAAATCAAACTGGCCGTCGCAATCGGCGTACGGACAGGGAAATTCAAAGAAGGCTCTGGCCGGCGGGTGCAATACGTGAGATTGCTCCGCGGGCGTGCAGGTGGTCGCGTCCTTAAAACTCAGGTCGACACGAATCTGCTCCAGGCGTGGAAACGCCGAACGCAGGGTCTGCGCCGCTGCGCGGCCGCGGCGCCAACGGTCGCGACGCTGTTGGCGCGCGGCCTCAGGACTTAACGAGGAGAGTCTCAATCCATTTCTCCAACAACTGCGGGACTTGGGGGGTGCGGTTGGCCCGGCTGGCCGGGCTCCGAATCCGCCGGAGCGTCTGTGCGCGGCGACCGGCGCTGTAGTTTCTCGCTCTGCTTCGTCTTCCTGGCAAGCTCCTTCTGTCGTTTTGCGTGACGATAATTCGGCTTGGCCAAAGGGCTCTCCAGGGGTGAGGACTCAGTAGATTTGCAGCCGCGCCTCATGCGCCGCGTTGCTCCGGTCACTTTACTCTCTTTATCTGGGGGGCGTAAGACTGCATTCAACGGTCCTGCGCGGCTCCTTGAGGGACCGGCGGGCGCCTTAGATGTAACTGGCTGAACGCGTGCGCCATCATCCAGGACTTGACCGTACCGATCGTCGCCGCATCCGAATGGGGTAGGCGCCTTCGAGCCTTTAAACGACATCGCTCGTGGTCGCGTTGCCGGGCGCGACGCGCCACAACGACGACAGTCTTAGGCGAGCAATTTCATCCGCACGGCGTGGATGTCTGTGCAACGTGCTGCGGCAAGCACAGATGGCAGACGGAGCAATGGCATGCAAGAGTCGAGACCCGCAGCGGCGTTGATTTGACCGCCCCGATGACATCGAAGGCGCGGAGTTGATCCGTTCTCGCAAGTCACGAGTTGAAATGAGTGTAGCCGTCAAGTTGATGGAACCACCTTCATCTTTGAGATCACCAAATCGACCACACTGAGCCATGTCCGTTGGAATGATCGCGACCGGACCGATAGTGATCTTTGGCGAGCGTGACGAGCGCGCGTCGACGTGATCGCTTTTGAGAAGTTCATCGAGCGCTCTTAAATGAGAAGAGTGCGCCGGCGGCGAGCTCTTGAGCGCTGCATTTTGTGTCAGCCAGACACGGCTGGGAACTGATGGTTCGTGAGCGCAGCGCTTCATCCGCACAAAATCTGTGCGCGCGCATTTGAGATGAGCGAAGTGCTGCAAACAAACCGGTTTCAGCATCCTCGGACGTTTGATTGCACCGTGGAGCTTGCGCGGCCTGACCCTGATGGGATGGCCTTCTCCGCGTCCTCACGCAATCATAGCGCGACGAAATGATTTGACATATTCAAGGCGCAGCTGTGCTGCAGCCGGTGCGCTATGGAGTGCACTGCGCGGGCCGCGTCAAGATGTGGCGCTGACGTGCCAGGCAGTCGAGATGCGGCAGCCTCGTTTGAAAACCGCGGACCTTGGGGCGCGGCCTATTGTGCGGTGCAGTCGCAACGAATGTTACGTCGTGCGCATCGATTCGAGCGAGGCTGTTCTAATGCCCTCGGAACTTTTGCACGCAACCTCATGAAGTATTTAAAGGATCGCAACCTGTGCACTCGCGAGGTAAGCCTCTTCCGCCACAGTGCGGCGCGGATGGCTGCGCGGCGCATGACGATTCTGTTTCAGCGCTTGACTCGGTCGCAGTTTCGCGTACCTTTCTAACCAATATAACTAATGCGCTGGACGCGATAGCTGCCGCAATGCTATCCGCCAACGGCAAGCGCGGGGAGCTTGCCGGCGCATCACATCTATCATTAATCAAAACGAAATTTGCGCGAGGTCTCGCATCGTGAACACTTCTTCTTTGCAGGTTAAAGTACTTTTCGGACTGGGCCTCGCCGTGAGCGCCCTGCTATTGGCGATGCCCCAGAGCCGCGCGCAATCCCTTGATGCGGCGGATTCGGCTCTGGCGGCATTGTCGGTCCCTCAGGACAAGCTCCCGCCGCCTTTGTCTGTCGCTAAGTCGCGGTACTTCCAAAAGAATCCCGCGGCCTGGAGTGAATTCGTCTCGCATCTGCCGCAGCGCAAGCTCCGCCCTGCACATGCCAGCTCGCAGCCGGGTCCTCCCCCCGCTTTCGGCGGAAGCTGGGCGGAAGTTACGGCGCCGCCTGGATCTGTATCCGGATTTTGTAATTCGCTTCTGCTCACCGACGGGACCGTGTTGGTGCACGATTGCAATCTCCCTGATTGGTGGAAGCTGACCCCCGACATCACGGGCAGCTACACGAACGGGACCTGGACGCAGGTCGCGTCGCTGCCGGTCATCGGCGGGACGCAGTATGCACCGCTCTATCACGCCTCTGCCGTGCTGCCCGATGGCCGCGTCATCATCATGGGCGGTGAATACAACGGCAGCAACACCGAGGTCTGGACCAATTTGGGGGCGATCTATGATCCGCTGGCCAATACGTGGACCGCGGTTACGCCACTCAGCGCCATGAACGTTTCAAACGGCGGCGGTGGAGGTGTCATTGGCGATGCGCAAAGTGTCGTCTTGGCCAATGGCACATTCATGCTCGGTTCATGCTGCAACAACCCGGCCGTAGATGCCTCGTTTAATGCCACGAATTTGAGCTGGACCAGCACCGGCTCACCCAGCGCCGGAGGGGACTACCAGGATGAGCAAAACTACACTCTATTGCCCAGCGGCAAGGTGCTGACGGTTGACATTTGGACTTGTAATTTCGGCGATTGCGGGTCAACGGATGAAAATCCCACCAACGTCGAGCTCTACACTCCCTCGACCGGCTTGTGGACGACTACCGGCAGCACGGTCACAAACAATACCTTGATCGGATCAACTCTCGTCGATCCTTGGCAGTGCGGCAATTTTGAAATTGGACCCGCGGCGCTGCGCCCTGACGGGAGTCTGGTCGGTTTCGGCGGCAACTCGGGGTGCCAGGCGCTCGTAACGGCGTCCGGGACGTCGGCGGCGGCAGATCCCATCTCGATCTACAATCCCACCGCCGGCACTTGGAGCGCAGCTCCCAACGTGCCGGCAGTGTGCAACTCAAGTACGGGATTCCCGACGACCAATTGCACGCTTGCCGACGCTCCGGCGGCAGTACTCCCGAGTGGCAACATCCTGTTTGCCGCAAGCGGTGGGTATGCGGCCGCGTCCGGGACGTCCTTTTTCGAATTCACGAGCGCCACATCGAGCCCAGCGAATACCCCTGAGCAAGTGGCCTCCGAACTCGAATTCACATCTGGCAATCCTTCTTATCTCTACAACTTCCTTGTGCTGCCGAATGGCCATGTCCTGTCCGCCGATCAGAGCAGCGTGGCGGAAATCTATACGCCGTCTGTAAGCCCCATCAATGCGAGCTTTAAGCCCACCATCACGAGCGCCCCTTCGGCGATCTACGCGGGCGCGACGTATCCGATCGGCGGCAAGCAATTCAATGGGCTCACGCAGGGCGCGTATTACGGCGATGATGCGCAGGCCTCGACCAATTACCCGATCGTACAGATCACCAATGTCGCGACGAGTCATGTCTTCTATGCCCGCACTTTCAATCACAGCACGATGTCGATCGCGTCCGGGACCGCAGCCTCGACAAACTTTACGGTGCCCGAGAACGTCGAGACGGGCCCGAGCAATCTCGTCGTGATCGCGAACGGCATCGCATCGTCGCCCGTCAGCGTGGCGGTCCAGCATAGCGGCTACGCCAGGGCGCCGGATTTCAATGACGACGGGGATTCGGACCTGCTCTTTCACAACAACAATGGGGACATCCAGATATGGTTGATGAACAGCGGCACGGTCAAGTCGAAGCTCGACCTGGGCATACTCAATAATGAGTGGTCCATCGTCGGCACGGGCGACTTCAACGGCGACGGCACGACCGATATCCTGCTGCGCAACAACACCGGTGACTTGCAGGCGTGGTTGATGAAAGCCGGGGCGATCTCTTCAATTGTGGATTTGGGTGTGGTCTCGAACGCGTGGACGGTCGTCGGCACCGGCGACTTCAACGGCGACGGGAAAACCGACATCCTGTGGCGCAACGCAAACGGGGCCGTGGAGATTTGGTTTATGGACCCCGCCGGGAGCGGGAAGCACACGTCATCGGCCAGTTTGGGCATCATCGCGAACGCATGGACGATCGTCGGCACGGGTGACTTCAACGGTGACGGCACCGCCGACATCCTATGGCACAACACCAACGGGGCAGCGTCGATGTGGTTGATGAAGAGCGGGGCGGTCTCTTCGAAGGTCAGTATCGGCTCAGTCGGGACGTCGTGGACGATTGTCGGCACGGGCGACTTCAACGGCGACGCCAAGACCGACATCCTGTGGCACAACAGCAGCGGGGCCGCGGTGATCTGGTTCATGGGCGCCTCCGGACGCACTTCGACGGCCTCGTTTGGCCCTGTCCCGACCGCGTGGTCGGTGGTCGGCACCAGCGCATTCAGCGGCGGGGATTCCGACATGCTGTGGCGTAACGCCAATGGCGCGACGGAGATCTGGTTCATGAGCGCCGGGACGCATACGTCGACGACGGTTCTGGGCGCGTTCCCGTTCACGAATACAATCGTGCAATGAGATCGGTTCGCTAAAGAATGTTCGAATTAGGGTGCCGGCACCGCGCAAGTGTGCCGGCACCCTCTCGCATTTCGGCGCCATTCTGCAAGAACGCGGGCGCGTGGCAAGGATCTACAGGCGATCTCTTGGCCCGGTAACTCGGTCGCGCGAGGCGTTCTGAAGCTGCGTGATCTTCGCATCGACGCAGTCAGGATCGGGCGAGGGCGCAGCCGCGCGAGCCGCCATTGCAATCGTGCGTCTCCTCAAGAGGCACGCGCAAGCGATCGTTGTGACGCGCTTGCCGCAACACGCTCGAGAAATTCGAGCCGACGAGGTCCAAAGATCGATGCCTTGCAGGTGCTGCTGCGGATCCGGCTTTGATGTGGGCCCAGCCGCGGCAGAACGCGCCCCAAGCCCATTTAGGCGTCAGGCCACGAATGAACGCTGCCAGGGCATGCGAGCCCGCTGTCGGCGGCACGCTCGCCCAAGGATGCGAGTGCCAAATGCATCTCCTTCTCCGAACTGCATGGGCTCAATAGGCGCGTAGGGGCGCGAATTCGGTTGCCGCGTTGATTGATCAAGCGTTCGGCGGCTCAGTCCGAGTAGAAATGGTTAAATTTACAACCGTATCCCTCCATGACCACAATCGCCGCAGAATGAATATAAGAAGAATAGCGCTTTTTCTCGCCGCATTTTCGAGTGCGAGCGCTTTGGCTACGAGCAGCGTCGGCAACTTTCTCGTGACCAACAACGACGTGCCGCTGCCTTTTCCTGCGCTCTCTTATCGAGGCAGCGCCGTGACTTTCTACTCGATAGCACCCAATGGGGCCGTCGACGGTAAGAGCGTGGTTTCAACGGGCGGGGACGGCATCGGCGGCGGATCATTCGCTTCTTCCCGAGTGGCGGTCGTGCCTCAGGGCGCTGATGTCTGTGTGTTCGCGTCGAATGCAGCCACATCTGACATCGCGGGCATCAGCGCCGAGACCCATTCGGTGACGGGCAATTTTTTGGGTTCGTCAACTGACACGGGAGCTGCAAACGGTATTGGGCTGGCCGCCGATGCGCACTATCTGTATGCCACGTATTCAAGTTCGAGCACGATTGGCACTTTCAAGATTCAAACCGGGTGCATGCTCGGGTTCGTGGGTGACGTCTTTGCGGTCGGTTTGAACGGCGGATTGGTGACGGGCATGGCCATCCACGGGTCCATGATGGTGATGACCTACGGTGACGGCTCAATTGAGTCCTTCAATATATCCGGTGGAGTGCCCGTGTCGAACGGCGATGCGCAGAACTCGACAGGCTCCGCACACGATCACGTTCCGAATGGAGTCGACATCACGGCGGACGGACACTATGCCATCTTCGGCGACGCATCCACGGTGACGACCGTCGAAGTGTCCGACATCTCATCCGGGCAATTGACCCCCACCGTTGCCTATCACGTGGGCCGCTCCTGGAATTCAGGCAACGTCAGGCTGAGTCCGGATGAGACACTGATTTTTGTGACCAACAATTCCCGGGGCGCGGTGACCGCGGCGTTCTTTGATAAGACCACGGGGAAGATCTCGCCGGGATGCGCGTCCGGGCCGCTCAACGGCTTCTACAGTTCTTGGTCGTACGCAGGGGCCGCGGCACTCCAACTTCCGAGCTCCACCGGCGGCCTCTTCTATGTGCCCGAGTTCGGATCGAATGGCTTCTCTTCCATTGGTCTTGTGCAGCTCACTTCCACCGGCACGACTTGCACGCTGAGCGAACTTGCAAGCTCACCCATCGTCGATAACGCCGATGCCTCGGCTCTCCTATCTATTGCGATTTATCCGGCCAGGCCGTTCTAAGAGCCGATCATTAAGCTCGCGGCAGAGGTGAGTGAGCATGGACAAGTTATATAAATTTTTATGGGTAGCGTTCATCTGTGGCGCAGGCTTGGGCCATGCTGTGGCGCAAAGCACCGGCTGCCCTGTACGCCCAGCGCCGGGTACTGTCGTGAATAATCCGTTCGACCTCTACAGCACGAACGGTGTTCTTGCGGCAGCGTTTGCCTTCCAGAGCGAGCTTGGGACGTTCCTGCAGGAATGCTACATCTACCAAGCCAGTACCGGCCCGGTGGAGGCGCCCACGTTGCACCTCAATCCGGGGGATCATCTGGTGCTGAAGCTCACGAATCGCCTGAGCTACCTGCCGCCGCCACCGCCCGGACAAGGTCCTGCGATGACGGCCATGGCAAAAATGCCTGGCATGTCGGAGCGTGCCGTGAAGGACAACCCGTGCACTGGCGGCACCATGGTCGCGACGTCAACCAACATCCATTTCCACGGGCTCAATATTCCTCCCGTCTGCCATCAGGACGAGATTATTGATACCGACATCGAGAACACCGATCCGGCATTTGAGTACAGTTTTCAGGTTCCCAAAAACGATGCACCCGGCATGTACTGGTATCACCCGCACCTGCATGGACAAACGACTCTGCAGGTCAATGGCGGTGCTGCTGGGGCGCTGATTGTCGGTGGCATGGAGAAAGTGACGTCTCAGGTGGGTGGCCTTCCGGAACGCGTCCTCATCATTCGCCAGCAGTTTAGAAACCCCAATTCCTGGGTTGCGGGGCCCTACCAGCTGACTCTGAATTACCAGCCGGCAGCCGCTCCGCTGCCTCTGCCGGTCATTCAAATGCAGCCCGGCGCAAAGGAATTCTGGCGCGTGGCGAATGCATCGTCGCAAGCGTTTGTGACGCTCGCGGTCTTATTCGGCCAAACTGCGCAGCAGGTCGAGATCATCGCTCTGGACGGCATTCCGGTGACCACGCCGTACACGACGACGTCCGTTGTGCTGCCGCCCGCGGGCCGTGCGGAGTTTATTGTGACGGGTCCGGCTGCAGGTCAAGCCGCGAGCTTTTGGCAGAGCGGCTTCGACACAGGTCCCATCGGTAATCCGAATATTGCTCAGGCACTGGCGGCTATTCAAGCCACGACCGCCGCGAAGGAACCGCCGGTACTACCCTTAGCGCCCGCGAAGCCTGTCGCCTCGGCGCCGCCGCGCTTCGCCGGCTTGGATCGATTGATACCGACCAAGCGGCGCAAGATTTATTTCGCCGAGGCGACCAACGGATCGAACGGCCCCACCGAATTCTTCATCACCGTCGACGGAAGGTACCCAAGCTCTTCGCCATGTCAGATCCGCCCGCGATTACGACGACGGTGGGTGCGGTTGAGGATTGGACAGTTGAAAACCGCAGCGGCGAAACACATGCCTTCCACATTCATCAGATCCATTTCCTCTTTATGGCGATAAACGGCGTGGCACAGGTGGATCCGCAACTGCGCGATACGGTCGTGGTTCCAGCATGGAGCGGCACTGGCGCGTATCCATCGGTCACATTGCGGATGGACTTTCGCGATCCGGAGATCGCCGGTACCTTTGTCTTCCATTGCCACGTGCTCGACCACGAAGACGCGGGGATGATGGCGAAGATCCAGGTGAATCCCAGATAAGCGCCGCTTACGCGGCCGATCACGTGCCGCGCTCGAATTCGGTGCGGCAGGCGAAAGCGGCAAGAATCTTGCTGACGCCGTAAGTCGGCCTGCGAACACGCAGCGCCCCTTACTGTGAATGGATGCACAGGTCTCAAAAGCCCGGCAACGCCATGCGCAAGGCAGCGCACGCGCCTGCGTTTAAGCCGTTGTGAACTTTTGCCAAATGATTTCCATGTCAATCGCGCGGGCGGTAGAGCCGTGCGTGACACCCAGTCGGGATTCAGCGCGGGGCGCACGAAAGGTTAAAGAAAGCTTGCCTGACTACACTCTGCAGTGTGCCACGCGCTAGCCCAACTTCCGCAGTTTAGGGCTGGCTGAAGAGTTTTTGCCGGTTTTTCGAGTGACGGCGAGCGGGTAAGTTACTGAGAAGTCGTATTGCCGTTGGCGAGGTTGCGAGCCACAAGGCGTGTAGTGCCAACTATGTTCGTTGCGAAGTGAGCGGCGGCGTGCGATTTTTCGCGTGTGTATTTGCGGCACAGCACGGTTCGCAAGAACGGTAAGACGCACACCTACTGGCGTCTGGTGCGCTCGGTGCGCCGCGGACGCAAGGTGTTCCAGGAGACGGTGGCGCATCTCGGGGAGCTCGATGCTCAGGGCCGCGCCCGAGCGCGGCGGCTGGCGCTCAAAGTCACGGGCGGCGCTGAGCAGTACGAGTTGTCTGAAGCGGCGGCGGGCCGCGGCGAGGCGGTGGCGATCCAGCTTGATGCGGTTCGGATGGAGCGCGCGCGGCGCTTTGGCGATGTCTGGTGGGCCTTGACGCTGTGGCGGGCGCTGCGCCTGGATCAGTTCTGTGAGGCGCACCTGGCCGAAAGCCGAGAGCAGGTGTCCTGGGCGACGATGGCGACGATCTTGGTGATTGCACGGCTAGCGCGCGCCGGCGCTCACTGTCGTTTGTGTTCGCAGCAGCTGCGACGTTCGTACTGTCGGCGGACCTGCGTGGGCCCCGACGGATAGACGGCGAGCACCACTCTGGTTGAAAGGAGATCCGCCTATGAGAACCCTGCACTTCTCGTTATTTTCCGGCGCGATTCTCCGTGTAAGCATAATCCTGTTTGGTCTTAGCGGCTGCGGCGGTGACTCGTCATCTGCTGCGCCCAGCTATACGCTCACTGCCGCGGCGTTGAGTCCCGCTTCCCTCAAATCAGGTAACACATCCACTGCCATCATCACGGTGGCGCCAGCAAACGGCTATGCCGGCAGCGTCAGCCTCTCGTGCAAAATCAGCACCGCTGCGACGCCGGCTCCCGGTTGTTTCTTCAGCAATTCTGCGGTGGCCATCAGCGGCGGCAGCTCAGTTACTTCCATGCTGACGGTGTCTACGTTGATCGGAACACCCGGGGGCAGCTACACGATTTCTGTCGTCGCGCATGACGCCAATAATTTGGCTCCCAGTAACGGAGCGCAGACGCTTACTCTGACAGCGGCGGCCGTGATCCAGCACGTTGTGATCATTTTTCAGGAAAACCGCACCCCGGACAATCTCTTCCACGATCCCGTTCTGATGTCCCGCGGTGCCGATATCGCCAGCAGCGGCGCGAATTCCCTTGGCCAGAGCATTCCGCTCTCCCCAATCGATCTTGGCACGGTCGGCGCCAATCCTCAGAACTACGACCTCGACCACTCGCATCATGCCTTCGTTACCATGTACGCCCAGGGAAAAATGAACGGCGCAAATCTGGTGAGGTGTGCTCCGGCTGATGCATGTCCTCCTAAAGCGCATCCCAACGCGCAATTCATGTACGTCGATCCGGCTGACGTTCAGCCCTATTTCGCCATGGCGGAGAAATACACATTCGCCGACCGGATGTTTCAGACCAACGAGGGTCCGAGTTTTCCCGCTCACCAATTCATCTATGCCGGTACGTCGGCCCCCACGGCGACCAGCTCCTTGTTTGCCTCGGAAAACCCCAATTCACCTTCCGGCTGCCTTGGTCCGCGGACGTATACGGTCACAATGATCGATGCCGCGGGAAGCGAGACTGCTCAGCCCCCCGAATATCCCTGCTTTGAACATCCCACGCTGAGTGACTCCCTGGAGAATAACGGCGTGACCTGGCATTACTACACTCCACTGGCCGGTTCCATCTGGACCGCGCCCGATGCCATTGAGCATATTTGTCAGCAGAAGACTGTCGCCGGCGAGACCACTTGCACTGGCCCGGAGTGGACGAACAATGTGATCATCCCGCAAACACAAGTTCTGTTGGACATCTACAATAATCAACTTCCACAGGTGAGCTGGATCATTCCCACGGCCGCCGAATCCGATCACGCCAGCCTCAACGACGGCAGCGGACCTTCCTGGGTAGCCTCAATTGTCAATGCGATAGGTCATACCCAGTACTGGGCGAACACCGTCATCATCATCGCTTGGGATGACTGGGGAGGCTGGTACGATCACGTCCTGCCGAAAGTCATTGATGATGGCGTCAGCTGGGGATCGGGATACGTCTACGGTTTCCGCGTTCCCCTGATTGTAGTTTCACCGTACGCCAAGGCTGCATATATTTCCCATGTGACACATGACTTCGGCAGCATCCTGAAGTTCATCGAGACCACATTCCATGTGCCCTCGCTCGGCTACGCAGATGAACCAGCCGATGACCTATCCGATTGTTTCAATCTCACCCAGACGCCCATTCCGTTTCAAACGATTCCCGCGCCGCTGGATGCGGCCTTCTTCATCAATGATAAGCGTCCACGCGCCGCCCCCGATGACGACTAACCTGATGTTCTTGCGACGTCCCAGGATGCAGAGGAAGACAGCAGCGGCGACGCTCGAAACCCCTCTGAGCCGTGGAGGTTCCTCCGAGGGACATCTACACGCCATGCACGCGTAAGAAGCCGCCGGAACGCGTCACGTACCGGTCCGGTCGAAAGCCCGCAGACTTGACTCTATGCCTTAAGCTCGAGGCGTAGGTAGGCCTCGAGCTAAGACACGTAATCAATCGCGCGGTGGGACCACCTATTTTGCCCTGCCAATATCCTTTTGACCGTAGGGGCCTCTTCCATCGACATCGAGCGCTCGGGCCACATGTGAACTTGCATGCACGCGGTGTGCGGGCCCCGTCCCCGTGAGGGCCTCTCCTGCGCCGCCATTCTGGTTAGTTTGTTCCCCGCGTTCTTATGCAGGTTCAATTCGGGAACTCGTTCAAATCCTGGGGCCGGATAAGCGCAAACTTCATCGCAGGTCTTCGCATGACCGTTCCATGCGCCAAGAGATTTCCTGCCAGCGCTGTCGGGCGTCCGGGATTGGGCCAGGAGCCTGCTTCATCCGATCTTACATAATGAGTACGATGTGCCTGCGAAGTTCGGCTGCCGGTATATTCAGGTCGGGTAGTAGACTTGTTCTTCCGTGACTAGGCGCAGGTGTTTCATCGCGTGAGTATTCGTTCATTCCTGTCTAAGACGTCCCCGTTCAAGCGTGCCCCGACGCTGGAGCGTGCGGAACAGGCGTATGCATCGGGAAACTTCGCCGATGCGGCGGGGCTCTTTCGCGCGCTCGCTGACGCAAACTCGATGCAAGCGCAGCTGCGCCTCGCCCAGCTGTACGAGCGCGGTGAGGGCTTGCTGCAGAGCTATGTCGAGGCCGTGCGCTGGTTGCGCGTCGCGGCCGAGCAGGGCTGCGTGCCGGCGATGGCGCGCCTGGGCGAGATATTTCTGACGGGCATGGCGGCACCCGATACGGCGACTGCGGCGGCGCTCGCGCAGCTTGACCAAAGCTCGGGCCAGGAATCCTTGCTCAAGCGTCTGTACCCGCAGGGGCTCTCGGTGTCGCAGGATCTTGAGGAGGCTGCCCAGTGGAATTCCCGCGCGGCGCACGCGGGCGATGCGGGAGCACAGGCCCGCCTGGGCTATCAGTATGCAAGCGCGCTGGGTCAGGCACGCGACCTCGTCGAGGCCGAGCGCTGGTTCGGCGAGGCCGCAAAGCAAGATCATTCCGCCGGGGAGCTGGGCCTTGGCATGCTCTACGCCGGCAGCTATGGCGAACCCCACGATCACGCGGCCGCGCTGCGGTGGTTCGAGCCCTGCGCAGCCTCCGGTAACTCCACCGCGCAGCTGTGTCTTGGGATGCTGCTCATCTTCAGCGATGACGTATCGCGCGACGAGGAGCGTGCCGCGGTGTTACTGCAGGAAGCGGCAAAGGGCGGCCAGCCCGCCGCGATGTTCCATTTGGGAGAGCTCTACCGGCACGGCACGGGTGTCGCGCAGAATTCTTCGGAGGCCGAGACCTGGTTGCGGCGCGCGGCCACGCGCGGGTATCTGAAGGCATGGCTGTCGCTCGTGCAGTTGTTTCGATCCGGACCGGATGCGGATCTGCACGCGGCGGCCGTGCTGTGCCGCCAGGCCGCGGATCTGGGCGATGGCGAAGCGCAGTATCTGCTCGGACAGTTTTACCTGACAGGCGAAGGCGTGCCGCAGGATCCGGCGGAGGCCGCGCGCTGGCTGGCGCGGGCAGCCGATCAAAACGTCACAGCGGCCTACAACCGGCTGGGGTCGCTCTACGCTGAAGGCTTAGGACTACCGCAGGACTTTCAGGCCGCGGCCGACTGGTTTCACCGGGCTGCGGCGCAGGGCGATGTCAACGCACTCTACCATCTGGGCACGCTGCAGCTGGGCGGCCTCGGTGTGCCGCGCGATCCGCGCGCCGCACGCAAGTGGTACCGCCAGGCGGCCAGAAAAGGCAGCGGCGCGGCGAGCGTGCAACTGGGCATTCTCTTCGCCTCGGGTCAGCATGTGCGCCAGAACTATGCGCTCGCGGCCCGCTGGTATGAGCTGGCCGGTACTCAAGGTGCAACGGCGGGCCTTTACAATTTGGCTTTCCTGCATCTGCGCGGGTTGGGCGTACGGCAGGACACGCCGCGCGCCTTGCAGCTTCTCGAGCAGGCCACCGAGCGCGGCAGCGTGGATGCCGCGTGGGCACTGTATCGCCAGTATTCCGAAGGCGAGTACGTGCCTGTCGATCTGGATGAGGCCTCCGACTGGCTCGTGCGCGCGGCGGAGCTCGGCAGCGCGTCCGCTGCATGTCTCCTCGCGCAGCAATTGGACCGGGTGGATGGCGCGGCGTTGCCAGTACAGCGAGTGGTTGAGCTTTTGCAGAATTGCGCCGGGCTCGGACATGCCGACGTCCAAGCGCGGCTCGGGCTCCTGTATTTCGAAGGCAAGCACGTGACGCAGGACCAGGCGCAGGCCATGCGCTGGTTTACGCGCGCCGCGCGGGGAGGCAACGCCTTTGCGCAGGCCTGGCTCGGAGACATCCTGGTCGAGGGTCGCGGCGTGCCGGCGGATCGTGAGGAGGCCGCCATGTGGTATGAGCGTGCGGCATCGCAGGGGCACGCGGGCGCGATCGCGGCGCTGACCGCACATCGCATGGGCTCCAAAAGTGGCGACGATGAGCTTGCCCAGATGTTTCAGCTCTGGCTGCGGGCCGCGAATCATGGCGATGCCAACGCGCAGCACATGGTTGGTGATTTCTATTTGCGCGGCGTGGGCACTGAAGTTTCGGTGCCTGAGGCGCGCCGCTGGCTTTCCGCCGCCGCACATCAGGGTCGTGTGCCCGCTATTGCCTTGCTTGGCGGGCTCTTGCTGCAGCATTCCGCCGTGCCGGCCGACCACACCGAGGCGGTGGAGCTCTTCCGTCGCGCCGCGGCGCAAGGCAATGTGGATGCGCAATACAATCTCGGCGTTTGTCTGCGGCGCGGCATGGGCGTTGCTCGTGATGATGAAGAGGCGGAGCTGCTCTACAGCGCTGCTGCACTGCAGGGCCACCGGTCTGCGCAATTGGCATTCGGTGGGCTCAAGGCCCAGAAAGCTCGCAGCGAGGAGGAGTGGATTGAAGTTGCTCGCTGGTATCGACTCGCCGCCGATGCGGGGCATCCGGCCGCGATGGTGTCCCTGGCAGAGCTCTATGAGAACGGGCGGGGCGTTGGGAGCGACCGTGCAGCGGCGCTGACGCTGTATCGCCAGGCGTTGAACGCCGGGCATTCCGCCGCTGCGGCCCACGTGCGGCGCCTCGACGCTGAGTTCGCAAATCCGGAATACGCACGCTGAGCCGCACCGCCGCTGGGAGCGGCGCGTTGCACTTAGGCTGCGCCGCCCGCCGGGCGTCGGCCGTTCAATAGATCATCGAAGAGAGCCGTCCAACGCGGCAACAGCACCCCGTTCAGGTCGAAGCGTTCCAATGCGGTAGCGCGGGCCCCATCCCGGAGGTTCTGCAGCTTGCCGCGTTGATCGAGTGCTGACTCGATGCGATTAGCGAGCTGTCTGTGGGCGAAAAAATCCACTGCAATACCGTTTTTGCCGTCGCGCAGAACCTCGAGCACGGGTGGGGTGGCGGAGCCTACGATCAGGCAACCGCAGGCCATGGCCTCGACAAACGACCAGGACAGCACGAACGGGTAAGTCAAATAGACGTGGACCGAGGAGACCTGCAGCAGATTCAGGTACGCGTGGTAGTCGGTGAGTCCCAGGAAGTGCACGCGCTTCAGATCGAGCTTGGCCCCCAGCTCCTGCAGCATCATTTCGCGAAATGTGGAGCGTGGCGGCGCCGGCGCGCCGTAGCTTACGCCGTCATCGCCCACGATCACGACCTGCGCGCGCTTGCGCCGACGCAGAAGCTGTGGCAGCGCGCGCATGAAGATATGAAAACCGCGATAGGGTTCGAGGTTGCGCGCCACATAGGTCACGACCTCATCGCGGCGCGTAAGCACCTGGCCCGATCCGGGTAGCTTGAAACTCGCGTCCTCGCTCGGCCGCACAAGATCGGTATCGACTCCCTCGTGCAACACGCTGATACGCGTGCGCATCTCGGCCGGATACAGGCTGCGTTGCCACTGCGTGGCGGAGTGGCCCCAATCGGCGCCCTGGAACGCCAGCAGATTGATGCCGTTACGCGCTCGCAGGCGCGAGGGATCATTGAAGATCGAAACAAACTCGGGATCGAAGTCCGCATCGACGCCGTGGGCGTGGTAGTAGAACTCGAAATTGGCGAGCAGCGGCACATCGGGAAAGATGTCCTTGACGAAGAGCGTCTCGCCCCAGCCGCCGTGGCCGACGATCAGATCAGGCTGAACACCCTGCTCGCGCAGGCCGCGGCAGGAGTCCGCCACCGTTGCGCCCGTATAAATGGCACGGTCAAGCTCGACCGCATAGGCATGGCAATTGATAGGTCCGCGCTGATCCCGCGGGTAAGTGATCTTGCGCACCCCCGCCATGCCATTGTCGTTGGGCTGTGTAATGAAATAGACCGTGTTGTCAGGCTGGCTTGTCAGGTGACGGACGAGATGTCGGTACTGGCCGGGAAAGTTCTGGTGAATAAAAAGATAGTTCATAGGCCGAGCGCAGCCATGAGCGCCGCTCGTTCGCCATCGTCCTTTGCGGGAGTCGCGCGCGCCACCGCAGCAAGTTCGAACTCTGCGCTGCGCCGGCGGATCAGGAGCTCACCGAAAGGCTGCTGCTGGAAGCAGCGTTGCAGCATGCGCGGTGTGAAGCCGCAGCGGTGGGCCATGGAAGTGCGGCCACTGGCGATGGCCGCTCCGAACCCAAAAAAAATGTCATGCGGCGTAACCGGGCCTGCCTGGGATTGATAGAGCGGCTCGTGCAGCCGATCCTCCGCCACATACCTCGCCACGACCTGCAGATCGGGCACGATAACGCACACAAAGCCGTCCTCGCGCAACACACGCCGGAACTCGGCGAGCGCGAGTGCTACCTGGTGCTCGTAGAGATGCTCAACGCAGTGTGCAGCCCACACCGCATCCGCACTGCCATCCGGAATAGGCGATAGATCAGTGAGATCGGCGATGATGTCGGGCTCGACGGCAGGATCGACATCCACGCGCACCTGGCGCCAGCCGTTGAAGTAGGCGGGCAGGACGCTGGTCGCGCGCGCTCCACAGCCGACATTGACAAGCACGCGCTCCCGTCGCGGCTCGCTCACGGACGGCGCGTGGATTGCCGGCGGGTCGATTGCGGGTGGCGGCCGAGGTCGCTGCGGGGCCGGATGCCGCGCTTGGCAGCCTTCGTGTCTGCAACGCCTGACGGCAGCGTCGCGGATATGCGTTTCGTGAGGCGCACCTGGATGCCCTCAAGCGGATCGTTCGCGACGGTTGAACGGCACGGGGCACCGTTGCGCAACGGACCGACCGTGACTCCGGATTGAAAGTAGCCGCTATATTCGCAGTCGTAACCCGCCGTGGCCGCGCTCGGCCTTAATCGCGCTGCAAAGCCGACCAGCGGCACGGCCATGCCCTTGGTGCCGCACATCTTGTCGTCGGAGAGCCACGGAGTTTCAAAGCCGCTGCCCGTGAGCCCCTTGTACTCGATATCCTCGGGGGCCAAGCGCTTCATGGGCCGCACCGAAAAGGATTCGATCCACAATCCGGGCGCCACACGTCCCGCCCAGGGTACATCGGCGAAGGTCATGTCGCCGCGCGCGCGAATATGGGCGGCGATCTGCACCGGCAGCATGAGATCGTCGGTCGCGGAACTCGCTGCTCCTTTACCGAGCTCGGCAGCCGCAAGTTTGCGCGCGCGTTTCGGTTGCGGCAGAGCAGTTGATTCGGGTTCTTCGGCGGCGTTCACGGCCCCGTCAGCCCGTGCTTCCAATCGTTCGACCTTAATTGACAGCACCTCGCCGCCCGGCGCGCGCACTGAGGTCATGATCAACGTCGCACCGATGCCGTTCAATCCATTGACCCGCGTGACCAGAAGATCGCCCTGCGCGAATAGCCAGGCGCCGTAGGTGCTGGGGCCTGAGATGAATTCCACTTCCTCCGGCCGCACGCCAGGCCCAAGGCCCACGTGCACCGCAGGCAGGGATAGCTGGCCATTGGTCTTTGGAGGCCCTGAGGTCGCAGCCTTGACCGAGAAGAGGTAGAGCCCTGAGGGCAGCGGCAGCACCTGCACTGAGGCGCTCAGCGCTTCATCTTCTGTTTCTTGTGACGGCGTTCCGTCGGAGGTCTTATTCATCTGTATTTTTATGCCGGATTGCGTCCTGCTCATATTAACGTCATTGGGCAGGGCCAGCAGCTGTGATTGAACAGAACGTCTCGCGGTAAGATCGCTTAGTTGCGCAGCCCCAACGAGGTGCAAAAGACGATCGTTGATGCGCCCCGCTAGGAGGCCCAGAGGCACGAAAGTCCCCGTACCCGCCGCGCGCAGGCGCTCTGCAATGGCACCCAGATCGAAGGCCAGGACGGGAAGTCCGGCGGATAATGCATAATCCAGGGTATAGCACCAAGTCTCGGGCCACACGGACGGCAGCCAGGCGACATCGGGTTGCTCGCGGCGCAGCAAGTGCGGAGCCTCACCGTCACTGTAGCGACCGGTAATGAAGACCTTGCCGGTGGCGATGAGCGGCGCGTCGTCCGACGTATAGCCAATCACGACGAATTCGATGGGCAGCTTGCGAGCGCGCGCATCGCGCGCGCACTCGAGCACCACTTGGTAGCCCTTGTGCACGCCTATGGCGCCGATCAGAGCCACACGCACAATCTTCCTCGGGTCAACGCGCGGCGGAAGAGGCGCAGGCTCGATGAACGGCGCGTGCGGCCTCACGTCCACATCCAGAGAGTCAAAATGCCGCTGCATGCGTATAGCCGTGTCAGTCGAGGGCGCGATGACATGGCGCGCACCGCGCAGCCAAATCGCGCTGCGCGCTCTCAATGCCGGCACCGAGATGGCTTCGCCCAGGTTTGAGCCATTGCGGCGCACGCAGCTTTGGCAGACGGACACTGCAGGCTCGCCGCAGTAGCGGCCACTGCCGTCGATGAGCGTCACGCGCGGACAGAACCAGGAATAGTCGTGGACGAACACATCATAAGGAATGGGCAGCGCGCGCACCGCCTCGATGACACGCGCATCGAGGTGCAGAAAGTGCTGAATCTCTACCGCCTCGAGGCGCAGAACCCTCAGGAGTGAGGTGAGGGCGTCGAGCTCCTTCGGGATGTCGTAGCGCAGATTTGGCAATTCGATCGCGTCTGTCCACAACTCGCAGCGGCGCGCGTTGCCGGCCTTGACGGGGCGCAGCACGAGGGGCAACAGGCCCTGCGCGCGCAAGCTTGCGATGCGCTCGCCGACAAACCGCTCCACGCCGCCGCTCATCGCCAGCGTCACGATAAGCACGAAGCGTCCCTGGAAGGCGGACAGGCGATGTTCATCGAGGCGGCGGCGCACCGTGCGCACCGGATCCTGCGCCTGAAAGCTTGCGATGAAACCATCATAGCCCGGGTGGCGCAAGTTGATCAGGCGCTGGCTACGATCCAGAAGCGCCGCACGCCGGCTGCCGAAGGAGAGTCCTTCAGCGTGGTAGACGAAGACATCAGCCGCGAGCCGATGCGACCACCCACGCCGCCGCGCGCGAACGCAGAAGTCGGTCTCTTCGCCGTAGCCCTTGCCGAAGACGACGGCATCCAAAGTGCCCACATCGCGCAGGCAGTCGCGGCGCATAAAAAGACAAAAGCCGACGCCAACTGGAATCTCGACACTAGTGCCCGGATGTGTCGACGTCGCGATGAAATGCAAGGCGGCGGCGTACTCGGGGGAGACCGCAGCGCCGTGCGCATAGGGATAGCTTGCGATTGAGCCGCTGTTGCTCAATGGCGTGACCGTTCCCACGGTGGCTCTGCTGTAGGCTGCGGAGCGCAGTCGCGTAAGCCAGTCATCGAAGACCAGCGTGTCCGAGTTCAAGAGCACGACATCATGCGTGGGATTGAGCGCCAGAGCGCGGTTGACGGACGCGACGAAGCCTAAGTTCTGCTCATTCCTGAGGAGGGTGATGCGCTTGCTTGCCGCCAGCACATCGAGCGCAGCGGCGAGCGCCGCATCGTCCGTGGCATCGTCCACGACGATGGCGCTCGACGCAGAGTCGAGGGTTGCGAGCACGCTATCAATGCAGGCGAGGGTTTCCTCGCGACCGCGATAGACCGGGATGATGACGTCGGTCCATTTCGCGCGCGAGATCGCGGTGCGCTTGCAGCGCTGCGAGGGGCTTGCGCTCCAGTTGCGCAGCTGCGCGGGTTTTCGGCCTGCGAGGCGCACAGCTGGCTCGCGCAAGAGTGGCGAGTCCGGCAGAGGGTGCCAGCGACCATCCGGCAGCTGCGCCGAAATCCGAATTTGCGCGCCGGTGAGCCCGGCGGCTCGGACATTGATCCAGAACGGCCAGCGCCGGCCGGGCAGTGGCAGTCGGCCCGTCTTGAGCCTGACGCGATGGCCTTTTTCGTCTTCGATTCGCAGGCGCGGCGCCCGCGACGGTAGCCATTCCATGCGTGCCCAGCCCGTGAGGCGATTACCGTCGCACGTCGCCCGACCGTCAAAATCGAAGTCCGCGGGCGGGTGAGAACCGCTGCCCAGAAGGGGAACGCCGCGACTGCTCACGTCAAGCTGCGCAGGGTGACTCACGGGCGGGCACGCAAAGGTGAAAGTGCGCCGGCCGGTGCGGCTCGCGCGGCGCAGAAGCTGCGAATACGCCGCCTGGCCATCGATCCTGATGTCCAATGCGTTCGAGGGTTCATCCAGGGCGAGCTCACCCACGAGCTCAAGGTTTGGGCCACGCCCGACCCAGCCCGGCGCCTGAATGACCTGATGCTGTAAAACCTTGCCCGCAACGTGGAACAGGAGCCCCCCGGGTACCGCGCAGAATTGCGCAAGCGCCCTCTTCAGATGCCGGCGAACATCCTCTAATCGTTCCAAGCGCAGGAGTGTTAGGACGACCAGCGCCGCCAGATCCGGATCGGGTGCGATGCCAAGCGCCCGCTGCAGGAGGCCGAGCGTCGCGTGATGATCACGGGCTTCGAGCGCAAGCAGGCGCGAGTAGATCGGCGCCAGCGTCGCAGCGTCCCCGGGGTGGCAGCGCCAGGCTCTATCGAGGTTGCGCAGCGCGACGTCGAGTCGTCCCGCGCGCAGCGCATCTCGGGCTTGTCGCAGGCCACGCGACGCCGCAGAGCCTGCGACACGGCGCAGGCTTTCGGTGACTACCTGGAATAGGGAGCGGCGGAGAAAAGAAACCAACGACGTGTCGCGGAGCGACACGTCGTTAGGAGTCGGCGGTGAGGTCTGGGTCAATGCCGATCCCGGCCTTGTCCCAAACTGCCTCAGGCACTAGGAATGATCAGTGCCTCAATGCTTGCCGACGAAGTCGGAGGCCTTGAGCGTGGTCACACCCTGCAGCTCGATCGAGGTCTTGCCGCCTGCGATGTTGATGAAGGTGCTACCGCCGTGCGTGACGACGTCGTTATGCGGCTGCAAGTAGGCG
>Ga0182024_10009299_pt1 | contig 20363 bp, 20 predicted proteins | sample P32metaG_FD_120480 | JGI IMG/M metagenome (GOLD analysis project Ga0182024, IMG submission 120480) | Permafrost microbial communities from Stordalen Mire, Sweden - P3-2 metaG (Illumina Assembly) | ecosystem: Environmental > Terrestrial > Soil > Wetlands > Permafrost | place: Sweden: Stordalen... | reverse complement strand
GCCACGGGAATTGCCCCGCCCCCGATTTCCGTGATTGACGGCGGCAAGCTCACCGAGGCCGCGCGGCGGTGCCTCGAGTTGATCGGGAAGTACAACATGATTCTGGCGACAGGGCATCTCGGACGCGTGGAGATTTTTGCGCTGGTGAAGGCCGCGCGCGAGATGGGACTGAAGAGAGTGCTAGTGACCCACGCGGAGTTCCCCTCGCAAAATCTCACTGCTGGCGAGCAGCGTGAACTGGCGGAGATGGGTGCGCTCATCGAGCATTGCTTCACGACGATGTACACGGGAAAGGCATCGTGGGAGGGCGTGTTCGACGCTATCCGCAAAGCGGGCCCGGAACGCTGCGTGCTTTCGACGGACCTCGGGCAGACCATCAACCCGCCGGTCGCCGAAGGCTTCGCGATGTTTGCGCAGAAACTGCTGGAGGCCGACTTCACGTCCGCGGAAGTGCGCCGCATGGCTGTAACGAATCCGGCCGCGCTCGTCGAGTAGTTTCAGCGGGGAGCGCTTCAGCCAACTGGCGCCAGCCTAGTGAAACAAATCCTCTAACTTTAAGTGCGCGTTTAGCGTTTGCGCCGTGCTCGGCCAAAAACCGCTTTATTGCCGGTTGGTATTGATATTGTAGACGTAGTGGATTGTTACCGCCGAGCGGGATCGTATCGCGTCCATATACACTTCTTCATCCAGTTGCCGGCCGTCTGAGCTGAGCTCAAACGTCCGGCGCACGTGCTCGCCGCCCATGAGTTTTTCGTCAGCCACGAGACGGTTCCCTTCCCAGTGCGCCGCGATTTCGCGATAGTTGTCGTCCTTTGACTTTTGCAACTTTCGACCATCGGTGAAAAAGACGCGTTTGCGGGCCGTGTCGTCGGTTAGATCGGCCTCGGAATCCTTGAGGACAAACGTAACGTCCGTGGCGGGATAGATGTACTCGCGCAGCGCCGGCGAATTCGCTTCGTTCGAGTCGCCATAGCCTCCGCCGTTCCCGCCGTTGGGGCCATAAGGTCCATTGCCCCCGTAAGGGCCATTGCCGCCGTAAGGACCGTTGCCTGGGTAGGGACGCCCCATGGGTCCGCCGCCGTAGGGGCCGCCGCCATAGGGGCCGCAGCCGTTCGGACCGCCGCCATAAGGACCGTTGCAGCCCACAGGACCGTTTGATTGTGGCGTACCTCCGATGCGGCGCGCCTCATCGAGCTTGCTCCTGGCGTCGTCACTGGCTTGGCGATTGAAATTCCAGGATCCGGCAATATTCGGTCGTGGCGCGGGCGCCGGCTTATCGTCAGGCGCTGACGTCTGCGTTCGTGCCGAAGGCTGAGGCGGGGGCGGCGCCGGATCGGCATCCGCTGATGGCTTTGGCGCGATCGGGCCGGGCGGCGCTTGTGCGCGAAGGTGACCGGGAGCGAAGGCGCAGAAAATTCCCAGCACCGCACAAAGGACAAGCACGGGACTATTTTTCGGATAGGCGTTCTTAGGCATCAAGATTCACCTCCGTCTTCTTTCTCTTTGTCAGGCTGCACATATTCGCCTGGATCCGAACCCCCGCACAACGAGTCCAATTCATTTCTCTCGCCCAGCACGAAAGAAGGGGCGCAGCCCTCTTTTGGTTGCTTCGCGGGACGAGGCGGAGAGGGCAGATCTACCGGGCCGCCGGACTCAATTTCCAGCCGGTTTTTCAGCACCAGCTTGGCCCGTTCCGCCGTCGCCGACTTCGGATCCAACCTGAACAGTTCCTCGGCGGCCGCCCAAAGGCAGTTCTCGAGTTCCGTGATCCTCTGCCTTACTGCGGTCACCGATACTTGCGCCTTGATGACGCGGTCGACGTCCAGCTCGCCCGGAATCTGCTCCATTTGCTCGGTGACGGCGGTCTCGTCCGCGTCGGCTCGTGGTGTCGGTCTAATCGGGAAGATATTGCTCATGGCTTCTCTCGCTGCGCCAGCGGCTTAGATCGCTGCGACCCCTAGTATAGCGCTGCCAGAGTTTTCCGGCGCAGGTGTGATGCGCCGCGAATCTTAGTTCCCCCCGCCTTGGTCGCGGTTAGTGACAACTGGCGTTGTCGCTGAACATTCCACTCAGCAGCATGCTGCTCAAAAACTCGCCGCAGGTGTTGATTTTCGCCAAAGTTTGGTCGTTTTGCAGCGAGTTTGGATCGATCGTCTTGGCGCCATTGAGCGCCTGGCGCTGCGCCAGCGCGTCGCTGGACCACTGTGCCAGAATGTTGAACTCGTTCTGAAGCAACCCGAGTGCTTGGCGGTCGTCATCGGTCGCCGCGGTGAGCGTCGCTTGCGTGAGGCTGTCCTGCGCCCGGTCGTGATAGCCACTGGCCCAGGACTCGCTTACTGCGAGTCCGTACGTGATCATAGTCGCTATCGCTCCGCGCCACTCTCTCATTTCCGCTAGATCACCGATCGCCACCGTCACAAATTCTTTCGACAGCCCCTGCACCGCGGGTGGAGGCATTGTGTTGGCTGGGGCAGTGGCTGCGGCGGTGCCTGGGGGGGTGACCGCAGTATTGGAGGCTGGGGCAGGGATCGTCATGACGATGCGATTGGGCTCCACGGTGATGCTGCCATTGGTGATCAGCGCGATCTGCGTCAGGCTGTCGACATCCACATACGAGCGGCCGTCAATATCCACCACTTGCGCGTCCACCGTTTTCCCGTTCACAACGAATGTCTTGGCGCTCTTTTGTGCAGCACCTTGCTCCGGAGCGTCTTGCGCGAGCAGGGCTCCCGCAACTACCAGGAGAAGGCCAAAGGACAGAATGGCTCGAAGATTTTTACGTCCCACGATGTGCTCCCCTCCGCGTGGCCGGGTCCGCTGGCAAATGTGTCCCTGATGGCTCGACGGCGATAAGGATGGTGGCGCGGCTGGCGTCTCCGGCGTTGGCGACGGATGCGATATTCATGCGGGTCGTTCCTCTTCTCCGGCAAGTGGCAAAGCTGCTATGGGATGGCTTTACCGCCGCATTCCGCCGAGCGCCTTAAGATTAGCATTAAGGACGATGGCTGTCCCGATGATCCGCTTGTCTCGTGCTTTAACGGTCTCGAAGATCCACAACAAGCCGCGAGGAGGCGTATTTGCGGCTGTACTCGCAAGGATCCACAACCATTGCGCGACGCGCGAATCTATACCATCATGCTGGTGACAAGACGCTGGCAGAAACAGATCAGCGCGGAGGAAATTCAAATGATTCGCAAAGCTTCGGCCGTCTGGAATGGTTCGCTTAAGGAAGGCAAAGGAACAATCTCTACGGAAAGCGGAGTGCTCTCGAAGGCGCAGTACTCGTTTTCCACCCGCTTTGAAAATGGACGCGGCACCAATCCCGAGGAGTTGATCGCCGCCGCGCACGCGGGCTGCTTCACCATGGCGCTTTCCGCGCAGCTCGGCAACGCCGGCATCACTCCGGAGAGCCTGGAAACTACTGCCTCCGTTACGCTCGAAAAACTGGAGGCCGGTTTCACGGTCACCAAAGTCCATCTCGACGTCGAAGCGCGCATTCCCGGAGCGGACCCGGTAGCTTTCCAGAAAGCGGCGGAAGCCGCCGAGAAGGGCTGTCCGATTTCTCGCCTGCTCAAGGCTGAAATCACGATGAACGCGAAGCTTTTGTCCGGACAGGCCGAGAGCGCATAGGGGTCCGGGTGGCCAGCCCTCCTCGGCGAATCGGATTGATCTCGGATACGCACGGATTGCTGCGCGACGAAGCTGTCGAGGCGCTGCGGGGATCGGATCTCATCCTGCACGCCGGAGACGTTGGCAAGCCGGAAATTCTAGACGCGTTGAGGGCTCTGGCTCCGGTCGTCGCTGTCCGTGGGAACGTCGACCACGGCTCGTGGACGTCCGCTCTGCCGACAACGGCGATCGCCGAAGCCGAAGCGGGTCTGATCTATGTGCTGCATGATCTGAAGGAACTCGACCTTGACCCAGTCGCGGCAGGGTTCCACGTGGTTGCCAGCGGGCACTCGCATAAACCGGCTCGCAGCCAGCGCTCGGGTATTCTGTACATCAATCCAGGCAGCGCGGGCCCCAAGCGATTCGATTTGCCAACCACCATTGCGCGGCTGGATCTCGGTGCGACTCCTTGGAAGGTAGATTTCGTCGACATCCTGGGCGGGCGTCTGCTTTCGCTTGCGGAAATCGAGCGGGGCTAGCGGCGGCCCTTAACGCTCAAGGGCTTTCTCGCGGGACCGCCGGCTGTCGACAAAACGCCCTGCCAGCGCTTTCCGGAAGCGAGGTGGATTCCGAACTGATCCAGGATGCGGGTGACGGACTGTTCCACAATGTCGTCAATCGATCGCGGCTGCGTGTAAAAAGCCGGAACGGGCGGGAAAATCACCGCGCCCATGCGCGAAAGCTTCAGCATATTTTCCAGGTGGATATCGCTCAGCGGCGTTTCGCGAACCACCAGCACTAGTTTGCGCCGCTCCTTCAGCACCACGTCCGCCGCACGGTGCAGGAGGTTGTCGCCGTGTCCATGCGCAATCGCGGCCACCGAACGCACGCTGCATGGACAGAGCACCATTCCATCGGTCAGAAAGGACCCGCTGGAAACCGCCGCCCCTTGGTCTTGCGGCGCATAAAATGTGGTGGCCATGGCTTGCACCTGTTCAATCGTGTATGGCGTTTCGTGCAGCAGAGTGCGAGCGCCCCATCGGCTGACGATCAGATGCGTCTCCACGTCCGTTTTCTGCAACATCTGCAAGAGGCGCACTCCGAAAATCGCGCCGGTCGCGCCGCTGATGCCGACAATGAGCCTTCGTGGAGTTTCCATGTTCCCGTCTTGTTCCGAATGGGTGGCGAGTAATTGATGATATATGCGATTGCCGAATGGTTCAAACCCCGGAGCGATGCCCTTGACATTGGGCGGAGCGAAGGTTCTAGTGGGTGGTATACGAGCAGCCTCGCTTGCGCCCGCTGCCCTGAGATGAAATTGCACACGAAAATGACGAGAAAAAGGAAGCCCTCTTGAACGCCCGCATCCTGCAGGAATTTCGGGCCCTTGTCGATCGGCGCGCCTTCATCTCGTCACCCGAAGAACTGCACACGTATGAATCCGACGGGCTGACGAATTTTCGGGCGTTGCCACTGGCCGTCTTGCTGCCGAAGTCGACGACGGAGGTGCAGGCCATTGTGCGCGTCTGCCACCGCGAGAGAATCCCGTTTGTGGCTCGAGGTTCGGGCACCGGCCTGAGCGGCGGAGCTCTGCCCGTCGAGAACGGGATCGTCATCAGTCTGGCGCGCATGAATCGCATTCTGGAAGTGGATTTGCCGAATGCGCGAGTGGTCGTCGAACCCGGCGTCATCAATTTAGACGTCACCGGCCGAATCGCTCATGAGAATTATTTTTACGCGCCGGATCCTTCGTCGCAATCAGTTTGCACCATCGGCGGGAACGTCGCGGAAAATTCGGGCGGCGCTCACTGCCTGAAATATGGTTTCACTACGACGCACGTTCTGGGCCTCGAAGTTGTTCTGCCGGACGGTTCGCTTATCCACCCAGGCGGAAAAACTCTCGACGCGCCCGGCTACGATCTAGCCGGCGTATTCGTGGGTTCAGAAGGCACGCTGGGAATTGCCACCAAGGTGATTCTGCGAATTGTGAAGCGGCCGGAGTGCATCCGCACCCTGCTGGCGGCCTTTCCGGCTACCAACGAAGCCGGCGCAGCTGTCAGCGACATCATCGCCGCGGGAGTGCTTCCGGCGGCGATCGAAATGATGGACAACCTGGCGATTCAGGCAGCCGAAGCGGCGGTGCACGCTCACTATCCCGATTGCGGCGCCCTGCTTCTGGTGGAACTCGATGGCCCGCTCGCGGAGGTCGAGGCGTTGCTCGCTCGCACGACGGAGATTTGCCGCAAGAACGGCGCGGGAGAAATTCGCCTGGCGCAGTCCGATGCCGAGCGCGCCTTGATGTGGAAAGGCCGCAAGGCGGCATTTGCTTCCGTGGGCCGCATCTCGCCCAACTACATCGTGCAGGACGGCGTCATTCCGCGGACGGCTCTGCCGGAGATCCTGAACGAGATCGAGCGGCTCGCGGCGGACTCCGGGATTCGCGTGGCGAATGTATTTCACGCGGGCGATGGAAACTTGCATCCTCTGGTCCTTTACGATCGGCGCGTTCCCGGCCAGGAGAAGGCCGCCGAGGCGCTTTCGTCGCGCATCCTGGAAATCTGCATCGAAAAGGGTGGCTCGATTACCGGCGAACATGGCGTGGGCGAAGAGAAAAAAATGATGATGGGAAAGATGTTCAGCGAGCCTGACCTCGCGGTCATGCAACGTGTGCGCTGCGCGTTCGATCCCCTGCATCTCGCCAATCCCACAAAGGTGTTCCCGCGCACCCGCCTGTGTGGAGACAAGCCGGGCGAATACACGCCCCATCCCCTGGAAACAGCGGGCCTCGCGGAGCGCTTCTGAGGATGCCGGCGAACAGCGCATTGCGAGCCAATATTTCCACTGAGGAGGGGTTGCGCGGCATCGCCGGAGCGGCGCACGTGCGCCCGGGCGGAGCCGCAGATTCCATCGCCGGCGTGCCCGGCCGGCTCGTTGTCGAGCCGGGCAGCGAGCAGGAGCTTTCCGACGTGCTGCGGTATGCGAATGACGCCGGCCTGCGTGTGGCGCCGCGCGGCGGCGGCACCAAACTGACCTGGGGGAACCCGCCCGCGCGCGTGGACTTGATCGTCTCGACCGCGCGGTTAGATCAAATTATCGAGCACGCCTGGGCGGATTTGACGGTCACCGTCGAGGCCGGTTGCACGATGCAAAACCTGGAGGAGCGGCTAGCGCAGCACGGCCAGCGCCTGGCGCTGGACGCGATGTGGCCCGAGCGCGCCACCGTGGGTGGCGTGCTGTCGACCAACGACAGCGGCGCGTTGCGGCTGCGCTTCGGCGGCATGCGCGATCTCATCATTGGCGTGACCTTGGCGCTGCCCGACGGAACGCTGGCCCGCAGCGGAGGCAAAGTCGTAAAAAATGTAGCGGGTTACGACCTGCCGAAATTGGCCACGGGCGCACTGGGAACGCTAGGCGTAATCGCGCGCGCCACCTTCCGCCTGCATCCCTTGCCGCAGAACGCGCGAACGTTCTCGATCGCCGCAACTGATATCGCCGAAATGCTGCATTGCATGATGGCCATTCAGGACTCGCAGTTAGCGCCGAGCGCGCTGCAGTTGCGCCTATCGGCAAACGCGGCGGGGGAAATCGACATCCTCTTTGAAGGCACGCTGCCGGGACTGGAAGCGCAGGAGGCTCATCTACGAGACTTGGTGGAACCGATGCCGGTAACCGAAACCGGCGCGGATGTGTGGGCGGCTCGGCAGCAGTTGGCGTCTCTCGCCAAAACAGAAGCCGTCGCGAAGGTCAGCATGCTACCCGCTGAAATCGCGACCGTATTCGATGCGGTGCGTCGCGTCACGTCCGCGCAGCACGCGCGGTGGAGCACCGTGATGCAGGCGACCGGGCTCGGCCTCCTGCGGCTGGACGGCGCGACCGAACAGTTGCACGCGGCGTTGCAGGAATTGCGTGCCGTGCTCGAACGCGGAGGCGGCTCGCTGGTGATCCTGCGCCGCCCGTCCGATATGGCGCCGCTCGACGCATGGGGCGAGGCGGGTGACGCGCAGCCGCTGATGCGCGCCATCAAACAGCAACTCGATCCGAGCGGCACGCTCAACCCCGCGCGATTCGCGGGAGGAATTTGATGGTCGTGAACCAGCAACATCCAGAAGCCACGACCGCCACCGCCGAGCTTGCGCCGGCCAGCAAGCAGACGAGCGCATTCGACGCGCATCACCCGCCCGAAACAAAACTCATCGATGCCTGCGTACATTGCGGTTTCTGCCTGCAGGCATGTCCAACCTACTTGTTGTGGGGCGAGGAGATGGATTCGCCACGCGGCCGAATTCAGCTCATCAAGATGGCCACCGAAGGCGAGACGCCCATCACGCCTCGCTGGGTTTCGCACTTCGATGCGTGCCTGGGATGCATGGCCTGCATGACGGCGTGCCCCTCCGGCGTGGATTACGGCAAGCTCATTGAAGCCACTCGCGCGCAGATCGAGCGCCTTCACGATCGTTCTTTCGGCGAGCGATGGCATCGCCGTTTCATCTTTAGCGTATTTACAAGACCGGAGCGGCTGCGGCTGCTCGCGCGAATTCTGGCGGCGTACCAGAAATCTGGCCTGCAAACGCTAGTGCGAAGCAGCGGCTTGCTCAAGCTCCTGCCGGCGCGCCTGGCGGCCCTGGAAGCTCTCGCGCCGCGAGTCACAGAACACGAAACAGTGCCCGAGGTGACGCCGGCGCTGGGCGAAAAGAGGCAGCGCGTGGGGTTGCTGCTGGGCTGCGCGCAGCGTGAGTTCATTTCGCAGGTGAACGCCGCCACGGCGCGCGTGCTCGCAACGGAGGGTTGCGAGGTGGTCGCGCCCGCCGAGCAACCATGCTGTGGAGCGCTGCTGCTGCACGCGGGCGAGGAAGACGCGGCGGCCGAGTTGGCCCGGCAAACGATCGATGTCTTCGAGCGCGCTAGCGTGGATACGGTGGTCATCAACGCCGCCGGGTGCGGCTCGAGCATGAAAGAATACGGATACATTTTGCGCGACGATCCGCGATATGCCGAGCGCGCGCGGCGATTTTCCGCCCAGTGCATGGACATCTGCGAATTTCTCGAGCAGCTCGGGCCGCGCGCCACGCGCCACCCGCTGCCTTTGCGCGTAGCCTATCAGGACGCCTGTCATCTGCAGCACGCACAAGGGGTGCGCTCGCAGCCGCGATCGTTGCTGGGAGCTGTTCCAGGGCTGAGCGTTGAGGAAATTCCCGAAGCGGCGATCTGCTGCGGCTCGGCCGGTATTTACAATCTCGTGCAGCCGGAGACGGCTGCGGCTCTGGGCGATCGCAAGGGGCAACTGATCGCCTCACTGGGCGCTGACGTGGTCGCCACCGGCAATCCCGGTTGCCTCTTGCAGCTCACCGCGGCGCTGGCGCGCAGCGGAAAGAACATCCCGGTGGTGCACACGATTCAATTGCTCGATGCCTCGCTGCGCGGCGACCAACCCGAATCCTTCCTCTCCACTCAAGGCGCTAAGAAGTAGCCAGCCGTCCCGGCCATGAATGGTCGGCGCCAAGCGCCGCCAAATTCCTTAGTGAACGGGAAATATCTTCGCGGCCTCGTAGATAGGCGCAACTTCGTGAGACGAGAGATATGTCAGCAGTGCCCTCGCCGCTTTCGGGTCCTTCACGCTGGTGGACAAAAACCCGGTAATGTCCACGGGCGTCGAAGCTTCCACCGGCAGCGCCCCGACAACGTCAAACCCATTTCCGCGCATGTCGCTCAGGTACGGGCCGAGCGCGATTTCGCTCTCGCCCTTGGACACCGACTGCAATATCGCAGCGCGATTTCCCACCCACTTGATTCTCGGCTTGAGCTGATCGGCGATTCCCATCTTCTCCAGTGCCAGCATGGCGGTGCCACCAACGCTGCCTAGATCCGGGTCCACCGAGATGATGGACTTGGCATCGAGCAGCGTCTGCTTGACCGCTGCGGCTGTCGAGATATCGGGCTTGGGCGCGCCCTTGGGAACGGCGATTGCCAGGCGCAGCGTGGCGATCACGGTGGCGCTCTTCGGGTCGATGTTTCCCTTGGCTAGCGCCTCCGGGAACGGCGCGAGCAGAAGCGAGACATCCAAAGCGCCGCCGTTAGCCACCGTCTCCCGGGTGCCCGTGCCGGAACCGTACGTGACAGTGACGTGGATGCCGGTCTTGGCTTCGAAGTTCGCAATCAACGTATTCATCGTCGCCTCGATGGGGTCCGGCGACAAAAGAGTAATCTCGCTCTGGGCACGCGCTTGCGACGAAATGCCAAGCGCGACCGCCAAGACCAGAACTGACAAAAGCAGACGTCTCACGGGCTCCTCCTCAAAACAATCGAATGTAGCATTTCGATACCATCCTCAATAATCGCTGGCGTTCCTTGTATACCAAGTGCCCGCACCGCGGCTACGGCTTTTGTCGTGTTTACAACACACTTGTGCCCGAGCGGCACCCAGCGACAATCCGCTTTCACCAGCCCGTCCCAAAGGCGTAAAGTTACGGGGAGAGCCACTCTGGAGGCACCGATGAGCCGCGCTTCGCTCAAAGTGAATGGACAGGTCCACGCGATTGACGTGGACCCCGAGACACCGCTTCTCTACGTTCTTCGCGACAATTTGGGCCAGCACAATCCTCGGTTTGGCTGCGGGCTGGGCCAATGCGGCGCGTGCACGGTGCTCGTGGATAATCGCCCCACGCGCTCTTGCCTGCTGCCGGTCTCCCGAGCGGTGGGCAAGGAGATCGTCACTCTCGAGGGTCTGAGCCATGGCGAAAATCCCCATCCGGTGCAGACGGCGTTCATCGACGAGCAAGTCTTCCAGTGTGGCTATTGCCTGAACGGCTGGGTCCTGACGACGAAGGCGCTGCTCGACAAGAACCCGAACCCAAGCGATGCGGAGATGCGCAAAGCTTTCGAGACTTTGGTGTGCCGCTGCGGCAGCCACGTGCGCATCTTCAGCGCCGTGCGCCGCGCGTCGGACGCCATGAGAAGGAGCGCATAGCCATGGCTCCCAAAACGCCGCTATCGAGAAGAGAGTTCGTAAAGGACGCCGGAGGCTTGCTCATCGGGTTCAGCTTGATGGACGCGACGATGCTGCCGCGCCTGCTCGCCGCTCCCGCGGATGACGCCGCGCTCGTGCCCTCACCGGGGCGCCTGGACGGCTGGCTGCGCATCGAGAAGGACGAGACGATTCGCGTGTTCACCGGGAAGGCCGAAATCGGCATGGGCGTCCAGACCGCGCTCTCGCAAATTGTTGCCGAGGAGCTGGACGCGCCCTTCGAGCACATCAGCTTCGTCATGGCGGACACCGCCATCACGCCCGATCAAGGCGGCGTGGGAGGCAGCACTTCAGTGGCGCAAGGCGGCAAGCCGCTCCGCAATGCCGCAGCCACTGCGCGTGTGGTGCTGTTGCAGCTCGCCTCGCAACGCTTGGGCGTGCCGCTCGAGCAGCTACAGGTGAAAAACGGCGTCGTCAGCGTGATGGGCGATCCCGCAAAGAGCATCTCGTACGGCGCTCTCGCAGGCTCGCCTGATTTGCACGAGGCCCTGAAGACGACGGGTGACGGGTTTGGCCTCAACGTCGAGGGCGCGGGCAAACCCAAAGCCCCGTCCACCTACACGGTTGTGGGACAACCGATTCCCCGCGTGGACATGCGGCCCAAAGTTCTGGGGCAATTCAGCTACGCCGGCGACGTGCGCGTTCCCGGGATGCTGCATGGACGGGTAGTGCGGCCCGTCGGCGTCGGATCGACACTCCAGGGCGTGGACGAAAGCTCGGTCAAAGAAATTCCAGGCATGGTCAAGGTGGTCGTTAAGGGTAATTTTGTCGGCGTGGTCGCGCAGACCGAGTGGTCGGCCATCCGCGCCGCACAAGCGCTCAAAGTCTCCTGGACCGCGCCGAAGGCCGCCTTCCCCGATCAGCAGGATTTGTATCGGCATTTGCGCACCGCGACGCCGAAGGTCAGCAAGGACGGCATTGTTCGAGGAGATGCTGCGGCCGCAATGTCCAGCGCGGCAAAGAAGGTGCAGGCCAGCTACGACTGGCCATTCCAATCGCACGCCACCATGGGACCGGGCTGCGGCATCGCCGACGTGCAACCCGACGGTGTGACCACCATCTGGTCCGGCGGTCAGAAACCGCATTCGTTACAAAAGGCCATCGCCGAATTGCTGCATGTGCCGCTCGAACGCATTCGCATCGTGTGGGTGGAAGACGCCGGCTCCTACGGCCGTCCCGGATTCGACGACATTGCCGGGGATGCCGTGCTGCTTTCGCAAGCCGTCGGCAAACCAGTGCGCGTGCAGTGGATGCGCGCGGACATGACGGCCTGGGGCGCTAAGGGTAATCCGGTCGCCTTCGATCTGGCCGGTGGCCTCGACGCGGACGGCAAAGTCAGCGCGTTCCAGTTCACCTCGCGCGCTCTCTCGGGCACGGAAATTACTCCTCAGCCCGTCACCGCGGGGAATCTGCTCGCCTGTCAATTGACTGGAATCCTCAACGCAGCCGCCGCCGATGAATTCGCGCAGTACGGCGAAGCGTCAGCCGAGTACCAGATCCCGAACGTCCACGCAGTCGGCCACGTAGTTGCGACGTTCGACCCTGTGGCGTCGCCGCTGCGCACCACTCACTTTCGCGACCCGAATGGGCCGGCCACGGCGTTCGCCGTCGAATCCTTCATGGACGAGATGGCCGCCAGCGCGGGTGCCGATCCCATCGAATTCCGCCTGAAGCACCTCAGCGATCCCAGAGCGAAAGCAGTTCTGGCGGCCGCAGCCGAAAAGGCGGGCTGGGACAGCCGGCCGTCGCCGAAGAAGAGCGTGGGCGCGGGAGAGTTGCTCACCGGCCGCGGCGTGGGACTGGGCGTGCGCAACGGTACCTACGTTGCCACCATAGCGGAAGTCGAAGTGAACCGTGGCACCGGCGCCGCACGCGTGAAGCGCTTTGTCTGCGCGCACGACTGCGGTCTAATCGTCAACCCCGACGGGCTGCGCGGAGTGATCGCCGCGAACCTGATGCACTCGATGAGCCGCGCGATGAAGGAAGAAGTCAAGTTCGACCGCAGCCAAGTCACGAGCATGGATTGGGTCACCTATCCGGTGGTGAGAGCCTCGGACGTTCCCGAGCAAGTGGACATCGTGCTGATCAATCATCCAGAGCTGCCGGCCGGCGGCGCGGGAGAGCCCTCCAGCCGCCCGACAGCCGGAGCCATCGCCAACGCCGTCTTCGACGCCACTGGCGCTCGCGTGCGGCAGGCGCCTCTCACGCCTCCACGGATCAAAGCAGCGCTTGCGTCCAAGGCGTAATCTCGCGAGCGCCACCACGACGCCGCGATGGCACTGGAGCGAAGCTCCGCCTTCTGAGGCCGCTCGCGAGAGAAGTTGGGGCCTATTGGTTGCGCCTACACCACAGCAGGCGGCACTGACGGGGCCGCAGCCTGCGCCTGTCTTGCGGCTTTGCGCGTCGCTGCCTTCCCTTTCCTCGTTTTTGCCGCTCGTCTGCGAGCCGCCTTCACTTTTCGTTTTGTGATCGCCTTCCTTCGTGATGCCATACTTCCTTTGGGCATGTGTATCCCTTTCCCGTCGTGTTTATATCGGCTGTGTTAGGTCAAATCGGTGCGGTGCTGCGTCTTCATAACGCCGAATCGAAGCTCGTTCAAGCGCCCTAGCGCCGCGCCGCCGTGCAGCGCCGTCACTTTACCAGACGCCGCGTCATCGCGCGCCGTGCAACGCCGACCGACGCCACAAGCCACACCAGCGCAATCGCCACAGCCCCCCTCTGAAACGGAAGGCCGAGCGTCAGCGTCCGCACCAGCGAGTTGACCAACGTCAGCGGAAAAATCCAAGCCACGGGCTGCAGAGCGCGCGGAAGGTCTTCCACGGGATAGAAGACGCCGCAAAACAGGAACATCGGAAAAACCAGCAAGTACTGCGGATAGGAGAGTTCATCGATGCTGCGCGAGTAGGCCGCTGCGGCCAGCCCCATTCCCGCGAAAAGCAGCGAGCTCAAGAAGCAGACCGGCAGCAGCGTCAGCAACGACACAGGCGGGAAATCACGGGTGAGCACGCCGATGAGCGCAACGAGTTCGGCGGCCAGCGTCGCCTTGCTGGCGTCCCAAATCAGCTCCCCCCACAAGACTTCCGAAAGAGTGATCGGCGTAATCGCGATGCTCTGAAAAATCCGCTGGTAATACATGCGCACAAAGGCCCCGTATGCGCCCTCGAAGAAGCCTTGAAAAAGCGCGGTCTGCGCGATGATTCCCGAGAAAATAAAACTACGATAAGACAGCCTCACTCCACCCACCTGCAGCGTTCCGATCAAGCTGCCCACGCCAACACCGAAAGCAAGCAAGTAGAGGAGCGGCTCAACAAAACTACTCACCAGGTAATAAATAATGCTCTTCACGAACACCGAGAAATATCTCCGCCAGACGCTCCACACTCCCCACACCGCATCCGGCAGCTTCATAAACCGTCGACCCCCAGACGGCTTCCGGTCAACTTCAGGTAGACATCTTCCAGATTCGGCGCGCGGCTCCAAATCACGCCGGGTCGCACCTCTTCTTCCACAACCTCGCGATCGATATGTTCGGCGATCAATCGCGCCGGCGAATCGACGTCCAGGATGCGCCCTTTGTGCAGGATGGCGGCGCGGTCGCACAGCCGCTGCGCCTCTTCCATGTAATGGGTGGAAAGCAGGATGGCCACGCCGCGGCTTCTGGCCTGCGCCAGAACTTCCCAGACCGTGCGCCGGGCGTCCGGATCCAGGCCGGTCGTGGGTTCGTCCAGAACCAGCACGCGAGGTTCGGAAATCAGCGCCCGCGCTACCTGCAAGCGCCGCTTGAGTCCGCCCGAAAGGCTCTCGATCGGCTCGCGCGCCTTTTCGCTCAGGCCGAATTGCTCCAGCAAAGCCTGTGCGCGCTCCTTGGCCACAGGTGAGGGAATCCGAAAATAGCTCGCATGCCGGACCAGTTGGTCAAACACGTTAAAGTCGCTATCGAGAGTTTCCTCCTGGTCGCACAAGCCCAGGAATTGCCGCGCGAGTTTGGGACGCAGGTGCACGTCGTAGCCGGCCACGAAGACTTGGCCCTGGCTGGGCGGGTAGAACCCTGAAATGCACTTGATGGTTGTGGTCTTCCCGGATCCATTCGGGCCGAGCAGCCCAAAGCATTCGCCTGCGGCAACCTCCAAGGAGATGTCGGAGACCGCCTCCAGGTCGCCGCCGGAACGCTGATGGTAGCGCTTGATGAGATGAACAACCGAGAGCGGCGCAGCAGACGGCAACGCGTCTCCCGCATCTCGCCCGTTCACCGTCGTGCGCTTACCTGCATCCAGTTCCAAGCACTCGAGACGATGTCCCGAATGGAGCGCGAAGGCTTCCACTTCAGGACTTCATACGCGCGGGAAGCGTTGGCCACCAGCACGGGCGGGTCTCCGGGCCGGCGAGCACAGATTTGCCGGGCTATGGGGCGGCCCGTGATCTCCTCCGCGACCGAGACAAGTTCCAGCACGGAGTGCCCTTCGCCGGTACCGAGATTTAGCGCCGTGGACGGCCCGCCCCCGGCCAGGTATTCGAGAGCCCGGACGTGCGCTTTCGCCAAATCGGTGACGTGGATGTAGTCCCGAATGCAGGTGCCATCCCGAGTGGGATAATCAGTGCCGTAAATGTCCAGATGGTGCCGCATCCCCGCCGCTGTCTGCAGCGCGCAAGGAATCAAGTGGGGCTCGGGATCGTGAAGCTCGCCGATTTCGCCGCTCTCATCAGCGCCGGCCGCGTTGAAATAACGCAAACAAACCGAGCGCAATCCGTAGGCCCCCGAATAAGCCTCCAAAGCGTTCTCAAAGAGAAGCTTCGACGCGCCATAGGGATTGACGGGCTCGCGCGGCGCCGTTTCGCTGATCGGGATATCCCGCGGGACGCCGTATACGGCGCACGTGGACGAGAAAATAAAATATTTGATTCCGGCGTCCAGAGCGACGTTCAGAAACGACAATGCCGACCGCACGTTGTTCTCAAAATACTTGCGTGGGTTCTGAACCGATTCGCCGACGAAGGAGTGCGCGGCGAAATGCATGATGGCGTCCGCGCCTTGCAACGCCGATTCCGCCGCGGCGGAATCGCGCAGGTCCGCCTCGACCAACTCGAACCCGTCCGCCAGAAACCGGTGGCCTGTGGATAGATTGTCGTAAATCAGAACGCTGTGTCCATGCCGCGCCAGTTCTCGCGCCGCATGACTGCCGATATAACCGGCGCCACCAGTGACCACAACTCGCATTAGTTTCCCTCGATCCAGCGCTGCTATTCCGCGGGCACCGCCATGATATTACCCCAGTTATTAAATCATTTACGGGATTATGGCGGCAACTCGTTGCCTCTGGGGCGCGCCGATCATGCGGACGAAACCATCCTGAAATCCAAATCGAAAATTCCGGACATGATCACGATGCCGCAAGACGGGCAGGTCGGAACGAGATGGCTTGTCCGGCGCTGCCTGTCGGCCAGGCAATCCTAACCGCGTTGCCGCTCGGCAGTCCTCGCGCCAATTGCTGCCAAGTTCAGGAAAACACTAGCGGTTGACACCACCGTGCGCGAAGACTTAGACTTTTTCGGAGGCGGGGGTACTCAAAGACATTTCGACTTCGGTCTAGCATGCTTGTACAGACGATATTGCGTCACCCCCTCGAGACAAAAAACTCACGCAAGCGGTAACCACACGCAAGCGAAACTGAGTAAAGTCGGAGGAGAAGCGCGGACATGCGAAATCCATTGATGGGCGCAGTCGTTGGCCTAGCCACAGTGCTGGTTCTTTCTTCGCTCGCCACGGCGCAAACCGCTCCACCTAAGTCGCCGCCTCAGCAAGACAAGGCAGCCCGCTCTCCGTGGAAGTATTACCCGGCTGACAGGGCCGTGGGCGACGGCGGACCTGCTCCGAAGCGCGAGTTGACCGGGACCTGGGCAGGCCCTCGGTCCGGCGCCGGGGTTCCAGAAGATACTGGGGGAGGAACGGAGAAGCCTTCGCTGACGCCCTTGGGACAACAATTGATGAGTCAAAATAAGCCGCTGGCGAAGTTTAGCCCCGCCGGCACGAACGACCCCACAGTGAGGTACTGTGACCCGTTCGGAGTCCCGCGCAACGCGGTCGATGAAATCAGAGCGCTTTCGTTCGCGACGATGCCGAACCGGATCATCATGATGATCCAGTTCCAAGACCTCTGGCGCGAAATCTGGATGGACGGGCGGGCGCTTCCAACGAATGTGGGCGCGCCGGGAAAAGATGCACTGGACCCACGGTATAACGGATATTCGGTCGGCCACTGGGAAGATGACCAAACGCTTGTGGTCGACACGACCGGGCTAGACGACCGGACCTGGGTCGGCGGCGGCGGCTTGCCGCACAGTGTGGATGCACACGTACAGGAACGCTACACACGGGTAGACCACAACGACCTGAAGCTGACCGTCACCCTTGACGATCCGAAGATCTACACCAAGCCTTTTTCCCTCGGGACGCACTATTTCAGGTGGATTCCGAATCAGGAAATGGATGAGAAGCTCTGTGTGCCGTCGGAGGTCCAGGAGTACTTGCAGAGCATGGGCAATCGCGCCGGCAGCGACCCCAGCGCCGGTGGCACAGCGTATCCGGATCACTGATGCCACAACAGAAAATCACGAATTTGCGAAATCCATTCATGAACGTGATCGTTGGGCTAGCCGTGGTAATGGTTTTTTCATCACTCGCGGCGGCCCAGACAGCTCAGCCTCAGTCGCAGCCTCAGCAAGGGAAAGAGACTCGTTCTCCGTGGAAGTATTACCCCGCTGATAGGGCTGTGGGCGACGGGGGACCGGCTCCGAAGCGCGATTTGAGCGGGACCTGGGCAGGCCCTCGGTCCGGCGCTGGGGTTCCAGATTCTGGAGGAGGCGCGGAGAAGCCCTCCTTGACGCCCTTAGGACAGCAATTGATGAGTCAGAATAAGCCTTTGGGAAAGTATAGCCCGGCGGGTACCAACGACCCGACGGTGAGATACTGCGATCCATTCGGCGTCCCTCGCAACGCCTTGGGTGAAATCAGAGGGCTTTCGTTTGCGACCATGCCGAATCGCATCATCCTCTTGATGCAGTTCCAGGACCTCTGGCGCGAAGTCTGGATGGACGGGCGGGCGCTTCCGACCAACGTGGGCGCGCCAGGAAAAGATGCACTGGACCCACGGTATAACGGCTATTCGGTCGGCCACTGGGAAGATGACCAGACGTTGGTCATCGACACCACCGGGCTGGACGATAGGACCTGGGTCGGTGGCAACGGGTTACCGCATAGTGTGGATGCGCATGTGCAGGAACGCTACACTCGCGTCGACCACAACGACTTGAAGCTGACGGTCACGATTGACGACCCCAAGATTTATACGAAACCTTTCTCGCTCGGCACGAATTACTTTAGGTGGATTCCGAATCAGGAGATCGATGAGAAACTCTGCGTGCCGTCGGAGGTCCAAGAGTACCTGCAAACCATGGGAGATCCCGCCGGCAGCGATCCCAATGTCCCTCCACAGGGCAGGTAGACTCTCAGGCCAAGATGCCGTCTACCTCTAAGTGATAGGAAGGACGGTGCCATGCAGACTCTTGACAGCAACGGAGGGCCGCCATATGGTGGGCCTCGCGATCAATTCCGGTTCATAACAAATTCCCGCCTTGGAGGAGCACGATGAAAACGAAATTGCTGACGACGGTTGCCTTGATCGCCGGACTTCTGGCCGTGGGCAGTCCGGTGTTCGCACATCACGGGACTGCGGCATACAACATGAGCAAGCCGGTGATTCTCAAGGACGCCGTGGTGACCAGATATAGCTGGATTAATCCTCACGCCCTGATCCTGTTCGACGCGAAAGATGAGAAAGGCAACATCCAGCATTGGACCGTGGAAATTGGTAGTCCCGCTGCGGTTAGCCTAGTCGGCTGGAGTAGAAATTCGTTGAAGCCCGGGGACATGATCACGATTTACGTCTGGCAAACCAAGAACGGCGCCCCGGTTGGCCGCCTCAATAAGCTCATGACGCCCGACGGCACCCTGCTGAGGGATACCCAAACGGGTGCAGATGACGGCGGTCGCGCGGACAACGGAGCCAGATAGGCCAGGGAAGTGGGCTTGGCAGGCGGCTGGTGCCGCCTGCACCATTCCCGGCGCCACGCGGAAAATGGAGTTTCGTACCGCAAGGCTTCCACGATCGGAGACCATCTGCGGGCAGACCGTCTGGCCTGCCCCGCGACATTGCTTCCTCTTAGCGCGACTCCAGAACCTTCCTCAACGATTGGCGGACTTCCAATCCCCCATCGTAATCTATGTATCCCTTATCCCTTCCTCCTGAATCGATTCATGAACAGATTAACTCTTGGGCGCGTTGTGCCGACCATGTCCGCCAGAACCTGGTGACTTAAGATGGGAATCTCGACAACTCCGGGGCCGTTCTTATCCAAGTGCGCTAGCCGCAAAAGCACACTTGCCAGACGTTGTTCGGCAGAAGAAGTCAGCAACTCCGAAACATGCTCCTTATACTTCTGGATGCTGGACAGCAGATAGGCCACCATCGCATTTGACGCCCTAGTCTTTTTGCGAAGTATTTCCAGCATTTTTTGTTTCTGGATGGTACGTATGGAGCTGGCGGTCAACGCCACAGCCGTGGACACTCGAAGGGGATAGCCTGCGAGGCAAAGCTCGCCAAAGAAATCGCCGACCCCCAGAATCGCGGTAACCGAGGATGGCTGCTGTTTCGTTCTGGTACTGAGCTGCACCCCTCCTTCTTGAATATAAAAAAGCGAGTAAGCGGGTGTGCCCTGCTTGTAGATGTTCTCCTTGTCTCGATATTGCGAGACTTTGCCACCCAGGCTGGCTCCCGAAGAGAAACCATCGAGATGCGCGTTCTTCTTTTTCGTGCCATTCATAAGTCTCTCCATTCCTCACACTCGCCTGTCAGACGCCAGGGTTCCCTGACCAAGTGCGTGTTCCTTTGCCGTCTTCCATTCAAACTGTTCAAACCAGCCTATTCTTCTTGAACCCAGGCGTAAGCGCGGAGAGCTTGTGAAATTCGGCCGGCCCGTTAGTGCGAAACATGAGGCGTGCTTTTCGCACCCTTTGCGAGAGCCCAGCTTAGAACCATCTCGTCCCCACCACTGTTCAATAGGGAACAGTGCTCGGCGATGGCACGCCCTCAACGACAGGCCTGCCGCACATCTTCGGGTCGTAAGGGCGCTTGTTTTGACTCCTTCCTTCTGCCCTCCGGCCGAAATCCCTGCCAAATACGTGCTGTAAGGGACAGCTTTCATATTCGTAAAGCCTGATAGTCGGGTCTCACAGTTTGCCAAGGAGATCCAAAGTGAAAAGCCCCGCAGCGTTTTTCGCAGTCCTCGTGTGCTTGGTCGCATCACCCCTAGCACATGCCCAGAATCAAGATCGCATTCCAACCTCCGACGCGCTCAATCAAACGTCAACGTACAGCATCAATGTCGTTAGCCGCACGACCCGCGCCGTGAAATATGAGCACCGTAGCGGCTCGACAAAAATCGGGTTCCGAGGCACGAACCTCATGCCAGCCGTAACCGGCGAAGCAAAAGTACAGAGCCAGCGAGGCACGATGAAAATCGGGCTCGAACTGGGCGGCCTGGATAAATCCACGTCGTTTGGCACTGAATACCTGACCTATGTGTTGTGGGCCATCTCCCCCGAAGGCCAGCCCGCGAACCTGGGCGAAGTCCTGGTGGGCAGCAACCACCGCACCAAGCTTACCGTCACCACCGATCT
>Ga0182024_10009298_pt1 | contig 20366 bp, 17 predicted proteins | sample P32metaG_FD_120480 | JGI IMG/M metagenome (GOLD analysis project Ga0182024, IMG submission 120480) | Permafrost microbial communities from Stordalen Mire, Sweden - P3-2 metaG (Illumina Assembly) | ecosystem: Environmental > Terrestrial > Soil > Wetlands > Permafrost | place: Sweden: Stordalen... | reverse complement strand
GATGGCATCAGTGCCGACGTTGTAGATTGGCTGTGCCGTGACGAAAAGGGACGCCGGGTATTTTCTGCTGATTCTGTGCGACGCTTCCAGAGTGAGGATGAACACCTGGTTGTTTGGAGCGCCGCGGACTTGGGTGCGACCGAAATTGGTGTCGAGCGTCAAATCGGACCAGAATACAAAACCGCGTTTTCTGAAAACACCGCCGACTGAATAGAACTGATCGCCTTCTTGGAACTCACCAAAGACGTTCTTCCAACGGATCTGTCCGAGAACGCTGGCGTATACAACGCTCGAACTGCCGACCCGGCGCTGTAGAACCAGTGAGGGCAGCAAGTCGGTCAGATCATGTGTGGCGTGATCGTTAGTGTGCGTAAGCAGCGTACGGCCGAAGAATGCGGCGGTCAAAGTGGTCTTGTTGTTTATAACAATGTCGTGGTCGATGCGCCCACCAAAGTTTTGGATGTTGCGGCTGAGCCCGTCATTAACCGCGTATTGATCGCGATACATGAAGTAGTTGGCGGCGATGCGCGTCTTGTTTGTAAGCGCGTATCCGACCAACACGTTGGGAATGACTCGGTAGACGAGGTCAGGTCTATTGTGGCTCTCAGTCTGGAATACGTTCGTTTCCAAACGAACCGAGTTGTCGACCACCGCGCTGAAGAACATGCGCGCCGGCAGTTTATAGAGGGCAGAAGTTTCGAAGGAATTGAATGTGGTGAAGGCCGGTCCGCGCTCTGGTAGCTGTACCGGCGTCAAGTCGACCGGTTGCGGGGTTGATGTCGGCTGGGGAGCTGACTGGGCTAGCTGGGGACCGTGCAGCTCCGGGTGGTCGATCTCTTGCTGTTGCACTTCGGCTTGCTGCACTGCAGGTGGTGCAGCCGGCGTTGCGGCGGTGGGCACTGAAGATGGTGTGCCAGTGTTGCTTGCTGTGGGTACTGCAGATGGTGTGCCGGGGCTGCTTGCTGGGGGCACTGCAGATGGTGTGGCGGCACTTGCTGACGGCAACGTGGCAGGCACCACGGGCGGTTCGGTGCCTGAGCTTGCCGTCGATGTCGAACCGGCTGTGGAGCTGCCTTTTGCCGGTGATGACGATTGGCGCTGCGGAGGCGGCATGTTGAGGAGCAGACTGGTGCCGAGTTGATCGGCGCTTGGCATCGATACGGATGGAGGAAGCGCGATTGATTCGCTGCGCGCTTGCTGCGCGCAAGAAAGTGTGGCGAAGGAGGCCAGCGCCAGCATGCCGAATATATTTCGCCGTGATTGCTCGCTCAAGTTCGCAAGCACCTTTGTTGCCAACAGCCAGCCAGCCAGCCTGCCTAGTAAGATTAACCCACCCACGTGGATTATAACCTAGCAACACCGTCTGCGAACGCCTATTTCGCTTGGAATAGCAGTTTTTGCCGGTTTCACTTGCCGATGCATGAACTTGATCAGCCACCGAAGCTGGTGATAGAGTCCCAGCGAGAGTAATTTAATCAAGAGAAATTTGCTGCCAACTCTGTTTGTGCGCTGATTGATCCTAGTCAAGATGAACATCCGGCAGCAGTGCAAGGAGACAAGCTACGTGACCCGACCAAAAGACATACGAGATCCGGCCATACGAGTTGTACTCTTGCCGCGCGACACCAACAAAGCCGGCACGATTTTTGGTGGCATCATTTTGAGTTATATCGATCTGGCCGGCGCGACCGAGGTCGGCAAGACTACACGGCAGCGCATCGTCACCAAGGCGATGAAGGAGGTGATCTTCAATGAGCCTGTGATGGTCGGTGAGGTGGTCAGTTTTTATGCCCACACCACAGCGGTCGGCCGCACGTCCGTTTCAGTGCACGTCGATGTAGAGGTCGAACGGGGCCACCAGCATCATGTGCGCGTTACCTCGGCAGATCTGACGTTTGTCTGTGTCGATGCTCAGGGAAAGCCGGAACCGGTTGTGCCCATTTCTCCGGCGTGACCGGATATCATATTTGAAGGTATCGGTTTCAATGTGCTTTCATGACAACTCAAGAACAATCCGCCTCAAAAGGGGTTGAACACCAGCCGGTTCAGGAGCGAATCCGACTCTACCTTGGTACTGGCTGTGGCAAGACTACAGCTACGTTCGGTCTGCTCATGCGGGCGCTGAGCCGGGGAAAGAGCGTAACGCTCGTATTCTTCGATAAATTGGAGCAAAACTCCAGCGAGGGCAAGGCCCTGCACATTTTGAGCGATGTACAGCAGCCGGGATTCGGCAAGCTGACCGTGCACTATACCGGCGTCAACCGCATTGGCACTGGTCCTAAGGGCAGCTTTCGGCTGTACAGCTCACCCAACGGCATTCTGCCTGAGGATCGAGACGCAGCCTACGATGGATTAAAGTTTCTCAGCGAAGCGCTCAATCGCAAAGACGATATCGTCATTGGCGACGAACTGCTGGACGTTACACGCGTCGGCTTACTCGACTGGGACGCCTTTCGCGAAGCGGTCGAAGCCAGGCAAGATCCAACTGTGCTGGTTTTTACAGGCCGTCGCGCGCCCGACTGGCTGATGGAGCAGGCGACGACCATTTCCACCACCACGCAGCTCAAGCACCATGGCCGCGCGATCGAGGGTATGGACTGCTAGCTTGACGCCGGTCCGATAAAATCAGGATTGCGGCATCAATTGTTGAATGCGTTCCGGTTCTTCGCCTGACTGGATATCAATTTACTGGTTGAAGTAATGCGATGGATGCGCTATTGCGGTGGTTTCTGTACGGCATCACCGCTGCCCTTACTGTTGTCCGAATCTCTCTTCTCATGATCCTGGCAAAACGTGTTCCATGCCGCTAGCTCGTCTGTTTTGTGCGCACTTTGAAGCATAGACTTAATTTCAGGGCAGCGTTGAGCCAACCAGTGGTCTGGCCATTTGTATTTAGACAGGCGCTGAAGGGCGCTTTCAAAATGTGTCTGTGAGTGTGCGCGATCACCGGTAGCAACGTCGTTGAGTCCATCGACGAATTCTGCATACACTGCTGCCAAGCCAGCCCAATGGTCGGGCGATCGCTTCGCACCGGCGAAGATTTTTTCGCAAACAGCCCTGGATTGCTGGAAGTGTCCTTTGAGATGTTCCGTCATGGCAATTACTTGCAGGCATTGCAATTGCGAGAGCCCGGTCTGATCCGGTTGCTTCTCGAGCATGTCATAAGCTGTCTGCGCCTCAGCCTGCGCGCGATCGAGATCATGCTCCGACAGCAGATAGATGTCGCACGCCAACACTTTATGCGCTTCCACGATATCATTGCGATCGGTTCCGGCTGTGCTATCGCCCAGGGCTATGGCTTTGAGCAAAGACGATTTTCTTTCCGCCACAGAGGTGCCATACCTGCCAAACAATGAAAGCGCGCTGACGTATTGCGGACTGTTGGTGAGATTTTGCGTTTCACAACTCTTCAGAGCTTCTCGGTAACGCATGTCCGACTGATCCATGTTGCCTTGATAACGAGACAGATTCGCCAGTTGAAAAAGAGTTGTGATCGTAGCGCGATCTGCTTCTCCAAACTCTTTCCTGCAATAAGACAATTTTTCAATCAGCGTGTTTTCAGACTGTTTCAGTTTGTTCTGGTGTGTCTGGCTATCGGCTAAGCGAAAATAAAATGTGTTGCAGGCGGTAGCATCTTTTTGCGGTGATCTGAGCATCGCGTTGACTGCTTGTCTCCAATAGGACTCGGCCTTTGACTGATTGTCCACCGCATGCCAATATTCCGCATAGTTGACCAGCGAATCTATCACCTGTCGATCATACGGTCCGAATTTCTTTGTGCAGTAAGTGAGCCGTTGTTTCACGACCTCCTCCGCTTGGCGATATCGTTTTTGTTGAATCAGATCGGTGTTCAGCCCAGCCAGTGCATTTAGATACAAATTGTCGTCTTTGGAGACGGCCTTAATGGCGAGAATTTTTCTCCAGTAGAGTTCGCCTTCTTGGTACCGTTTTTGGCCGTCTAAGGCCAAACCTATGCTGATCAGGATTTGCGCATACCCCGGGCTTTTTGGCGGAAACGCGTTGAGCGCCCTGGCGCTGCAGGCAGCTTCGTACGCGTCAATCGGTTTGGATAACTGCAAATAATGCTGACTGATCCAAATCCATTGCCAGGCAATGTATTTGATCGGAACGCCTGGAGTTGCCTGCATTTGCCGCAATGTCCATTGGTATAGGGCCAGGGAGTCTTTGTATTGTCCGTTGCGATCGAAGGCCGAAATCATCTCATTGCTTGCAGCAACGATCGGGTCCCAATGCCCATTGTACGCTCGCTTGAAACAGACAGACGCTTCCTTGGTCTTGCCATTATGCTGCAGTATGCACGCTAGCATTGTTTGATAAACCGATCTGAATGCCGCATCTTTCTGCGGCACAGCCGCAGCTTCGCGAAAAACCGTTTCCGCCATGACGTTCTTGCCGCTGACCATGTAACACTCCCCTAGCCAGGCATCGATCAGAACAATACGAGATCGATCGTGCGTCAGATGCGCTCTTTTTCTGCAGATCTCGAGCGTGTGCTCACCTTCTGCCGATCGTCCGGCCAGGCATGCATTCCTGGCGTCCGTAGCTGCTTGTTGGTAGTCAAATCCTTCGTTATCAAGAGTCAGGTCGACTTCGATCTTCTCAGCCTCGCTTATCTTGCCGAGTTTCTTCAGCAGCTCCGCATACTGGCTCTTCAGTCGCGACTGGTCCTCGATCGTACCAAGCTCTTCCACGCTCGAGGCCAGTGCCACCTTATACAGTGGTAGCGCTTGCTCGTTCAGTCCTCGGGTTTGCAGCAAATGTGCCAGTTTAACCGTGGTATCGATATAACCGTGATTGACCGCCGATCGCAGTTCGGCTTGCTTCAGCTGATCATTTTTCAAATGATCGTATATGTGCAGCACCTCGCGCAACGTGCGTTCCTGCGCATCATCATTGTGCTCTGCTCCATAAATCTGAGCCAATTCGTCCAGCACAAGGGGTGTCTGCAGAGCGTTATCGCTCAAGCGAGCTTCCGCTGCTGCAGATTGATAAAGCTTTTCGGCTTCGATAAGCTTGCCGGCTTGCTGCGCGCGATATGCATCTTTTCGAATTTCGTTGCAACGCTGGTCGTGTCCGGAAGGATTGAATAGACGCATGGCACCGGCTGCAGCGGCGATCGTGCATGCAACAACTATCAAGGAGATCAGCCAAGTGCGCTTCATTCTTCCATCTTACTGGCGAGATGCCGGTCATCAGGCATCGATAGCTCAACCGAAGAATTATAGGTGCTCCGTCAGCTTCGTGCCTCTCACCTCGTCGGGGCAGTCCCTCGTTCGCATCGACCGAGGCCGCTTTGGCTCACTGTCTCGTGTTCTGCCATTCGCATAATGCAATCACTGCCGATTTTCAGCAAATTGCCAACACCTTCGTTCGTCAAAGAGAAAGAGGTCAGCAATCGCTCGCTGACCTCTTCGATTATTGTTCGACCGGCAATCGGCTATTCGCGGGCGGACGCAGTGGTGTGTTCACCGCTTCCTTTAGCAACTTCACCTTTGATCACTTCAATTGCTTTGTTCAATTGAACGTCTTTGCCATCTAACGGCGATCGTTTGAAGTTCGAATAGCTCAGATCGATCCACCACGGGCCCTTGCCTTTGGTGTAATCGTCGTCCTTCAAATCGATGTTGTAGTCAGGCAAGATGCCTTTCTTGTGAATGTCGGTATCGTTTGGCGTCAGGTATCTGGCGATCGTTACGTTGATGCCCGAACCATCTTCGAGCTTGTTGATCGCTTGCACGAGCCCTTTTCCGAACGACTTCTGACCGACCAGTTTCGCCCGACCGTTATCATGCAGTGCGCCTGACAGAATTTCGCTGGCACTGGCGCTGCCACCATTAATCAAAACGACCAGTGGTTGGTGCGTGATCATATTGCCTGGGGTAACCATCTGCGACTGCTTGTAGCCTTCAGCATCGATGGTGCTGACGATGATTCCCTTGTCCAGGAAATAATTGGCGATTTCGATGGCATTGGCCAACAAGCCACCGGGGTTGTTGCGCAAATCCAAAACGATTCCATCAGCTCCCGAAAGTTTCTTCAAAGCATTGCGCATTTCAGAATTTGCTTTCGAGGAGATGAAACTATCCAATCTGATGTAGCCGATGTTGCCCGGCAAGAGCTCTTGTGTCGCCACAGCGCGTATCGGAATCTCAGCGCGGCTCATGATCACCTTTTTGCGTTCCAGCTTGCGCTGCAACGTGATCGAAACTTTGGTATTGATCGGCCCGCGGATCTGCTTCACGACTGTGTCGAGGGACTGCCCTTTGACCGGTTTGCCATCGACTTCCGTAATTTCGTCACCGGGCTGCACGCCGGCGTTGAAAGCGGGAGTGCCTTCAATCGGCGCAATTACTACTACCTTATGTTCGTGCATGCCGAGCTGCATGCCGACGCCGAACAGCCGAGCTTCAATTTGCGACTTCTCTTCATCAAAGGCGTCGCGGTCGAGAAAACGGGTGTAGGGATCGCCCAGGCTGGCGAGCATCGTTTCGATCGCTTTGTGAGCATCATCGCTCGTGTGCAATTTGCCGTCGTAATGATGTTCCCAACGACTCCAATCCTGGCCGTTATACTTCGGCTCGTAATAGGATTCTTTGATCAGCCGCCATGCGCGCTGATACAAAACCTGCGGCAGAACCGTAGCATGACCAACCTGGGCCAACAGCGCGTCTGATCTCAGTCCTTTCAGTTCGCCGCCATCAGCAACTAGCAGTTGAGGCTGGCTTTGCTTGTCTAATCCGAACATAAGCCAGCTTTGAACACCAAAGAAGAGCAAGCAAAAGAGCAATGGAACGCCAACCAACGCTAGTCTCTTTTTCTCCAACAACTTCAATACCTCTATCAATTCATGTCGCTCAGGTACAACCAAATCTTAATGCATCATAGTTCGTAAGTGAGACATGATGTGGGGACGCTGTTACAACTGACGTCAAAGTCAGTCGGAATATCCCGGACTTGGCATCCTTCCGGACGCCCCGGGCCAAACCTTCAGAATATTTAATTCTACTCCTTTCTCCCGATGGGCGTCGACTGCAAGGGCGGTCTGTAGACAGAAGTCAACACGTTAAATCTTTTGGGTTTTCAAGCTTATCTATTCTCTTCTAACATTTCCAAGGGCCCGCTTACCAGGAGATTTATGGAGACTTGTACCGAGCGAGGCAGAGGCGATGAATCGCTTCTGGCTGAGCCAACCATTAGCGGCGCTTCTCAGTTCGGCAGTCAACCCGGTTCGAGCCAAACACTGCTGCAGCGGCTGACTTCAAGAGACAAGCTGGCGATTGCGGCCATTCGGGCCAAGTCGCGCTTCAACATTTCGAACAAGGTGAAAACTCAGCTCAAGCTCTTGCTGAGCGTGGTGTTGATCGGCTCCTTGTTCCTGTTCGGCAAGATCGATCTGTCCAAGAGCCTGCAAGTGGCTACGCAAGCCAATCCCTGGTTGCTGGGACTGGCGGTGGTGATGTTCTTGCTGACCACCTTCCTCAACGCTCACCGATGGCAGCTTCTAGCGGCGGCAGTCGGTTTTCATAAACCGCTGATCAGTATGGTGCAGTACTGTTTTGCCGGCAATTTCTTCAATCTCTTCCTTCCCTCTACGGTCGGCGGCGACTTCAGCCGTTGTTACTATCTTTCCAAAGGCACCGGGCGCTATCACCATGCGCTCTATTCGGTGCTCGCCGACCGGGTGATCGGCATCTCAGTGCTTTTCGCCTTCGCCGCCGGCGGCATACTTCTTGGTCCGGGCGGCGTCGGTCTGCCCTGGCAACTGAAAGCGCCGATTTTGGGCGGCACCCTCGCCCTTTTTGGCGTGATGCCGTTTATGCCGGCACTGACGACGAAGCTCTTGGGTCCGCAAAACAAAATCACCCAGCGTTTCAATAATTCCGTAGTGCAAGCGTATTGGCGCGATCGAGGGCTGATCGGCATGGCCCTGTTCCTCTCAGTGGCGATGCAGCTGGTGATCGTGCTTTGCCACATCGCTATCGGTCTGGCGCTCGGCTTGCAGAACATTCCTTTCTGGTACTACTTCATCTTTTATCCGTCGGTGGCGGTGCTCGGATTCGTCACACCCAGCTTCAACGGCGTCGGCATTCGCGAATGGGCGTATACCTACTTCCTGACGATGGCCGGCGTCGACCAAACACATGCGGTTACCTACGCGATCATGTGGCTTGGACTGAATACCTTCAATGCGCTCTTTGGCGGAATCGTCTATGCCGCCGGGCATCTGCAGATCTCTAAAGAGGAAGCTGAAAAGCTCCAGTACGATACAATCTAGCTTGCATACTCAACCTGTTCAGCTGAAAGCGCAAGCGACTACTATCTATGGCGGTAACTTTTCCTGCAGGCACGCATCCGCTCGAAAACGAGCTTAACAAGCGCGTTCTCGCGATTGCGGCCGAGCACGAATATCGTCTTTATATAGTTGGCGGATTCATCAGAGATGCGTTGCTGCAACGCAGCAACGGCAAAACTCGCGACATCGATTATGCCGTCGACAGCCGCAAAACAGGCGATGGTTCGGCGATCAAACTGGCGGCGATTTTGGCTCAACGTCTTGATGGTCACCTGGTGCCGCTGGATGAAACCAATGACACTGTGCGAGTAGTTATGCAATCCGGAGACTATTTGGATTTCGCCGGGTGCGTCGGTGGAACGATTGAGACGGACGTAAAACGCCGCGATTTCACGATCAATGCTCTGGTGTGGAGCGCCGATCGTCCAGACGAGATCGTCGATCTCGTCGATGGAGTGGCCGACATTTATTCGCGCCGCATCCGTTTGATTGCCGAGAAGTCGATTATCGACGACCCGCTGCGCATGTTAAGAGCGTTCCGGTTCAGCGCTACTCTGGAGGCGCCGATCGATCAAGGCACAATTGAGCTGATCGCTACTCATGCAGCTTTGCTTGACAATGTGGCGGTGGAGCGCATCAACTACGAATTGTTTTTGACGACGGCGGTGCTGCGGTGCGCGCCTGTAATCGAGCAGATGGCGGGCACCGGATTATTGGAAGTGATCTTTCCTGAACTGGTGGCCACCCGCAAAGTAACAGCCAATGCGTTTCATCATCTTGGATTGTTTGAGCACAGTGTGGAAACGATTCCGCAACTGGAAGGCAAGATCGATCAAGTTGGTGACTGGGTTTTGGCCAGTGCCGCAAAAGAATTATCCGCAGGAGTAACCCGTCTGGCGGCCACCAAAGTGGCCTGTATTTTGCACGACATCGGCAAGCCGGAGACCTGGGCGATCACCGAGGAAGGACGGCATACCTTTTATGGTCACGACAAGTTGGGCGCGGATATGTGTGAAGTAATCGGCGAGAGAATGAAATGGTCTCGTCCGGTGGAGAAAATTATCGTCAACCTGGTTCGCTGGCATCTCAGACCCGGACAGCTTTATCACCAGGGTCCACCGACGGAAAAAGCAATCCGCCGGTTTTACCGTTCTGTGCGCGACGACCTTCCCGAATTAATGCTTTTGGCATTTGCCGATTTCGGGGCCACGCGCGGACCCGGTCTCATGGGGGAAAACCGCATAGTGCTCGAAAATAGTATGTTCGAGCTTTTGCACGGCTATCGTACTTATAAGGAAGAGAGCGCCAATCGAGTCAAGCTGCTGAACGGAACGCAGGTGATGGAACTGCTCTCGCTCAAGCAAGGACGGGTCGTAGGCGAGCTGCTGGCAGCCCTCGAGGAAGCCCATGAATTTAAGGAAGTCTCGAATCGCGCAGAAGCAGAGCGTTTCGTCAAAGAGTTTTATCAGCAAAAGTATTCCAAATAACCAAAATTCCGCTTGGCAACTAACTTCGCGGTTAAAAGGTTTATGACCGGGAATAAATGTTGCAGAGAGATGAACGCAACCGGTTACAGAAATCATTCGTGAACGGGTTGAGTTTTTGGGAAGACGGTCAAGTTGATCGGCCGCGTTACCTGACCGCTCCGGGCAGAACTTATCGAAGGTGAGACTAATGAATACCAAGGCTGATAAGCTCAAAAATTACACAATTATCGCTCGCCTCGACGACGCGATTCCGCTGAACACCGAAGAATGGGTTAGCGTCGAGCGGCTGCTCAACCAGGTTAGCGAGTTTGTCCCCATGTCGATGCTCAACAACTTGACCGAAAATATCATCGCTTATGCCGATGACCAAGCACGCAGAGGCTACCTCCTTGGACAAGAAGATCTGGTCCAGGAGCTGAAGAAAAAAGCAGCGAGAATTGCTTGATTGAGAAGTTTGGTTTGGAATGAGCAAAGGCGCTGGGTTGGTTAGACTCAGCGTTTTTGTTTAGTCAAGCGGTGGTGACACCATTTCTCGGTGCAATAATCTATATTCAAAACAGCAGTTGCAAGGTGAAACGGAAATGAGCGATTTGTTGGACGGCTTGAAACAAGCCCGTGAACACATCAGGAACAGAGAGTGGCCGAAGGCGCACGGCATTCTCAAGAGTATTTTCCCCACCGTTTCCAACTCGAAGTACATCGGCGATTGCCTGCGTGCCGGATTGGGTGCGCTGCGAGACGAAAAGCTTGATGAGGCTCAGGAGCTGTTCTGGCTGGCGATTGATATTTACGATTGTGGTCGAGACGAAAATTCGGAAGTGATTACGGCGATCAAGCTGTTGTCTGATTACTATGTCAAAAACGGACGCAACGAAGATCTCGAACGGCTGAGCAACCGCACCTTCACCCTAGTCATTGCCGCCGCCGAGGGGATGCAGCGCAGCATCAAATCTCTGACTAAGCAGTTAGCCGAAAAAAACAACGCTGTGCCGATTCCTAGATAGCAGCCGCCTATGCTGACAAGCTGGTTCGGCGCTGACACGCCCGCCCCTCTGTCATTTCGAGCGAAAGGAGCGCCAGCGACTGCAGTCGTCTCTCTTACCGTAGCTGTGCCATAACTAAGGCTGCTTCGCAGCGCCTATGAGAGATTTCTCGACTGCGCTCACTGCGTTCGCTGCGCTCGAAATGACTTCGAGTGGCTGGGGTGGGAACTTCTAGAATGACTCCGCGTCATCCTCCCCACGTGCGGCGATTCAACCACGAAAGAGTGATGTAACCTGGTAACAGGATTCGACCGCGCGAAATTACTTAGTGCAAATAGTTGAGTGGATTGTTGGGCGTGCCGTTGCAGCGCACTTCGAAGTGCAGGTGCGGTCCGGTGGAGAAGCCGGTGGTGCCTTCGTAGCCGATTACGTCGCCTTTGTTGACGTTTTGTCCAACCTCGGCGGCGGTGCGCGACATGTGCGCGTAGAGCGTAGCCATGCCGTTGCCGTGGCTGATGATCACGACTTTGCCGTAGCCGCCGTACCAGCCGGTGTACAAGACACTGCCGCGGTCGGCTGCGCGAATGGGAGAGCGATTTGGTGCGGCCAGATCGACGCCGGTGTGGAATTTCCTCACGCCGAAAATCGGATGCCGGCGCCAGCCGAACGGTGATGTCACTTGCGCATGCACGGGGAACGCCATGGTGCCGCTGCCGACGGCCATGTTTTTGTTGGTGCGGCGTTTGCTGGTTTCCATCGCGCGAATCTGCGTTTCCAGTCGCTGCGACTCACTCGCCAGTTGCACTTCAGCCTGCTCGTAGAAGGCGCGCTGCGTGCGGAGGCGCTCAGCTAGCTGTTCTTCTTGTGTCTTTTGCTTGGTGAACTCAAGCGCTCGTTTAGCGAACTCTGATACGAGATCGCCCAACTGATTCTTTTGTGCACCCAATTTGTTTTTCTTCTGCGCTAGAACCGCTGCCTTCGCTCGCAGCTCGGCCAGCAGTTTGCGGTCCATTTCAGCGACCCGTTCCTGATAATAGGATCGATCAAACAGAGTTTGCAGGGAGTCGACGTCAAACAGCATTTCCAGTAGTGAGACGCGCTCGCCCTCGAAAATCTCCCGCAGACGTCTTGAAGCCTGGTCGGTTAGAGATTCTTCTGCATTCTGGGTCTTTACGATGCTCACCTGAGTTTCACTGATCTTTGATTCGGTGCGCTGCAAATTCACTTTGTGCGTACTGAGAACGCCTGTGGTGGCTTTAAGCTTTGTTTGAATAGTTTGCAAATGCAGAAGCGCCAGTTGCTCCTTTTTGCGTGTCTGATAGACGCGCTCGTGCAGCTCCTGCCGCCGGCGTTCGATCTGCAGTAAGCGCTGCTTGGTTTCGCCGGACACCAGCGGCCCGTCCAGATTAGTCGCCGCGCCGGAAGGCACGCCGATGCTGGGCACGAGCAGTGCGGTAACAAGCAACCAATAGCGAAGGTCTTTATTAAGACGGCGGTCCGTCATATCAGGATGCCATTTGAACCATTAACCGGTACCAGCAGAGCAGTTTACCATTGTCAGAAGCGCTGAATTCGTTCCTTGACTATCACTTAGGTGTGTCGTCACAAACATAAGCTTTGGGCGTCGGTTGTATATTTGGTAAATCGCAGCTCTTAAATTCCAGTTAAGAAGATTACCGCTGTTAAGAGGCGCCATTACCGCCCAGGGTGCGGCACAGGCGGATAGTTTGTCTTTATATCTAAGCTATAATTTGCACTCATGGTAGCAATCGACCAGCGACCAAACAGGTCGGATCGCTCGTCGTTTAACGTATTCTCACCTGCCTCGGAAAATCAGCATGTTGAAAGAAATCGTCCAATATCCCCTGCTAGTCAAGGGCGTTAAATCAGCAAATTTCATTGAAATCAAGAGTCCTTTCAACGGTGAAGTGATCGCTGCTGTCGGGCAAGCCGATGAGAAAGCCATCGACGCGGCGCTGACCATCGCTGTAGAAACCTTCGAGAAAACGATGCGGCGGATGCCGGCGTATGAGCGCGCTGAGATCCTCACCAAAGCGTCGCGCCTGATCATGGAACGCCAGGAGGATCTGGCCAAAACAATCTCGTTGGAAGGCGGCAAGCCGATCAAAGATGCGCGCATCGAAGTCGCCCGCGCTGCCACCACATTCGGTATTGCAGCGGGCGAGGCGACTCGGCTCGACGGCGAGCAACTGCCGATGGATATCACCCGTGGCAACGAAGGACGCATCGGCATCGTTGTGCGCGAGCCAATCGGTGTTGTCGGCGCCATCTGCCCCTTCAACTTCCCCCTCAATCTGGTGGCACATAAGGTGGCACCGGCCTTAGCCGCTGGTAACACCGTCGTGTTGAAACCTTCGTCGCAAACGCCGGTGGCAAGCTTTAAGTTAGCCGAAATCTTGAAGGAAGCCGGACTGCCTGAAGGCGCTCTGCAAGTCGTTCCCTGCCGAGGAGCGCTGGGCAATGCGCTGGTGAAGGATTCGCGCCTTGCTCTTTTGAGTTTCACAGGCAGCCCGGAAGTTGGCTGGCGTATGCGTCGAGATATTCATCCGGGTGTGCGCATTGTCCTGGAGCTGGGCGGTAATGCCGGTCTGGTCGTGCATGACGACGCCGATCTGGAAGCAGCAGCACGGGCGGCGACTCGCGGCGGCTACGGTTACGCCGGACAGACATGCATCTCAGTGCAGCGTGTTTATGTGCAATCTAAGGTCTATGAAAAATTCATGGCGCTCTTCAAGCCGATGGTCGAGAGTCTCAAGGTGGGCGATCCATTAGATGACAGCACCGATGTCGGGCCGCTGATCGATGAAGCGGCGGTCAACAAGACGATTACGTGGATAGAAACGGCGGTGCAGGGCGGCGCCAAGTTGCTTTCGGGCGGCGAACGCGTCGGCAAGCTGGCCGTCACACCGGCGATTTTGATCGACACTAAAGCTGACATGCTGGTGGTCTGTCAGGAAGTGTTTGGACCGATTGTTTCGGTGATGAAGTATGAAACGATTGACGAAGCGATTGACGCAGTCAACGATTCAGACTATGGGCTCCAGGCCGGAGTCTTCACCAATAACTTGGAGATTGCCTTCAAAGCGGCGCGCAAAATCGATGTCGGTGGTGTGATGGTCAACGACGCGCCGACGTTCCGCCAGGATCATATGCCCTACGGCGGCCGCAAGGAAAGCGGAGTAGGGCTTGAGGGAGTGCGTTACGCGCTGCATGAGATGACCCAGCCCAAGTTCATCTGCTTGAACTTGCCGCGGCTGTAAATCCGAATGACGATGGAAAAAATGGACGATGCCGTCAAGCAACTCGAAGGAGTGCTGATTGTATCGTGCCAGGCCAGCTCCGGCGAGCCATTGTGCGCGCCGGAGCACATAGTGGCAATGTCGTTGTCCGCCATCGCCGGCGGTGCTAAGGCCCTGCGCCTGGAAGGGATGGAGAATGTAGCTGCTGTCCGCCAGGATCGTCGCTTGCCCGCTTCCTGCCCGATCGTAGGGCTGATTAAAGATGACAGCGTTGCCGCTGAGGATCGACCACGAGTTCCCTACATCACTAATCGCTATGAGCATGCCGAGGCGCTCGCATCTGCTGGTTGCGACATTATCGCGCTCGATGCGACAGGGCGCGAGCGCGCCGATGGACTGACCCTCAAGGAAGTGTTTAAACGCATTCACTCGGACCTGCATAAATCCGTTTGGGCGGATGTTTCTACTTTCGCCGAGGGTATCAACGCGATCGAAACCGGTGCCGACATCGTTTCCACCACTTTGTATGGCTACACGGAAGATACGGCGGTGCCGCGCGATCACGGACCAGGCTTCGACCTGTTGCAAGAACTGATCAATCACTCGCCCATTCCGGTCGTGCTTGAAGGACGAGTCTGGCACCCGGAAGAGGTGGCGCGCGCGTTCGACATGGGTGCTTACGCTGTGGTGGTTGGTTCAGCCATTACAAGACCGCAGTTGATCGCTGAACGATTCGCCCGGGCAGTACCAACTAAACGACCGCGCAGAACGTCGGTCGGCTGAGCAGGCGAACTGCATGTCCTTGAGCAGTTCGCATTGGAATCCGCGATTGCATGAATCATCATTTTGATCTCTGGTCGTATCCGCTGATGGTCGTTGCTTTGCTGGCACTAGCTGCCCAGTCACGCACCCCGTGGTCATGGTCCGGCTTTTATGGGTTGGTGTACTTCTTTGTCCTGGGGCTGGCCGTGGCTGGTATCGCCTTTGGTGTGGCGTTGCCGCTGTCCATTTTGGGTTGGCTGTGCATAATACTTTTTGTCATCGTTCCCTCGGCCGTGCTTTCGCGCATTTCCGCTAACATGTTAGTGCTTGACGTTGACTCGTCTGAGCGCCTTATGCGCAGATTGCGCTGGTTGGTATTTGGCAAACGCTACGAGTTTTGGAGAGATACGACCAGTGCTTTTGCGCTTTACGTCAAAGGGCAAGGGCAAGAAGCCGACGCCATCCTGTCTGGCTGGGAGGCTCAGGCAGACACGCCTAAGCAGGTCAAGGAACAGATCAGCTCATTCAAGCTCAGTGGACGAATTGTGTTATGGGACTGGTCAGCAATTATCGAGCAATTCGAGAAGATCAGAGCATCAGGCAAAGTCCCCCGCGTCGCCTGGGTATCAGCCAGCCGCGCTTATGCGGAACTTGACCGCACTCATGAAGCAGCCGAATGCCTGGTCAACGCCAAGCTGTCCGAATATGGTGCCGGGCCGCAGTCGCTGGCACTAACGGTGCTGCCGTTCTTCGCGTTGGCGGGGGCTCGTTCTCAGGTGGAGAAATTGCTGGCAGTCCTTAGCCGTGGGCGTCGCGCATTTCCGGAGTTCTCCCGCCTTTACTGGCGAGGACGCTGCCTCGCCGTGCGACGTGAAATCGAAGATGCCGACCTCTGCTTCACTCGCGCCATTCAATTGATCGAACAACTCCCCGGCAAGAAAACCATAGCAGCCTGGAAAACCCGCATCGACACTCATGTGCAACGCATGCGGCAACTGCCCCCAGAGCAGCATCTCGAGGGCAGCGACAAACTTGACAGCGACGGGAAACACCGCGCTTCGGCCAGTGATATCAGCGACGTCTGGCGCGCTTATAAGAATGCCGCGTTCGTGCAGGAGATTATTTCTCCGGGCAAGAAGTCGAAAACGGTGCTTGCACTTGTGCTGGTGACCGCGGCTGTCTTCGCTGCATTCAGGCTGACCACCATCTTCGGAGACGAGGATCAGCTGCAGATGGTGAAGCAAGCAATTAGTTTTGGCTTGCTCGATCCAAAACGGGTCCTTGCCGGCGAATACTGGCGCCTGGTGACATATATGTTTCTGCACAAGGATGAAACGCATCTATTCATGAACATGGTCGGTTTATTCTGGTTTGGCCGTATCGCACAAAATATATATGGAACGACACGCTTTCTGTTTCTGTTTTTTGCTGCCGGTATCGTCGGTGGTGTCGTGCATTGCCTCGCCGATCCACAAACGCTCGCCATCGGTGATTCCGGCGCGGTGATGGGTATCTTCGGCGCTGTCGCCGTTGGTATTTGGAAACTGCGTCAGTATTTGCCTGCATCCGTCCGCCGTACGGAGTTATCCTGGCTAATCGGACTGGCTTTGGGCGGTATTCTTATCGATCGAATGATGCCTCAGGTGGCCGGAATCGTCCATCTTGCCGGTCTGGCATCCGGCATCGTGTTCGGTGTCCTAATCAGCGTGCCCACGCCGAAATACGAACAAGAACTAAGCTCGCCAGTGGCAACCTCCAGTTGATGAACACAGGCTTCTGCTGCTCCTGCGAGCGTCGACCACACCAAGCGGCTCCATGCGTCCTCCAGCCAAAGTGCCCTTTATGAGGTCATTCGGTTACGCATGGTGTAAGGGATTCGGGCGGAAAATCTTACACCCTGGTTGTAAGATTTCAAAATTTGCGGATAATGATGAGCTTTAGGGGACCGAAGCTAGAGAAACTGTCCGTGGAAGTGAGCAAGGAACCGCTGCCGGATTGACAGGAAATGACACCCGTGCCCGAATGGAGTGCGGAAGTTGAAGGCTGCACGATGACGCGGTTTCCGTTTCTGACAGATAAATGCTTCAAGATCGCGACCAAGCCAGCGGTGGAGGATATCGTTCATGAACATCAATTTCGATAAGCGCGTCTTGCTCTCTCTATTCGCCGTGATTGTCGGACTATGCAATTGCGAAGCTGCATTCGCGGCTGTGCAGATTCAACCGTTCTTGTGTGCTCCTAAAGATGGATCCAACGCGAGCTGGGTCACCGTACAGGGCCATACTGTAATCGGTATAACCGTTCGCCAAAGCGGCGATAAGGCCGGCGGCAACTTTTTGGGATTGTCTGGCGTCAAAGCTAGTTCGAGCGTTGGGGTTACAACTATCACGAATTCAACAAGCTCTAATGTATTTCTCCGCCTGACCCTGAAAACAAGTACAAACCAGACCATGACCGTAGCACCAACTTCGAGCTCAGGCAACACTTACAGGTTCGATCTCGACAGGTATGGACTGAAGCCAACTGCGTTGATAACCAATATGGCAGTCTTCGTCCAAAACTCTACGGGCTCGCCGGGAACGATCTTTTTGGGACAATTTGTGATCAACGGAACACAAGAAACAAATCGCATCTACTCGACGGGTGGCTGCCTGAACTTCTAGAACGGAGAAATATTACACTCGTCCGCAGCTGACCCTGAAGTGAAATGCCGGTAAAAACTAAAAAACGACGAATCATATGCCCTGCCTGCATCGCGATAGTTGCAATGGGTGTTCTGACGTGCTTACTTTCTTCGGCCCTAGTGGTCACCGCACGTGCGGCCGGAACGGTGGACAGCTCTACTCAAGCACCTGCACCTGCACTTCAAGCTGTTTACAAGCAACTGGAAGAATTGGTGCATCAGTATTATCCAAAAGCAAAGCTGACGACCACTGGAAATGCGATGCACTTCGAGTACAAGCTGAAAAGCGAGATTGGATATTATTCCGGACGCACTGTGATGGTGCCGCAAGATGGCGGCATTCTGGCAGAGTTGAACGAAAAATCTGGTGAATATACAGGGGACGACAAAAACAGACTTCCGTCGGAACTGCCAGACGGTTTCCACACCACACTAAAGATGGCACCATATTCCAAGAGTGAGAAATCCTATTTGCTTGCTTTGCTGACATTCCCGTCTGACGCTAGCGAGGAATTCAAATTGAAGTTCAAGGACATCGTCAATAGTTTCGCACCAACTGAGCAAGCGGGCGCCTCTGCGTCGACGGCCGCTACGGTATCCGCCACCTTTCAGTCGGCACCGCAATCCGTTGCGAACACTGTTGCGCCAACCATAATCAGTACAGTTGCTCCTATGGTGACCAACGCTGCTCCACCGGCAACCAAGACTTTTGTCCCACCGGTGCCGAGCACAAACATTGTTATGCCGACCCGGTCAAGTTATGCGGCAGAGGATTCAGGAATGCATTTGTTTACAGACAAAGGCGGACCGATTGGTGGTGCGAACACACCTGATCCGGTCTCGTCGAAATCCAGCACCGCCGGCTCGGGCGGACCTGCTTCTGATTTGGTGGAACTTAAGCCTTTTCGTTACCTTCCCGGGTATCCCACAAAGGTGAGGATCCTCGCATCCAGCGGAGACTCGAGACATGCTGTGATTGCTTTTTACACAAATGATCCGATCAAAAAAGTGTATGAGATTTGGACGAAAAGGCTGGAGAAAGCCGCCTGGAACTACAGCAAAGACCAGCCCGAAAACGAGATACATGCATACGTCAATTTGCACCCGGACCAAGGCTTTGGCAACGGTTTCGGCGGAGGCGGCGGGTTCAATAGCTATGGCGGAGTTGAACAGAGTAACATAAGGGTTGTCATAAAATACGCACCGGTGCATAGTGGCGGCACAGTTGTTAGGATCGAATACTCCGAATAACCGTTTGCTGCTAAATAGATCAATGCGGTTCGTTCCGCAGGGAACCCATGTTTCCGGCCATCGTCCACTGGCGGTTTTGGTGGGTTGGAAAGTGTAGTGCCAGAGCTGCGCTAACCAGATGATTGCAGGTCGATACAACCAGCGGTGAAACTGATTGCATGACAGACAGCGTCTGCTATATGCCGAATCAGCTTTTTGCCGCCGCTTGCGTTCAAATGAATCGAATCGTCAAAATCTGCCGCAATGAATTCAGGGCAGTCGGCGAGATCAACAAAAGTGGCTCCCTGCTCTGCCGTAACATTTCGAATCAGATCACGATAGTGATCATAGAATTTGGCGGGTAGAAGCGCGCGATTGGGTCTGGGGATCGGCATGTTGACTACGATCAGTTTGCTGTGCTTCTGTCTGCACACAATCGCCAGGCGCTTGAGAAATTCAGATTGCGTACTTAGAGATGCCTCTCCAATGCCGCGATAGCGTCGTTTGTACTGATCAATACTGAACAGCGTACGGTCTGTTACTGGCATTTCCGCCTTTTCTCTTCCGTACTTAGCCATTCTTGCTTCGATCGCGTTTAACATAAAGCTGCGTTTGTCGTATACAAAGCAAAGCCGGCTAATTAAAAAATCTGCTTTGTCTTGCCAGTTTGGCAAGAATAGCCGGGCTGAAGGACAGTTTGTCAGACCGATTCGGCACGAAAAATTGAGGGTTTTAGACGGGGACTGGAAATCATGATCGTAGAAATCACGCGGTGTAACACCCAACACGATAATCGCCGGTGGTGGCGCCCCAATAAAGTACCTTACATAAAGGTAAGTATCGGAGATCATCTGTAATGGGGTGGCGAGATTGTAGACAGTGGGTCTTTCTACGCCAAGCTCCTCAAGACGATGTTGCAGCGTGTAGGAGTGATGATACAGCAACATCTTTGTATCGAGATTGGGATTGCTGTCTTTATCCACCTTCCAGAACGGCAGCATCATCGTGGATGAGCCCGTAAGCAGTATGCGCGGTGCAGCCGGTAGTGTCTGAAAGCCCTTAATCGTCGTGTCAATTGCTGCTTCATCCCAGAGCTTTATGTGCAGTGCGGCGCACCACTTATCCGTGGGCCAGACTGCTACACCTTGCCAGTCTCTAGCGAGATGATAGATTCGCACCAATGCGAAATTGAGGCCTAGAAATATGGCGACAGCGCAAATAGCGGCGCTAGCGTTCTTAGGCGAGATCAGTGAAGGGTTTACGTCTTTCATACATAAGTAAAAACAAATTTTTGTCCGCGTTGAAATTGTTGCCAAAGGACAGTGTAAGCGGCAAAGGTGAGGAACTGGTGTAGACATTGATACGACAACAGTTCTATATGCTTTCGGATAATGAACATACTCATCAGTTGAAGATGTCACCAGAATCGCTTTAACTTGGAGCATCGCCAGCATCAAAGCAGCTAGGCTGCGGCGGGGTCCGAAACTTGGTTTAGAGGCAATGCAGCGGAAATTGCCGCAACGACCGGAGATCGGAAGTGTGCCGGAAGAGAGATCTTCGAAGAGTCGATCCACGCATTGCCATTTAGCTTTGCTCCAGGGGGTGCAGTCGGTCACAACGCTCTTTAAAGATACAGAGTTCTATTCT
>Ga0182024_10009297_pt1 | contig 20368 bp, 19 predicted proteins | sample P32metaG_FD_120480 | JGI IMG/M metagenome (GOLD analysis project Ga0182024, IMG submission 120480) | Permafrost microbial communities from Stordalen Mire, Sweden - P3-2 metaG (Illumina Assembly) | ecosystem: Environmental > Terrestrial > Soil > Wetlands > Permafrost | place: Sweden: Stordalen... | reverse complement strand
TAATAACCGGTAATCTTGACGCGCGCGTTGATGCCGTACAAAAACATGCCCGTGCCCTGACCGCTGCTTTTGCCGGCGTCCGGAGCGTCGAAGGCGGTGATGGTGCCCCCGGGATCCCGCACGAAACCGTGAGATACGTTGTTCGCATCGTAGAAAAGTCCTGCAATCCAGCCCGTTTCGTTCACGCCGGCCGGAATCGTTCCCTGGCCGGCGCCCGTGCCCGCGCCCGGAGCATCGAACTCCGTGATCGTGCCGTCCGCGGCGCGCGCAAATCCATGATTGACGTTGTTCGCGTCGACATACGGGCCGGCCATCGTGCCCGCGTCGTTGATGTCATACGGTTCCGTGCCCTGCTTGAAGCCCGTTCCCGCACCCGAAGCATCGAACTGCGTCAGGGCGCCGTTTTTCGCGCGCAAGAACGCATGATAAACGGTGCTCGTATCTGCGTAGTACCCCGCTATCGCGCCCGTTTTATTGATGGCCTGGGGATACGTACCGCTGGAGCTTCCCCCCGAGCCGTCGAACGTCGTGATCGTCCCCTTGGCAACGCGCAGGAAGCCTTCGGGAACGCCGGTATTGGGGTCGGTGTAGAATCCCGACACCGTACCCTCGTCGTTTATCCCAAAAGCATTCGTCTGGCTTTGCGGCCCGTCCACATCAAAAGTCGTCAATCTTCCGTCAGGCGCGCGCAAAAAACCGTGACTGTAGTTGCTGCTATCGACATAGGATCCCACTGCGACGTAACAGTCATTGACAGCGAATGTCTGTGTGCCCTGATTCGCAGCCTTCCCGGCGCCGCGCACATTGACGATCGTGAAATGCCTGCCAGGCGTCACTGGCACTCCCGGCGCGTCCGGATTGCCCACGGCAAGCGAAGGAGCCCCCCTGTTCGGCGGCGGCACAACCATTGGACGCATCATCGGCGCCGCTGCGTTGGCTCCGGATGACGCAAGCATGACACTGGCCAAGAGGCTGAGAGAACGTAGCTGTATCGACATGGCATTCCTCCAGAATAGATATCGATTGCACCGCGAATCCGGGTTGCTGCAATGCGTAAGCCGTCCCCGAATTCAACTGCGTGAAAGCAGTCAATTCTTCGCAGGCTTCAGGCTCCAATCGGGACGCAGGGACGGGATTGCGGGCGGCTTGCGCTTGCCGCGATAGACGGCGTTGTTGCCGCCATTGAGCGCGTAAGCATAGACGTTGCCGTCTTCGGAGCCGACATAGACCATGCCGTTCGAGACTGCCGGGGAGGAATCGATTGTGCCTCCCGTGACGGCGGTCCACAGCACGGCGCCCGTCGTCGCGTTGAAGGCGTACAGATTGTTGTCTCCGGAGCCGACATAGACCACGCCATTCGCCACCGCCGGCGAGGAAAAGACGACTCCTCCCGTGGGAGCGGTCCACAGTGTGGCGCCGGTCTTTGCGTTGAAGGCATACATATTGTTGTCGTCGGACCCGACATAGACCACACCATTCGCCACTGTCGGGGTGGATTCGATTGCGTACCCGGTTTGAGCGAACCACAGCTTGGCGCCGGTCTTTGCATTTAAGGCATACAGATTGTTGTCGAAGGCGCCGACATAGACCACGCCGTCCACGACCGCAGGGGAGGAATCGATTTCGCCCGCCGTGTAACCGGTCCACAGCTTGGCGCCGGTCGTCGCGTCGAAGGCGTACATGTTGCCGTCCTCGGAGCCGACATAGACCACGCCATTCGCCACCGCCGGGGAGGATTCGATTGCGTACCCCGTGGGGGCGGTCCACAGCGTGGCGCCGGTCGTCGCGTCGAAAGCGTATAGCTTGTCGTCCTCGGAGCCGATATAGATCACGCCGTTCGTAACGACCGGGGAAGAATAAATCCCGCCCCCTGTCTGAGCAGTCCACAGAAAGGCGCCGGTTGAGCCATTGATGGCGAACAGATAGCCGGCCGAATTGGCTACATAAGCCACACCGTTCGCGCCCGCTGGAGACGTGTAGACGGGTACGTCACCCAGGTAATCATACCAGTCGGATGCGCCGGTTATGGCGTTGATGGCATATATCGTGCCGTCATTCGAACCGACATAGACGATTCCGCCGACGACCGCAGGAGACGATGTTACGAAACCGCCGGTGGTCGCCGTCCAGGCGACATCGAGGCCGGAGACGTTGTCTGGCGCGAGCACATTTTCCCAGGCGTTCAGGCCTTTTCTCTTTTCGTTGAAATGAAACTGCGCCCAGTCGGTATTGACGGTGAAGATCTTCTGGGCCGCCAGGCCGGAATGGCGACCCACACCGGTGATGTAATGCGTGCCGGGCAGGGCGCTCGCGGGCACGGGAATCGGTACTTTGACGAATTTGCCCGTGCCGTCGGTGGTCGCAAGTGCCTCGTCCGTCGTGTCGAAATAGATGTCGACCGCTTCGTACGCACCGAAACTGTAGCCGCTGTCCTGGACGTTGCTGCTGGGGTGATTTTCGGTCGGGCTCAGCGCAAGTCTCGGGCCGCTGGCCCAGGCGCCGGATGTGCCGCCAAGCCACGCTGCGATCGCGATGAGCGCCGCAAGCCGACGCATTCCCTTGCGTGTGGCAAGGTTGGGCAACTGCATAAGGCCAATCCGTTCGTTCGTCATATTATCTCTCCGCGTAAGTCGTCCCCGAATTCCGTGGCCGTCCCCGAATCCACTTCACCGGGTTCTCAGATAGCCGTGATAGACGAAGCTGTCGTCGACCTCGGTTCCGGAAATGACGCCGCGCTTGTTGATGTCGGAGCCAGTGGTTCCTTCATCGTGTCCGGTGCCGGCACCCGGGGCGTCATATTCCGTGAGCGTGCCGTTTATCGCTCGCTCGAAACCGTGAAGGGCTCCGGCGGAGTCGATATATGATCCTGTCGCGTTCCCCTTGTTGTTGAGTCCGATGCCGAATGTCCCCTGTGTCGCATTTGTGCCGGCGCCCGCAGCATCGAATGTGGTGACCGCGCCGCCGGACTCCCGTATGAAACCGTGGTTCACATTGCTCGCGTCGATATAGTAGCCCACAACAGTTTCCTTGCTGTTGTCGCCGATGGCAAATGTACCCTGGCCTGCGTTGGAGCCCGCTCCCGGCGCATCGAACGAAGTGTATGTGCCATTCTTCGCGCGCACGAATCCATGCGAGACACTGTTGGCGTCGATATACTCGCCCGCGATCGTGCCCGCGACATTGACGTCCGAACCCTCGGTGCCCTGATTGGCCCCGGTGCCTGCACCCGGCGCGTCGAAGCTTTCGATCGCGTTCTTCGCGAGCAGAAACCCGTGAAAGACGCCATTCGAGTCGACATAATCGCCCACGGCTTCGTCCTTGTCGCTGATGCTGTTGACGTAGGTCGCGTCGGTCGTTTCCGTTCCGGCGGCGAAAATTATGAGCGTGCCGTCCGGTGCACGCGCAAAGCCGTTTTGTGCACCCGTGCCCTGATCGATGTAGACACCGACGGCCACGCCATTGTTATTCATCCAGTATGTTGTGGTCTGGCTCATCAGGCCATCCACGTCGAAACTCGTGATCGTTCCATCGGCCGCACGCACAAATCCGTGATGGTTGTTGCTGCTGTCGATGTAGAAGCCCGACGAGACCATCGAGTTATTGACCGGCGTGATGACAGTGCCCTGCCCGTGACCCGTCCCGGCGCCGGGCACGTCGACGATCGTGTATTGCGCGGCCGGCGCCACGGATGATCCCGGCGCGTTCAGGGTGGCCACGGCAGAGGGAGGGGTCCTGCCCTGCAGCGGTACAACCACTGGCCGCGTCATCGGCGCGGCTGCGTAGGCGCTGGATAACGAAAGCATCAGAGCGATGGGGGCACCCGCCAAATAACTGAGAGAGCGTAGTTGTATCGACATGGCATTCCTCCAGAATAGATATCAATTGCGCCGCGAATTGAGGTTGCTGTAATGCGTAAGCCGTCCTCGAATTCCTTTCCGCGCGGGAGAAGGGCAACAGGGGGCGACAATGCGCCAGGCGTCAGTTGAAGGTCTGAAATGTCACGTCGAACTGGGACTCGACGGGCGTCCCGCCCTGGCTGTAGCAGGCGACATTGACAGTCGTTTTTTGCCAACCGGCGACATTGCAGTAATTGTTGCCGCTGGAGTAAGCCGTGACCAACACAAGCGAGGTGGCGTAGGCGAATCTCCCCGGGATGGTCACAGTGTAGTTGCCGAGGCTCGTCTCCTGCGCCGTGAGGGAGCCGGTTCCGAAACCGTTATATTGGTAGGTTGTCGAGGGCGTGTAGACGCTCGTGCTGCTGTCATTATTGGCCCAGGCCCAGGCGCCGCGTGACGTCGCCGCGTTGACGAGCCCGAACGGTTCTTTGATGGCATAGGCGAGATCGTAATAGAAATCTGCAGGGATGCCCGATGGGTCGAAGCAGGAAATATTGACGTTGGTGCCGCCGGAGGTGTTCCTGTACCACGAGCCCACATTGCAACGGTATCCACTTGCGCCCTCGGCGTCGGACCAGGGGGTTACCTGCGCGTCGCCGCCGAGCCCGGTCAGGCCGGGCAGCGTCGCTGTGTAGTTGCCGGTACTGTTACGGACAATCGTGTTTGTTCCGCCCGTCGAATTGTACTGGCGGGCGCGCAAGGGCGTGTAGCTCGCGACGGCTGGCTGATCGGCATAGAGGTACGCGAGACCGTTGTTCGCGCTGCCGAATCTGGCGCTGCGGGACTGGTAGAGCAGCGTGAAGTAGCTGTCCGTCAAGACGGCATTTGCGTCGGTGCAATACACATACGCACTGAGGGTGTTCTTCCCGCTGCGATTCCAATCGGCCGATTCGCAAGTGCCTGAAGTGGAATAGGCGCTGACCTGAACGTCGTCGGGGGCGCCATCATAGAGGCCTCCGAAGTCAACCCTGTAAACCCCGCCGCCGAACGGGACAACCGTGATCGTGCCACCCGCCGAATTATAGCTGTAGGATGTATCGGGCGTGTAGGGGCTGGTGGCATCGGGCTGATTGGCCCACACCCAGCCTACCCTGTTGACCGCCTGCGCGCCTCCCGCCGTCGTGACGGCGAGTATGCAGGCGATGCCGGTCGCCTGCAGCCCCCGGCGACCCGATTTCCCGAAATCGTTGCCAGACGTTCGCGACGGGTGGGTAGCGATCGGCAGGTTCCTGTTCCTGGTCCGGGCTGAATTCATGACCGGTCTCCTTGGTCGGGCTTTCGGCCCGGTGTAGGCTTCGGGCGCGAGGTTCAGCGAACGGGGGGTTCAAAGTCCTCAAAATCGTCCTCAAAATTTTTGAAAGTTTTTCAAGAAATGGACGTTGCGGTCCGGCCGAAGGGAGTGTTTGCGTTTGGCCGGTTTCGACTGGACCCGGTGCGCCGCAATTTGACGCGTGACGGCACCGCGGTCGCGCTCTCGCCCAGGCTCTTCGACACGCTTCTTTATCTGGTGGAGCACCCCGACCGCGTGGTCGAGAAGGACGAGCTCCTGGGTGCCGTCTGGCACGGCAGGTTCGTCGAGGAAAGCAATGTCGGCCAGACCGTCTTCACCCTGCGCAAGGCCCTCAACGATGCCGGCGGCGACAGCACCTTCATCTCTACCGCGCCGGGCCGCGGTTACCGGTTCACGGCGCCGGTGGAGTGGGCCGCAGAGAATCCGGGGCCCGAAGCCCCGGTTGCGAGGGCTTCCACGCACGCTTCGTCGCCGGTCAGCGCGGTTCAGACGGCGCCGGGGCCGGCACCGGACTCGATCTCAGGCAGGGCCGAAGCGGATGCCGGCCGATGGAGCGCCTGGCGCGCCGCTGCGTATGCGGTCCCGGTTCTGCTTGGCGCAGCGCTGGTCGCCCTCATCCTGGATCGGCGCGGTCCGCCGCCGCCCGTGAAACCGAATGTTGTCGTCCTGGCGGATTTTCAGAATCTCACGAACGACCCCGCGCTCGGTACGGTCCTCGGCAAGGTGCTGGAAATCGATCTGGCGCAGTCGCCGTTTCTGAGCCTGATGTCGCCGCAGCAGGAAAACCAGACATTGCGGCTGATGGAGCGTCCCGAGGACGCAAAACTGACGCCGGCACTGGCGCAGGAAGTGTGCGCGCGCGACGAAGGCAGGGCGGTGTTGAGCGGCGCTGTCGGGGCGGTTGGCAGCCGCTATCTCGTCACCCTCGAAGCCAGAGACTGCGGCACCGGCAAGAGCATCTCACAGGACAAGTCGGAGGCCGGCCGCAAGGAGGACCTGCCCAATGTGCTGGACGCCCTGACGGTCCATATTCGCGAAGGCCTGAGCGAATCGCCGGAATCGATTCGAAAATTCGACGTACCGATTGCACAGGCGACCACTTCGTCGTTCGAGGCCTTGAAAGCCTATTCGTTGGGCGAGCAGACGCGCGTGAGTGGCGACAACGCGACGGCAATTGTCTTCTTCAAACGCGCCATCGAACTGGATTCGTCATTCGCGCTCGCCTATGCGGAGCTCGGAGGCGCCTATTTCGCGTTGCGCGAAGCCGAGCTTGGAAAAGCGTATTACCAGAAAGCATTTGGTCTGAAGGATCGCACCAGCGAGAATGAGAAGCTGCGGATTTCCGCCGTCTATTTTGAGCGGGTCGGCAATTTCACGGAAGCGGTTCGCAGCTACGAGCTTTGGACGCAGACTTATCCCCAGGACTGGCTCGCCTGGGCCCATCTGTCGAATTTGTTGACGGGCATGGCCCGATACAAGGAGTCAATCGCAGCCGGCCGGGAGGCTTTGCGATTGAACCCGGCGCATTATGGGCCCTATTCGGTGCTGGCGCGGGCGTAGAAACGCGCAACCCGATTCGCCGAGGCCAACGCAATCGGACGGCTCGCGATCGCCAGGGGTCTGGACAACTTTGACATTCATGGCCTCCTGTACGAAATCGCCTTCGCCGAAGGCGACGCCGCCACGATGGCCGCGCAGGTTGCGAAGGAGAAGGGCAGGCCCACGGAAACCTGGATGCTGGACTACGAAGCGTGGGGCGCCGCAACTGCGGGACAGCTCGCGCAATCACGCGTGCTGTTCGAGAAGGCGATCGAGACCGCGCGGGGGCAGGGCCCGGATTCACGAGAGGAAGCTGCAGTCTTTCTCGACGATTATATCGAGGCATTGTCCTTTTTCGGTTTGAAACAGGACGCGCGCAGGCTCGCCGACACCTCGACCGGTCTCGACGACAGCGAGTATGCGCCGTTCGCGTTCGCCATGGCGGGCGACTTCGATCGCGCGGCACGCCTTGCAACGGTGCTCGGCAAGCGCCATCCGGACAGCACGGAAATCAACGACGCCGATATCCCGGTGGCGCGGGCGGTCATCGCTCTGGGGCGAGGGAAGCCGAACGATGCGATCGCCGCATTGCAGCCGGCGCTCCCTTACGCGCTGCGCGATTTCTATGCGCCTTCGCTGCTGGGACAAGCCTGTCTGGAAACGAAAGCGCCCGACAAGGCCGCGACGGAGTTCCGGAAAATTCTCGCCAATCGCGGCGTGGATGGGATGTCGCCCCTGTATCCGCTCGCTTATCTGGGACTGGCGCGCGCGCTGCACATGCAGGGCAAGCTCCGTGAAAGCCGCACGGCATACGATCAACTGTTCGCGTTCTTTGAGGGGGCGGACAGCGATCTTCCCGTTCTGCAGGATGCGCGGCGCGAATATGCGCAGCTTTCCGCAATGCGGCGGGCGGCGAATTGAGTGAATCCGATCGCTCAGGACCGAACGGACAACGTATGAATTGTCCCCGTATTCATAAGCGAATCCTCTATTCTCACCATGGCCGGGCTTGACGCGATGCGGCGTTACGGCCTGAGGGCGTAAACCGTGGCGCCCATGGTGGGGGAGTTGGTCCCCGATGTCGTGCCGAACAGGCGGCCGGATGGTCCGCGGATGATTCCGGCGGCGGGCCCCACATGATCGGTGCAATTGTCCCGGGAACAAAAGGCATGAACGGTCCTGAGCGCCGGACCGGACAGTACGAAGACCACGCCGCCGTGTGAGTATGGGCTGCCGCCCACATCCGCAGTGCCGAATAAGTTTCCGCTGTCGTCGAGGACCGGCGCGGCATAGGGAATCGCGCCGTCGGCGCAATCCTGGCGCGCGCAGAAGGCGTGAAGAACGCTTTCCGTCGATGCCGTCCCGTCCGGAACAATCTCGTAGAGAACTCCGCAGCCGCCGTTCTGGTAGTTGCAGGAATTGCCGCCCGACGGCGTGACACCGAAAAGATTTCCGAAGGCATCCATGACAAGCCCGCCCTGCGGGGAGGCGCCGTCGGCGCAATTCGCGGCGCCGCAGAAATTGTAGAGCACCGTTTCCGACCAGCTGTTGTTCGAGGGGCTCAGTTCGAACACCGTTCCGTGCGCATTGCTGCCGCCGCCATTCGCCGTTCCATAAAGGTTTCCCGACGCGTCGTCGACTAGCGGCGCCATGACGGCGGACCCGTCGGCGCAATTCGGCTGCGAGCAGAATGTGTAGAGCGGTGTTTCCAGCCAGCCGCCCTGTCCCGGCACGAGTTCGTAAACGACGCCATTGCCGCGCAATCTTCCGTCGATCGTCGTTCCGAAAAGCGGCGAGGTGCCGTCATAGGCCGCGCCCGACGCCGCTCCTTGATACGTGACGCCCGCGCCCGGCGACGCGCCGTCCCCGCAGGAGGGCTGGCGGCAGAAATTGTGCAGGCTGCTGATTGCCCAGTTCCCGGCATTGGATTTCAGTTCGAAGACTTCGCCCGCGCTGTAGGTGCCGCCCCCCGCCGTGGCGCCGTAGAGATTGCCGGAGGTGTCGACGATGAGCGATCCGACAGGATGGGCGCCGTCCTTGCAGTGCGCGGCTGCGCAGAAGGTGTAGAGGATTTCGAACGCATAAGTGTTCTTTGCGCCGCGTTTGAGCTCGAAGATTTCCCCGTCTCCGTTTGCCCCGCCGTTCGCAGCCGTTCCGAAGAGGTCGCCCGCGCCATCCATCGTCGGGCCGTTCGCGGCGTATCCGCATTTGCCCGCCGCGGCGCCGCAAAAATCATGGAGGATCTCTGCTTCGCGCGCCGGCCCCGCCGCCGCCTGGGCAAGCAGGGCGAGCAAAGCGACGACGCCGCCGCGCGCGCCGGCAAACAGCGCAGAATGTTTCCGTGCTTCGGAAGCCATCGCCGGTCCCCGCGGGCCGATCGTCGCGAAACTGCGCGCCAGCGGGGTTATTCCTTCAGTTCGAAAACCGTGCCGACCCCGTGCGTGCCGCCCGCATAGGTCGTGCTCACAAGGGTCTTTCCCTGGAGCAGCAGCGCGCCATAGGGATTGCCGCCATCGGCGCCGCCGGTGAAATCGTGGAGCACTTTTGCCGTGCCGTCGGGCGCCAGCCGGAACACCGTGCCTTTGCCGTCCGCGCCGTCCTTCAATGTCGTGCCGTAGAAATTGCCTTTCCTGTCTGCGACCAGCGCGGACAAGGGACCGGAGCAGGACGATCCGCCGCTGAAGGAATAAAGCAGCGTCTCCGTGCCGTTCGGCGCCAGCTTGAAGACGGTGCCGCAGCCGGACGCTCCTCCCAGAGTCGTCGTGCCGTAAAAATTGCCCGCCTTGTCCGCAATCAGGCTGGATCGCGGGTTGCCGCCGTCGCCGCTGCCGCCCTTGAAGGCGTACAGCGTCGTCAGCGTTCCGTCCGGCGCGAGGCGAAACACGGTGCCGCAGCCGGCATTTCCGGTGCAACCTGCATTGCCGGCATCGAAAGTCGTTCCGTAGAGATTGCCCGACTTGTCGGAGAGCAGCGTGGAATAGGGGTTGGCGCCTTCGGCTCCGCCCTTGAACGCATAGAGCGTGCTGACGCTGCCATTCGCGGCGAGTTCGAAAATGGTGCCGCAGCCGCTTGCGCAGCCCTCTACGCCGCCATACAGCGCCGTGCTGTACATATTGCCTTTCTTGTCCGCGATGAACGCGCCGTGGGGAGACGATCCGTCGCTTCCGCCGGTGAAACTGTAAAGCACCGTCTCGGCGCCGCCCGCAGCGATCTTGTAGATCGTGCCCCGGTTATCGGCGCCGCCGTCCGTCGTGGTGGCGTAGAAATTGCCCGCTCCATCCGCGAGCAGGGCGCCAAAGGGGAAGGTGCCGTCTCCGGCGCCGGAAAATGTGTGAAGTATGGTTTCGGTGCCGTCCGGCGCCAGTTCGTACACGGTGCCGCAACCGACGCCGCAGCCTCCCCCGCCATACAATCCCGTGCCGTAATAGTTCCCGCTCTTGTCCGCGATCAGCCCAGAGGACGGATTGTCGGTGTCGGGGCCGCCGGCAAAATTGTAGAGCACCTTCAGAGTGTCATGCGCCTGAGCGCCGGCCATGGGAAGAACGAGGGCGAGCGCCAATCCATAGCCCAGGCAAGTCGCAGAAATTCGAAGCATGAACATCTCCTGTCGGGAAACCCGGCGCGCCCGGTTCGGACGGAGCGGGACAGCGGGAGACTAGCGCGGGTTCCGGCCGGTTGGCATCAAAAAATATCGGCGTGGCCCGCAATGTCACGCAAAGCTTGTCATTCCCGGCGAGCGCGGCATCGCCGCGCGAGGGAAGGGAACCGAGGTCGTGCCGCCATGACAATGTTCGAGATAACCACACCACCTGGGTCCCCTTCCCGCGCCGCGCATCCGCATTCGCGCTGCGCGCTTCGGCGGACAAGGAGCGCGGCTCGCCGGGGATGACAGCTTTTTTCAATTTCAGCGGATTGCGCACTGGCGCTCACTTCACGCGCGTCACCTTGAACACCCTCTCGCTGCCGTTGATCATGAGATTGTAGCTGCCGATGAGGCCGCGATTGATGGTGACCTTGTTGTCTTTTGCGGACTTGCGGAAGACCGCATGGTCGGCGTCGCCCTCGATCTGCCGCCACACCTGGCCGTTGTCGAGGAACACGATGAACTTGCCGAACGGCGTGTAGGCGTAGTCGGTCACGCCGGCCGTGATGCTGTCGACCGCGACCGCGGCGGTCTCTTCCTTCGCGTGCGTCTCGGGCAGCCTGTCGCTGCCGAATGCCTGCGGCGTCGTTTGCTGGGAGGGGCTGGCGCCGAACAGGTTGCCGAGATCGAAGCCGAACCAGGAGCGTTGCTCCTCGTCGGTGGGCGGGCGGTTGCCGGGCAGGGCAGCCGGCGGCGCCGCCAGCGCCTCCTTCACATGCGGCGAGAGCGCGTCGTAGCAGGCGAGCCGCGCATGATCCTCCGCGACCGCCGCGCACTTGCCCAGCGCTTCGAGCAGATCCTGCGTGGAGGTTGCGGCGAAAGCGGGCAGGGCGCCCGCCACGAAGGCGGCCATCGTCAAATTCGTGAGGCGGAGTTTCATTTGTCGGCCCCTTCGCGGCTCGGACAGTTCACCGCAACCATAGAAGAAGCGCTTCGGCCTGACGAGGGCGCGCGCCCGGCGCGGCAAGGCTCAGATCCTGCCGTCGCGGTTCCATTTGTCCCAGGCGCTCCAGGCGATGCCGCCGAGGAAAAAGACGGAGCCGGTCCAGCCGCCCAGCTGGTCGTTGGCCAGGAGGCCGTGCGCGACCAGCCAGCCGCCGCCGAAGGTGGCGAAATGCCGGAGGATTCCCGCGAAGATGTCCTTCGCGAACGATGAAACAAACATGGTTCGATCTCCCGTAATGGTGTCAAAGAGCGCGCGCGCCGAAACCGGGAGCGGAAAGAGATGCACCAAGGAGGCGCGGAGAACGCGAAGGAAGAACAGGCGCGCCGTTGCGCGCGATAACCTGTTGTCCGTAACCCCCGTGCCTCCGTGGCGAACTCCGGTCCGCGTTCCCGGCAGCTGCGCGCGTGTCTGGTGGAATCAGATCAGCGAGGCGGCAGTGCTGATTTTGAGCAGCGACAGCGCGAGGTTGACGAGGAACTCGAGCAGCGTGTTGCCGATCGATTGGCCGCTCGCCTCGACGGCTTCGAGCACCGCGTCCTTCGCGCTGGAGAATTTCTCCTGGCCGGAGAGGAGCAGGGCCGCCTGGCTTTTCACCGCCGCGATCGCCGTGCCGAGAAACTGGCCGACCAGGCTTTCGGCCTCCGCAACGAGCCCCGGCTCGATTGTGTCCCACAGCGTGACCGCCTGGCCCTCGATCGACGTCAGCTCCTGTCTTCCCCAGGCGATGATGTCGGAAAGAAAACCGGGGGCGGCGGCGGGCGCTTGAATCATATTCGTCATGCGAATTTCCTTTTGTTGTGGCCGGCGAACCGGCAGCGGCGCGAGGGATCCGCGCCATCGGTGACCAATCCCGCCCGGGGCGATGCGGGAGGGATTGGTCGCCGATGAAGCGAAAGCTTGGATGGTTCGCGAAGGCCGCGGCTTCAGGCGGAAGCCGGCTGCGATGCGAGAAGCGCCAGCGCGCGGCGTTTGAGGAGCGTGCGTTCCGCGAGGCCGTTCTCGCCGCCATTGAGGCGCCGGGTAAGTGCGGCGGCATCGTCGCGGTCGGCAGGTTCGTCGAGTTGTCGCGCGCGCCAAAAGGCGATGGCGCTTGCAACCGCGCCCTCCGGCTCCGCCGCGCCGTCGGGATGCGAATCGCAGCCGGCGCGCGCGTAGTTGGCGCGGCCGGTCAGCTGGAAAAGGCCGCGACCGCGAAAGCGCCAGCCGTCGCCGCCGGCTTCCGGTCCGTTGCCGTTGAGGTTCGCATAGGCCGCATTGGCGAGCGCCTGCGCGTCATGCGCGAGCGCGAAGGCGCGGGCCCGGAGGCGCGGCCACACCTCCGCGATCCGCTCCGCGCTGTAGTCGAGCTTCTCCTCGAGACGCGTGAAGCGCCAGGTTTCGTAAGCCGCCTGCGCGAGGAAATGCGCCCGCCGCAGCGGCGAATCGATTCCCGCCGGAACAAGCTCGCGTGCCAGCAGCGGCGCAATCTCCTCCACCAGCCCCGCCTCTCCGCCTTGCGCAAGGTCAAGCAGCAATGCAGCATCGATGGCACGCATGGGAGATTCCCTTGAGGCTGGATCAGGCCATTGCGATCGCGAAGGGTGCGGCGACGCATTTACCGTTCGCTTATTCTTTGTTCGGTCAGAAGCGCATGACCGCCGGCGGCGTGGCGGCGAACTACTGTTACGGCGTCTGGTTCAAGCACCTTTTGCTGCTCAACGAGATCGCGCGATGCGGGGTGCCAGGCGTCGTCGCCGAGCTTGGTCCAGGCGACACCGTCGGGGTTGGCGTGGTGGCGCTGCTATCGGGCGCGCAGCGTTACATCGGCGTCGACGCCCGCCCGTTTGCAGCAACCGGAGCAAATATCGCGATTGCCGCCAGCCTCGTCCGCATGTTCCAGGATCGCGAACCGCTTAATCCATCCGGGTGGCCGGACTTCCGTCACCTGCTCGATTCGGATGGCTTCCCCTCTACGCTCCTGACTGAGGAAGCGTTGTCCGCTTCGCTCGCACGGGACCGCCTCGGCGCCATTTCGTCAGCCGTTCGCCAGGTCTTTGCCGGCGGTCGAAGCGACCTCATCGTCTATAGCGCTCCGCTTTCCGATCCGTCGCTCATCGAAGCGGGCACAGTCGATCTGGTATTGTCCCATTCCGTCCTCGAGCACGTCGTCGATCTGCAGGACGTGATCGCAAACAGCTTTCGCTGGCTGAGGCCGGGAGGCTACGCCTCGCATCAATTCGACCTGACCTCGCATGGCATCGTTCGCGACTGGGATGGTCATCGCGAGTTCGGGCGCCGCGCGTGGGACATGGTGGTTGGTACGAGGCCGTTTATGATCAACCGCCTGCCATACTCGGCCGTTGTGGACACCTTCACGCGCTGCGGGTTCCGACTTCCGCGAAACGATCGGCTGCGGCGGGCAACAACCGTTCCGCGCTCTGCCCTGTGCCGCGACTGGCGGGAAGTTTCGGACGACGATCTAGAAACATCCGGCGGCTATGTCGTGGCGCAAAAGCCCCAGATGTTGGCCGCGTAGCCCGCAATGAGGTTCTCGCGTACCAGCAGCGGCGCAATCTCCTCCACCAGCCTCGCCCCTCCGCCTTGCGCAAGCTCCCGCAGCAATGCAGCATCGACGACACGCATCGGGGGTGTCCTTGGACAAAAAGACGCGCGCGCTTGCCGAGACGCTGCGTACTTTCGTGATCAAGCCGGGTGACTCGCTTCGGCGCGTTCTCGTGGTCGGCTGTGGCGACGGCGAGGAGGGGGCGGACCTTGCCGAATTGTTCGGCTGCGACGTGGACGCTATCGACGCTACGGATTATTTCTGCTTCCCGCATCCGAGAGTGACGTTCACGCAGATGGACGCACGTGCGCTAAGTTTCGAGGACGAGACCTTCGATATCGTCTGGTCGTTTCATGCGCTCGAACACATTCCGGAGCCGGAGCAGGTGGTGCTCGAAATCCGACGCGTGCTGCGCAACGACGGCATCTTCATGATTGGCGTCCCCAACCGCTCGCGGCTAGTCGGCTATATGACCGGCCGCGGCGCGTCGTTCCGCGACAAACTCGCCTGGAATATCATCGACTGGCGCATGCGACTAACGGGTCGTTTCCGAAACGAACACGGCGCCCACGCCGGATTTACGATTGACGAATTGGACAAACTGCTCAAGCGGATTGGGTACGCGTCCTGTTCAACACGCCAATATTACTGCCACCTCTATCCGAGCCACCGACGCGCCATCGATCTCCTCAACAGGACAGGCCTCTGGCAATGGGTATTTCCCTGTCACTATTTTTTCGGTCGAAAGATGCGGGATAGCCCCTACGAGATGGAGCAAGGAAACAGCGAGCCCTCAGATATACGCCGCATAGGCGCTGATCAGGTTTGAAAACGCTGCATCATCGGCCGCAACCGCCCCATTCAAATAAGCCTTGTTGAATAGCAGCCAACGATTGAAGCTCTGGTTTCCCGGAGTACCGCTGTTCTGGTAGTTGAACGGATAGCAGACGGTCGAAGTGTTTGCGCCGTTGCGTGTATAAATCGAAGTTCCCGTAAGCTGTATGGCGCTGCTATTGCATCCCGCTCGGACGATGTTTGTCGCCGCGTCATACGAAATCCAAACAATCCCTGTCGATCCCGACGCGAGAAGAGGTTGGGTTCCAGAAAGTGTGACCGCACCACCAGTGCCACCAATATCAACGACGAGGTTGCCACTCGCTTGAAGATATATGCCGTTCAGCGCCTGATTGGTCGTGCCAGCGGTATCTCCGAAGAGGCCGTTTGCCGCGAAAGATCCGGCATGGATACCTGCCACAACCGTGAAGGAATTCGTCATCGCAATCGGCGGTGTGCCAATGCCGATGCCGCCCGCCGCCATGGCGTACTGGTTAAGGGCACCGCTGTTAAACGTAATCGACTCGTGCCCGTTGAAGTTCGGGTCGGACGTGTTTTTCGTTGCCGTCGTTACGGCCGTGACGGTGTTCCCCAGCGCGTCGGGGAAGGCGCCGCTGGCGGGATTGATTTTCACGGCGCGCAGATAGATCAGCAGCTTCGACGACATTCCGGCGATCAGATCGTCGATCGCGTTGCGGGAGATTTTGCCGTCGGCGGAATTGCCCGTGCCGGTGGCGCTGACGGTGACTGGAGTTGGCGCTACGCCCATGTGTGTTCCTTTCGAAGTGCATTATCACCTGTCATCCCCGGCCGAGCGAAGTGACAAGCGGGGTTAGCTGGCGGTGAAGGTGAATTGATCGTGGCTGAGATAGTTGTACATCGGCGTCGAGGCGGTGTCGGTGGAGGAGACGTCGCTCGAGGAGTCGCGGATGGTGGTGCGGGGGCCGGTGGTGGGACCGGGATTGTTGCCGGCGGTGCCGATGTCGCCCGCGCCGATCATGTAGACATGGCCGGTGGTTTTGCTCGCCATCGTCGCGGTGACGCTGGTGCCGCTCACGGCGATGGAGGAGAGTACCACGTTCGCGTTGCCGGCGGAGGTGTCGAGACAGCGCAGGCCCGACTGCCCGGGATCGCTGACCACGCTGGTGTCGAGCGCGAGATTGGTGGTCCCGTTGGTGGTGAGGGTGAGCGTGGTGCCGCTGTTCGAAGCTCCCGTGATGTAGAGGCCGGGGGTTGCGGCCGCGGCGCGGATTTTCTGCACCGTGCGGGCCATGTACTGCCCGTCCAGCTTGTAGCCGAGCGCCGTCTTGTGCACGCCGCTGGTGCCGCCGCCCGGTGTGTAGTTGTCGGTGTAATATTCCGGGCCGACCAGCCTGAAGAGGTTGGGCGAGGAACGGGCCAGCGCGGGGAACACATAGGCCAGCGCGCAGGTTGCAAGATTGTAGACGCTGTCGGTCCAGCTCGAAGGCTGCTCGCAGATCAGCGGGATAGAGGTGGGAACCGTCCAGCCCTGTGCAGTGAAGATGTTCTGGATGGCGGTCTGGATGCTCGCCTGCAGCGCGACCAGGTTGGTCTGGAAGCCGGAGGCGTTGCCCGCATAGGTGAGGTAATCGTTCTCGCCGATCGAACAGATGACGTAGCACTCCTAGCCCCAGCCGTTGAAGGCGGCCAGCGCCGCCGAGCGCTCGGCGACGCGCAGCAGGTTGGAGAACTGAGTAATACCGGAGAGAAGGTTCGCCAGGATCGCGCCGCCGGCGCCCACGCTGCAGAACAGGGCGGCCTCGGTCGCGGCAATGTTCGAGCCCACCGAGAACCACTGGATCACGCCGCCGCCATGGGTTTCGCCCTGGGCGCCGGAGTTCTGGAACTCGTAATACTCCGCGAGGCTTTGCAGATTGGCATCGTCGCAGATGGGCGCCGGCGTGTTCCAGTGGCCGGTGCCGTTGGGCTGCACGACCTTGGGGCCGCCGTTGAACATCACGCCGCGATTGAAGAAGGGCACGGTGGTGAGCAGACCCGCCGTGGCGCCGATGGTCAGCGAATGGCCGATATCGATGACGTGGATCAGTCTGGTGATGCCGCCGAGGCCGGCGAGGTAATTCCCGCCGCGATAGTCGAACTGGCGGCGCTCGTGCAGCGGCGCGTTGCCGCTCGAGGTGGCGTCGTCCATGAACTTCAGGATCGGCCCCATCTGATGCACGCCGGAAATGCCGCCGGTCGAAGGCGAGCCGCGCGTGGCGGCGATAGAGAGATCGAGGCCGGCCGCGATCGGTGAATTGTTGGTGGCGCGGAGCGAGCCGTCGGGCTTGTTCACATAGGGGCAGTAATCGTCGAGCGCGCCCGGCGCGGCGCCATAGGCGAGGATGACGTTGCCGCCGGAATCCAAATTCGGCACGATGCCGCCGCCATATTGGGCGAAGGCGGGCTCGTCGGCCCAGGCGAAGGAGCCGGCGGGCAATGCGTCGAAGGCAGCACCCGCCAGCGCGCCGCCCGGAGTGATGACCGCGATGGGATAGCCGTTGGAGTCGAAAATGCCGCCGACGAAATTCCCGTCATCGGCCCACAGATAGAAATTGCCCGCACCTACCAGATTGACGATTCCAGAATCTGCCGAGGCGCGGGTGACGGCTTCCGCCGCCGCGGCCGTGTTTGTCGCCGCAAGCGCGGTGTTGAGGCTCGCAAGCGTCACGCCCGCGGGCGGCTGCTGCGTCCAGTTGCCGGAGCCGTTTCCGGTGCCTGTCTTCAGCCACAGCCCGTCATTCGAGGAGGTGCCGTCCTGAAAGACCTGGCCGATGGAATATTGCGCGTAGTGGCTGGCGGTGTCCTGCGCGTAGAGGGCGGAGAGGCTGGCCGCGCCGATCAACCCGCCGCCGGTGGGCGTGGGGCTGATGATCGCATCCCAGCCATTCGCCGAGATGACCGCGCAATCGAACGCCGTGTACTGCGTCGAGCTGGTGAGCACGCCGATCGGCGAGACGACGCTCGCGCCCGCGCCTGCCGCGATGGTGAGCGCGCCTGCGCCCGCCTGAAATACCCGAAGGCGAAATCCGACCGGCAGGTTGGCCGGAAGACTGACGGTGACGGCGCTGGAGCTGGTGAGCAGCAGCAGATTGCCATTGTCGCCTGCCTGGACGGTATAGGCCGTCCCGTTCTGGAAATTGTAGCCCCCGCCCGGAACCGGATTGAGCGTCACGCAGCCCGCATTTACGAGCGCCGTCTGGTCCGCCACCGATCCGTTGGTAATTAGAATGAGGCCGTTCGCATCCGAGATATAGGTCGAGCCCGAGGGCAGCGACGCGAAGGACATATCCGGCGCGGGCGCGAGGAGAACGATGTTGGACATGGCGATGCACCGTTGAAAAAAGTTGGAACAGATGGCGCGAGCGCTCGCGGGTTTCCTCCCCCGCGCAAAGCGTGGGGGAGGTGCCCCGAAGGGGCGGAGGGGGCCTTCCGGCGGCGGCGCGCTCTGCCCCCCCCTCCCCCACGCGCGAAGTGCGCGCGGGGGAGGAAAGATGAAACGGCGTTCGTCGCCTCTCTTCCATCGCGGGATGAACGTTCGTAATTATATCATCCGCAAGAGTTTCACTGACCAACGAAACGCCACGAGTTTCCTCCCCCGCGCAAAGCGTGGGGGAGGTGCCCCGAAGGGGTGGAGGGGGCCTTCGGCGGCGGAGCGTTCCCCCTCCGTCGCTTCGCGCCACCTCCCCCACGCGCGAAGTGCGCGCGGGGGAGGAAACAAAGAGCGATTTCTCAATCGCAGCGCGTCTCACCCCAAAACTGTCATGGCCCGCCGGGAGCGGGCCACCCAAGGGGAAGCGACGGGTGCTCGAAGAAGAACCAGAAGCATTCCCGGAAGCGAATGGCGTTCTTTCAGGTTTCAGCTGGTTGGCCCGCTCTCGGCGGGCCATGACAGAGAGAGGGGCGGGAAGGGTAGCGGGGAGTCGGGGTAGGGGCAGCGAGTGGCGCGTGATAGGATGGCGGCGGCGTGGGACGCACGCCCGGAGGAAACCGCATGAACACGAGACAAACTATCACGGCATGGATGGCGATGGCCGCAGCTTCCGTCGCGGCGACTGGCGCTCACGGGGCTGTGGCGATTTCTTCGGGTACGACAAAGGATATGGTGTGCTCCGCGGGCGTCTGCTCGCCCACGAGTGCCGACGCCGTGCTCAACACGGGCGACCTCGAAACGCTTCTTGCTACTGGCAATGTCGAGGTCACAACCACCGGCAGCGGAGTGCAGGCCGATAATATCCTTGTGTCAAAAGCCTTTCACTGGGTGAACAGCGCCCGGCTGACACTCCAGGCCCATCGCTCGATTACCATCGACAAGCGGATACTCGTCGAAGGTCTGGCGGGCGTGGTGCTCAGGACCAACGCGGGCGGCAAGGGCGGCGTATTGTCGTTCGGGCCGCAGGGCCATCTCGCGTTGAAGAACCTGTCGAGCAGCCTCGCGATCAACGGCACGGCCTATACTCTCGCCGGAAGCGTCTCGACGCTTGCCAGTGATATTGCGGCCAATCCGGGCGGATACTATGCGCTCGCGGTCAGCTATAATGCAAGTGCCGACGGGACCTATAACGAACCACCCGTTTCCACATCGTTGAGCGGTATTGTCGAAGGCCTCGGCAACACGATTTCCAATCTTACAATCTTCACAGAGCCTGGAGGCGCTAATACCAACACCGGATTGTTCGCGGATGTCGCCTTCTTGGCCGCGGTCAAGGATCTGCGATTGGACATGCTCAGCGTCGAGCGTTCCGGCGGGTATGGTATCGGACCAGTGGGCGGTCTTGCAGGGACCAACGAAGGGCTGCTGTCCGGCGACGAAACGGCAGGCGTGGGCGCCGCTTACGACTGTGCCTACTGCCCCCTCGGGGGCCTCGTGGGCTCAAACTCCGGTACGATTGAAAATTCATCTGCGAATGTTCAACTGAAGGGAGCCAGATTTGTCGGAGGCCTGGTGGCCTCGAATGCCGGCACGATAAATCTCTCTCACGCCACGGGTGCGGTGCGAGGCCAAGGCAATGGTTCCGCGGGAGGGCTCGTGAGTTATAATGAAGGCCTTATCAGCGAGAGTTATGCCACGGGCTTTGTGAGGGATCCGTCTGGTGTGTCTCTCGGTGGGCTTGTCGGTGAGGATTTGGCCGGCGGTGTGAGCGATTCCTACGCGACCGGCGCAGTGGAAGGGGGGAAGCGTTCCGTGGTGGGCGGACTGGCCGGATACGCCAGCAGGGTCAGCATCACGTACTCATATTCCACAGGCAGCGGCGTAGTCGGCGAATATGGCGAGTTCGGGGGTTTTGTCGGCAAAGATCACAAGCGTGCGAGGACTATCAACGCTGCTTTCACGGATGACTGTTGGGACACGACGACGAGCGGCACCGACCAGGGTACCGGCAATGACGGAAATGTTTCCGGCATTACCGGTTTGACAACGGCGCAACTGCAGTCCGGCCTGCCCGCCGGGTTCAACCCTTCGATCTGGGCCGAGAAATCCGGCATCAATGGCGGCCTTCCCTACCTCATTGCCAACCCGCCCGCGAAGTAGCTGCTAGCACGTCACCGCGCTTCATTCGTGCGCGACGTGTCCCGCAATGCACGACGCGCGTGTTTCCTCCCCCGCGCTTGCGTGGGGGAGGTGCCCCGAAGGGGCGGAGGGGGCAAGCGCGTGACG
>Ga0182024_10009296_pt1 | contig 20370 bp, 22 predicted proteins | sample P32metaG_FD_120480 | JGI IMG/M metagenome (GOLD analysis project Ga0182024, IMG submission 120480) | Permafrost microbial communities from Stordalen Mire, Sweden - P3-2 metaG (Illumina Assembly) | ecosystem: Environmental > Terrestrial > Soil > Wetlands > Permafrost | place: Sweden: Stordalen... | reverse complement strand
GGTGCGCAACGTAGCTAACATTATTCCAACTTATGAAATCGATGAAGCTCATCACGGAACCAGTGCGGCTCTTGAATTTGGAATTTGTTTTTTAAAAGTAGAACAGCTTATTTTGCTGGGTCATAGTCAATGCGGTGGTATTGATACTTTATTAAATAGCAATTCCAGCAATCAAAATGATTTTATCACCAATTGGGTTTCTTTAATTAAAACAGACGCAATTGGGAAAGTTGATGCTGATGATTATGCTAAGCTCGCATTAAAACAATCATTAAAAAATTGTTTAACTTTTCCTTGGATCAAAGAAAAAGTGGCCACTGGTGATCTCACCATTCATCTATGGTTTTTTGATGTTAAAAAAGGGCAAATTTTTAAATATTCTCCAGAAGAAGATATTTACCAACCACTCTCCTAAATCTAATGTTTTAAAGAAATGATTTTAGAATTGCTAGATGTTAGCGACTTCTGTCTTGCCAGAATAAAAATCGTTGCTAAAGTAACTAAATAGAATAGCACTTGCATACCATTTGGGTTTTCTTGATAACCAATCAAAATATAGAAAAATCTGCCTAAAATACTATGCTGGGGTAAGTACATGGAAGTATTCCAAACCGAGTCCATCAAAGATGGTAACAAACCACTTTTAACTAATTTTCCTGCTGCATTCGCAGCGATCCCGCCAGCAATCAAGGTAAGCAAAATGCTTGGAATTTGAAATAAGTATTTTACTGAAAGTCTTAACAATCCGTAGTACATAGCCAAGCCAAATAGTACTCCTGCACCCAACCCAATCAGCCCACCTAAAAATCCAGTTAATAAGGTCACTTGACCACTTGCCATTAAGCCATACATGAATACTACAATTTCACTGCCTTCTCGCAGTACGGCTAAGCCAATAATTACTGCCAGAATATGTAAAGGTTGCTCGCCGGACGCTACGCCCGTGCTGATACGCTTCATGTCGCTCACAATCATCCGCCCATGCTGCTTCATCCACACCACAGTCCAGCCAATCATCGTGACGGCTATAAACAGTATGCCCGCATTAAAATATAACTTACCTGCGTCCCCTACCAATCTCGCCACTGATTCTGTAATTCCAGCAAATATAAAGGCTCCAACCACACCACCCAAAATACCTAACCAGATCCATTTTCCTTTTCCGGTCAAGGACTTAGTTGCAGCCAGCACTACGCACATTATGATTGCGATCTCAAATACTTCACGAAAAACAATAATGGCTGCGCCCCACATAAATCTAACCTTCAATGATTGAATACCTGTGTAAATGATAATCATTTGCATTTAGAAATGCAAGATCTTTGGACCTAGCTCTATGAAAACCCCAATTTTGGACTATTTTTGACACTAGTTGTTGAAATAGAACTTTGTGCTATCATCCACTTTCTAATAATTATAAGGAACATACAAAATGGCTTTCCATCGCACTCCAGAACATAATAAAATTGGCTTAAAACTGAAAGAACTCACTGACTACCCTTCCCCTTCTGAGAACTACGACCTTTGGACTAAAGTTTTATCAAGTGATATTAAAGAATCTAATTATCAATTTCACCTACAAGATTTCTACAATTTTTGTAATGCAATACGCCATCCAAATGTAAAACTACTAAAATTGTTTGTTGATGTTGGATTAAATCCATTTAATCATGATTCCCCTTTCAAAGAATATATCAAACAAAGAGAATGGAGTTTTGGCGCTTATTTCGAATCTAGAAAATATGCTGCCGAACAAGCTGAAAATCCATCTACCTCTGATTCTGACAAACAGCGCTATAATGAAGTATTGAAATATTTAGACGTACTTCAAAAATACGCATCTAAAAAATATAATACACCGGCTCCTTCTGCTTTATTTGCTTCATCTAAAGATGAAAAACCGGATTCAAAAGAAATGCTTTGCGCGCGCTCATTAAATTTTGTTGATATTTTAAATCTAATTGACCAAAGCGACGTAAAACAATCTGTAGCGGAACAACATGCAATCCAGGCTTTACTCCACGATGTTGGGGAAGGTGATGTTGAACTAACTAAAGGTGTTTATCGCGACTTAAATGAGAAAATTTTTACAATTGTTATCCAAAAATTATCAGACGATAAAACTGATCCGGAAAGCTTTAAGTTATTCCAAAAGATCAAACACATACTAAATAAAAAAGACGCTGAAATACTGAAAGACCAATTGCATATAGAAGAAGCTGTATCCAACAGTCCTAAATTAAGCTAAATGTTGTCGGTGCCTGGCACGTGCCAGGCACCATATTGAGCTATCTTTTCTTTTTCTTGTTCTTAGCCTTACCGGGCTTGGCATGATGTCTAGGCTTTTTGCCGCGTAAACTAAACCAATCATCTCCATAAGAAATGGAAATCTCTTCACCCTTCTTAATCGGCCGATCCGCTTTAAACGTGGTTACCCGGTCTTTAACATTGATAAAGTAATCAGCATTAGGGTCATCAGAATGATTATAGATGCTTCCATACCCTAGAAAGACTGCATATCTACCCCGGACATCAAAATAGAAATCTTCTATCCCATCATCCCCACCTTTGGAAAGAATGAAGTAGCAATCTTCTATAACTTCGCCCTTTTTAAAGTTTTTACCTGCAAAAACCCCATATCCATGCAGCCTGGATCTTTTAACTATGACCTTATTTTGCCGTAATTTCAGTTTCATTTACTTCTTACGCTCAATTTCAAACCGCTATCAATACATTATAATTGATAAAATAACAAGATTTGTTCAATTTTAAGTTGAACGCGATTTAACCCATTGGGCATGAAGCTGGGGATTATTAGGAAAATATAAGCTCCACCTATCTTTTAAAGGTCTAAAACGTGATACAAAACGCAGGTCGGTAAGAATTAGGGGATTAGTAGAAATTGTAGTTAACAATCCATCGGAAAACCAATTAAAGATATCGAAATCCTTTTTTAATACCGATGCTGAATCTCTAATATATTCAGGCAAATCTGACTCGGTAAACTGGGGAAATTTAACCCCATGGATAAAAGTGGCAGAAGCAAATAAAGGGGTTTGAATAGCATCCACATGAATGATTTTTTGGGATATATAAAAGGACCTGTAATTAAATAACTGCGCCAGTTCAGGCATAACTCTTCTTTTTTCTATTACCTGGTTTCTAGAATCTACTAACATCTTTTGAGCGAGCATCGCACGATGGTGTTGATAAACGCCGAAACATAGATAACTGAATGCCAGAAACAAAGAGATAAATGCAGGCTTCGCGCCAAACTTTTTAATAGAAAATGCTATTCCGCCAATAAGAATACAAGTGAATATTGGATCGACAATAGAAATATAATCCCACGTCACTCGAACCCAAGAAAATGGCCAAAACAATAAAGTTCCATAACTAGTAGCTGAATCTAATAGACCGTGAGAAAAAAAGCCAACAATCGATATGAAAAAAATTTTTGGCCATTCTTGTTTTTTTTCTTTAAAAATAAATATCCATAACAATGCTAAAAAAATTCCAGCGAAAGGCGCAAATAATAAAGAATGAGTGAAATTACGATGATAAGTTAAGATTAAAGTTGGTATATGAGGATTTGAAATTACCACATCTAAATCAGGTGCAGTAGCTGCGATAATTCCTAACCACAATATCGAAGCATTCGTAGTTTGTTTTACGGTGGTTTTTGCAATATTGGCGCCTATCAAACCATGGGTTATAGGATCCATCAATATCCTTTTATATTATCTATTACACTTTTAAAGAATGTAGATTAAGTTTTTCAGCTTCTTCAATAGTTTCTATTAACCTTGCCACCAATTTATCTAAGGTTGGATTTTCAGCTTGCGCTGCTGCGCCCAACTCTTTAGATTCAGAACCTGAAAAAAACAAGCTTGAAAGTGAATTTAAAATATTTTTGGATTCTTCTTTTTTAATTGGAACATAATAAGATAAATCAATAGATTTTAAATCTCGAAGTATGTCGTTATTATTTGGATCATCAATCAGCGCATTTATTGTATTAATAGTTTTATTGATAATTTGCAGTAAAGTAGGCTCTAAAATCCGATCCCTAAAACATTTTTCTATTTTAGCAGATAAAGCCTGAAAACAATCATTAATATTATTATAACTAAAGCTTCCAACCAAGGTGGGAAGTTTTGCATGCAACTTATTTAAACCTAATAATAATTGTAAATATGTCATTTCAAAATTGAATTCTTTACACGGAGTTTGCCGCAAGGTTACCAACATACCGCTGTAGATTATTCTTTCGCTTGGACTGCATAGTTTATTAGCTTCTCGCACTTCCTTGAGTTTTTGATAAAAAATCATATGCATTTTCATTTGTTGTTGTGCTAGGTACGAAACAATTCGAATTAATATTAAAAATTTTTCTTTTTCCGCATTTAACTGCTTTTCTTTTTTTAAATGCTTAACATTTTCTAATTGCTTAACCTCTCTTACCTCTTTTACTTCTGCAACCCCTGAATTGATACACCACAAAGATGCACCAATTAAATGATGAATAACTTCTTCTTGGGGCCATTTAGCTAATGCATCAGTAATTCTAGGATTTTTGGATTTTGGATTCTGGCCGCAGAATTTTTCTAATTCAGCATTAATCGTTCCATCATAAGCATTTTGAATAACATTAGTTGATAACCAAAACATTTCGCGAATTAATATTAATAATTTAGCTTGTAATTTGATGTTTCCATCCAACAAATCAACAAACCAAGGTTTAAATTGACCATATTGATCAAAAGGGGATTCCTTAGGATAAGAAGCCATAATATTGTCGAGTTTTTCAAGATTAAGATCTGCGGTGCTTTCTTTAAAGTTTGTTAAAAACTTACCTAACCCTTTAACAACACCTAGGCTAGGTTTGGCATTGTTAAAAATTCTAGACAGCATACTGGAATTATTATGTTCAAGCGCATCGTCAAAATAATCGGTAAAATCGCTTCTTTTAGGCTTAATAATTTCATAAATAGAAATAGATCTGCTTTTTTTTTCTTCTAAATCTCTACCGGATGCCATTGATTAACCTATTCGTAAATTTTATTTCGAATAGATTAACTTTTAGTTTAACAAAAAGAAAGCGTAATTCTAATGCTTGGTACTATGTTTCGAACTAGATGTCTTAGATCTAGAAGCTGGCGGTGGTTTAATTTTAGAACTAGTTTTTTTGCTAGAAGCAGTAGTTTTGAGACTTTTCTTTAATAAATCCACAAAATTAACGATATCTGCCTTAGTTTGCTTTGTGGGTTTTTTACTTGGAATTGCATGTGGTAAGTTATTTACCGTTTCTTCTACCCATTTGTGAATTGACGCTTGGTAGTCATCAACGTAGTCTTCCGGTTTCCATTTTGAGCTCAATGAATTAACTAATTGCTTGGCAATATCAATTTCTTGTTTTTTAACTTTATATTTTGCAATATCCTCATCTGGTATTTTAAATTCATCTTCTTTACGCATTTCTTTGTCGTATTTCAAAATACACAAAATCAATGCGTTGTGATGCGGCATGACTGCAGAAACATATTCCTTAGTAGATATAATTACCCGCGCAATGCCAACTTTGTTAGTTGCCTTTAAAGCTTCGCGTAAAATTGTATATGCTTTCTCAGCTTTTTTATCGGGTTCTAAAAAATAGCTATTATCGATTGTCATAATGTCTAATTTATCTCTATCAACAAAAGTTTCGATATCAATCATTCTTGCTTTGTCGCCTGCTACCTTTTTTAAAATATCATCTGGGACAGGAACCGTAGTTTCTTTGTCATACTCATAACCACGGGTAATATCAGCCCATGGAACTACTTTTCCAGTAGATGAATTTATTCTTTGATATTTTATTCTTGCATTATCTCTTTTATCTATTTGATGAAATGAAATATCAGCAGAATTTTCGCGAGATGGATACAGTAGAATCGGTACACTAACTAATCCAAATGAAATAATCCCTTTCCAATTTGAACGTGGCATAGGTCACCTATCAAGATAAATTTCGGAATTATAAAAAGTCCTTGTTATATATATTTTATAATAAAAAAGGCTTTTTTTTGGAATTTTTCTTCAACAGAGGATCTAGCTTTCTGATTTCAAAGTAAAAAATATTTTATTTGAAATTTTACCTGAGATATGAGATCCCCGCTTTCGCGGGGATGATGTTATGGTTTCATTACAGGAGTAAGAGGAACATCCTCCAAATCATCAACCAAGCGGTCTTGCAGCTCTTGATTTCTTAAGTAAGATTTATTTTTAGTTACACTTTCATTTTCATCATCAGCCTCACTAGCATCCGAACTATCGTCGACAATTGTTGGCGTGGGTGAAACCGGAAGACTTCTAATTAATGGTTTAAGAGAAGAAGTATAAGAAGAATTAGCAGATGCTGGTGAGTACACTTGCTGTACTTCTTTTTCCTCTTCTTGATTTGGTTTAGGAGAATCATCTAAAGAAAGATGAAGAGATTTTTTCGGCTTTGGATTAGCAAGCTCTTCTGAAACTTCAGCAGGTTGATAATCAGCTGTTTTAAACATGCCCCGACTTTTTAAACTTCTGGTTGTAAGAATAACATCCAAAACATAGCTTACGAATCCTGCAACTAGACCTAAAGCTAGAGCCGCGATGCTTACTACACCTCCGAATGCAACCAAACCAATCAATAATCCTAAGACGCCATATAATAATTCAGACTCCCAAAGCGCTAGATGAAATGGCCTATCTTCAGAACCTCTTTTCGGCTTTGCAGTTGGTTTTGGTACAAATTTATTAACCAGTGAATTTGCATCCATTTTGTTTACAATTTCTGGTTGTTGCAATTCTTGCGGTGCAAGTAATGGTGAAGGTTTACTAAAAGTATCGCTGGTACCGTACTTATCCTGATACTGAGAATTACGGTGCTTAAAATCTTCAGATTGAAACACTGATTTTTCATGTTCGTCTGTAGATGATTTTGGTTCTGAAATTGATCTCTGTTTTTCAGCCTCTACAGGTGGCGCAGGTGGCACAGCATCTTTTAATTTTTCAATTAAATCCAAAGGTAATTGTGGCGGTTGATCTGCAACATCTCCAACTTCTTCTGTAACAGGTTTTTTATCTTCTTTATTTGACACTTGGTCTAAATTTTTGGGTTTTAAAGACTGACTTGGAGCAAAAGTTGTTGATGTCATATTTAATACCTTCTATTTAATTTAATTAGTAAGAAGGCTTCCTGCCGTGATTGTTAAATCATTTTATTGATGCGAGGCTATCATTTTAGGCAAGCTATGTCAAAAATAGAGGCTTACATGGTCAAAAATTTTCCTGTGAATTATTTTTTTAAATGCTCACTTTGTGTAATCTCGTGTAATCCCCAATCTTTCCGCCTTATTCTTGGGTTATAAGAAAGTTAAACACAAAGTTATCCACAGAAATTGTGGATAACTATAAAAAAATCCCCGCATTGGCGGGGATGAGCGCTTATAAAAATAGAAATAAAATCTAGCAAGGATCAGTTTCAGCCGCTACATCGCAAGATCCCTTCGTATAATCACCAACATAGTTTGCAGGAGCAGAAATTTTGATTAATCCAAAATAACTGACCCAACCTTTCATACCAGTATCATCTGAAAAGTTATTATAGTTTTCAAATTTGTAGTTTCTCTTCTTGCCTATACAAACTTTTTGCGTTTGGTTTTTTGTATAAGTCGTGACGCTACCTTGATCTTTATCTGCATTAGCTGGAACAAAATGCATAACCGTTTCAGTACCGCCCGAACTAAGTGTGCAATAAAAACCATCCAAGGGATAAGCGAAGGCTGATGTTGATCCTAGAAAAAATCCGAGTAAAGCCAATTTGCGTAAAATTTTCAATTTTTGCATAATTCATCCTTAAATATATGTTCCTAATCTCAATTAGAATATTACTTGTAACTCTCGTTGTCTACCGATCTAACTTACATAACGCGCACGCAATTTCCAATCCTCATTTTGTTTATTCCAAACATCTACAATAAAACTATTTTGCTTGGATTTTTCTTTAAAACTTACTATCACCACATCTCCCAATTCCCGCGCTGATAAGTTAGTAATTACAACTGGTTTAGACTTTTTAGTTATAGAAGCAGGTATCCATTCTACTTTTGGAATTGGTTTATTAGGTTCTTGTCCTTTAATTTGTTCAAAATTAAAAGTTAATAACTTATCAACAGTAGTTGAATCCCCAGACGCTATTGCTGCATTTAATTTATTCTCAAGCTCTCCAAATAATTTTACATAACGAGTCACAGTAGGGATAAACGTGGGAGAAGAAGGTTTAAGAGCAAATGAATTACTGAACACTCCAAACCCGATTACAAATGTCATGAAGATCGCAAAGGTTAATTTTCTCATTGGTACCATTCCTTTTGATAATTTTAGCTAATTTTCTATATAATATCTGGCTTTAACGCTATATAATGCGCATAATTTCGCAAAACATTAGACGTAGTGGTAAGGCAGGTACACCAATATGATCCAAAATGAAAATTTATCCAATTCAGATTTAGGTAAACCCGTTACCTACTCTGCAAATTATGACAGTAATAAATTATTTGCAATACCTCGTCACGAGAAAAGGGCAGAAATTGGTATAAACCACGAATTGCCTTTTTACGGATATGATTTGTGGAATCACTATGAAGTCTCTTGGTTAAACCAAAAAGGTAAACCGGTTGTAGCCTTAGCAGAAATATCTTACCCAGCAGATTCTGTCAATATTGTAGAATCCAAATCTCTTAAACTCTATTTTAATAGTTTAAACAATACTCATTTTGTTAATGAAAAAGCTGTAGCTGAAATTATTAGTAGCGATTTGGAGAATATTATTCAATCTAAGGTAGAAGTAAAAATTATTCCGCTTCTGTCTATTCAAGAAAATTTAATAGTTCCACATTTTGAAGGCTTCAATTTAGATAGTTTAGATATTAACTGTTCTAATTATGAAGTAATGCCATCTTTGCTAACTATCGCCACGAATAAGGTTGAAGAAACTCTTAATTCAAACTTACTTAAAGCAAATTGTTTGATTACCAATCAACCTGATTGGGCCAGCGTCCAAATTCATTATCAAGGACCGCAAATTAATCACGAAGGCTTACTTGCCTACCTAATATCTTTTCGCAATCATAATGAGTTTCATGAACAATGTATCGAAAGAATTTTTGTAGATATAATGAGCAATTGTAAACCTGAAACACTGAGTATATACGGACGCTTTACCCGAAGAGGTGGTTTAGATATTAATCCATTTCGATCAACACAACCTTGCAAAAAACCTTATGCGAATTGGCGTTTGATAAGACAATAAGATTTATCTTCTTCGACGTTTTCTAAATTTTTTTGGGCCGTGTGGGCCCTTTCCTCTTGGCATAATCAATTCCTTTGATCAGGCATATATATAAGTATACCATTGTTGCTATTAGCCAAAGTATCCAAATAAGGTATTCGTTTCGATGAACACACAACAAGCCATTTATGCAGCTGGATGTTTTTGGGGAGTTGAATATTTATTTAAAAAATTAAATGGAGTGATTAATACCGAGGTAGGATACACAGGAGGAAATCAACCTAATCCTACTTACGAAGAAGTTTGCAAAGGCAACACAGGACATTTTGAAGCTATTCGCATAACCTTCGATCCCAAAATAATTTCTTATGAACAACTAACTAAATTTTTTTTTGAAATTCATGATCCTACTCAAACTAATGGGCAAGGTCCTGATATTGGTCAGCAATATTTGAGTGTAATTTTTTATAAAGATGAAAGTCAAAAAAGTACCGCAGAAGCTTTAAAAAAAATATTGCAGAACCAAGGTTTAGATGTAAACACTCAAATTCTCCCAGAAGCTAAGTTCTGGGTAGCTGAGGAATATCATCAAAATTATTATGAGAAAACAGGTAAACATCCTTATTGCCATTTCATTACTAAGCGCTTTAAATGAACATTTAATATTAAACAGATTTTTATTTATACTCCTTATGATTATTATAAAAATATAATTTTATCCAAATTATCCTTAAATAACTGAAGTAACTTCTTTATAAATAGTTCCATTTACAGTTAAAAAAAAATAACCATAGATTCATTCTCTTACCGTGAAATGTTCAAAAATTGATTATTTTGAACACAAATTTGCCTCAAGAATTAGCCTCTTAGCCTACCTCGTCATTATTAGCCAAAAGGTTTTTTTATGCTCAAAAATTAAAAGTCAAAACATTTCATATACATTTTCGACCACAAATTGTGTAAAAATGAGCTAAACTAAGAATATAAAATATACAAAGGAGTGTGGATTATGAAAAGGATTCTGAAGCTTGGTTCCTTACTCTTATCGCTCAGCACTATTGCTCTAAGCTCTTGCTCATATTACAACGAAGATGGTGTTTATCCATCCAACTCTGTTGTTCGCCAAGAGCATGTAAGACCTCCGTATAATCGTGAAACCTATGAAAGCAGGATGCCCAGTCATATAAGCACTAGCGAAAAAACTGTTGTGGTCGATCCTAGAGTCCACTCATGGGGTGCTTATGATAGTAGTGGGAATTTAGTCAAAGGTGGAATGGCCTCTGCCGGTTCCAATTGGTGCCCCGATTTGCATAGAGCATGCCATACAGCTACTGGATCTTTTAGAGTTAACTCATTAGGTTCGCCACAATGTAAATCTTCTTTATTTCCAATGCCGCGTGGTGGAGCTCCAATGCCTCATTGTATGTTTTTCCATAAAAATCAGGCAATACATGGCTCACACGATGCAGAAGTAGTAGATGGTAATGTTAGCCATGGATGCGTTCGTCTTCATGTAGGTGAAGCAGAATGGTTACGTTACGATTTTGTAAATGTGGGAACGAAAGTAATAGTTAGATCATACTAAGTTTGCCTTACTATCCTGGGCTTAAGTTAGTTAAAGAATGGCGAGTTTAAACATCTCGCCATTTTTTGTTTAAACTAGAAATAACTTGTCCAATCTTATAAATATTGGTTATGATGAATATATATATGAATGAGGTCACAAGGATGCGAACTTTTTTCATGATTATCATGTTACTCCTATTATCCGCATGCACTTGCTGGATTAATCCTACTTATGATCCAAGCCCTTCAACCTGGTATGGCTCATCGGCTAATGTATTAGTACATAACTGGGGCGAGCCTAGTTATACTTTAAATAAAAGTCACTCTACTAATCATTATTTGGTTTATGAAAGACAAAAAGCAATTCTTGTTCCACAATTATCTATCTGCGATTCAAAATCTGTATATGGAGAGGTATGCAACCTACCTCCTGATACTAATATCCGCTACGTAAATTGCAAAACTTATTTTGAAGTAAACAAAAACGATTCCATTGTCTCAACAAGTCATTGTTGTGGAAACGAATGTAAAAAAATATCCAAATGCGGATGTTCTATCTCTAAGGATTACTTTTTGAGTGATGAATTTTGCAATCAAAAGTATTATCCATAATTTTCTTTAGTAAAAACATTTGTTTAATTAGGCAATAGTCCTAATATATTATTGCGTGCTGATATGTTTATATATAAAAAATCTGCTGAGATTTATTAATTGTTTTTAAGGAGTCAAAGGAATGACATTTAGTGATAGAAGCGGGAAGGGAGGTTTTTCTAATAATCAAAATCCAATGGAAGATGAAACTGAGGAAAACCAAAACACAGGAATTTCGTCCGGTAATTCAGGACGTCCATGGGCAAGTGTAAAAGAAGTAACTGGCAGCCAAAAAAGTGGATCAGGGAGGGGAAAATCGATGGTAAAACGTAAACGTAAATCAGCTAAGAAATCTACTGCGAGTGCGGCTCGCAAAAAAACAACTGCGCGTAAATCAAAACGTAAGGTAGGCGGAGCAAAAAAACGCTCCACTGCTAAACGTTCAACTGCTAAGAAACGTACTGGGAAAGCGAAAACTCGCTCTACCGCTAAGAAAGGAACTGCTAAACGCAAGTCCAAAACCCGTCGTAAGGCAGCGAAACGCAGTTAATTAATACCTAAGTTAAGCCCTAAAAAATCCCCGACTCGTCGGGGATTTTATTTTATGTCATTGAAAAATAATAAAAAATATATAAATTTGTGCCTTATGGCATGGTCTATAATTGAATAGATAAAACAATCTCCTTAAAGGAGGGATTTTTTATGATTTATCATGAAAATAGAGCAAAATTAAGTGTACGATCTTTAGGTCTTGCTGCAGGCATTACTAAAGGACTTGCTGTAATGCTGTTAGCTTGGGCTGGTTATTTTTGGCATGTAGGTGGACCTATGATTGCCAATGTTGCATCCATATACCATGGCTATGGTCCGACCATAATGGGAGGCGTTAAAGGTGGCTTATGGGGTCTATTAGCAGGATTTGTGATAGGAGTTGTTTTTGCAGTTATCTACAACTTTTGCCATCATATTTGCTATGGAAAAACCTACGTTGAGGAAGAACGTACTAGAAGACCGTAACAAAGAATACAAGACTGTTTTATGTTAAAATAGGTTTAGTATTCCAAGTTTACCCTAAGGATTGTGGGTATGATTGGTGCAAAAACTAAGCCTAAAAGTCTTATAAATGGATTTGCTTATCATCTTGTCGAAATAGCCAATTTACTCGACATCGAAGTGGCAACTCGTACATTAAAAGAAGCGATCGATGCTAAAACCTCGTTTATCACCTACTTAATAGCTAACAAGTTAATCGATGAAACTCAATTAGCTGCTGCTACTGCAGAGTATTATGGTTTACCTTTTTTTGATTTAGATGATTATAAACCTGATTGTATCCCACTTGCGTTTCTTAATATGGATTTAGTAAGAAAGCGAGTTTTACTTCCAATTTATCATCGCAAAAATGCTTTATACATTGCATGTACTGATCCCTTATTAGAAGGTTTACAAGAAATTAATTTTACTGTGGATAAAGAAATACGATTTATAATCGTAGAATCTACAAAGCTGTTAAAATTAATTGATTCCATTTTAGGGAAAAAAGCCTTAACAGAGTTTGCGGAAAGTGTGGATGTTGAAACAGAGAAAGCTACCCCTGGTCCTTCCGTTGAACAATTATTTTCGGATGTTAATAGTGCTCCAGTAATTAAATTCGTAAATGGCTTATTATTTGATGCTTTAGAAAAACGCGCATCTGATATCCACTTTGAATATTTTGAGGATATATATCGCATTAGATTTAGAATAGATGGAATTTTACATTTAATTTTAGAACCCCCTATAAGCTTAGCTCAATACTTAATTGCTCGAATTAAAGTAATGGCTAATTTGGATATTACTGAGCGACGTGTTCCGCAAGATGGCAGAATTTCTTTTACCATGAATCAACAATCTGTAGATATCCGAGTAAGTACTTGCCCTACTCTCAATGGAGAAAAAGCAGTACTTCGATTATTAAATCCAAGCCAAAATTTTTATACAATAGACAAACTAGGACTTTATAAAGATCAAAAACTACAATTAGAAAAAGCTATCAAACATACACAAGGATTGATTCTGGTTACTGGTCCAACTGGTAGTGGCAAAACTGCAACATTGTATTCCTTGTTAGCTCATCTTAATTCAATAGAAAAAAATATTTTAACCATTGAAGATCCGGTTGAAATTCCTTTGAAAGGAATAAATCAGGTGCATGTTAATCCAAAAGCTGGACTTACCTTTGCAACTGTTCTACGAGCATTTTTACGTCAAGATCCAGACATCATTATGGTGGGAGAAATTCGTGATGCAGAAACCGTAGAAGTTGCAATCAGAGCGTCACAAACAGGGCATCTAGTACTATCCACTTTGCATACTAACAATGCTGTAGAAACCATAACTCGTTTATTAAACCTGGGTGTAGCACCATATAATTTATCAGGTTCCTTGTTACTAATCATGGCACAACGTTTAGTTAGAATATTGTGTCCAAAATGCAAAGTTCAAGAAAAAATTTCTCATCAGGTTTTATTAAATGAAGGATTTAAAAAAGAAGAGATTGATACTTTAGTTATGTATGGTCCTTCCGGCTGCGAAAAATGCACAAATGGTTTTAAAGGAAGAACTGGAATTTTTGAAGTTCTTACCATAGATACTCCAATTGCAAATTTAATAATGGAAGGTAAAAAATCTCTAGCCCAATTAAATATTACTGTAAACAAAAATCTAATATCTTTGAGAGAATGCGGTTTACAAAAAGTTAGGGAAGGCATTACTAGTTTGGGAGAATTAAACAGAGTATTTTATTAGGTATAAAATATGTTAACACCAGAAATTTTACAATATAAAATAGCTGCTAAAATGCAATTAAATGCTTCTTTCATGAGTTTTTTGAAAGAAGATGGAATTTTTATACCAACCACCAAAACTTTTGTATTGGGACAAAAAATTCTAGCTGAAATAACTTTTCCTGAAGATTCACAACCCACACCAGTTGAAGGTGAAGTAGTATGGATTACCTTTGCAAATTCTCATTACCATGAAGTACAAGGTGTTGGAATTAAAATTAGTGGAATAAATGTTAAGGATGTACACTTAAAAATTCAAAAAGCACTTGATACTGTTAAGGACTACGGCGAATACACAATGGAATAAAGGAGAGCGTGTTATGTCAGAAATGAAAGAAATTGCCAAACACGATCTCCACACTTTTCTTGTTGAGAATATACCTTGCGGTATTTTGTTAATGGATTTTGAAAGTAGACTTTTCGAAGCAAATTCCGCCTTTGAAAATATCACTGGTTTTAAGAAAGAAATATTATTAGAAAATAAATTAGTTGATTTAATTTTACCAAAACAGAGAGCACAATTTGTTGCGCTTCTTAGAGTAGATTTGAATAGTTCCAAAACCTGGCATAGTGAATTCAATATTCTTCGTGCTGATCAACGCATCGTGACAATTGATTTAATTGCTAATGTCGTCAATATTAATCATGAAATTTTTATTCTTGCAATTATAAATGAAATTACTGAAAGGAATAAAATTCAACGCAAACAATTATTAGATGAAAAATTAACAGCAACCAGCTTCTTAGCTGCTGGCTTAGCTCATGAGCTTAATAATCCTGCAGCATATATTTATATGAATTTAAATTTCATCAATGATAAATTAACTAAAATAACAGAACAATTTTCTGAACCTGCAGTAATACTTGAAAAATTATCAGAAATTAATCATATCGTAAAACAATCGTTAACCGGAATTGAAAGAATCCGTGATGTTATTAAAAATTTGAAAGGATTTACGCATATTACTGAAAACGACAGTAAAGAATTTAATATTCATGAAATTTTGGACGCATCGGTGAGCGTTGTTTCTGCAAATATTTATGCATCAACTGCTAAATTAATTAAAGATTATCAAGCTTCAAACTTTATGACTTATGGGTCTTCTGGGAAGCTACAACAAATGTTTACCCATTTATTGATGAATGCCGCGCAATCGATTGACCCTGCTAACTCCGAAGATAATACTATTACTATACACACCTTTAATAAAAATAATGGTATCGAAATTGCAATCAAAGACACTGGAGTTGGAATTTCAGATGATTTACTCGGCAAAATATTTGATCCATTTTTTTCAACCAAAACTGCTGCTGGTCATAAAGGTTTAGGTTTATTTATATGTTACGACATTGTTCGGGGAGAAGGTGGCGAAATCACCGTCTATAATTTAGAAAGTCATGGCACTTGTATCAACATTTTTCTACCATTAAGAAAGAAGCCAGTAACTGTAGCAAATGTTGTAAAAAATATTGAGCTTAAAACCGGTAAATTAAAGATTCTATTGATTGATGATGAGCAAGATATATTAAATGCGTTGGCGCGCGGCTTGAATAATGATTTTGAAGTTACAACTTTACAAAATCCCGCAGAAGCTCTTGCTCTTCTTACAAAAACCAACGGTAACTTTGACATAATAGTATCAGATCTGATCATGCCTCAAATGAGAGGGATGGAATTATTTCAACAAGTTAAGCAAAGTTTTCCCGGTCTCGAAAATAATATGATTTTTATGACGGGTGGCATCTACTCGCCTGAAGTTTACAAATTTTTAGAAAGCATACAAAATCATTCTTTAGACAAACCATTTAAAGTATCGGATTTGGTAAAAATAATTAATGCACAAAAAAAGAAATTATTTTAAGATTATTTAAATTTTGATTTCTCTTTAATGATATTCATCGAATATTTCTCTAATTGCTTTTCAACCCTATAATTTATGGAATCAGCTGGAAACTGGCCATCCTTACCTCTAATTCCTGCCGTTTTATTCATTAATAACTCAATGGCTTCATCTACTGTATCAATAGTATAAATAAAAAAATGCTTTCTTTTAGCTGCTAACAAAACTTTTTCTCTTAACATTAAATTATCTAAATTGCCATTTGGGATGATTACACCCTGAGTACCTGTTAACTTTCTAAATTGACAAATATCAAAAAAACCTTCAATTTTTTCATTGATACCGCCGACAACTTGTACCACTCCATATTGATTAATTGAACCTGTAACTGCTAAATCTTGACGAATAGGCACATCTGCCAAACAAGATATTAATGCACACAGCTCACCAACAGATGCACTGTCTCCATCAATCATCCCATATATTTGCTCAAACGCTAAACTAGCTGACAAAGAAAAGCTATGTTCTAAATTATATTTGCCAGAAAGAAAATTTCCTAAAATAAGGCATGCCTTAGTGTGAATTGGGCCAGCCATTTTAATTTCTCGCTGGATATCTATAATTTTTCCTCTTCCCATTCTAACTTTTGCAGTTACTCTGGTAGGATGTCCATAAGAAAATTTTCCAACTCTTACTACTGACAAACAATTTACTTGGCCAACTGTTTTACCCTCTGTTGCAATCAATACAAAATTACGATTAATTTCTTCGTAATATAATTGTTTGCTACGATCTAATCTGCGAATCTGTGCTTCTACTGCTTTTTTAACATCAATGGCTTCGACAATTGTTTTATTTTCCGTGCCTGCCCAATAATCAGCTTCCAAAATTAAATCATCAATGGCTCTAATGTGCGTAGATAATTTTTCAATGTCTTCTGCAATACGAGAACTTTCATCAATTATTTCTGCAACAGCATTTGCCGATAATGGCCGCAAGCCTTCTCTTTTTGCAATAGTTGCGATCAACCGGCCATACAATTGAATATTGTTTTCGGTTTTATTAATTTGATCATCAAAATCTACGGCTACTTTAAATAATTCTCCAAAATCTGGATCTTTGTGCGAAAGGTGATAGTAATGGTAACGTTTCCCAAGAAGAATCACCTTTACCTCCAATGGAATTGGAGCGGGTTCTAAGGATACTGGCTTAACTGAATCGCCGATGTTTTCAATAGGCTCAATTATAATTTTCTTAGAATATAAAGAGCGTTTCAGCGCTTCCCATGACTGTTCTTCTTTAAGAATTTTTCTCGCCTCAACAATTAGATATCCACCATTGGCGCGATGCAATGCTCCAGGTCTTATTAAGCTAAAATTCGTAGTTAGATTTCCAAATTGAGAAGTGTGCTCAACTCTGCTTATCAAATTGGAATAATAGGGGTTATCTTCAAAAATTACTGGAGCTCCTTTGCATTGACTATTATCAATTAACAAATTAATTTGATAGCCAGTTAGTAATGGACTATCTGCAACAAAAAACAAAACATCAGTATTTTCTTCGGTTTTTACTAAATCATTTACATGATTAGTTATATCATCTTGAACAGAACTAAGGTATTTAATGACTTCAGGTAAATCATTGTATTTTTTTTTCATTTTTAAAATTAAAGGTTCAATTACAGATTTAGTGAATTGCAGCTGTAATTCTTTTTCTTTTTTATGTCTTTCTTTATAAAGTTTTGGAATTTTATTTTTAAGTCCTGTGCGATTGCGTTTACTTACCTTACCCTTTTTTCGGTTAAATTCTTTTGCAATTTCTTGAAGCCCCTCACGATACTCATCACTCTCAAATACCGTTAATAAAGTAGAATTTAATTCTGTTATAAAATTTTTCATATCTTGTTGAAGCTCTAGCCCCATGCCTGGAGGTAATTTCAAGGCTATTGGTTTATCAGTATTTTCAAAATTATTTATGTAACACCAATCTGAAGGAACTTTTTGAGTTATAGCTTTTTGTTCAAGTAAAGCACGTATTAGAGAACGCTTTCCTATACCAGAAGGTCCCATTGCGTAAAGGTTATAACCTTGATTTTTTATGCCAATTCCAAAAATGATAGCTTCTAAAGCACGCTCCTGGCCCATAAAACCAGTTAATGGTTTTAGCTCATCAGTATTTTTAAAATTTAATTGGCGAGGATTTAATTGACGCCGAAGTAATTTGTAATTGATAGGCTGATATTTCTTCATAAATCCCTTTGAAGTGATCAACTTAAAACTGCATCATTCTATTATTATAAGCTAATTTTGCGGCCTTTTTAGTTGATGCCCTTTAAATAATTAGCGGGGTTATTACCTAGTGCTATTAGGGTTAATATTATCTGTAATAAATAAGTAAATACCCTAGAAGTATTTGTTATAAATATTCTGTAAAATAAAGGCTTATTTTTTCGTTCTCTTTATTATTTGGAGCAATTTATGAAATTTAAAATGATTATCGCTTTAGTTTCCAGTGTGTTGTTAGCTACGAGCGTTTTTGCTCATACAGATAAAGCCAGCAAATCTAATGAAACAACTGGTCAGTACATTAAGGCTAGCACCATTACTGCTGATGTAAAAGCTCGTCTTTTAGCTGATACCGATGTTAGTAGTTTACACATCACTGTTAAAACGGTTAAAGATAAAGTAGTTTTATCTGGTTATGTTGATACAGATGCTCAGAAACTAAAAGCTGAAGAAGATGCTAAGGCTGTTAATGGGGTTAAAACAGTACAAAATAAATTGATGATTCGAGCAGAAAAGACAACAACATCCAAAAAGTAATTCCTTCTGTCATCGCGAGGCTGCTACGCTAGCAGCCTCGCAATGTCAAATTAGAGTATCTGCCAACGATGATTGCTCCTTCAAACAAAATATTTTTTCTACTTGCTACGCTGTTATTTATTTTTCATTCTCTCACAGCATATGCTTTAGAAAAAAATTTTTATATTTTGCATTACCAATCTAAAACGCCGCAATTTCAAAAAATATTAGAAAATTTAAACTTAAAAAAAAATAAAATCTCAATTCTAATAACACAAGCTTATCATATCGATAAAAAAGGTAATGTTACCGGTTTTATTAATCCAGAATTTATTAATTTTGCAAAAGACAATAATGTTAAATTAATGGCTTTACTAACTAACTCTGGTTTTGATACTAAATCTGCACATCAATTTTTATCTAACTCAAACGCTATAACTCTTGCGATTCACAATATTTTGAAATTATGTCAAGCTAACCAGCTTTATGGCATTCAAATTGATTTTGAAATGATTCCGATTACAGACAAAAATAATTTAACTGCCTTTTATAAACGATTGTCTTCCGTTTTGCATCAAAACGGTTTTAAAGTTAGTATTGCTATTGCTCCTACTATTTCAGATGGTCCATTTTCTTCAGCATTTCGTCAACGTTCTTACAATAATTATGAAGGTGCTTACGATTTACAAGCCTTAAAAAACACTGCTGATTTTTTTACACTTATGGCTTACAATCAACATTTACTTGGAACTACACCCGGCCCTGTTGCTAGCATTAATTGGCTTGAAAAAGCTATCAAGCATGCTTTAGTTTATATTCCAGCTGATAAAATTTAGCTTGGCATACCAACGTATTCTGGATTTTGGTATACAGATATTGGTTATCCTTCAAAAAAGATTTCAGTACATTTCAACGAAATTAGTTTTGATGTTGTCGATAAGATTATAAAAAAGAATAATGCAAAAATTTTGTGGGATGCAGATGATGGTGTTAATTATGCTTTTTATCAACGCGATTGGTTAAATCAATTTCTTTTTATTGAAAATTCGCAATCATTTAAATTGAAACTTGCTCTGGCAAAGAAATACCATTTACGAGGTATTTCCGTTTTTAGATTTGGCAGTGAAGATCAAAACATCTGGAATTTTTTATAAATTAATGGGCAATTTTATTTTCCGGGTTTTTATCTTTAGGTGGTTTGTAATCTTCTTTTCTTTCTTGATTCTTTTCATCTACCTTTTCAGGATCATCATTATGACCTGGTTTGGATTTAGATAAAATTCTTCGGATATGATTAACCATATCCATAATCTTCCAGATTTGAGGATGCCTTTCCATATTCATCTGCCAAATATCTCCATGCAATTAAACTACAGGAATTTGTTTGAAAAGGAACGTAGCATGATTACTAATATAAGAAGGGTTTTGCTCAT
>Ga0182024_10009295_pt1 | contig 20371 bp, 14 predicted proteins | sample P32metaG_FD_120480 | JGI IMG/M metagenome (GOLD analysis project Ga0182024, IMG submission 120480) | Permafrost microbial communities from Stordalen Mire, Sweden - P3-2 metaG (Illumina Assembly) | ecosystem: Environmental > Terrestrial > Soil > Wetlands > Permafrost | place: Sweden: Stordalen... | reverse complement strand
GCGTCGAGCGCGACTTCCTCGTCCGCGATCACCAGCGACAGCGGGCCTTGCAGGCAACCGTGCAGCGCGATCTGCCCGTGGCTGTGGGCCTGGGTGACCGTGCCCGCGGGAAGATGGCCCGAGACGAATCGCAGGAACGGCTGCGGCGTCGTCCGCAAATAGGCCAGGTAGCTCTGATCCGCAATCGAATCGGCCGGCGGCTTGCCGGCGCGCCGCGGGCGGTTTTTGCCAGCCGGGTGATCGTGTGTCATCATGGTGGCGCGGGAGTTCCGGAAAAAGCTTCGCACGGCATCGATCGATTGCTCGATACCGGCCCCGAAATGGTAGCATATCCGCTGGGCAGCTTTGCAGGCTGTTGAAAAATGGGACTCGCCCCCGAGCCGCATCGCGTGAACCGCGTGAGAAACGGCCGTAGCGAGGTGCCTGTCCCAATTTTTCAATATGCGGTCCGGGCCCGCTGAACCAATTTCAACAGACTTTCGTCCGCGCTTCGCTGGACGCCTGTCGCTCATCGCAACTCTACTGTAGTGTCGCGCTCGTTCACCTCCGATTCGGCCCAACGGCCGAAGAACTCGATCATGTCCCTCACGCCGACATCGCCGCCATCCATTACGCCCACCGTGCCGAGCGAAAACGCGGAGCCCCGCGCTCCGGCCGAGGTGACGCATCTCGGCGACCTTACGGCCGTCCAGTGGAAGTCGGGGGCCGCCGCCTGGCTGGGTTGGCTGTTCGACGGCCTCGACATGCACTTGTACACGCTCGTGGCGGCCCCGTTCGTGGCCGAGCTGCTTGGCGTGCCGCGCGAACTTGCCCGCACCGATCCCAGCGTCGGGTTCTACAGTTCCTGGATCCAGGCGGCGTTTCTTGTCGGCTGGGCGCTGGGCGGCAGCGTCTTCGGACGCTTGGGCGATCGCATCGGCCGCAGCCGGTCGCTGATGCTCACCATCCTTACCTACGCCGCGTTCACCGGGTTGTCGTTTTTCGCCCAAACCTGGTGGCAGTTGATGGCCTTTCGCTTTCTGGCCGCACTCGGCATCGGCGGCGAATGGGCCGTCGGATCGGCGCTGATTTCGGAAACCTGGCCCCACCGTTGGCGGCCCTGGCTGGCGGCCGTGTTGCAAAGCGCGGTCAATCTCGGAACCATGCTGGCCAGCCTGGTCGTGATCGTCATGGTCACGACAATCCAGTTGCCGCACCGCTCCGTCTTCCTGGCCGGAATCCTGCCGGCCCTGCTCGTCCTCTGGATTCGCCGCGCCGTTCCCGAACCGGAAGTGTGGCATGCCGCCAAGGTGCGAGCTCACGGCGTCGAACCACGCATCGGCGATCTGTTTCGTGGCCGCGTCCGCAAGATCACGTTGTTGACTATCACGGTCTGCTCGCTTTCGCTAACGGCTCATTGGGCGTTCCTGTTCTGGTGTTCGCAGTTTCTGCGCAACCTGCCCGAACTGTTGAGTTGGACCGATGCCGAGCGCAGTCAATTCGTCAGCCAGGGCATGACACTGGTCATGTTCTCGTCGATCGTGGGCAACTTTCTGGCGGCGGGGATCGCACGCCTGATCGGCTATCGCTGGGCGATCGTGCTGATGTGCCTCGGTTATGCCGTGTCGATGACGATCACCTACGGCGTGGTGCGTGGGCCCGACGGATCGTTCTATCATTTGATCCTGATGGGCGTTTGTCAGGGGGTGTTTGGGCTGTTCACGATGTACTTGCCCCCGCTCTTTCCCACGCTTTTGCGGACGACCGGCGCCGGCTTTTGTTACAACATCGGTCGCATCGCGGCGGCCTTTGGCACCGTTTTCTTCGGCCTGTTTTCCAAGATCGGCGATTACCGATTGGCACTGTTGTATGCCGGCTTTTTGTTCCTGCCGGCCGCTTTCTTCGCCGCCTTCCTGCCCGAACCGCAAGACGACGGGGGCGCCGTGGCCGCCGTGGATTAAAATAACGCCAGAGTGCCGTTCCGATGAACGTTGCCGAGGCGGAACTGGCCAATTTCGAGAATCTTCGCGTCCGGCTTCGCCTCGCCCAGCGAAGGCCGGCTAGCGCTTGCGGACACGGCCGACGACTTCCACCTTGACGGGCACTCCCTTGATCTCGTCCGGCAGGCGGATTCCTCGCGCTGGCTTCTCCGTCAGGTTGACCTTCAGCCCGAAGTGGTCGTCGCCCAACTTCATGATGCCAACGGCAACCTCGCCGACGAGATCGCCGAACACCTTTGCCGCGGGCCCCTTGGCTGCTTGTGCGTCCTTCAGGCTGGCTTTCATAGCTCCAAATCCACTTGCAACTCGTCGAACACCTTTCCGATCGGATTGGCGTAAGTCAGACCAAGGCCGTTGCTACCGCCTTCGTCGCCGCCGGCAAACAGCAGTCCGATGACCATTAAATCCTCATCGACGATCGCCGAACCACTGTCCCCACTGTCGCTGAATGCCCGCTTGCCCGTGCCTTCGATCTCAATTTGATTGTCGAAACGCAGCACGCCCATATCGTATTCTACCCGCACATTGTCGATGTCAAACGCGGAAATCCGCCCTTGCGTCTGACCTGTGGTCCGGCCGACCTTGTAAACGGTTGCCTGGGCGGGCAAGTTCATCGCGTCGCCCAGGCCGCTCAAGTCGCCGAGAGTGCCGAACTGACGGGAGTCGTATGGAATTCCGTCGTGCAGATCGCCAATCGCGGCATCGATGAAATTGATGCCCCTTGCGCGGAGACGCACGAACCGCCCCAACTCGCCGACTTGGTCGGTGCGAACGTTGCCTCCATCCAGCGTGCCGGGCTGAACGATGGGATCGCCCGCACCGTTCTTGTTCTCGCCGGCGATCACGTGATTGTTGGTCAGCATGCCCACATAATGAGGCGACCGCCGCCCGACCACGAAGCAGCCCAGCGTGCCGGCGGAATCAAAGTCATCAGCAACGTCGCTAATCGAAGATCCGATGCGCAACGGCCGCCGGCGAGCCTGGTAAAACGCCGGCCGCGCGGCGTTGCCGCCATTGCTCCTTTTCTTGGCCAAACTGACAATCTTTCCAATGTACTGTACGTCGACTTCGCCACGAGCCTCCTGCCGAATTTGTTCGATCATCGCGCTGATAAGCGGCCCCGATCGTTGCGGGCGAACCGCCAGGCGAAAGTCGCCCTTCTTCTTGGGCGCCACCTCCCAGGGCGATATCGCTCAAGGCCCGGTCGGCCCTCTGCCGCCTCTCGGAAGACGCCCGATACGACGTGGCAGCGACCACATGCTCGACGAGCTGAGTTGGCACGCTCAACAACTCTTGTTTCAGGCGTTGGACACTTGAGAGATTCATGAGGACCTCTGCTCGACGAAAGTCTTGATGTGGAATGCCAGCGAATCGGCCGCGGACGCGGGCCACCGCTCCAGTTCAAATGTCGAGAGTTGAAGATGAGGTGAGTACCGGAACTTTGGCACAGCAGGCTTCGGATGTGCTTCGCTCGCGCCAGGCCGACTACTATACCACACGATTGCGGCCAGTCCGCCCCGTGCAATGTCCTGTCGTGGCAACGCTTAGCCCGATTTTCACTGGGACCGGCCGCGAGTTTCGGGCATACTGATTCGAGGCATAGCGACTCGTCTCGTTTTGCCGCTGCCAACTCCGACGTTGACCCATCGATTTCCGAACCCCACCTCGCGATACACACCCACCGCCGCCCGTCCCTTGAAGGAGTGTTTTACAATGCGCGCCCCCTGGCGACTTGCAATCCTGCTGGCTGCTTTCCTCTTCGACGCCTGGGCCGGTCCCGGCGGCGGGGCGGCGGTGCACGCCGCCGAACTGCATATCGGCGCTGCCACGATCAGCATCACGCCCGATCAGCCGGTCGCCCTTTCCGGGCAGATGCGCACCCGCATTTCGCAGCGCGTCGATAGTCCGGTCATCGCCTCGGTTCTGGTTCTCGAATCGCGCGAGGACTCGCGCTCGCTCGAACAGGCGATCATGGTCGCTTGCGATCTGGTCGCGATCCGAGAAGGACTGATCGACGGCGTTCGCGCGAAACTCAAGGAGCGTTTGCCGGAGGTCGACCCACAGAAGGTCTTTCTGAGCGCGACGCACACCCACACCGCACCCGAAACGATCGAAGGACAATATCATCTGCCGGAGTCGGGCATCATGCGGCCCGAAGCTTACTCGCAGTTCCTTACCGACCGCGTCGTCCAGGCGATCGAGCAGGCCTGGCGGGCACGCCGCCCGGGAAGCGTTGGCTGGGGACTGGGCCACGCCGTCGTCGCGCAAAATCGTCTGGCGGTCTCTCGTGACGGCCAATCGAAAATGTATGGACCGACCGCCGCGGCGACGTTCGACCGCTTCGAGGGCTACGAAGATCACGGCGTCGAAGTCCTCTGTTTCTGGGACGGGGCGGACAAGCTGATCGCCACGGCAATCAACCTGGCTTGCCCGGCGCAAGAGGTCGAAGGAAAGAGCACGGTCAGCGCCGACTTCTGGCATCCGGTTCGCGAAGACTTGCGTGGTCAGTTCGGCGACCAGCTCGTCGTGCTCGGCTGGACCGGTGCGGCGGGAGATCAATCACCCCATTTGATGTTTCGCACCGGGGCCGAAGAACGGATGCGCAACCTCCGCGGGCTCGACCGTCTGCAGGAAATCTCGCGGCGAATCGTCGCGGCATGGCAAGAGGCATACGCCGGCGCGGTGAAAGAAAAACATGCCGATGCCCCGCTCGTGCATCGGATCGAAACGCTGGAATTGCCGGTCCGCCAGGTGACGCAAGAGGAAGCACTCGCCGCCAAGATCAAAGCGGCCGAAGTTGCCAACGATCCCGATTCGCTCTGGATTCGCTCCTGGCACCAGAAGGTCGTCGATCGCTTCGAGCGGCAGAAACCGGGAGATGTCTATCACACGGAGATTCATGTCCTGCGGCTGGGCGACGTGGCGATCGCCACCAACCCGTTCGAGCTCTATACCGACTACGGCGTGCGGATGAAGGCCCGCAGCCCGGCGCTGCAAACGTTCGTGATTCAACTTGCCGGACCGGGCACCTATCTGGCCACCGAGCGCGGTACGGCCGGCGGATCCTACGGCGCCGTCATCCAAAGCAATACGGTTGGACCGGAAGGGGGCCGGGTGCTGGTCGAACGGACGCTGGAGGTGATCGGCGAGCTGTGGCCCCAGAACAAGTGATGCTGCCGGGGCGATGCTTCGCCCGGGCCGCCGAACCGTTCGACGGATTCTCCCGGCCCGGTCCCATCGCCTTGCAATGTCCTGTCACGACAGCATTTAGTCCGATTTTGACTTGGTCTAACCCAGGGTTTCAGCGATACTGAATCGTGCTCCCTGCCACGGACGTCCGATTTCACCCGCCGATTCCGCGCTCGCCTGGCCCGTACGCGCATTTGGCATCCATCGCGAGCGTTTGCTTTAATATCAACATTGCAGCGGTCGGCGGTCGCCCAACGTCTTTGGGCCGCGCCGTGCAGACCCTTGCTCGTTCAGATTCAAGTACGGCGATTATGGCGATCCGTTTGAATCCTGGGTCGATTTGTGGCCGCGTCTTGCCGGTCGTCGTGCTGGCGGCATGCTTTTGCTTCCAACGATCGCTCTGCGCTGCCGACGAGCCTGCCGACGCGGCTGCGGCCCCCTCGCCCGAGGCGATCGAGCGGTTCGAAAAGCAAATCCGACCGCTGCTGGTCGAGCATTGCCAAAAGTGCCACGGCTCCAAGAAGCAGGAAGGCGAGTTGCGACTCGACTCTCGCGCGGCGCTGCTCAAGGGAGGTGAACATGGCGCGGTTGTCGTGCCCGGTGCGCCGGCCGAAAGCCGGCTGATCACCGCCATCGGCTACGCCGACAAAGATCTGCAGATGCCGCCCGACGAGCAGCTTCCGGCCGCGACCGTGGCACTCGTGGCCGAGTGGGTGCGGCAGGGAGCACCTTGGCCGGAATCCGATTCGCAAGCCGTGGACAAGAGTGCCGCGGCGGCCGAGGCTTGGAAAAAGCATTGGGCCGCACAGCCGGTCCGGCCGCAACCATTGCCGGCCGTGCAGGACGCCCCTTGGGTTGCCTCGCCCGTCGACGCATTCGTCCTGGCCCGGCTCGAGCAGAACGGCCTAAAACCCTCGCCGCCGGCCGATCGCCGCACGCTTCTTCGCCGCGCGACCTTCGATCTGATCGGGCTGCCGCCGACGCTCGCCGAGATCGCGGCCTTCGAGGCCGACACCTCGCCCGACGCCTTGGCGAAGGTGATCGAGCGCTTGCTCGCCTCGCCCCATTATGGCGAACGCTGGGGCCGGCATTGGCTCGACGTCGCCCGCTATGCCGACACCAAAGAGTATGTTCGCCTCAAAGAAGAGAAGCGGCTGCTCTTTGCTTTCACCTATCGGGATTATGTCACGCGCTCGCTGAATGCCGATCTTCCCTACAACCAGTTCGTCGTCGAGCAATTGGCGGCCGACTTGCTGCCGGCCGGCGACGATCACCACGCGCTCGCCGCGCTCGGATTTTTGACGCTCGGCCGCCAGTTCACGGGCAACCCGCACGACATCATCGACGACCGGATCGACGTCACCACCCGCGGCCTGCTCGGGTTAACGGTCACGTGCGCCCGCTGCCACGATCACAAATTCGATCCCATTCCGACAGCCGACTACTATTCGCTCTACGGCATTTTCGACAGCGCCGAAGTGCCGGCCGTGCCGCCGCTCATCGAGCCCGTCGCCATCGACCCGAGCCTCAAGGCTCACCAAAAGGAAGTCGAAGCGGCAGAGTCCGCGCTCACGAAATATCAGCAGCAAGCCCATGGGCGTCTGCTCCACGAGCTGCGCGCCGGTGTCGGGGCCTATCTGGCCGCGGCGCTCGAGGGACGCCGGCGCTTTTTGGTGCCGCTGCCCTCCGCGCCAGGCGAAGTGCGGCACTTCGTGGCCGAGCGGTGGTTGGATTGCCTGGAGGCCGACGAGCGATCGCACACGCCGGCCCTCGTTGCCTGGCGTGCCTTGGCGGCCATTGGCCCGAAAGTCGATTTTGCCGGTCGTGCTCGCCAGATTCTGGCCGAGCTGCGCTCGCGCGACGGATCGGACCCGGCCGCGCCGCGAGCCAACTCGCTCGTGCTCTCGGCTCTCGAAGGCGAGCAACTCGCCTCGATGAGCGACGTGGCGCGCGTCTATGGCGACCTGCTCTGCGGTGCCTATCTTCGCTTTCGCGGCGAGCGCGAGCCGATCAACCTGATCGTGAACGGCAGCTTCGAGCAGGATGGCCCGACCACGAACCACGCGCCGTCCGGCTGGCAATTGGCAGGTGGCCGCTTTTGTGTTTTGCCGAGCGAAGGTGCCACCGACGGCGGACTGGCCGCTGTTTTCGGCGACGGCACCACCGCCAGTCAGCCGCCGACGGCACACACGGCCGCCATCTCCCAGACGGTCGCCACCCGGCCGGGCGTCCGCTATCGGCTCTCCTGCGATTTTGCGGTTTATGGAAACGGAGCCGAGACAAACGCTCAGACCCTGGGCGTTCGCATTGCCGGTCGCCAGCCGCTGGTCGAGCAGGCGGTTTCGCACTCGGGCAGCGCCCCGGCGAATTTTCAGGGAGTGAAGCTCGATTTTGTTGCCGATGGCCCAGCGGCGACGGTCAGTTTTTCCGACGCCACGGCCAACGGCGAAAGCGGATTGGCCGACGGCGTGCTCGACAATGTCTGTTTGGTGGAACTTTCGGCCGACGGTGCCCCGTTGGTCGCTCCGCGCCGTGCGGACTCCGACGATCCGGAGCAAGGCGAGCTGCTGGCGCTGCTCGTCGATGCCGATTCGCCGACCAACGTGACGCCCAACGACGCGGTCGACTTTTATCTTTACGAGTCACCGGTACACGACCGCGTGATGGCACTCCGCACCGGCTTGAATGAACTGCTCGCCAAAGCCCCTCGCGCTCCCGCGCGGGCACACGTTGTGGCCGAGCGCGTGGCCCCCTACGATCCGCGCATTTTCCTGCGCGGCGATCCCTCGCGCCGTGGCCCGGCCGTTCCGCGGCGTTTTCTGGCGGCCCTGGCTGGCGACGATCGAAAACCGCTGCCGGCCGCCACCGCCCGGCTCGAACTCGCTCGGGCAATTGTCAGTCCGACGAATCCGCTCACGGCCCGGGTGTTGGTGAACCGCGTCTGGCAGCACCATTTTGGTGTGGGTCTCGTCTCGTTTCCCAGCAATTTCGGTTTACGCAGCGATCCGCCGTCCCATCCCGAGCTGCTCGACTATCTGGCCGATCGATTCGTCTCCGACGGCTGGTCGATCAAGCAATTGCACCGCTGGATGATGCTTTCCAACACCTGGCAACAGTCGAGTGCCGACCGGCCGGACGCAGTCCCGGTTGATCCCGAGAATCGGCTGCTGTCGAGGATGAATCGCCAGCGGCTCGACTTCGAATCGCTGCGCGATGCGATGCTGGCCACCGCCGGTCGTTTGGATCCCGCGCTCTTTGGCCCGCCCGTCGATCTGGCCGCGCTCGATTGCCGGCGGCGGACGCTGTATGGCCTGGTCGATCGGCAAAACCTGTCCAGCATGCTGCGGAATTTCGATTTTGCCAGCCCCGACGCCCATACGCCCACGCGGCACGTCACGACCGTTCCGCAGCAGGCGTTGTTCTTGCTCAACGATCCGCTGGTGGTCGAGCAGGCGGCCGCTCTGGCCGAACGGACCGCGGCCGCTTCTGATTCATCTGCGGCACCCGAGCCCGATGGAAGTATCGCCCGCATGTTTCAGCTCGCCCTGGGCCGGCAGCCGAGCGCCGAAGAACTGCGTTCGGCCAAATCGTTTGTCGCGGCGGGCGGATCGTGGCCCGACTTTGCGCAAGTCATGCTTCTATCGAACGAATTCATTTTTGTGGATTGATCCCATGTCCGAAATCGAATCGATGAAACGTGCGTTGGCTGCCGGACTGCTCTCACGCCGCGAGTTGCTCGAGCGAACCGGCATGGGACTCGGCGCCTTGGCAATCGGCCAGTTGCTGGGCGATTCGAGCTCGTCGGCCAGGGCAGCCGAAATCGTGGCCGAAACGGCCGCAAAACCCGCCATCGCAGCGGGCAATCCGCTCGCGGTCCGCTCGCCCCACTTTCCGGCCAAGGCCAAGCACGTCATTCATCTCTTCATGAATGGCGGGCCGTCCCACGTCGACACGTTCGACCCCAAGCCCTCGCTCCTCAAATACGCGGGCAAGGATCTCCCCTTCCACCTTTCGACCGAACGCAAAACCGGCACGGCCTTCCCCTCGCCGTTCGCGTTTCAAAAATATGGCCAGAGCGGGATCGAGGTGAGCGAGATCTTCCCCCACACCGCCCGCTCGATCGACGACATCACGGTCATCCGTTCGATGGTGGCCGATATTCCGAACCACGAGCCCTCCTGCCTGTTGATGAATTGCGGCGAAGCCCGGTTGCCGCGGCCGAGCATGGGCTCGTGGCTCACCTATGGGCTGGGGACCGAGAATCAAAATCTGCCCGGCTTCGTCGTCTTTTGTCCGGGCGGAATGCCGACGGTCGGCCGCCAGAATTGGCAATCGGCCTTTCTCCCCGGCGTTTTCCAGGGCACCTCGATCGACCCCCAGACGGCCGACCCGCGCGAGTTGATCGAGGACTTGAAGAATCGCCACTCGACCACCGGCGAGCAGCGCCGGCAACTCGACTTTCTGGCCGAGCTGAACGAGCAGCATCGCCGCCAGCGAGCCGGCGAACCGCTGCTCGACGCCCGGATTCAATCGTTCGAGCTGGCTTACCGGATGCAAACCGAGGCTGCCGCGGCCTTCGACACGAGCGACGAACCGCAGCACATCCTCGATATGTACGGACCGGGCGTTCAAGGCCGCCAGATGCTGTTGGCCCGGCGGCTGGTCGAGCGCGGGGTCCGTTTTGTGCAGCTTTGGCACGGTGCCGGCCAGCCCTGGGACTCGCACGACGACATCCAGGACCACCGGCGGTTAGCGACCGAGTGCGACCAGGCGATCGGCGCGCTGCTGACCGATCTCAAGCAGCGCGGCCTGTTGGACGAGACGCTGGTGATTTGGGGAGGCGAATTCGGCCGCACTCCGACCGTCGAGTTGCCGGCCGTGGTCTTGAACAACGGACTGACCAAAGGCCGCGACCACAACCATTACGGCTTCAGCATGTGGCTGGCCGGCGGCGGCGTGAAAGGTGGCTACGTTCACGGCGCGACCGACGAATTCGGTTTCAAGGCGGTCGAAAACAAAGTCCACGTCCACGATCTGCACGCCACGATCTTGCATCTGCTCGGTTTCGACCACGAAAAATTCACCTATCGCTACGCCGGCCGCGACTTCCGCCTGACCGACGTCTCGGGGCGCGTGGTCCGCGAGATTTTGGCGTAACCTAGCGTCACTGTCACTAACCCGACGCGCCAGCGAGGGACGTTAGACGTATTTCCCTCCCCGGTGCTTTGGGTGAGTGGCAGGGAGTATTGCTGACAATCGCTCTACCTTGTATCGGCGGCCACCCTCGCCACCGCCACCTGGCCGAGGCAAATGCCGCCGTCGTTCACCGGCACGCGCTCGTTCGTTGGCAGCCGAATGCCGGGCAACTGCTCGGCCGAGTTGAGAATGGCAGTCAGCAACAACTCGTTCTGAAAAACTCCACCCGAAAGGGCCGCCGTGCGAATGTGATGGGCACGGCATAACTCGCCAATCTTGGCGACGATTGCCCCGGCCAGCGTAGCATGAAAGGCGGCCGCGATTTCCGAGGGCGCTCGGCCGGCGAGCCGATCGTGAACAATCGCCGACAACAGCGGCCGATGATCGAGATCGGGAAACGAATAAGGCGCTTGCGGCGTGGAGTGCCGCGCTTGATGCTCGAGCCAAATGGCCGCCTGCCCCTCGAAAGTCGGCGGGCGGGTAAAGCCCAACAGTGCGGCCACGGCATCGAACAGCCGCCCAAAGCTGCTCGAGGGAAAACAGCGGACGTTCTTCCGGGCAAGCGCCAGCGCGTCGAAGAATCGTCGCTCAAACGAAAACGGCGGTTGGCTCATGTCGGGCAGAGCGGGCAATTCGCCCGTTTCGGCCAGTTCGGCCACATCGGCCAAAAAACCGGCGGCGGCTTGCAGCGGAAACCGCGCGGCCGCATCTCCCCCCGGCATGTGCACCGGCCGTAGCCACGCCCGGCGCTCAAAGCCCGATCGCACGCTGCCGACCAGAAACTCGCCACCCCAAATCGTGCCGTCGGTGCCGTAGCCGGTTCCGTCCAGCGCCACGCCCACCACCGGTTCGTCGAGCAAGTCGTGTTCGGCCATCACGCTGGCGATGTGGGCATGATGATGCTGCACCGCCACATGCCGGGCCGCGGGCAGCAGAGCCGCAAATCGCGTCGAGCGAAACTGCGGATGCAGATCGTGCGCGACGATCAATTCGGCCGGATCGATATCGTACATCGCCAGCAGATCGCGGACCGTTTCCTCAAACGCGACATAGCTTTGATAATCGTCCAAGTCGCCGATGTGCTGACTGACCAGCGCTTGGCCATCGACGACCAGCGCCACGGCGTTTTTGAAATCGGCTCCCACGGCCAGCACGGGCGGCCCGGCCGGAAGCTGGCAAACGGTTGCCGGCGAATAGCCCCGCGACCGGCGAATCATCAGCGGTCGGCCCGCGCGCACCACAACCACCGAGTCGTCGACGCGCCGGGCGATCGGTCGCTCGCCGATCAAAAAGGCATCGGCGATTCCATCAAGCTGCGCGAGTGCGTCGTCGTCGAGATACGCGATCGGCTCGCTCGAACGGTTCGCGCTGGTCAAAACCAACAGCCGCGGCGCGCCGGCGGCAAACAGCAGCTCATGCAGCGGCGTGTACGGCAGCATCACGCCCAGCGATGCGTTGTCCGGTGCCACGTCGGGTAACTCCCGTTTTGCCGGCGCCAACACGATCGGCCGGGCCACGTCCAGCAGCAGCGCCTCGTGCCCGGCCGTCAGTTCGACCAGCGCCCGGGCGTCGTCAAGTGTGGCCGCCATCACGGCAAACGGCTTTTCCTTGCGAAACTTTCGCGTTCGCAATGCCGCAACCGTCCGGACATTCAAAGCGTCGCAGGCCAGGTGATAGCCGCCGATCCCTTTGATCGCCACGATCCGGCCATCGCCGAGAAGTGCCGCCGCGCGATGAATCGCGGCTTCGCTGGAATCGGCACGTTCGTCTCCATGAATCAAGCGATAGCCTGGCCCACAATCGACGCAGGCGATCGGCTGTGCATGATAACGCCGATCGAGCGGGTTTTCATATTCGCTGCGGCAGCGGGCACACAGCCCCCACGGGGCCATCGTGGTGCCGGCCCGATCGTACGGCAAGCGGCGGATGATCGAATAGCGCGGGCCGCAGTTCGTGCAGTTCATATACGGATAGCCGAAGCGGCGATTCGCCGGATCGCGCAGCTCGCCCAGACAGTCGGCACAAACCGCCAGGTCGGGCGACATACGCACGGTCGGCGGGCTTTCATGCCGGCTGGCGCGAATGCAAAACTCGGTCAGTCCTTCGGGCTTGGCACTGCGTACTTCGAACTGCGTCACCCGCGCTGCCGGCGGCGGCCTCTCGCGCAACCGATCGACAAATGCCTCGACAGCGTCGGCCGTGGCCTCGGCGTGGATCTCGACGCCGGCATCGCCATTGAGCACCCAGCCAAAAACCTGGTGCTCGACCGCCATGCGATAGACCAACGGCCGAAAGCCCACCCCTTGCACGACTCCGCGAATCGACACCCGGCGAGCGATTTTGGGCTGGATCGGCGGTGCAGCTTCCATCGCGTGAGAACCCGATTGGCCAACGTTACTTCCGTGACACACTCTCAACTGTGCCGGTTTCATCCCGCATCCGCGCCGGGCGCGTCGACGAAAAATGAAGTGCCGGCTTTCTAATCCCGGTCACAGGAATCAAAACTCGTCCTTTCCGATGGACCCCTGGGAGCGGGCTGACCACCGGCGCGGCTGCCCAAGAACATCCAAAACGCCGGGTCGATATCGGCAGTAATCGTGTGGATCGAGCCGTCGCACATGGCGACATTCACGACACTCCCACTGTGCCGGCTGCGCGTGGTGGCCGAGGCATGGATCGTGGTATCGGTGATACAGGTCGGCCCCTGGCCGCCGGTCGATGCATCGCACAGCGGAACATATTCGCTAGTCGCCGAATTCGGGGGGGTCATCGTGGTGAAGGCCGAAGCTCCCATCGCCGGCCAAACCCAAACCCCTCGACCGTCGTTGGCACTGTCAACGGACACGATCTCGGCGATCAACAGCGTGTAGCGCGTTCCGTCGGTGATCGACTTCATGTTCACACCCGCCTGCGAGCCAAGTTTCCATTTCCCAGGCAACGAAATCTCGTGCACCGATTGGACCGGTGTTTCCGGGTTCAAACGCCTGACGTCGACGATTCCAAAAGCTCCCGCGACCATCTCCGGACTGAACGTCGCCTTGCCATACGTGCTGTCGGTTTTCACCGCCGGGCTGGAGCCATTCGGAAGGTCCGCTCCCAAATAGATCTCCACCGTCGTCGATGGGACGTAAAACGTATAACTTCCAAAACAGGCTGCGTAGTTTCCCTTCGTCAGTGTATTGGGCTGCCCCGCGATCGGCATGTTAGCGGCCGAGAGATTTACGCTCGCCATAACGCTCAGGCCGCTCGGGCAAAGGAAACCCGACGGCGTGCCCATTCCCGGCGCGGCGGCAGTTCCCAGCGTGCCGACCGGCGTCCACGTCACTCCGAGACCCGCCGGCGCCGGTGCCGAGCAATCGCTACACGAGTTGTACATGTGCTCATTGCACGTCGCAACGCCGTCGAACAAAGCTTGCTGATCTTCGTAGGGCAAAATCGCCACGGCCCAGTTCGGCCCCTGACAGAATCCCCTGGCCGTGCTCCCTTCGAGAATCGAGAAGGCCTCGTCGCCGGCCGGAGGATTCGTGCCGTTGGGCAACCCCGGCGGAAAGCAGTGGAACGCATCGTAGTAATTCGCGATGGCGCCGGCGATCTGTTTCAGGTTTTGCTGACACGCTCTCCGCCGGGCTGCCTCGCGGGCGCTTTGAATCGCGGGCGTCAACAAGCCGCCCAGGATGGTGACGACCACGACCGCCACGACCAGTTCCCAGCGGCCAAAGGCCGGTCGGCCGACTGCGCTGGATTGCCACGGTCTATCGTGGCCACGGATGCTCCGTTGTGCGCGCGTGGAAAATGCGCTGCTGCGAATCATTTGCCGCCTCCTGTTCTGATGTGCTGACGCGGCAGCTCCTATCTCTTCAGAACGCAGCCACCGGCACGGAAGCGATCTTGCTCGCGTCGACCGATTCGCCGCCGAGGGCGACCGGCCCAAACGGCGCGCATCGTCAATCGCCCGGGCAACCTTCAGGATACGCCTTTCCAGGTTTTTTGGCGCCGATAATTCAACGCGGCGGCCTTAACCCAAACCGGCCAGCGCCCGGCGAAAGACGTGATAGATCGAGGCCTGAACTTCCTGAATCCGGGGAATGTAATCGCAACGGACCACCAGCGCGAAATCGGCAAGCTGACCGCGCAAAATGTCGCCGCCGTCGCCGCCCAACAGGCCAATCGTCAACATGCCGCGCTTGCGTGCTTCGACCAGGCCGGCACAAACATTTTTCGACGTGCCGCTGGTCGAAATCGCCACGGCCACGTCGGCCGGCCGCCCGTTGGCAATCAATTGCCGCATAAAGATCAGCTCGACGCCGACGTCGTTGCCGATGGCGCTGATATTGGCCGGTTCCAGCGAAAGCGAAATCGCCGGAATCGGCCGGATGCCCGCGGGCGGATCGACGCAGTCGAGTACCAGGTCGTTGGCGTCGGTCGCCGAGCCGCCGTTTCCAAAGGCCAGCAGCGTACCACCAGCGGCCAGGCGCTCGTGGACTGCCAGAACCGCCCCGGCCAGCGTGTCGGCGCCTGATGCCGAAAACTCGTTGCGCAGCCGCGCGTCCTCGGCCCCCTTTTCGACAATCGAGCGGGCTACATCGGCCAGCGTGTCGCCGGGCGTCTGATCGCCGGCCCCCAGAAAGGGATACAAAAAGGCCGAGGCTCCCACGTCGTCCCCCAGCGATTTTTGCTCAAAGAAGACGTGGACCGTCTCCCACAGGGCGTGATACATCAACTCGGTCACTTCCTGGTGGATAAACGGATCGGTCGTCGCCGGCGGCAGAGCATATTCCCCCAATCGCCCCGGCCACTCACAGACCATCACCCCCCGGCGGCGAAGACTGGCCAGCATTTCGCCCAGCCCGGCGTTTCCCTCCGGCGGACCAAAGCTCATCACGATGTCATCCGGCCGGGCCAAGACGTCGAGCATCCGCTGCGGATCGACCGACAGATCGAGTGCCGGCAGGGCTCGCTTGCCGACGATCACCGGATGAATGAACTCGACCGAGATGTGGGCCGCGTCGGTCACATAAGGCCCGATGCCAACGGCCAGCAGCCGTGCCCCGCGCCCCAGCCGCCGCGCCATTTCCTGGCTGGCGCGGGCCAGCCCCTGGCAATGGAGCGGAATGTACTCGGCGAAAACGCGATTCCGTTCGACCAGTTCCGCCCGCACAAAAGAGGCAATGTCGCCGGCAGCCGCCATGATGAATTCTCGTTTTCAAGCCTGTGCGAAAACCGCCTGGGAGAAGGGGACAGTCCCATTTTGCTACGAGCCGCGTTTTTCTGCCTAGCGCTATTCGCAAAATTGGGCCAGCCGCCTAAGCGATTCAGTCCCCGGCGGTTTTCGTTAGCAAATGCGGGGAAGCGGATCGCCGATCAGCATGTCGACCACTCGCACACCGCCGTAGGCCGCTTTGGCCAGCACGCACGGCCGGCGGCCGGCCGCGACTTCGCCCAACCGGCAAGCCCGCTCTCCACCCGGCGTCGACCGCAGCGCCGCCAGGGCCGCATCGGCCCGGTGGCCCGCCACGACGGCGATGAATTGCCCCTCGTTGGCCACCTGCAACGGGTCGAGCCCCAGCAGTTCGCACGCCCCGCGCACGACGTCGTCGACCGGCACCGCTTCCTCGGCGATGGTGACCGTCACTTCGGCATCGCGGGCAAGCTCGTTGAGAACCGTGGCCACGCCCCCGCGGGTGGCGTCGCGCATCCATTTCAAGTCCGCGCCCAGGCACTCGACAAGCGCGGCGGTCAGGCCGCCCAGCGCGCGGGTGTCGGAACGAATATCGGCTTCGATGTCCAACTCGGCGCGGGCCAGCATGATTGCCATCCCATGGTTGCCGATCGGCCCCGATAGCAGCACCTGGTCGCCCGCCTGCACACGGTTTGGGCCCAAATCGGCCCGCGGATCGACCTGTCCCAGGCCGGTGGTCGAAATATAGATTCCGTCGGCCCGGCCATGCTCGACGACTTTGGTGTCGCCGGCGACGATCGGCACTCCGGCCCGGCGGGCTGCGTTGGCCATCGCCTCGACTTCGCGGCGGAGCACCTCGGTGGGCAGGCCCGCTTCGAGAATGAAGGCGGCCGTCAGGCAAATCGGCCGCGCCGCCGAAACGGCCAGATCGTTCAGCGTTCCGTTCACTGCCAATTCGCCGATCGAGCCCCCCGGAAAGATGAGCGGCTGGACAACAAAGCTGTCGGCCGTCATGGCCAGCCGGCCGGCGGGTGCCGCGAAGATGGCGGCGTCCGACAGCGCATCGAGCAGCGGATTCGAGAAGAGAGGCCGAATCAGTCCCTCGATCAAACGCCGCGAGGCTTCCCCCCCTGCCCCGTGCGACATCGAGATTTGTTTGTCGTAGAAGTCGATTTGTTCCTGGGTGACTGACATGCGTACTGCCGGCTTTTGCCGCTCTCACTTGCGTTTGCTGCGTCAGCCTTGCAGGATGGGCAATTGCTGTGGCAATTCGAGATGGGCGTATTTGAAATGTGCGGCACACGCCCCTTCGGGCGAGACCATCAGCGCGCCGATCGGATGTTCCGGCGTGCATTCCTTGCCGAATAGCTTGCACTGATGCGGCTTGAGCACTCCCTTGAGGACTTCGCCGCACTGGGCTGCCTTGGGATCGGCCACCGAGACGCCGCGAATCGGCATCGTCTTTTCCGCATCCCAGGCCGCGAAGCTGTCGCGGATGCGCAAGGCCGAATGCGAAATAAAGCCCAGCCCGCGCCACTCGAAGTGAGGTCGAACCTCGAACACTTCGGCCAGCGCTCGCAGCGCCGCCATGTTCCCCTCCCAGGGAACGACCCGGCTGTATTGATTCTCGACCTTGGCCACGCCGGCTCGCAATTGCCGCAACACCATCACCAGCGATTGCAGAATGTCGACCGGCTCGAACCCCGACACGGCGATCGGGCAGCGATAGTCGCGGGCGATGAATTCGTAGGGACGGCAGCCGATCACGGTCGAAACGTGCCCCGGCCCGATAAAACCCTCCAGCCGCATGTCGGGCGAATCGAGGATCGCCCGAATCGCCGGAATGATCGTGACGTGGTTGCAAAAGACGACGAAATTGGTCACCCCCAACGCCCGGGCACGCAGCAACGTGAGAGCCGTCGAAGGGGCGGTCGTTTCGAAGCCGATCGCAAAGAAAACCACCCGGCGACCGGGATTCTGCTGGGCAATCTTGAGCGCGTCGAGCGGCGAATAGACGATCCGCACGTCCGCCCCGCGGGCTTTGCTTTCCAGCGGACTCCCTTTCGACCCGGGCACGCGCATCATGTCGCCAAAAGCCGTAAAGATCACATTCGGGTCACCGGCCAGCTCCAGCCCGTCGTCGATCCGTCCCATCGGCAACACGCAAACGGGACAACCGGGCCCATGAATCAATTCGACATTCGGCGGCAGCAGCTCATTCAGGCCGAAGCGAAAGATGGCGTGCGTGTGGCCGCCGCAGACTTCCATGACGCGGTAATGGCGCTGGGGATCGGCGAGCAAACGGATTTCGTGCAGCGCCTTGCGGATCATGTCCGGGTCGCGAAACTCGTCAACATACTTCATGGCGGTCGCCTTTTCATCGCGTCTCAAGCAAATCTTGGAGCGCAATCCATGCTCGAAATCATGCAAATCGCGAGTGGGAAGCAATCCCCAGGAAACGAGGGAAGTTTCACCGCAGAGGACACAGAGGAACGCAGAGAGGAAAATTGAATTCGTATGCTGAAACGGCGGCACTCGCCGGAGCCGATTCTATTCATCCTCTCGTCTTTTCTCTGCGTTCCTCAGTGTCCTCTGCGGTGAAATATTCGTATTTGTAATTGGCGTGGCTGTACCGTCGCGCTCCGCTACTTTGTTGTCTTGATTCAGCCTCCGGGCTTATTGGCATCGAACTCGTAACCGCCGACTTCCTCGAGCGCGGCGGTCGCTTCACCCAACAGGGCCAGCGCTTGCAATTGTTCCTCGGCCTGCTGCGCACTGATCTTGCTCATGGCGAAGCCGACATGAACCAATACCCACTCACCAGGAACCGGCGGATCGTCGACCAGCAGGTCGATGCTCACTTTCCGCCGCACCCCCATGATGTCGACCATCGCCACGTGTTGGTCGTCGAGCAGCAGACTTACCTGAGCGGGAATTGCGAGGCACATCAGCGGTTATCCCCCTCGGAGGTGCAAAACACACGGCCATCGAAGTGACGCCGGCGAGCGTTGGCCCAGGCGCGGCAGCGGTTTGCGCTGCTGATCGAAATTATAACAAACCGCGGAATAAGAGAAGCCTGTTAAATTTCGGCCGCGCCGTTTTCTCCTGCCCAGGTGGAAAAGTGAAGGCGCCGGCTGAGTGCCTGCGCATCGCCGGCGGTCGCTCCGCGCGCGCCTGAGGTGTTCGCGCTTTTCGGTTCGAATCCGCGAGTGCAAAAGGAGTGGAGGCCTTCGATCGATGGACTCAATTCGCGCGGTGTCTCGAATCAAGGGTGGCTGGCGCGCCGGTCGCATGACTCACGTCCGGCGTCTCGGAGGCGACTCCACCGATGGATTTTTGGGAAAAAGCGAAGTGGTCAGAAAACTTCCGCGCTGGCTGCTAAACTTCCAGCCTCTGGCAGGCAGGCGTCCAGGTCGGCGTGCGGCGGGCTCCGCCCCGCGCGACAACTTTCGTTCTCGACGATCAACCCGAGCGTTGACAAAGACCGCGCAAGATATAGACTGCGGAAAGTCGCATGTCTTCGCCTCCGCTCTTCGGCCGTACGGGAGGTTTCAGTGCATGAACTCTCAATTGCGCAGAGCCTGATCGACCTCGCCTGCGAGGCAGCGCTCCGCGAGGGTGCCGACCGCGTCGCAAAGCTGCACGTGCGGATCGGGCAGTTGTCCGGCGTCGTCAAAGAGGCCCTCCAATTCTCCTTCGAACTTGCCGCCGAGGGAACGCTCTGCGAAGGAGCGGCACTCGAGATCGAAGACGTCGCAATTGCAGTCATGTGCCCGCGCTGCAACGCCGTTAAAAACCTGCCTGATGGGTATAACTTTTGCTGCCCAAGTTGTGGCTCGCCAACTCCTGAAATTGTGGCCGGTCGCGAATTGGATCTCATCTCTCTAGAATTGGCATCCCATGCATCCGCGGATTCTTGAGGTACGGGCCAAAATCCTCAAAAAGAACGATGAGTTGGCTCGCGAAATGCGCAGTGAATTCGCCGAAAATGGGGTGTTTGTGGCAAATGTGGTCTCTGGGCCCGGGGCGGGCAAGACCGAACTGCTGACGCACACCCTCGCCGCGCTCAACCGGCGCTATCGAACCGCCGCCGTCGTCGGCGATTTGGCCACCGAGAACGATGCGCGTCGGCTGGCGACCAGCGGTTCGCCGGTCAAGCAGATCCTTACCGGAACGATGTGCCATTTGGAAGCCGACATGGTCCGCGGCGCGATTGCCGGCTGGGATCTGGCGAGCTGTGATTTGCTGCTGATCGAGAACGTCGGCAACCTGGTCTGCCCGTCGAGTTGGGACCTGGGCGAAGACCTGCGCGTCCTCCTCTTCTCGGTTACCGAGGGGGAAGACAAGCCGCTGAAATACCCAACGTTGATCAATACGGCCGACGTCGTCGTGATGAGCAAGTGCGACTTGACGGTCGCGGTCGGATTCGACGTCGATCTGGCTCTGCGAAACATCGCCCAGGTGCGGCCCGGGATTGAGGTGATCCAGGTTTCCGCTCGGACCGGTCTTGGAATGGCCGAGTGGTTCGCATATTTGGAGCGGCGAATGAAAGAGAAACGCGACGGGGCGTCCGACCCTGTTGCGGCCGAAGGGGAGCAGGGGCTCGTGGTGGTCGGCAGCGGTGCGGTGGGGCACGTTGCCGGCGTTTAACGGTGTGAATTGCGTTTTGCCGCTTGGTAATACCGCCTGGCGGTGGAGTGGTTAGTCATCAAGGGGGAAAGGCGGGTGGCGGTCGGCCGGGCGTCGTGGGATGCTCGCCAGGTCGCGGCCCAATACGTCTGTCGATTTGCCTGGGGGTGCGCCGAATCGCTCGACCGGAGTTGCCGCT